>SXGS01223000.1_pt1 | contig 22314 bp, 16 predicted proteins | sample 3174681 | NCBI WGS metagenome assembly SXGS01 (sample SAMN11356861, study PRJNA531348) | freshwater metagenome | isolation source: freshwater sample F1-80 | place: China: Fuxian Lake, Yuxi | collected 2017-12-25
CGTTGTAATGGGGGATGACCTTTTCCGCGCCATAATAGGTCAGCGTCAGGATCGACCCGCCCTCGGGCATCATCGCCCGCGCGCGCTGGGCGACGGCGACCAGCGAGTAGGCCGAGATGTTCATGGTCATCAGGAAATTGTCGAGCGTCGTGTCGTAATAGCGACCGCGCAGCTGCGACTTGTCCGAAAAGCCGATGGCGTGAACCACGAAGTCGATCGTCGGCCACTCGGCCTTCAGCCCCTCGAACAGCGCGTCGAGCGACTCCATCTCGGACACGTCGCAATCGAACAGGCGCGCCACGCCCAGCTGTTCGGCCAGCGGGCGGACCCGCTTTTCCATCGCCGCGCCCTGATACGAAAAGGCGAGCTCCGCGCCCGCCTCCGAAAGCTGCTTGGCGATGCCCCAGGCCAGCGATTTGTCATTGGCCAGGCCCATGATGAGCCCCCGCTTGCCTGCCATCAATCCGTTCACGCCGTTACCGCTCCTGCCGGTTCACTTCCATCAATCGCCCTCTCTAGCGCCGGTTCGGGGGGTTCCGCCAGTGCCGCGTTCAAATGCGCACCGAAAACCAGCCCCAGGCCGATCAGATAGAAGAACAACAGCATCACGACGACGCCCGCCAGGCTACCATAGGTCATGTCATAACCGCCCAGCTGCGACAGCACCCAGGGGAGCAGCGCGGTCATGCTGACCCACCAGGCGGCGGTGAACAACGCCCCCGGCCATTTGCGGCATTCGCTTTCGCGATATTTGGCCGGGGTGACCGAATAGAAGAGCAGATACAGCGCCCCGAACATCACCACGCCGGGGATCAGCCGCGACAGCCCGACCCAGCCCGCCACGTCCTGCGAGAAGGGGACGAGGCGATAGATGAACTGTTCGGCGGCGGTCAGAACGCCGGCGACGAGGAAGGACAGCAGCGCGACGATGACCGACGCGATCATGACCAGCGTCGAGGACAGCCGCGATTTCCAGAACGCCGCCGTCGCCTTCACGCCATAAGCGCGGTGGAAGATGTCGCGGATCGTCTCGATGAAACCGCCGACCGTCCACAGCCCGACCAACCCGCCCAGCCACAGCAGCGAGCCCGTCCGCGCCGCCAGCACATCGGCGATGGGTTTGCGCAACAAATCGCTGACATCGGGGGGCAGGACGTGGAGGAAGCTCTCCACCGCATGCTGCGTCTCATTGCTCTGCCCGAACAGCGACAGGAGCGCCGCCGTCGTGATGAAGAACGGAAACAGCGTCATCAACGCCAGATACGCGAGGTTCCCGGCATGGATGAACCCGTCGTTGAACACGCCCAGGCTGGTCCGCTTCAATACCTCGAAGGCATAGGAGCCGGGACCGACCTTGGCGATCTGCCGGTCCAGCCGCTGACGGGCCTTGCCGGGGTGATGGGCGCGTTCTTCAGGAGTCAGGCCGTTCGCATCGCTCATGGAACGATCAGACGCCCATGGCGGCCCTCGGGTTCCTGCCGTCGGTCCATTCGGCGGCGAAGCGTTGCAGCGCGGCATCATCGGCGGGAATGTCGATGATCAGGGTGATCAGCTGATCGCCGCGCCCGCCATCCTTCTTATGAAAGCCCTTGCCCTTCAGGCGCAGCGTCTTGCCCGAACTGGTCCCCTTGGGCACGGTCAGCATGACCGGACGCTCGACCGTCGGCGCCTTCACCTGGCCACCGAGCACCGCCTCGGTCAGCGAGATGGGCAGGTCGAGGCGCACGTCGTCGCCGTCGCGGGTGAAGAAGCCATGGGGCACGACCTCGATCGTCACGATCGCGTCGCCGGCACCGCCCAGCCCCGGCTCGCCCTTGCCGCCGAGCCGCATCTGCGTACCCGTCTCGACCCCGGCGGGCAGCTTCAGATCGATCGTCTTGCCATCGCCCAGCGTCACCCGTTGTGGGCTGAGCGTCGCGGCGTCGATGAAGGGGACCTTCAGCGCATAGGCGATGTTGGCGCCCTTGGGGGCCTGTCGGCGACCGCCGCCAAAGCCACCGAAACCGCCCGAAAAGCCGCCGCGCCCGGCCCCGCCGAACATCCCCTCGAAGATGTCGGACATGTCGGCGCCCTCACCGCCGAAATCGAATTGCTGGCGGAACCCGCCACCCCCGGCGCCCGGGCGCGGACCGCCGGCCCCGCCGCCAAAGCCGAAGGGCGAGGCGGGGTTGCCGTCGCCATCGATCTCGCCGCGATCGAACCGGGCGCGCTTGTCCTTGTCGTTCAGCAGATCATAGGCGTTGGTGACCTGGCTGAACTTCTCCGCCGCCTTGGGATTGTCCTTGTTGCGGTCGGGATGCAGTTCCTTCGCCAGCTTGCGATAGGCTTTCTTGATATCGGCTTCGCTGGCCGTGCGGCTAACGCCCAGCGTCTGATATGGATCGGCCACTCTGTTCCCCGTTGGCAGTGTATTACCGATCTATGTGGGGAAGTCCGTGCCGGAGCGCAATCCGTTGCCCATGCGTTGAGCGCCCGAAGGAGACGGATCATGACCCAGCCGATGCAGGCGACCGGAAACGACGGCAAGAAGGGCGCACCCGATGGCGTGTCTGATGCGCCGGGCAAACATGGCGGCGAAAGCCAGGGCGGCGGTTATGAAGGTGTGCCCGAGCGGGAAGGCGACTTCCATGGCGGCCAGAGCGGCGCGGCCTATCATGGGAAAGGCGGCCATCCGGACCCGAACAAGGACAATCCCAATGCGGTGACCGAGAAGGGCTGACCCCACCCTCCGTTCAGCCTGAGCGAAGTCGAAGGCCAAGGGAAAACCTCTGGACGGGGGGCGGGATAGAAGATGATGGGGCTGGGCCGGCCTACCCCGCCACCATCTCCTCCAGCGGCGCGACGTCGACGCTGACGTCCATCTTCTGCGCGCCCGAGCCCAGCACCACGCCATCGACCGGCGCGATTTCGGCATAGTCGCGGCCGACCGCGACGATGATATGGTCGCCCGCCATCCAGATGCCGTTGGTGGGGTCGACGCCGACCCAGCCCGCTTTCGGCCCGCCCCAGATCAGCACCCAGGCATGGGTGGCGTCCGCCCCCACCAGTCGCGCCTGCCCCGGCGGCGGCAGGGTGCGGATATAGCCCGAGGCATAAGCCGCCGGGATGCCCGCCGCGCGAAGCCCCGTGATCATGATCTGGGCAAAATCCTGGCACACGCCGCGCCGCTGGCGGAAGGCTTCGGCCGGGGGCGTGTCGACCAGCGTGGCGGTGGGGTCGAACGCGAATTCGCGCTGGATACGGTTCGCCAGCGCGAAGCCCGCCTCCAGCGCGCCGCGGTCGGGCGACAGGTCGGCGGCGCACCACTCGGCGATGGCGGGGTCGAGTGGGATGAGGGGCGAGGGGAAGATGTAATTGACCGGGCTCGCCGCCGACAGATTGCGGCTGCTCCGGGCGAGCGCGGACACCTCCGCCAGCGTCGGGTCGCTCGGGGAGGGTATCGGTATCGGCCGGTCGACGACCATGCGCGCGCGGCTTTCGATGGTCAGGCTGCGCACCGGCCGGTCGACGACCAGCCTTGTGACATGCGCCAGCCCCGCCTCGGCATGGGCGGCACGGGTACGGCCGACCGGCTCGACGATCAGATCGTAGGATGCCAGCGTCTGGCCGGGCCAATCGATGGGCTTCAGCCGCAGATTGCAGCGCGCATATTTGACCTGCGCACCGTAGTCGAAGCGGGTGATGTGGCGGATGTCGTAGATCATGCGAGCGTCAATCCACCCGCCCGCAAGGGCTCGGCCCCTTGCAGGAAATAGCGCCGCGCGATCGCCTCGGACAACAGGCCCAGCCGCCGCTCGACATCGCCCAGCGTATCGGCATCGAGCGTCCGTGCGTCCGCGGTTTCGACCGCCGCGCGGATGGCGATCGCCTGCGCCTGTTGCGGCTCGGCCATGTCGTCGTCGGACAGGACGGGCAGGCGCGACAGACAGTCGGCGATGCGCGCGGTCTGATAGGCGAGCGCGCGCGGATTGTTGGGATCGAGCGCGACGAGGTCGACCACCGCGACGCGGGCGAGGCCGGTCGGATAACGCTGGCGATAGCTGATCTGGCTGTTGGCGAGGTCGAGCAGGGTCGACAGATCGTCCGCCGATGCGCCCGCCATGCCGAACAGCCGCGTCGCGCGCGCGACCGCCATCGCGCGCTCCACCCGGCGGCCGAGATCGTGGAAGCGCCAGGCGGTGGTGCGCACCATATGCTCGGCCGACAGTCCGGCAATGGCGGCATAGCGGCGCTGGAGCGAGCCCGCCCGGTCGAGCATCCCGACATGGCTGGGGAAGGGGGCCTCGAGCAGCCGCACCATGTCGGCGGACAGACGGTCGCGCGAGCCTTCGCTGATCCCGCGCGCCAGCCGGTTGATGCGCGCAACCGAGTGGAAGCCCTCATCCTCCATCGCGGTGCGCGCGAACTGGGTGAGTGCGGCGCGGTGCAGGCTGTCGGGATGCGGCGCGGCCCCGCCGCCGGTGATGAGCCCGACCAGCCGCCCGACGGTCCGCGTGTCGAGCGCCGCGCCGCCATCGACATCGATCGAATTGCCCAGCATCACCCGGATCGCCGCCAGCAGCGCCTCACCCCGCTCCAGATAGCGGCCGAGCCAATAGAAATTGTCGGCCACCCGGCTGGGCAGCGTCCCCGGATTGCGTCGGACGTGCAGCGAGTCGGGCGCAGCGAGCAGCGAGACCGGTGCCACCGGCTCGGCCCCATGGACGCAGACATCGGCGGACCACAGCCCTTCACCGATCATCGCCGCGGTCGCCTCCGGGTGGTCGCCGATCCGGCCGAAGCCGCCGGGCAGGACGGTCCACCGCCCCTCGCCATCGCGCGCAGCAAAGACGCGCAGCGTGAAGGGGCGCGGCGCCAGCTGGTCGCCGATGACCACGGGCATGGTCGACAGGCGAACGATCTCCTGCCCGACATAATCCTGCGGGCGCCGGGCCATGTCGGCGAGCAGCGCGGCGCGCGCGTCGGGCGACAGGCTCGCCCCCGGCCGCGCGCCGGCAGGCAGGCCCAGCGGCCTGGGGCCGAAGGCGGGGGCGATCAGCAGCGTGTCGAGATGCTCGGCGACATGCGCGGCCTGGCGCGCGCCGCCACACCACCAGGTCGCGATGTTAGGCAGCCGCAACGCCTCGCCAGTCACATGCCGGGCGAGCGCGGGAAGGAAGGCGGAGACGGCCGGGCTTTCCAGCACGCCCGCACCCGGCGCATTGGCGATCACCACCTGCCCCTCGACATAGGCGTCGATCAGGCCGGGCACGCCGATCTGCGAATGGCTGTCGAACGCCAGCGGATCGAGCATGCGCGGATCGAGCCGCCGCCACAGCGCGTCGATCCGCTTCAGCCCCGCGACCGTGCGGACATAGACCTGTCCCTCGATCGCGGCGAGGTCCGCGCCCTCGACCAGCAACAGGCCGAGATAGCGGGCGAGATGCGCCTGTTCGGGGTAGCTCGGGTTGAAGCGGCCGGGCGTCAGCAGCCCGATCCGCGGATCGGCGCGACGGCATTGCGCGGCGAGGCCCGCGCGGAAGGCGGCGAAGAAGGGCGCGTGCCGCTGTACGTTCAGCCGGTTCTGCAAACCGCCCAGTGTCCGGCTGACCGCAAGCCGGTTCTCCAGCACATAGCCCGCGCCCGCCGGGTTGCGCAGGTGGTCGGCCAGCACCCGCCATGCGCCATCCGGCCCGCGCGCCAGATCGAAGGCGACGAAGCTCAAGTGATGGCCGCCCGGCGGGGTGATCCCGACCATCGGCCGCAGGAAATAGGGGCTGCCCGTCGCCAGCGCGGCGGGGATATGGCCATCCGCGACCAGCCGTCCGGGACCATAGAGATCGGCCAGGATCGTCTCGAGCAGCGCCGCGCGCTGGATCACCCCCGCCTCGATCCCCGCCCATTCCCCGGTGTCGATCAACAGGGGGACGGGCGAGACGGGCCAGGGGCGCTCGTCGGTTTCACCGATGATGCGAAAGCCGGTGCCGATATCCGCCGCATGACGCTGCACCCGCTCGCGCGCATGGGCCAGATTGCTGGCGACGGCGGCCAGTTCTTCCAGCATGGCGGCCCAGGCCGGATCGTTCGACCCCGCCATCACGTCCACTCCGGCGGCGGCGCGATAGGCGGTGATCCAGGCGGCGGCCTGGGCGGGGCTATCCTCGGAGGGGTCCATCGGTCGGGGAAAATCGCCGCATCGTGCGAAGGTTGCAACAGGCGATTGGTGATCGGGCGGGATTTGCGGTGTGGGATGCCCGGCGCCACATGGCCATTCCCGACATTCCTTCCCTGCAAGGGGAGGAATGACCACACCCGTCACCAAACGCCCTCCAGACCCCGGCCAGCGTTTCCGTTCGCGACATTGGTTTTCCCTTTCCACAGGCGTATGGGCGGGCGCATGGCTGACGATCCCTTTGCCCTGTTCGACATCTGGCTTGCCGAGGCGCGTGCGAGCGAGATCAACGATTACAATGCGATGGCGCTGGCGACGGTCGATGCGCACCTGCAACCCTCGGTGCGCATGGTGCTGCTGAAGGGCCATGATCCGCGCGGGTTCGTGTTCTACACCAATCGTGAGAGCCGCAAGGCGCAGGAGCTGGGCGAGGGCAGCAAGGCCGCGCTCCTGTTCCACTGGAAGTCGCTGCGCCGCCAGATCCGCATCGAGGGGCCGATCTCTCGCGTCGGTGACGTCGAGTCGGACGCCTATTTCGCCAGCCGGGGTCGCGATTCGCAGCTGGGCGCCTGGGCCTCGGACCAGTCGCGCCCGCTCGCCGACCGCGAGACGTTCGAGGCGCGGTTCGAAGAGATGCGCGCCCGGTTCGAGGGCGGCGATGTGCCGCGCCCGCCGCATTGGGGCGGATACCGCGTGACACCTGAGCGGATCGAGTTCTGGCTCGATCGCGAACACCGGCTGCATGAGCGCCGCGTCTTCACCCGCACCGGCGAAAATGGCTGGGACGAAGGGCTGCTGTTCCCGTGACCCAGGACGAACGCAAGAAGGTCATTCCGCTGGCGACCAAGGCGGCGCTGGCCAGCGTCGCGATGGCGCTGTTCCTGCTGGCGCTCAAAGGGTTCGCGGCGTGGCGGACCGGATCGGTCGCGATGCTGGGCTCGCTCGCCGATACCGCGCTCGATCTGCTCGCCAGCCTGGTGACGCTGTACGGCGTGCGGCTGGCGGCGACCCCGGCCGACCATGACCACCGTTTCGGGCATGGCAAGGCGGAGGCGCTCGCCGCGCTGTTCCAGGTGGCGCTGATCACCGCCTCGGCGGCGGGCATCGCCTGGCGCGCGGTGATGGCGCTGGGCGCGGACAATCCGACCAGCGACGCCGAGTTCGGCATCGGCGTGTCGGTGATCGCGATCCTGGCGACGGTGGTCCTGCTCGCCTATCAGCGCAGCGTCATCCGCCGCACCGGATCGGTCGCGATCCTGGCGGACAATGTCCATTACCAGTCGGACGTGCTGCTCAACGGATCGGTGATCGTGGCGATGGTGCTCGACCAGTATTTCGGCTGGCACGGTGCGGACCCGGTCTTCGGCATCGCCATCGCGCTGTGGCTGGCCTGGGGCGCGTTCCAGGCGTCGTCGACCGCGATCGACCAGCTGATGGACAAGGAATGGCCCGACGATCAGCGCGCCGCCTTCCTCGACGTCGCCGCGCGCCAGCCGGGGCTGAAGGGCATCCACGATTTCCGCACCCGCCGTTCGGGCAGCCACGACTTCGCGCAGTTCCACATGGAGGTCGACCGCGACATGACGGTCGCCGCCGCGCATGACGTGGTCGAGGGCGTCGAGCGCGCGCTACGCCGCGCCTTCCCCAAGGTCGAGGTGCTGATCCATCTCGATCCCGAGGGCCATGTCGACACCGACAATCCGCTGGTCGAGGCGGACGTCACCCCCCATTGGTTCGGCAAGCGGGTCTATTGATGCGCATTCCCTTCACCCAGGTCGATGCCTTTGCCGATGCCGCGTTCGGCGGCAATCCGGCGGCGGTGATGATGCTGTCGGCATGGCTGGATGACGCCACGCTGCTGGCGATAGCGCAGGAAAACAACCTGTCGGAAACCGCCTTTCTGGTGCCGGCGGACGGTGGCGACGCGAATTTCGAGCTGCGCTGGTTCACCCCCGGCGACGAGGTGGAGATGTGCGGCCATGCCACGCTGGCCAGCGGGCATGTCGTGCTGTCCTCGGATACCACGCGCGAGTGGGTGCGCTTCGCGACGCGCCATGCCGGGGTGCTGGAGGTGGCGCGCGACGGGCTGGGGTACAGCATGTCCCTGCCCGAACGCACGCCGTCACCCGAGGCGTTGCGGAGCGTGGTCGAGGCGCTGGGCGTGGATGGCGTGGTCGAGACGCTGCGCCATCCGGCGGGCTATGCGGTTGTCGTGGTCGATGACGCGGCCAGGGTACGGGCCTGCACGCCCGACTTTTCGGCGCTGGCCAAGGCGGGGCGCTATGTCGTGATCCTGACCGCGCGCGGCGGGGCGGGGGAGGCCGATGTGGTCAGCCGCGTCTTCGTCCCCGCCTTCGCGATCGACGAGGACCCGGTGACCGGCGCGGCGCATGCGGTGCTGACGCCGTACTGGGCGGCGAAGCTGAGTCGCGAGACGTTCGTGGCCGAACAGGCGAGTGCGCGGGGCGGACGTCTGACCTGTCGATTGGACGGCGACCGGGTGATCCTGGGCGGCGGGTGCGTGACGGTGATCGAGGGTACGTTCCTGCTGCCGTAAGGGTTTCGCGTGGCCTTCGACTTCGCTCAGGCTGAACGGAGCGTGGGATTAGGCCAAATCATCCCGCAGCCGTTCCCGCTGAGCGAAGTCGAAGCGCACGTCCCATCTTTGCGGCTTGGCAGAGGATTGAGGCGGTCTCACTCCGCCGCCAGCAACGTCTCCGCCGCCTGCAGGTCCACCGAGACCAACCGGCTGACCCCACGCTCGATCATCGTTACCCCGAACAAACGGTGCATCCGGCTCATCGTCACCGCATTGTGTGTGACGATCAGATAGCGCGTATCCGTCTCGCGCGTCATCCGGTCGAGCAGCCCGCAGAAACGGTCGATATTGGCGTCGTCCAGCGGCGCATCGACCTCGTCAAGCACGCAGATCGGCGCGGGGTTGGTCAGGAACAGCCCGAAGATCAGCGCCACCGCCGTCAGTGCCTGTTCACCGCCCGACAACAGCGTCAGCGATTGAAGCCTTTTGCCCGGCGGCTGTGCCATGATCTCCAGCCCGGCCTCCAGCGGATCGTCCGAATCGACCAGCGCCAGATGTGCCGACCCGCCATCGAACAGCGTCGCGAACAGCGTCTGGAAATGGCCGTTCACCGCCTCGAACGCCGCCAGCAGCCTTTGCCGCCCCTCGCGGTTGAGCAGCCCGATCGAGCCGCGCAGCCGCGTCACCGCCTGTGCCAGATCCTCGCGCTCGGCGGCATTGGCGATGCCGGCGGCCTCCAGTTCGGCCAGTTCGCGTTCGGCGACCAGATTGACCGGGCCGATGCGTTCGCGGTCGGCGGAGAGCTTTTCGTGCAGGCCTGCCTCGACCTGTGGCGAGCCGACGCTGGCCGCCTCGAACGCCAGCCGTTCGGGCAGCACCGGCGCAGGGCAGGCGAAGCGCTCACCCGACACGCGGCCCAGTTCGACGCGGCGAAGTTCGTGATTTTCCACCCGCGCCAGCGCCCCCGCACGCGCCTCGCGCGCGGCGGAGAGCAGGGCGTGGGCGCCGGCATGCGCGGCCTCGGCGGCGCGTAGCGCGCGCTCGGCGTCGGCCTCCTCCGCCTGGGTCCGCTCGGCATCGGCGCGCGCGCCGTCATGCGCGGCGGCGAGCGTCGCGATCTCCTCGGCGAGCTGTGCGGGGCGATCGGCGAGTGCGGCGGCCTCGGCGGCCAGGGTCGCGGCGCGCGCATCCATCTCGGCGATACGGCCTGCCGCTTGACCCTCGCGCTGGTCCCAGCTTTCCGCCTCGGTCGTCGCGGCGTCCAGCCGGTCGCGAGTCTGCGCCAGACTACGGTCCAGCGTCGTCCGCTCGGACCGGGCCAGCGCCACGGCGGAGCGCGCCAGCTGCGTCTCGGTCTGGAGCCGCGCCGTCTCCGCCGCGCTGGCCGAACCGTCGGGCAGCGCCTCCAGCGCGGCCGCGGCGCGTTCGCATTCGGCCAGCGCCTCGTCCATCTCGGCGGCGATCCGCTCGGCCCGGGTGGCGAGGTCGGCGCGCTGGCCGGCCAGTCGTTCGACCTGCGCCTGGGCCCGATCCTCGGCCCGTTGCGCGTCGCGGTGCGCGGCCTCCGCCTTGGCCAGCAGCGCACGTGCACTGGCGGCGGCCAGGCGCGCGCGGGCGATGCGGTCGTCGATCGCGGCGCGCGCCTCGGTCGCGACGCGCAGGCTGGTCTCCACCGCCGGCCGTTCGGCCTCCAGCTTGGCCAGCCGATTGCGCCGCTCCATCCGTTCGGCTGCCGCCGCGCCGCCGCCTTCGCCGATATAGCCGTCCCAGCGCCGCAGCCGCCCCTCGCGCGTCACCAGCCGCTGCCCGACCGCCAGCGCCTGTCCCGAATCGGCTTCGACCAGGAAAATCTGCGACAGCCGCCGGGCGAGCGTCGGCGGCGCCTTGATCCGCGCGCCGAGCGACAGCGTCCCGACCGGCGCGGGGGGATCATCCTCCGCCGTCTCCGAGCCGTGCCAGTCGGACAGCGGCGTATCCAGTTCGTCGCCCAGCGCGGCGGCGAGCGCGCGTTCAAAGCCCGGCTCGGCCTGTACCTCGTCAAGCAGCCGGTCGCCGCCCTTGCGCTCGGTGGCGCGGATCAGCGTCGCGACCTCGGCGTCCAGTGCGGCGAGCGCGGCGATCGCCTGTGCCCGCGCGGTCTCCGCCGCATCGCGCTCGGCGGTCGCGGTCAGTTCGCTTTCCTCAGCCCAACCGAGCGCGGCGCGCGCCTTGTCGGCGTCGATGCGCGCGGCGGCCTGGGTGGCGATGGCGGCTTCGCGCTGCGCCTCCTGATCGGCCATGTCGGGCAGCGCGGCGATGGCGGCGGCGACCCCGCGCGCGTCGCGTTCGGCGCGTTCGTGGCGACCCCGCGCCGCCGACAGCGCGCCCTCGGCGATCCGGCGTTCGGCCGCCTCGGCGGCTTGGGCGGACAGCGCCTTGGCCAGCGCGATCTCGGCATCGCGGTTCCGGCTTTCCGCCTCGGCGAGCAGCGCGTCGAGCCGGGGCATGGCCTGTTCGGCATGGGCGATCCGGGCGTTCAGGTCCTCGCGCTCGTCGGCCAAGCGGCGGATCGCGGCGGCGGCGTCATGTGCCAGCGCATCCTCGCGTGCGCGATCCTCGTCGATGCGGGTACGCGCAGCGGCGAGTTCCTCGATCCGACGTTGCAGCCCGTGGCGGCGGTCGCGCGCACGCGACAGCGCATGGCCCGCCTCGCTCAGGGCATCGCGCGCGGCGAGTGCGGCGGCGCGGGTACGCGCGGCGAGCGCGACCGCCTGTTCCTGTGCCTCGGCCGTGCTGCGCTCGGTCGCGGTGGTCGCCTCCACCTGCGCCTCGGCGACAGCGGCTTCGGCCTTGGCGGTGGTCGCCGCGGCGGCGGCATCGCGCCAGCGCGCGAAGATCATCCGCCCCTCGGCCACCCGGATCTGGTCGGACAGCAGGCGATAGCGTTCGGCGGCGCGTGCCTGTCGCCGCAAGGCAGCGACGCGCGTGTCCTGATCGGCGATCGCCTCGTCCAGCCGCGCCAGATTGGCCTCGGTGGCGCGCAGCCGCGTCTCGGCATCGCGGCGGCGGACGTGCAGGCCCGAGATGCCGGCGGCTTCCTCCAGCATGGCGCGGCGCTCGGCCGGCTTGGCGGCTATGACCGCGCCGATCCGGTTCTGGCTGACGAGCGCGGGTGAGTGCGCGCCGGTCGCGGCATCGGCGAACAGCAGCGCCACGTCCTTGGCGCGCACGTCGCGCCCGTCGATCCGATAGGCCGAGCCCGCGCCGCGTTCGATCCGGCGGACGATCTCGGTCTCCTCGCCCTCGCGCTCGGCCAGGATCATGACCTCGGCGAAATCGCGCGGCGGGCGGGTGGCGGTGCCCGCGAAGATCACGTCCTCCATGCCGGCGCCGCGCATCGACCGCGCGCTGTTCTCGCCCATCGTCCAGCGCAACGCTTCGAGCAGGTTCGACTTGCCGCAGCCAGTGGGCCCGACAACGCCGGTCAGCCCCGGTTCGATGACCAGATCGGCCGGATCGACGAAGCTCTTGAAACCCGAAATGCGAAGCCGCTTGATCTGCACGGACCCGGTCGCTGCCCTCACGTCGATACGTGGTTAATCGATAGCGAATGGGGGGGGATTGTCGAGGGGGCGTCGACACAAGCCGCACGCGGTATCCGGCGGCGATCTACCGGGCCGGTCCTTCGCGCGCGACGAGGCTGTCGCGAAGAAGGACCATGCTGGAGACTGCGCCGATCAGCGTGAGGGCAAAGCCGATGGCCTCCGGCATCCCATCGCCGCTATCGATCGCCAGCGCCAGGACGGCACCCGCGATGGCGACGCAGAGGAGCAAGGCCGGTTTCCACCAGCGGACGGGCCGGGGTTCGAACCGCGCCAAGCCGGTCGACCACCAGACCGCCGGGAGCATCAGTATCCAGTAGAGCGGATTGGTGCGTGCCTGATACTGGCTGCCCTCCACCAGCAGACCGATCAGCATGACGGATGCCGCGATCGCGGCGAGCGCGGCCATCCCCGCCGCCCAGTTGGAGCGGGGGTCTTTGCGGAGCCGTTGCCAATAGTCCTTGTCCCGACGCATCATCGACCTCGTCCTGCCGCCTGCCCGCGATTCGAACCATCCACGACCGATGACGGGCAGGGAGCCGATCGCATATTGTCGTGTTTCCGGACCATGAAGTGCAAGCTGCTCTTGTTCTGTCTGCTGGCATCGTGTGGTTCGCAAGAGCGCGAGGTGTGGACATCGGTCGCGATGGACGGGCGGCCACGATCCGGTTTCGAGATCGTCACGCAGGACGGGCGGGTCGTTGCGGGGTTCGACGGCTGCAACCGATGGGCCGTGTCCGCGCAAAAGGATATGATCGACATAGAGCAGGAAGAGTGCGCGTCCGATCCGCTGCGGGCGGCCTATTGGGCTCTGGTGCGGGATGGAGGGGCGAAGCCGGTCCGCCAGGAGCGTCAGCTTCTGTTGCGACGAAGCGGCCATCAAGGGGTATTCATCCCCAAGCAATAGGTGCGGTCAGCCGCCAGGCGGGTGATGACCTAAGGGTGGATCGACATTCATCCTGTTCCTCCCCTGGAAGGGGAGGGGGACCATCCAAAGGATGGTGGAGGGGTGTCCCCGGTCGCGGATGCGGTTCAACCTCTCAGACCAAGACACCCCTCCGTCAGGCCTTTCGGCCTGCCACCTCCCCTTCCAGGGGAGGAAGGAGATGAATGTCGATCCGGCCGTCTTAGCTGAAGCGTTCCAACCCGAATGGGGTCAGCGACACCGCTGTCGCATCGCCCCCCAACATCCCCGCGACAAGCTCCCCCGTAATCGGCGCCAGCGTCAGGCCGAGATGGTTGTGCCCGAAGGCATAGGACACCCCCCGCACGCCCGGCACCCGGCCGATGGCGGGCAGATAGTCCGGCAAGGTCGGCCGTGCGCCCATCCAGGGCTTGGCGTCCTCGCCGATCGGCAGGCCGAGCGCCGCGATGTGGTGGCGCAGGCGGTTCCACTTGGCGGGGTCGGGCCTGGCCTTGGCGCGGGCGAATTCGACGATGCTGGCGGCGCGTAAGCCCACGGCGAAGCGGGTGACGATCATCGAGCGGTCCTCGAACACCACCGGCGGCAGGTCGGCGGGCCAGTCGACCGCGGGGCCGGTCTGTAGGTGATAGCCGCGCTCGGCGATGATCGGAGCCTTCACGCCGAAGGGGCGGAGTAGCGTGGCGCTCGCCACGCCCGCCGTCACGACGATCTCGCGTGCCGACAGGCGGCGGTCGTCGGTCAGGCGGACCTCGCCGTTGCCGATCGCCGCGACCCAACCGGTCAGCAGCGTGCCGCCGTCCGCCAGAAAGCGCGTCCGTGCGGTGTCGGCGAGCTGGGTCGGGTCGGCGATCTGGCCGCTGCCCTCGAAGCGGATGCCACCCGCGATCGGGCTGGCGAACCGGCTTTGCCATTCCGCCAGCTCTGCCTCGGTCAATGCCCGGAAACGTGCTGTGCCGGTGTCCGCCGCCTGCCAGCCGGCCAGTCCGCGTGCGGCGCTCTCGGAGGTTTCCCACAGCACGACATGCCCGTCCTCGCGCAGCAATGCGGGGGCGTCCAGCGCTGCGACATGCCGTCGCCAGGCGGGCATCGCCTCCGCCAGCAGCGCCGCCAGCGCGGTATGCGCCCGTGCATAGCGATCCGCACGCGCAGCCCTCAGCAGCCGCAGCGCGAAGGGCAGCCAGGTCCCGATCTCACGCGGCGGAAGCGCCAGCGCGCCGCCCCGGCAGAACAGCTTGCCAGCAAAGCCGCGCACCATCTTGGGCGATGCGATCGGCTCGGCCTGTTCGGTGGCGATATGACCGGCATTGCCCCAGGATGCGGCGCGGGGGTTCTCCTCCGCCTCGACCAGCGTCACCGTCCAGCCGCGCCGTTGCAGCGCCAGCGCGGTCGTCATCCCCACGACGCCGCCGCCGATGATCAGCGCGGTTCGATCGGACATGGAGAGAGAAGCATTTTCCGGCTTGGGCATAGGCCATATGATACCGTATACGGATTGGGTAGCAAGGAAATCCCGATGACGACACCGACGATCCGCCACACCTTTTTCTGTATCGACGGCCATACCGCCGGCAATCCCGTCCGGCTGGTGGCGGGCGGTGCGCCGCTGCTGCGCGGGGCCAGCATGGCCGAGCGGCGGCTGGATTTCCTCGAACGGTTCGACTGGATTCGCACCGGGCTGTGCTTCGAGCCGCGCGGGCATGACCTGATGTCGGGCGGCTTCCTCTATCCGCCGTGCGAGGCCGATAGCGATGCAGCGATCCTGTTCATCGAGACCAGCGGCTGCCTGCCTATGTGCGGCCACGGTACGATCGGGATGATCACCTTCGGCCTGGAAAACGGTCTGATCACCCCGCGCGAGCCGGGCAAGCTGAAGGTCGAGGTACCGGCGGGCACCATCCATATCGAATATGAGAAGCAGGGCGCGAAGGTCACGGCGGTGCGCATCCGCAACGTGCCCGCCTATCTGGCGGCCGAGGGGATCGCAATCGACGTGCCGGGCTTCGGCCCGCTGACGCTGGATGTCGCCTATGGCGGCAATTATTATGCCATTATCGAGCCGCAGGGGGCCTATACCGGCCTCGACGATCTGGGCGCATCGCGGCTGGTGGAACTCAGCCGTACGATCCGCGAGTTGGTGCGCGAGAAATTCGAGCCGGTGCACCCGCTCGAACCCTCGATCCGGGGGGTCAGCCATGTGCTCTGGGCCGACAAGCCCTCGGCCGAGGACGCCGATGGCCGCAACGCGGTCTTCTACGGCGAGCGGGCGATCGACCGGTCTCCGTGCGGCACCGGCACCTCGGCGCGCCTCGCGCATCTGGCGGCGAAGGGGCGGCTGAAAGTCGGCGACCGCTTCGTCCATGAAAGCTATATCCGCAGCCGGTTCATCGGCCGGGTCGAGGAAGCGACCGAACTTGGCGGGCAGGCGGCGATCGTCCCGTCGATCCAGGGTTCGGCGGTGTCGACCGGCTTCAACACGATTTGGATCGATCGCGAGGACCCGTTCTGGGCCGGGTTCACGGTGGTGTGAACCCCTACAGCCGTTCAGCCTGAGCGAAGTCGAAGGCCAAGGGAAGGCGCTTCGACTTCGCTCAGCGCGAACGGTTCGGGATTGGCTCAGCCCAGATCGTCGATCGCGGGCTGGGGTTCGGTGAACCAGGTGGCGCCCGTCTCGGTCACATAAAAGTGATCCTCCAGCCGCACGCCGAAGCGTTCGGGCACGACGATCATCGGCTCATTGGAAAAGCACATGCCCGGCGTCAGCGGGGTCGTGTCGCCGCGCACCAGATAGGCGGGCTCATGGATCGACAGGCCGATGCCGTGCCCGGTGCGATGCGGCAGGCCAGGCAGGCGATAGTCGGGGCCGAGGCCCGACCGGTCGAGCACCGCGCGCGCGGCATAATCGACCGCCTCGCAACGTGCGCCCGGGCGGACGGCGGCGAAGGCGGCGGCCTGGGCTTCCTTCTCGATGTCCCAGATGCGGCGGACCTCGTCGCCGACATCGCCAAAGGCATAGGTGCGGGTGATGTCGCTGTGATAGCCATCGATCAGCGTACCGGTGTCGACCAGCACGACATCCCCGTCACGCAGCACATCGTTCTGCGGCAGGCCATGCGGAAAGGCGGTCGAGCGGCCGAACTGCACCGCGCAGAAATAATTGCCGGTCGACGCGCCCAGCGCGCGGTGCGCGGCGTCGATGAAGCGGATGACGTCGGACGCGCGAATGCCCTCATGCAGGATACGCGCGGCGCGGCGATGCACCTCCAGCGTGATGTCCATCGCCTGTTGCATCAGCGCGATTTCGGCCGGCGACTTGATCATGCGGCACCCGTCGACGACCGGTGCGCCGCTGACCAGCGCGACGCCGGGTGCTGCGGCGCGGATACGCTCGACGAACAGGAAGGCCATCGCCGGATCGATGGCGAGCGTGGTCGCGCCCGCCGCCCTCAGCGCGTCGGCGACCAGCGCGGAGGGGCTTTCATCCTCCTCCCAAAGCCGGATGTCGGTGGCGGGGATGGACAGGCTCGCCTCGAACGATCCCAGTTCGAAAGCCGGGCAGATGAAGATCGGATCGCCCGCGATCGGCAGGAGCATCGCGACCAGCCGCTCGGTCGCGCCCCAGGCGACGCCGGTGAAGTAACGCAGGCTCGCACCCGCGCCGATCAGCAGCGCATCGGCGCCCATCTGGCCCATCCGTTCGCGCGCACGGTCGATGCGGCGGGCGCGTTCCTCGGCGCTGATGACGGGGGCGGGGTTGGCCCAGGGCGACAGGCTCGCCAGTTCGCGCTCCGCCGTCGATCCGCCGATCATCCCTGCCATGTCATTCGCTCCGTTTCGTATACGGTTGCGGCTCTAGCGTGGAATGGATGCTCATGCCACCCGGCGCAAGCGATAGCCCTCCGGCCCGTGCGCGACATAGCCGAGCCGGACCGCCCCCTGAAGCGCCGCGACCACCGCGCGTTCGACCTGGCGGCCTTGCGCGAAATGCCGGGCGATCTCGGCGGCGGTGAGGGGGCGGTCGGTGGCGAGCAGCGCGAAGACGCTGGCGATGCGCCCGCCCAGATCGCGCGGGAAACTGGGCTTGGCATCGGCCGGCTCGGCGAGCGGCAGCGTGCGGTCGGCCTGGGCGAGCGGGGTCGCGCCGGCGCGGCGGCTCTGGAAATCGGGGCGCAGCCATTGCACACGGCCGCTTCGTTCCTCGCCGCGTCGCTCGGCGTTGAGCGCGACCAGCCGCGCGACCATCTCCGGCGCGGCGATGTTGGCGGGCCAGCCATAGGCGGCGATGACGGCGGCATCGATCTGGTCGTGCAGCCGCGCGATCAGGTCGACCGATCCGGCGCGACGCTGGCCCTCTTCCTCGGCGGTCAGGGGCTGGCCGGCGATCAGCTTGGTGCGCAGATTGTATAGGCCAGTCAGGGTCAGGTCAGGCACCTCAGCCAAGATGCGCTTGCGGGTGGCATCAAGTTCATTGGCCAGATCGGCGATTAGCTGGCGCATGGTGTCGTTGGCGTCAGGGAATGGGAATGGATCGAAGCATTGGCTCTTTGTAAAGCGAGGCCGATCTTCCAACGTTCCTCCCATTACTTGGCACCATGCCAGACTGGTGGAGGAGGACAGGACGCCCAGATGATGCGCATCCTCGCTGGCGATACAGACCAGCATGTTGTCGGGTAGCGTATCTGAATCGAGGAACTGGAAGATGCGGTGCTTGGCCGTTTCGACCGTCGCAATGTAGCGGGAGAGGCCATTAAGGGCAGGGCGGAGCTCGCGCCGGGGTTCGCCGAACAGCCACCATTGGTTACGATAGGCAGGGCGAGCATTACCGTCGCGTTCGGGCTTCACCGTCCGCAGCAAATGCCCATACACCTCGGGAAAGCGCTGTCGCACCTCGGCTTCGGACAGGCCGAGCAGGTCGATCACCATCGCACCCCGCGTCCGCGCGGTCAGGTCGCGGCCATGGCAATAGGGGCGGATGTGGCGCTCCAGCCCTTCGCGGCGGCCAAGACCCAGCATCTCCGCCTCCGCCCGCGACGCGATGAAGCCCGCACCGTGGAGTGATACGCCGCGCGAGCACAGCCATTGATTGGCGAGCAGCGGCTTGGCGCTTGCGACATCGGCCCCGGCCGACAGATCGGCATTGATCCGCCCGATCGTCTCGGTGAAGCGGATGTCGGGCGTGTCGCTGTCCAGCCCGCTTTCGTGCACGATGCGCAGGCGTCGGCCATCCTGCTTGCCGCGCGCGACGACCGTCATCGCGATCCGCACCATCGCGGCGTCGGAGGTCGCCTTGGTCCAGGGATGGTCGGGGATGGCCAGCAGGATCGACAGCGGCGGCGACGCCTCCAGCGCACGCGCGATGACGCGGCGGCCAAAGGTCTGGGTGATCGAATTGGTGGTGACGAAGCCGAAGCGGATCAGCGGGGACCCCTTGGCTGCCAAGGCCTGCGCCGCGCGCTCCCACCAATAGAGCACATAGTCCGCCGCGCGCGGCATCTTGGGGTAGGCGCGCCACAGCGCCTCGGCCATGCCCGCAGGGAGTCGGCCGCGCAGGTCCTTGCCGCCGATGAAGGGCGGGTTGCCGATAATGAACTCCGCCTCGGGCCAGGGCGTGCGGGCGCCCGACGGGGTGAGAAGCGCGTCGCCGGTGACGATCGACTGGACATCCTCCAGCACCGGGTCCGACACCTGCCCGCCATTGCGCAGCTGCCACCGGATATAGCCCAGCCACAACACCAGCTGCGCGATGGCGGCGGCGCGGGCATTGACCTCGATCCCGTGGAAATTGCGGGGATGCACCGTCTCGGTGTCGAGGTGCAGGATTTCCTCGCCCGACAATTCGGCGAGCACCTCCAACACCTCGCCCTCTAGCCGCTTCATCAGCTCCAGCGTGACATAGAGAAAATTGCCGGTGCCGCAGGCGGGGTCGAGGATACGCGTGGCCGCCAGCCTGCGGTGGAAATCGCGCACCCGCTGCACGGCGGCGCGGGGATTGTCGGTCCGCTCATTCTCCATTGCGCTCAGCACCTGCGCCCAATCGTCGCGCAAGGGAGCGATGACGGTCGCGGTCACCAGCCGCTCGACATAGGCGCGCGGCGTATAATGCGCGCCCAGCCGCCGCCGCTGGTCGGGATCGAGCGCCTGTTCGAGCAGCGTGCCGAAGATGGCCGGCTCGACATCGCGCCAGTCGCGCCGGGCGGCGGCGAGCAATTCGCCGATCTCCTCGCGATTGAGCGGCAGCGCGTCGGCCGTATGAAACAGCCCGCCATTGAATCGCCGGACGGCACAGCGCAGCACATTGGCCTCGCCGCCCCGGTCCATCGAGCGCCACAAATCCTCGATCCACGGCACGAAGGCGTCGGGCCGCTCGCGCGCATCGGCCAGCAGGGTGACGAAGCCGTCCGGCGGCAACAGCCCGCTATGCTCGGCGAACATGGTGAACAGACAGCGCATCAGGAACAGCGCCACCCCCTCCGGCTCATGCCCGCGCTCCTCCAGCAGCTTGGAGATGCTGGCCAGCCGCGCGGCGACGTCGCGGGTGACGGCGGCGGCGTGGCGGGTCGGGTCGAGCGAGAGCGGCGCCTCCCAGATCGTCGCCAGCCGCTGGCGCACCTCCTCGCGCCGCAGATCGTCCAGCGTGATGCGGAAGCGGGCGCGGTCGGGGAATTGCTTGTAATGTTTGCCCTGGCCGGAAAAGTCGGCGAACAGCTCGATCACCCGGCCGACATCGACGACGATCAGGAAGGGCGGCCAGCCATGCTCGACCGGCAGCGCCCTGGCATATTGCTCGGCCTGTTCGCGCGCGCGGCGCATGAGGATGTCCCATTGCCGCGATCGGGGGGCGGCACCGGGTTCGTCGGGCAGCAGCCCGGGCAGGACGGGACCGAGATCGGCGAGCGATTTGGCGCCCAGCCCCTCGCGGCTCTGCTTGGCCTCCAGCACGAAACAGCCGCGCTCGTAGAGGTCGATCCGCCCGCGCCGATCCTCGTCGCCCGGCAGGACGACCGCGCGTTCGAAGACATAGTCGTTGCGCGCGCTGGTGGCGTGGGCGGGTTGCGGCGGGGCGACGCCGATGATCGCGCACAGCTCGGTCAGGAACAGCGCATAGTTCGCGCGCTCCGCCCCGCCTTCGCACGCCTGCCAGCGCCGGATGAACGCCTCGATCGCCGTCGGGGTCGCCATATGTCGAAATCCTCCCGATGGGGATCATCGGGAGGATTATCGAGGTGACGAGCGATATTCTCTCCGTATCGGAGCAGGTTATCCTGCCCGCCGCTCAGCCTGAGCGAAGTCGAAGGCCAAGGGCACCCCATCGCCAAGATGAAGCCGCAGGGCGTGCGCTTCGACTTCGCTCAGCGTGAACGGCCGTTGGGCCTGATCAAAAGCATCGATAACGGATGCAGACCTCACCCCCCATACATCGCCATCGCATCCCGGCGGAACGCGGCCCCGCTGTCCGACCGGCTGTAGAACATATGCCCGCCCGGATAGACGTTCAGCGTCACCCGCTGCGCCACGCCGTAGCTCGGCATCTGGTCGACGATCAGCCGCGACGCGAAGTACGGGCAGGACAGATCGTCCCAGCCATGCACGATCATCACCTTCATCTTCGGATCGTTGGCGATCGCCTTGCGCAGGTCGGTAACGGGGGTGTCCTCGGGCCGGCCGCGATCCCAGGCGGCGTTCACCTCATAGGATAGCGCGTGATAGCGGGCATCGGTCTTCCAGCCCACTTCGCGCGTCACGAAATCGACCATCGCACTGGTCGTCGGCGCGATCAGCGAGTCGAGCAGCGGGTCGTTCGATTTCTGCTGCGACGACCAGGGGAAGGGGTCGAAGGCGGTGACGTTGGAGTCGTAGATGCTGCCGATCGTCGCGTCGTTGCGGTGAATCTCGCGCAAATAGGTCCGCGTGTCGATCCGCCCGCCCAGCTTACGCACCAGCGCGGGGTCCAGTCCGGTCAGCTCGGTGACGCGGGTCACCATTCGGTCGACCGCCTGCGTGTCCGACCGCCCGCGCATCAGATCGCGCAAGTAATCGCCGCGCGCATAGGCCTCGACCCCCGCCATCGCCTCCGGGGTCAGCTTGCCCTGCCGCTCCAACTGCGCGGCGGCCATCGAAGGCAGGTCGATCATCCACGGCAGCGGCGACAGCGCGGTGGCGTCGTCGCCCGAGGCCGGGTCGAGATAGGGCGACACCATCACGATGCCGTTGACGCCGACGCCGATCTGCGACTGGAGTTCATAGGCGATACGCGGCGCGCGGTAGCCGCCATAGCTTTCGCCCATGATGTACTTGGGCGAGCGCAGCCGCCCTTCCTTGACCAGCCAGTCATAGACGGTCTTCGACAGATACTTAATGTCCGGGTCGTTGGCGAAGAACGCCTTTTTCGTCTCGCCCTCATCGACCAGGCTGCGGCTGAAACCGGTACCGATGGGGTCGATGAAGACCAGATCGGTGAAGTCCAGCCAGCTATTGGCATTGTCGGTCGTAATCGGCGAGTCGGAAGGAGCATCGCCCTGCGCGCCGAACTGGACCCGCTTTGGCCCGACCGCGCCCATGTTGAGATAGACCGAGGCCGCGCCCGGCCCGCCGTTGAAGGCGAAGGTGACGGGGCGGCGGACATCGCCGCCGGGCACGGTATAGGCGGTATAGACGACCTGCCCGATCTCCTTGCCCTTGTCGTCGCGCACCGCGATCTTGCCCACGGTGGCCTTGTAGCTGACCAGCTTGCCGCCGATCTGCGCGGTCTGGGTGATCGTCTTGTCGGCGGGCAGCGGCGGGCGCTTGCTGTCGTCGTCCTTGGTCTCGGTGGTCGTCTTGGTCTCGGTCTTTTCGGCCTTTTGCGCGACGGCGGGCGTCGCGCCGGCGGCGATCAGCAGCAGCGCGGACAGATGCAGAATTTTCGGCACGTTCGGAAATACTCCCCCACGGACATTCGCTCGGCCGGGATCATGCGCCCAGTCCGCGCGTTCCCGCAACCCCGCCCCCTCGAAACCCGGACCGCCGCTTCCTATCTCGCCTCTGGCATTCCTCCCGGAACAGAAGTAGAACCTGCCCCATGCTGACCAAGATTTCCGTCCGCGGCGCGCGCGAGCATAATCTCAAGGATGTCGACATCGAC
>SXGS01236561.1_pt1 | contig 22306 bp, 23 predicted proteins | sample 3174681 | NCBI WGS metagenome assembly SXGS01 (sample SAMN11356861, study PRJNA531348) | freshwater metagenome | isolation source: freshwater sample F1-80 | place: China: Fuxian Lake, Yuxi | collected 2017-12-25
ATAAATGTTGATATAATATAGGATCCCCTCCCCCTGCAGGGTCGAAGAATGATGTGTTAAAGTTTCTGTCTGTTAATAGCATAGTAATAGCCCCTGCTAAAACTGGTAAAGATAAAAGTAATAATATAGCTGTAATTAAAACTGCTCATACAAATAGAGGCATTCTATGTATTGTCATACCTGGTGCTCTCATATTTAGAATAGTAGTAATAAAATTCATTGCACCTAATATAGATGAAATACCAGCTAAGTGTAAACTAAATATAGCTAAATCTACGGATGGACCTGAATGAAATTCAATAGAAGATAAAGGTGGATAACATTTTTGTTAAAAATTTATTAATTGATTTAATAAATTTACAATAAGTTTCCTTATTGATCGGACTATACCATATATTATCTTAATTTTTTTAGTAATAATTTAGCTCTGCTTACTTTCTTTTCTAACTTAGTATTATTAGCATAAGCTCAAATTTTTAATTCTAAACTTTTGCTTCCTAATAATTTATTTTTAAGTTTATTAATTAAATTATCAATAGTTTCTTTCTTTTTAGTTCTTAAAATAGCGTAAGAATCATCTTTTCTGATATAGATTTTAGTTTTTATATTTAAATAATCTTTTATTTTTTCTAATAATAAGTGATTATAGGCTTGGCCTAGTTCAAAGACTAGCTGATTTTTATTATTTATTTGAAGAGAGCCATCTCCTTCTATAAAACCAGCTAATCAATGATCATCTAAAACTATGTTAGGCGCTATTTTATATCTATCTAATTTTATTTCTTGTAATTTAATTTTCAACTCAGTCAATAAATTATCTTTTTGTAATACACTGTAATCGGATTGTAAAAATTTAATAGCTTCTAGGGTTAATAAATATTCATAATATTTACTACTTTTAAAAGGATAAGCATCCAGTATTGGTTTAATGTGTGTTAAAAACTTAGTTGTATTTCTCAGTTGATATGTAAGCATACCATCTTCAGAATGACTAATACTCCCTGCCTTTAATAACTTTTTTAATTTATAAATAGCTTGAGAATTATTGTTCTTCATTGAAACTTTTAAAACAATTACTCACTTTAATAGGCTATTATTATTAAAACCAATATATCCTTCTGCCTCTATTAAACCAATAGCTCATTTTAAATTATTAGTAATTTTCATATAATATCTCTACGTTTAGTCTCTGAATATGTTGAAAATCAACATAAAGCGGGTTGTCGTCTTGTGTTTAACATTGTTACGATACCTATTAATAAATTAATATATCAGTAGTTAAAACCTTTTGGCGAGTTTCACGCATTGAGTAAAGTTTTAGAACCGCTTTTCACCTTTAAATAAAACGGTTCATCCCGTACCTACACCTCCTTCTACTAAGCTTGAAGCTAATAATAAAGTTAATGAAGGCGGTAATAATCAGAAACTAATGTTGTTTAATCTAGGGAAAGCCATATCAGGCGCTCCTATCATTAAAGGCACTAATCAGTTACCAAACCCACCTATTAAAATAGGCATTACCATAAAAAATATCATTAAAAAGGCATGTGCTGTAACTAAAACATTGTATAAGTGGCTGTCTCCACCTAGGAAAGCTGTACCAGGAGTAGATAATTCAAATCGAATTATCACACTCATAGCTGTTCCTAACATACCTCCAAAGGCACCAAATATTAAATAAAGTGTACCGATGTCTTTGTGGTTAGTGCTATAGACTCACCGAGTAATATAACTCATATTTATTCTTAGGTAGTTTAATCTTTTTATCAAAGTTTAATCAAGTTTCTTTTGTTCTGGTTCAAGCTATAAAATGATCCGATTCTGCCGGGTGTGAATTTGTTTTAGCATCTACTTGTTTATAATATTCCTTACACATATTTAATAAATCTGCTTTACCGGATTTTAGTTCGGTAGGGTTAATATAATCTAAGAATTTTTCTATAACCTCTCTTTCGTTTATTTGTCATTCAAAACCATTGTTTTGTTTAATTATTTTCTGGTGTTTAAAAGACTTTAATGTTCGTATGTAGGGCTTTGCATTTTGAAAGTTTATTTTTATGGTTATGTCTGTATCCGCTCCTTCGAATGTATTAAAAATATATCCTTTAGCATCAAAGTAACCTCTTCATCAAGTGGGTGTAGTTTGATGCTCGCTAGGCTTTTTGTATATAAGACCTAGCGCATCGCAAACAAGTTTAAAAGTAGTTGTGTTACTTCATATTGAACCATTTATTTTTTCTACTATTAGTTTAATTCAGATATAATTTCTTACGTTTCAATAATCTTCATCTTTGTTGCTTTTTAGTGTGATAGGGCATTGTAATTTAAGTAGAATTAGAATTAAAATGTTTATATCCCGTTCATGGTTCGTTATAAGAAGATTTACTCTGTTATCTATATCAACTGTGAAAAGGCCAACGGCCTCTATATAACCAGCTAATCATTCATAAAATTGCGGGTCCTCCAAATTGATAGGTTTTTCGTAGAATAAATTTAAATAATGGGGAAAGAGTTGTGATGTTAATATCAGGGAAGGAGATTCTTTATTTAGAGGGGGGTTAGCACGCTCTTTTTTTAACCCATTTATTTCATAATTTCAATCTTTTTGAAATTTAGCTCAATCATTAACCCTGTCGAAACTTGAGTAGTCTTTGCTGATTTTTTTATCCATAATAGTGTAAAATCGATTTAGTAGATTAAATAAATTTAATTTCTTTGTTTTAGATGGGTGCTTTTCAGAGTAATTTAAAAAATTTTTTACGCTCTCTATTTTTATTAATTTAAATTGAGCTTTAGGTGTACCCATGTATCTTAATTTTCCTTCCCATGTTTTTGCTAATGAAGCTAAAAAGAATTCACTTTTGCCATAAAATGAAATACTAGCGTTATTAACCCCCTTTTTAAAATCTCAATCTAGCATTCCAACAGCATCAAAATAGCCCATTGTTCAAGTATTCTCTTTTGTTAAAAGACTTGCCTCTTTGAATTGAAGCTTTAGAGATTCGCAAATAGGTTTAAAATCTTGTAAAATAGTAGGGGTTCTGAGCTCTCCGTTGACACTATTTATTATTTTAAGTAATAAGGAAGAATCTTTTATCTCTAAGTTAAATTGTTCGCTTCCAATTTCTAAATTATTATAAAAATTTAACTTTTTCTTAATAAGAGGTATAGCTTTTATATTTCAAGGATTTAATTTCAAAGATAAATAAGGGTTAAGCGTACCATCATATTTAATTTCAGCAGTTCCATCTAAAAAGCCGGCTAATCATTGATTAAAATATATGTCCGAAGAGCCATGCCTGAAACTATTATATTGAGTTGTATAGTATCTTTTTAAATTAAGGTTAACTTTATTAAATTTAGGCTTATAAATATTTTCACTTTTAATAAAAGAGTGGCCTTGTTTTTCTTTTGATCAATCCGATTTAAAATCTATTCATTGATTAAATAAGGGTGTTCCAGGAAATGCTTTATAAGCCTTAAAAGCTCTTAGTTTATGGAATCTTTTAAGAAGATTCAATAAGTTAAGTTTTTCGCTTTTAGGTGGATACTTTTCCGCATATAGCAAGAAATCTTGAACGCTAGATTTTTGTCTTAATTTAAAGATAGCTTTTAAGCCATGACGTTTTTGTAACTTCCCTATAAAAATATTCTCTAACTCTGTGAGAGTTGAAGAATATTCATTAGAGAATCAAATTGTAATATGATTGCAGGATTTATCAAAATTCAAGTCTATTCGTCCTATTGCATCGAATAAGCCCGCTATTCAAGCATTTTCTTTTGTTAGGGTATTTGCTGGTATATAATCTATTTTAAGATAAGAACAAACAAGTTTCAGATTATTTATATTTTCGTTGTTTCTTATTTGTCCATTTAGAGCGTTTATTAAATTTAAAAAAGTTAAGGGGTCTTTTTTATAATTTATGGTATTTGTGTACATGTGTGATATCTGATCAATTTCTTTTTTAATTTCCATGCTTCAATCATCCTTTTGATTATTAAAACATATAAAAGGTTCGCCAATTTTATCATAGCCCAGGCTACCTACTCCATCGATATATCCAGCTAATCATTGATAAAACGGTATTACTTTTTGACTCATGGTTATTATTTTTTAAGCTAATTATTCTTTTAAGAACATAAAGATACTGCATTCGCGTATCTATTGCTTATTTTTGTTGGTAAGACATATACCCATAATAAGATCTTATATCTACAGCGTCAATTACAATAGGCATGAAAGCGTGGTTAGCTCCACATATTTCACTACATTGTCCATAGTATAGACTTTGTCTGTTTAATAGGAATCCTAATTGGTTTAATCTACCTGGAACAGCATCTAATTTAACACCTAAAGAAGGAACGGCTCAACAATGCAACACATCGGCGGATGTAATAATCATACGTATATTAGTATTTAATGGCAGAACTAATCTGTTATCTACTTCTAATAGTCTTAATTGCCCTTTAGCAATATCTGACTCAGGTATCATGTAGCTGTCAAATTCAACATTTTTACCAGCTAAAGTATAGTAGTCACTAAACTCATAACTTCAATATCATTGATGACCAATAGCTTTAACTGTTATACCAGCGTCTATAACTTCATCTAATAAATAAATTAATTTGAAAGAAGGGAAAGCTATAAATATTAATATAATGGCGGGAGTAATAGTTCATACTATTTCTAATCATGTACCATGTATTAAGTATTTATGAGAAATTACTTTTACAGTAGAGTTATAAGATGTTATAATATCATACATTAATCAAAGTATAGCGCATATAATAAAGCATAAATAAATCATAACATAGTTATGGAAATTAACTATTTCTTCCATCCCTGGTGTACCGGGGTCTTGGAAACCTAATTGATAGTTTCATGCGTGATCTTTAGAAATTGAATTGCTAAAAATGTGGCTTGAACTAAAATCAAATGAAATATGGTTTGTTATTAATGTGCTTAAAATATAGTATATCGCTACCGTAAGTGGTATTACGGCTAGGATAGAGCATAGTAAACTCATATATCAAAAGTAGACTTGTAAGATAAACGATATTTATCCCAACTATTCAGTGAACTTTTGATTAATTTTTATTTAATTTGAATTGTAAATAAAAGCAAATCAACACAACTATTAATATTAAACTTGGTGCTTGAGCATTAATTAAGTTTATAGCACAGAAAGTGAATAAAATTATAACAAGTGCATAATGGTAAAGATTACCTGATTGAAGTGCGCTAAATAAAGAAGAAAGTTTATTTAAATGTTTAACTAAACCAGTAGGTCCTCATACTTCAAATAAACCTTTATCTAAAGCTTTAAATGTTAATTCATGACTTGCCGTTAGTACTGGTTTTGTTATAAAAGTATTATATAAGAAATCAAAGTGTCATTTATTATTAAAAAATGTAAAGAAATTTGATCCTGTTGATGTCATTTGTAAATTACTAGTTAATCGGATGTATTTTCAACCTACTATTACAGCTAATGTAGCTGCTATACAGCTTAAAAACACAGGTAAAAATTTATCTTGAAATGTTAAAAAATCTGCTTCAATTGTAAAATATGTGTTAACAAATGTCGGTATACTAGGACCAAAGAAGTCGGTTCCTAACCCTATGAAAGCATCTTTTAAAGCATACCCAAAAAAAAGACTAGCTATTGCTAATAATGTTAAGCAAGGTGTGACGTGTTTAGATACTTCGTGTACAGAGCTATAGTGTTTTAATTGACAATTAGTATCAATAATAAATGTATAGTAAATTAATCTTAAGCTATAAAAAGCTGTAAAGAAAGCTGAGTAAACACCAAGGAAGAAAATTCAGAATGTTGAAGATGTTAAAGGTGCTTGTGCTAATTCCAATATTGAATCTTTAGAGTAATATCCTGTTAAATAAGGGAACCCCATTAATGATAATGATCCGATTAATGTTATAGAAAAAGTAAAAGGTAAAAATCGAATTAAACCTCCTAGTTTACGCATGTCTTGTTCATCGGCTAAAGCATGTATAATATTACCCGCGGATAAAAAAAGTAAAGCTTTAAAAAAACCGTGGTTCACAAGGTGGAATAAACTAAGAGAGTAAGAAGAAAGACCGCACGTGAAAACCATGTAACCTAATTGTGAACATGTAGAATAAGCTATAACTTTTTTAATGTCGTATTGAAATATACCTATTGTTGCTGCTAAAAAAGCTGTTAAACCACCTACTATTGTTATGACAGTTAAAGCGATAGGAGCATGGTCCAATATAGTACTACAACGTATTAATAAAAACACCCCTGCTGTAACCATGGTAGCAGCATGAATTAATGCTGATACAGGTGTGGGTCCTTCCATCGCATCCGGTAATCATGTGTGTAAACCTATTTGAGCTGATTTACCTACTGCACCAAATAACAATAATAAGGATATTATTTCGTAACCATCTATGCTATAATGCATGAAAGTATAATGCTTCTCAAACCCTGCATTTATTAAATCAAATATTACATAAAATTGTAGTGTGTCAAACATATCATAAATAAAAAACATAGCTAATATTAAACCCATATCTCCTATTCGGTTCAATATCATTGCTTTGATAGCCGCTTTATTTGCCTGTATTCTAGTAAATCAAAAGTTAATAAGTAGATACGAACATATACCTACACCTTCTCATCCTATAAATAATTGTAATATATTGTCTCCTGTTACAAGTATGATCATAAAAAGAGTAAATAGTGTTAAATAAGATAAAAATCTAGGTAAATGAGGGTCATTCCCCATATAATCACATGCGTATCAATGAACACAGAAAGATACAGTTGTTACTAGTATTAGCATTGATACAGTTAATGTATCAAACAGAAAACCAAAATCTACGTTAAATGTGTCCGCGTGAATTCAACTATTAATAGTATATTGTATAGGTTCATTGGTTAAACCAACTCTATAAAAGCAATATCAACTTAACAGAGATATTATAAAAATAATACTAGGCATAAAGTATTTTACACCTGAAGTAGACATAAAACGTCCCGTTAACGAAGTTATTATTCAAGCAATTAAAGGTAGGTATATTATTAAAATAAACATAATTTAAACATACACTTATTTAGTTATAGGAAAAATTTTCCTATTAAATGTTTAAACGCTCGAAGGGATTCGAACCCTTGACCAATTACTTAGAAGGTAACTACTCTTTCCAAGCTGAGTTACGAGCGTGTATAAAATAAATTAATTGTTTGTTATTATCAACCTCATCAATAAATAGATACATATAAGAAAATTCATACGTAATCTACAAAGTGTCAATATCAAATACTAGATACAAACCCGTTATGATGATGTTTAGTGAATTGATGATGAAGTAATTTAAAGAAACAGACTATTAAAAAAGTTGTTCCTATTATTACATGTAAACCATGGAAACCTGTTGCTACGAAAAAAGTACTTCCATATACAGAGTCCGCTATACTAAAGCTTGCTTCATAATACTCTAAGGCTTGTAGTGCTGTGAATACTAAACCTAAAGCAATTGTTAAAATTAAAGCTAGAATAGTTTCTTTTCTATTACCACTAATTAAAGCATGGTGTGCTCATGTTACTGTAGCTCCTGAAGATAATAATATTGCCGTATTCAATAAAGGAATATCAAATGGGTTAAATGCTTGAATACCTATTGGTGGTCAAGTAGCTCCTATGTCAATTGAAGGACCTAAAGAGCTATGAAAAAACCCTCAAAAGAAACTAAAAAAGAAACAAACTTCAGATAAAATAAATAATAGCATTCCTAGTCGGATACTTTTTTGTACCATAATCGTATGATGTCCTTGAAATGTCGCTTCTCTAGTAACATCTCTTCATCAAACTATCATAACTAAAAGAATAAGAATAAAAGAAAATAATAATAATAATTCACCATAATGATAACTATGAAAATACATTACCGCTCCAACGGTTAAACCTAAAGCACCCATTGCACCTGTATAAGGTCAAGGGCTAGGTTCAACTAGGTGTCACGGATGTTCGTGAGTGCTCATTGTTTTTAATAATATATGCTTAAGCATATATTCAGCATGAAAGGGATTCGAACCCATGATTGAAACTCAATATTGTTTTCAAGACAATCGCTTTAACCACTCAGCCATCATGCTTTTTATAAACGTCGTTTTAATATCTTCTAAATAACCATAAAGTAATATATTAATTCAGGAAAAAAGAAAAGGGATACTACTAAAAATGTTAGTACACCTACTATTATTAAATTTATTGTATAAGTTATATCTTGTTGTTTTAATATATCAGCTGTAATTTTTGTATTATAATCTGAGCTATCCTTGAAAAACATTCATTTGATTAATCTTATATAATATATTAAAGAAATGGTAGAGCATAATACAGCTATAATAGCTAAAAAGTATAAATCTACATCTAATATTGCTTTTATCGTTCAAAACTTAGCGTAAAATCCAGCTAAAGGAGGAACTCCTGCAGAAGAGAAAAGTAAAAGAGAAAGTGTTGATGCTAAAATAGGGTTTTTTTTACCTAACCCAGCTAGTTCTATAACATAGTCTGTTTTTCTTAAAAAGTTTATAATTATTCCAAAGAAAGCTAATGTTGTAATAAGATATATAATAACGTAAACCGTAGATACATTAAGACCTAACTCGGAACGTGCTATAAGACCTAATAATATAAACCCTATATGTGATATAGAACTATATGCCATTAATCTTTTTATTTTTGTTTGGTTAAGACCAGCTATAGACCCTACCACTAAAGAAAATACGCTTGTTATTATTAAAATATTTTGTCATACGTCGGATAAAGTATAAAAAGGTATGTATAATAAGTGGTATAAAACAGCCAATAAAGGAAGTTTAGTTATTGTAGCAAAATAAGCGGTAACTATAATAGGTGCCCCATCATAAACATCTGGTGCTCACATATGTAATGGCGCTGCTGCCAATTTAAACAATATTGATATTATTATAAATACAGCTCCTAAAATAAACAAATTAGATGCTTCATGTGTGCTTAAATATATGTTTATACTAGAGTAATTTAGTTCTCCTGTATCTAAATAAATTAGGCTAGCACCAAATAAAAATATTCCTGCCGCTAAACTACCTAGAACAAAATATTTTAATCCTGCTTCAGTACTTTTTTCACTTCATTTGTTTATAGTTGTTAAAATATATAAAGATAAACTATATAACTCTAAACCTAAAAATAGTGTTATTAATTCATTTGCTCCTATTATTGTTAAAAAGCCTAAGACGCTTAATGTAACTAACATTGAAAATTCTGCTTGGGCTATTCTTAGCTCTCTAGAAGTGTTAAAATTAAAGATTAATATGATCGCAGCTATTACACAAACTACGCTTTTTAATCTTTGAGTGTATATATTTAATTTAAAGATGTTTGAAGACACTAATACGTCCGTATCTATACCATCCGTTAAAAACATATAAGAGGCTATTAATAAAGAGAATATAGTTAATAAGCCTAGCTTATAATTTTGAGATTCTGCTTCAATAGAAGTGCTTTGATCTATTTTACTAAACACTGCCGTTAATGTTAACTGTATAGTTAAAAACACAGTTAAAAATAATTCAGGTAACAGGTAATGTATATTATGAAACATTGTTTATAGTTTTTTCATTTTTAGTAGCAATTTGTCTAAATAAATCCTGTCTTTTTACCGAAGTTTCATGTGTCATTGTTAAAACAATAGCTCCCACCATCGCTACCAATAATATTAAACCGCCTACAAAAAAATATACAAAGTATTCCGTATATAATAAAAAGCCTAACTGTTTAATATCGTTTATTCTATTTATGCAATAGTACTCAAAATAGTTATTATCTGTATTTAAATTCCCGTTAACACCTAAGTTTATTGCATTTATTTCATTGTTGAATACTATATAAAGTTGTCATAATAAAATTAAACCTAAAAACATACCTATAGGTAAATATCTTGAGGTGTTATCTAGTGTTTCAACAGCTTTAATATTAAGCATCATAATTACAAACAAGAACAATATAGCTATAGCTCCAACGTAAACTATTATAAATAATAGTGAAAGAAATTCTAAACCTAACATTAATAATAAAATTGATAAGTTAGCAAAAGCTAATACTAAGGATAATATAGCATGAATAGGGTTGGTAGCACTAATAACCATTCAACCAGCTATAATCCCCGCTGTTGCAAATAATAATAATAATGTATTTTCCATTTAATGTCTGAAGGGATTTGAACCCCCACTATATCGATCCGAAGCCGAATACTCTACCATTAAGTTACAGACATTTATTTATTAAATTTTAATTACCGCTAGATGATTTATAATTAAGATTTAAAATATTTGGAAATGTTTCAAATACATTGGCCAGGGCTGGCGTTGTACGAGGACTAGGTAATATTAAATCAGGGATTATAATATCTAGTAGTAAATTAGGGAATATACCCATTATTAATATTAGTACAGTAAAAGAAATCATTATAACAGTTTCTATTCTATTCATATCTTTCAACTCAGTTAAATACATAGATGCTTTACCGTAACATACTCTAGAAACTAAAAATAATGCATAACACGCTGATAAAACTATCCCTGTTAAAGATACAGCGGCTAGTCAAGGGCCGTAGTTAAAGCCAGCCATTAAGGATAGGAACTCTCCAACGAAGTTCCCCGTCAAAGGAATTCCTATATTACATAAGCTAAAAAATACAAAAGCCGTGGCAAACAATGGCATAGATATAGCTACTCCACTATAGTAAGGTATAGATCGCGTATGATGATGGTTATATAAAATTGTTACTAGTATGAACAGAGCACTACTAACTAAACCATGGGCCAACTGAAGAACAATTGAGGCGGCAACCCCTAAAGCTGTAAGAGTAAATAAAGACATTGTTGCAACACCCATATGAGCAACAGAAGAATATGCAATTACTCTTTTTAAATCAGTTTGTCTTATTGTAGATAAACTAGCATATATTATAGAAATAACTGAAAAAACTATTATTAGAGGTGCAAATATTATACAAGAATTAGGTGTTAAAAGGAATGCAAATTTAATAAAACCAAACGTACCTAACTTAATAAGTAAACCAGCTAATATTACTGATCCGGCTACAGGCGCTTCAACGTGGGCTAATGGTAATCATATATGAAAAGGAATTAAAGGTATTTTAGCTGCGAAACTTAAAAAAAACCCCAAGAATAAAAAATTTTCTAATTGTTCTGGTAATGCTATATTAGCTAATAAAGGTAAAGATGTCGTTCCTGTATATGCTCATGTTAGTAATATACCTAAAAGAAGTATAGCTGATCCCCCTATCGTATAAACTATAAAATAATAAGAAGCCTTAACTTTTTCATATCTTGACCCTCATACACCTATTAAAATATACATAGGTATAACCATAGCTTCAAAAAATAAATAAAACCCGAATATATCTTGAATAGTAAAAACAAGATTAAATAATAATGTCATGAAAAGTATACATTGTAGGTAAAGTTTTTCATCCGTTTTTATATATATAATTAAAATATAACATACCAACATTAAAATGCTTGTTAATAGGACATAAAATATAGATAACCCATCTAAATTAAAAGACACTCAATCCCATAAATTAATTTTAAAATTAGCTGAGATATTATTTCACCCTTTAAATTCCAGGTTTGTAAAATATATCGAAATAAAAAGATTTATGCTAAGCGCTATTAAAGAAATTTTACTCGCTAGCATTTCTTTGATAAAAAAATTAAGTATCATTGTAATAACTGGTATAATAAATAATAAAGAAAGAGCATAACTATGAATAATATTTTCATGCCCCCATTGCAAAATATTATTAGAATCTAATACATCTATGCTTGGAGTAAAGTAACACATATTTATATAATAATTTATAAGTCTTACTATAAATTATTATTATTTTCAATTTTTAATACATAAATTGACCTGCTAAATAATATTAAACAGGCTTTTGTTACATTAAATTATTTTTTTACTTATAAATTTTCGAGTTTGAAGGGAATTGAACCCCTATTAACAATTTTGAAGACTGTTACATTAACCGTTATGTTACAAACCCTTTTCTAATTTTTTGTAAAAATATATGCGCAATTTGACCGATCTCTAACAAAAGAATAAAATATATCGAAAATATAATAAATAAAAACACATCTCCGGTAAAACACATAACAAAACTTGAAAACATAGTATATATTAACAGTTTGTTAGAAAATAACCGCTTTGTTATATTTAAACCGATTGTATAAGAAAAAAGCAATAAACTGGTCAAAATAAAAAATAAATAGAATAAAAATTTTTCTGTTTGATACAATATAGTTGTTTGACTTATATTATTATCAGCACTTAAATAATTTATTAACAAGTTATTAAATTTAAAAAGTAAATATAAATAAAGAAAATATAAAAAGGTGCTTATATAACAAGAGACTTTTAATCAATTTCAATCTTTTTCTTTTATAATTTCTTTAAAAAAACTAACTAAGCTAAAAATTAGGAAAGGTACATTTACAAAAAAGGAAATAATAAAAGAAAATTTTATAGGGAAAGTGAAAATATTTAATATACTATTAAAATATAATTCCAGAGGAACTAATAGTATCAAAATGTTTGAATAATAATTAAAAATAACAAGATATGTAAAAAAGACAGACAATATATAAATATAAAATCGCCAAGTTAATTCATAAACATGAAATTTAAACATTTAATTTATAAAATTCGGAAAAAGGGGGATTTGAACCCTCGCGCAATATATGCAATTGATTAGCAATCAATCCTAATAACCTCTCTAGCATTTTTCCATGAGTCAAGTTTTTATAAATTTAATAATAATAAAAGTACTTTATTTATTTGCCTAAGATGAGACTTGAACTCATAACCTTTCGATTACAAAACGAAAGCACTACCTGTTGTGCTACTGAGGCAAAGTTAATGTCCTTGCATTTTACTACCACATAAATTTTGTTTATCTCTTTAAATTACTAATAAGTTCCTAATAGCGGAGCGTCGCAACCCCCGCTTAAATTTTTCCTTTACTAGCTTCTATGGATTAAGAATTATATCTAGCCTAATAAGGGCTCAAATATAATAAAAAGAATATGTTTAACAATTCAATATACATTTATCTTTCATTATTCCTTTTTTTAATAGGCGTAATAGGTATTGTTATAAATAGAAAGAATATTATAATCCTTTTAATGTGTATAGAGTTAATTTTATTATCTATAAATTTCTTACTATTAACAAGTAGTGTTTTAATAGATAATGTAAATGGGCAAATGTTTGCTTTTTATATTTTAGTAGTAGCCGCAGCTGAATCAGCTATAGGTTTATCCATATTAGTTGCTTATTATCGTGTCAAAGGTTCTATATCTATAAAATACATAAATTTATTAAAAGGTTAAAATATACTTTATAATATTATTAATAAATAAGAATATTCGTTTTAATAGGAAATTTATGTGAAGCTGCTATTAAAGCCTTTTTACCTAAAGTTAATGAGCTTATACTCAATTCAAAAACAATTGTTCCCGGTTTTACGGGATTCACTCATTTTACAACGGACGATTTACCTTTACCTAAAGGTTGCTCGGTTTGTCTCTTAGTCACTGGAATATTTGTAAATATTCTAGTCGTAAGAGAGCCCCCTTGTTTAATTAAACGTTTTATAGAAAGAATAGCTGAATTTAATTGAGCATTCGTAATTACCCCCGTTTCTGTTACAAATAACGCGCAAACTACTGTAGATTTAACCTTAGATATATCTTTATTAGGTTCCGAGCTTTTAAATAATAAGTTGCTATTTAATAAAAAATTACTAGGCGGTTTTATCTTATGAAAATAATTAAACTTAGTTTTTCTAGGTCTAGTTAAGATGGTTTTTTTCTACCGTATTTTGATCGAGATCTTTTTCTATTTTGTACACCAGCTAAGTCATACTTACCTCTAATACATTTATATTTAACACCTGGTAAATCAGGTACTCTACCACCTCGTACAAGTACACTTCCGTGTTCTTGTAAATTGTGGCCCTCCCCTGGGATGTATGCAGGTATTATAAAACCGGTCGAAAGTTTAACTTTCGCTAATTTCCGTAAAGCTGAATTAGGCTTTTTAGGTTTTTGAATTATTAATTTTAAGCACATACCTTTAACTTGAGGATTCCCTTGTAAAGGAGTGCTGTCTAATTTTATTAATTTTTTTAACCTTGGCTTTCTAATTATTTGATTTATAGTTGTCATAATTTGGGTGGTTAGCGGGGTTTGAACCCGCAACCCTTTCTGCCACAAAGAAATGCTCTTCCAATTAGAGCTATAACCACCTATATTATTAATGAACAATCTCAATTGCTATGAAAGGGAATTGAACCCTTACCTTATCGTTTTCAGCGATACGCTCTTCCTATGAGCTATCATGGCATTTAAATAACACTTTCGAGGTCGATTGGTTTCGAGTGTTTATTTATCTCCAGAATGGGGCTTGAACCCATAAGTCTTTAGGACATTAAATTTTAAGTCTAACCTGTTTACCTGTTTCAGCACCTAGAGATAATGTTATCGTTCAATGGGTAGGACACTCGTTTCATGCGCGAGACATGAGGGTTCAAACCCCTCTAACATTAAATAGACCACCCCATAAGGGAATTGAACCCTTATTATATCCGTGAAAAGGATACTTCTTAACCGTTAGAAGAATGGGATTTTAGTATTATTCTTAAGCCAAGTCAGAATTGAACTGACATTTGTATCCTTATGAGAGACGGGCTTTACCATTAAGCTATTGGCTTTTATTAAACAATTAATAATTACTTAGTCGGGTCAATCCATAGTATATACTTAATATACTTAAGCTTAAATTTTATTAATGAGACTATTCAAGGATTAACTTAGTATTTTAATTTAAGCCCTCGGCTTGCACATATGCTTATATGGGATAATCTAATGGTAAGATACCTTGTTTTGATCAAGATCATTGAAAGTTCGAATCTTTCTCCCATAAATTTCTAGGAAATGTAGCATAGTTGGCCTAATGCATATGCTTGTCAAGCATAAGATCGGGGGTTCGAAACCCCTCATTTTCGATATAGCATTTAGTGTTAATATATATGCCTTTACATAACATATTTAACACGAACGTCTAAAAATTTCAATTTAAAAAATGATAGAAGCAGCTAAAATCGTAGGAGCTGGTGCAGCAACAGCAGGTGTTGGAGGTGCCGGAGCAGGTATTGGGACAGTTTTTGGAGCATTAATACAAGGGTACGCAAGAAACCCTAGTTTAAAACAAAATCTATTCTCTTATTGTATCTTAGGTTTTGCGTTAGCAGAAGCTATGGGTCTATTCGCTTTAATGATGGCCTTCTTATTATTATACGTTATTTAATATAACTATAACTAATAATAGCAGTCACTTATTAAAGTTAGATCTAATTTAATTTTAAAGGATATTTAGCTTGAGTTGGTTAGAGCGTCTTCCTTACAAGAAGAAGGTGAACAGTTCGAACCTGTTAATGTCTACATAATTTACATCAGGATATAGTTTAGTTGGTAGAATCCTCGTTTTGGGAATGAGTGGTCGTTGGTTCAAGTCCAGCTATCCTGACATAATCAGTATATAAATAAAAAACCCTGTCAATTTACTAAGATGAGTAGCTCAGATGGCAGAGCACCTAGCTTTTAATTAGGGTGTCAGGGGTTCAAATCCCCTCTCGTCTATATGTCAAGATCCGCATGAAAAATAAGGCTACCTCTTATCAAGAGTATAAATTTAAGAGCAGTAAAAATTAATCCTGCATTAATTAATAAAACTATTCTTATTCCTAACGGAAAAATAGTTAAGTCCTTAATTGTAAACAAAAAACACATAGGTTTTACTTTGGGTGAATTTTCGTTAACTAAAATAAGTCCTAAATTTAAAAATGCTAAATAACAAATTAGGTGTTAGTAAACCTTGAAATATTAGATCTATGCGTCGCTTTAATATCTCAAATTTATTTTTAACAAGCTTATTAAAAGATACATATAAAAAAAACGATATATACATATCAAATGTTTACATTCATGAATACCCTAGTCTTCTACAATTTATATTTGTAATACACCCCCTAAATGAGTCGTCTTACAATAACATAAATCTAATAAATGAATTAATTAAAGCATTAAGTACTATAATCTTTAAGAAAAATATAAATATATCTTTCAAACTTAGTGACAACATAATGCAAAATGTTGAGATTCTAAGCGAATGAACGCATGACAAATTATATTTACAACCTCTTAATATAAAAAGACTATTAAAAAGTCTAAAAAGATATTATGTTACAACTTCTAACAAAAGTAAGCATAGCCGATAATTCCGGAGTACTTGTAGGTAGAATAATAAAGATACTAACACCTAAAAATGCAAAAATAGGTGGTCTTGGATCTTTAACTGTTATTTCTTGTAAAAGCACTATTAAGAACAGTGGAATATTACCGGGTACAAAATTTAAGGGATTAATTATTAGAACTAAAAGTAAAGAAAATTGTTTTAATTACAAACTAAAACAAGCGGATAATTCAGTAGTTCTAGTAAAAGCAGCGCCTAAAAATGATCAGTATCTGCCCGTAGCAACGAGAATAAAGGGGCCTGTTCCAAATAAACTATTTAGACTAACTGGTTATCAAAAAGTTTTAGCATTAGCTAAACACATCATTTAAAAATGCTATATCAAAACACAATGCTAGACATTATTACTAAATTTCCATTTGAAAAGCGTACAGAAAAATTAAAATTGGACTCTGTAGAAATGAATTTTAATAATAATGATATCCTAGTTAATAATTTTCTTATAATTCCTTTAATTCAAACGGCTACCGAATTAACAAGTCAAGCGCCAAAAATTTTATATATCAAAAAAGCTAATTCAGCTTTTAATATGCGAATAGGTGGCCATATCGCCTTAGTAACAACTTTAAGAAATAAGAATTTAAACTTATTTCTTAAAAAATTTATAGCTACCAGCCTTCCTTATTATAAAAAAGATGATAAACTTTCTGTCTCTCATAAAAAGAACTTTCTTATTTTTACTATGGGAATTGATAAATTAAAAAATTTACCTGAACTATACTACAGTTTAAATAACCACGCAAAAGACGGCTTTCGGTTGGAAATAAAAATTCGCTCTCATTCTAATGAAAAAGCTAACTTAGTTAGAATATATATGTTAAGTTCCCTTTTAGCTAACTCTATAATAAATTAAGCTTTTATTCGTAAAGTTAACTAACGGTAAGTTACCAGGTTCATGCCCTGATTATATATTGGTTCGAATCCAATCTTTACGACAAATTCAATTGAATTAGACCCCCTAAGTAAAATCATTGTTTCCTTATTCAGGCTTGTAACTCAGTGGTAGCAGTATTACATTGATAATGTAAAAGTCGTTGGTTCAACCCCAATCAAGCCTAAATGGAATTATCAAATAACCCTCAAACAACAGATCTATTTAACAATCTTTTAAAAGGAATATCGATTACTCAAAGTAATAATAAATTCTATATTAAAAGAAACTCTATAGATTTTAAATACTTAATGTCTAACCCTATTTATTCCAAATTTAATCCTATGAACAATAACAATATACATTTTAATGCCTTATATCATAACCAAGCCCCTGGCTTTAATATAATAGTCAATGGTAGATTAAGAGGTCGTAAAAGAGCAACAAACATTAGAAAGCTAAAAGGTGTTATAAAAGTTAGTAGTTTATCGCACTATATGCAAGCTAAAAATTTCCCTGTACAAACAAAATGGGGAAAACTAGGTGTGAGATTATGCATAAATTAATAAACAATAAGAACACAAATAGTGTAGAAATACAAAAAACTACACCCTACAATTATCCTACTTTTTTGCACAAACCGGACTATTTAAAATATTATAAACCAACAACGCCCGGTCAAAGACATAAAATATACCCTAAATCGGATACATTAATTGGAAATAAAGTTAAAATTTTAGAGCTACCTAAAAAAAGTAAAGCAGGTCGTAATAACACTGGAAAAATTACTGTTCGGCATCAAGGTGGTGGGCATAAACAAAAAATAAGATTAATAGACTTCTTAGGTGAAGCGGGGGCATATTCAGAAAGTATCGTAATAGGGATATCTTATGACCCTATAAGAACAGCTAGAATAGCTCTCTGCTCAACACCGGCTAAGCAATGATTTTGAAGAATAGCAGCTCAAAATCAAAAATCCGGTGATATACTTGTAGGAAAATATATTCATAACACTAAAGATTTTTTAAACGGAGAAATTGTAATTATTAAAAATGTACCTGAAGGTATGAAAATATTTAACATAGAAATTAAGCCTGGCTTCGGAGCTCAGTTTGCTAGATCCGCTGGTGCATTTGGAACAATTATTAAACATAATGAGAATTCCACAACGTTAATTCAATTAAGTTCAAAAAAATTAATAACAGTTAACTCCTTATGCGTCGCCGCAATAGGTAAAGCGAGTAATGCTTTACACTTCAATAGAATTCTAGGTAAAGCAGGAGTATCTAGATGAAAAGGTGTTAAACCTACTGTAAGAGGAGAAGCCATGAATCCTATTGATCACCCACACGGAGGTAAAACGAGAGGTGGTGTTCGTCTAAAAACTGTATACGGTAAATTAGCTAAATTTGTAAAAACACGAAAGAAATAATACAAGGGGCATTAGCTTAGCTTGGTAGAGCACATCCTTTGCAAGGATGGGGTCAGGAGTTCGATCCTCCTATGTTCCAAATATTATCAAATTAGAAGATATGTTGAAATTGGTAGACAAGATTGTTTTAGGAGCAATTGTTTATAACGTGTGGGTTCAAATCCCACTATCTTCAAATATGTTAAATATAAAATCTAAAGTTATTAAAGACTATAATAAAAGGTTAAATTTTTTTAATAAAGAAATACCTAATGTAATTAATAAAATTATAGGTAATAACAAAATAATAGAAATTAATAAAAGAGACAGAATAGGGCTCAGATTATTTTTAAATAAAGCACCCCGAACACAAATAAAAAATAAATGTTTAATTTCAGGGCGATCCCGCGCTACTATTAGCTCTTTTCGTTTATCTAGAATTTGTTTAAAAGAAAACTCGAATAAAGGATTTATAAGCGGTGTTCAAAGCTCCAGTTGATAAATTGTAAGGCTTTTACAACTAATTTAACAAAGTGGCAATACTCTTTTAAAAACAAAGCTCTTGCATACATTATGAAGTGATTCAAATTCAATCCCATTTTGACCAATTCGAAATAGTCCGATTACTCCCATTTCGTTTATTTGGGAACTTCGATTTATCTTTTACCAACTCATCCTTATTCCTTGTAATAGCCTTAGCAGCTATAATACTAGCTGGTGCATATAATCTAAAAACGATTATTCCTAATAAATGACAAAGCGTTATAGAAATATTATATGAAACAATGTTTAACACAGTTAAAGATAACGTAGGTAAAGACGGAGTACATTTCTTCGGCTTTATAATATCTTTATTTTTATTCATTGCTACATTAAATGTTTTCGGTTTAATCCCTTACACTTTCAGCCCAACAACACACTTTGCTGTTACATTCAGCTTAAGCCTGAGCATTTTTGTAGCTGTATTAATAATAGGTGTTGCTAACAACAAATTAGATTATATCTCAATGTTTATGCCCGGAGGAGCACCTATAGCTTTAGGTCCTTTTTTAATAATAATTGAATTAATCTCTCATGTAGCAAAACCATTATCTTTAGGATTACGATTAGCCGCTAATATAACAGCAGGTCATCTATTATTTGCAATACTTGCAAGTTTTGTTTGAAATATGCTTCAATTAGCAGGACTTACCGCTTTAGGTGCATTATTCCCTTTTGCTGTTTGTTTATTCATAGGTGTATTAGAATTAGCCGTAGCGTTAATTCAAGCCTATGTATTCTGTCTTCTTACAATAATATATTTAGGAGAATCAATTCATTTACATTAAGTGCCTCAATTATGAGTAGAAACATTTGTTACTCAATATTTTTGATTAATAGCTTGCTTTTTAACTTTATATGTGTTTATTTATACTGAATTAATACCTAACATTTCTATAGCTATAAAAACTAGAAATAACCCTCTCAACAATACTGTTAATCTAGAAGCAAGTGAAGAAGTTAATAATTTGAATGGAAACGTACAAACTATCTACGATATTAAATATTCAGAAGCAAAAGACTTAGCTACAAATGAATGATTAAACTCAACACCCGAAGCGGATCAAGCTTATTGACAACAAGAGACTGAGTCGGATACTCTAGAATATACAGATTGAGAAAATAGTTGACAAACAGAAAATAACCTAGATAATTTAAACAACGAAGATTTCGAAGAGGAAGATTATGAAGAATATGAAGACAACAATGAAGAAACCACGGAAGAAAACAGTGAAGAATCTGAAACAAAACAATAAATAAATTAGCAACTTCGCTCCTTAATATGGAGTTTATTTGCATATGCTATATATAATAGAAAACATAATAAAATTACTAACTATAGTAGTACCATTACTAGTAGCTATAGCCTTATTAACATTAGCTGAAAGAAAAGTACTTGGTTCAATGCAATTAAGAGAAGGTCCAAACACAGTTGGTATAAAAGGTATATTACAACCTTTTGCTGACGGAGTAAAACTTTTTTCAAAAGAAACTATAATACCTACTCAAGCTAATAAAGGGTTATTCATAATAGCCCCTATATTAGCGCTAATATTAGCTTTACTGATATGAGGAGTAATACCTTACAATAATGGAGCTGTAGTTAGTGATATAAGTTTAAGTATGCTATACATATTGGCGATATCATCAATAAGCGTATACGCTATATTAATGTCAGGATGATCAAGTAACTCTAAATACGCCTTCTTTGGTGCAATAAGAGCTGCAGCACAAATGATTAGTTATGAAGTAACTATAGGTTTAATAATAATTACGGTAATGTTATGTGCAGAAAGTATAAACCTTACTGATATCGTATTAGCTCAAACTGATATATGATTTATTGTACCGCTATTTCCAGCCTTTATAATGTTTTTAATATCAGCTTTAGCAGAGACAAACAGAGCCCCTTTTGATTTAACAGAAGGAGAGTCCGAACTAGTATCCGGATACAATGTAGAATACTCAGGTATGACTTTTGCTTTATTCTTCTTGGCTGAATATGCTCACATAATATTCATGTCAGTAATGACAAGTTTATTATTTTTAGGTGGCTGACTACCTATCCCTTTCTTATGAATGTTTCCAGCTAGTTTTAATTTAGCTATCAAATCTGCCTTTATATGTTATGTCTTCGTATGAGTAAGAGCTAGTTTCCCTAGAATGAGATATGATCAACTAATGCAACTACTATGAAAAGCTTTTCTTCCATTAAGTATAGGCTATTTAATACTAGTCGCAAGCGCTATCGTAATGTAATAAAATTACACTGTTTTCAGAAGCACAATTGGAAGTGCGTGGTACTGTTAATACCAAGGGAGTTGGTTCAAATCCAACCTGAAAAGCTATAATAGTTTAATCGCTTCAAAGCTATCATTCTATAAGTAATTTAGTAGCGTTTGATATTGGCGCAGGATAAATGCTAGCGATGGGAATGACACATGCAAGTTAAACATATCTTATTAATAAGATAAGTAGCGTACGGGTGAGTAATAAATTGCTACCTACCTTTATCTAAAGGGAAATCCTCTTAGATTTAATCGGATAAAGATGGGGCAATTCCTGATTAGCTAGTTGGTACGAAAAAAGCGGACCAAGGCGATGATCAGTAACTGGTATGAAAGTACGGTCAGTCACATTCACAATGAAAGACGGGTGAAACCAGTAAAATGGGCAGCAGTGATGAATCTTTCCCAATGCACGAAAGTGTGAGGGAGCTACATCGCAAAGAGAACTTAGTTCAAAAAGGTATAAATTATAATGAAAATATACCCTATAGAGGTGTCTAATATGCGTGCCAGCAGTCGCGGTTAAACGTGGACCTCAAGTATTATCCGGTATTATTAAAGGCGTAAAGGGTGTGTAGGTGGAAACGTTATAAACAATTAAAAGCCTAAAATAACATTTAGAAATATTGTTTACATTTTTTCTTGAGTAATATAGGGGATCATAGAATTTCCAGTGAAGGGGTAAAATCCGTTAATATTGGAAGGAATACCAAAAGGCGAAAGCGATGATCTAGCTAAATACTGACACTGAGACACGAAGGC
>SXGS01175080.1_pt1 | contig 22305 bp, 24 predicted proteins | sample 3174681 | NCBI WGS metagenome assembly SXGS01 (sample SAMN11356861, study PRJNA531348) | freshwater metagenome | isolation source: freshwater sample F1-80 | place: China: Fuxian Lake, Yuxi | collected 2017-12-25
ATTGGAATGTTCGCTCCAATGGCTGCCACGATTGGCTCCTTGATGATATAGGCGGCCTTGGCACCGGCAGCGAGGGTCGCATCGATCACGGCTCGTCGTTCGGTAGAGGTAATTCCACCAGGAACAGCCACCATGACCTCAGGTCGAAACAAACGAACACCACCCAAAGCTTTGTTGATGAAGTAGCGAAGCATGGCCTCTGTGGTTCGATAATCAGCAATCACTCCATCTTTCAGCGGTCGACGTGCGACAATCGTATCAGGCGTGCGTCCCAACATGTCCTTTGCCTCTTTTCCCACGGCAAGGACCTTCTTGTCTGTGTAGGAAACAGCAACAACAGAAGGCTCATGAATAATAATGCCTCGTTTAGGGACATAAACGAGGACGGTGGTTGTACCAAGGTCGATGCCAATCTTTCTCTGAAACATAGCTAGAGCTCAACGTGAATCTCGATGTCTTGATCTAAAATCGTGTTCAAGCGATACATATCATCTCCCCACTCATCAGAATCTTCTCCGGGAGTTGCGTGCGTCACATTCTTACCAAAATCAAGGTCGATCGTCAACGCGTTGTTTTGCGCTCCTGCTTGTTTTAGAACAGTAAGATCGTACAAACCCCGTTCTATGGCAGTTCCTATTTCAGGTGCCAGGGCAAACTCAAAGGACAATGTGTTCTCTTCCCCTGGTTCGACCGACGTAAACGTTCCAAATGAGGTCAGTCCAAGTTCATCAACAACATCAACCGGACCCTCGGCCTTGGTTGGATTCTGTGTTTTGTCATTGAGCCAACTTCCCTCCACATTGAGAAGCTTCGTCCCCATAGGCATGTAGACTCGTGTGTATGTGCGGTATCGCGTTGTCTTCCAGTCGAATGTTCCTGTGTGATTGTAGTGAATCGAAACACGACCCACCCATTGTCCAGAGGCATTTTCATATACCTCGTAGGTCACATCACGTTTTACAGCGGGATCAGATTTGAGACTTGCGAGATTCGCATCAACCACCATGAGGCGATCAACGCTTGATGAATCGATGGAACCAGCCCAACCAACCTTGCTCAGTACGCTTTGTACCTCTTCATCCGTGCTATAGAGCAGAAACTGCTTTTCTTGAAGAGCCAGCATCGTCGCCTCAAACACCGGCGGCCATTGGGCAGCTGTGAGCGCATAGAGTCGAGACTTCATCTCATTCACAAGATCTGCAAGGATCTCTTTCCGCTGAGCTTCCGGAATCCCTGCTGCGGAATACCCATACTGCACCTGATACTCCAAAAGGTCAGCGATATTGTCTGCTGTAAACGTCTGCCCTCCCACGGTAATGGAACCTATAATCTCAAGGAGATCTGAAGCGTACGTAGGGGTGATCGCCATAAGATGGTCAATATCATCTGTGGCGGGAACGGTTGACCCCTCACCCAAGAAAGCAGCCTCCTCCAAGAACAACTCAATCGATTGCATCGAAGAAACAGCAAAATCTGGCGACCAGTTGCTGTCGCGGAAAAACCACTGGCTCATTGCGTTGTAGCGAGTCAGCGGATCAGGCGGTGTCCGAGTAACCTGCTCTTCGACGTCTCGATCGATCGTATACACATCAGCTGTCTCTAGATGGGCAATATCCCCACCAAACATTTCCATGACACCATAGGACCCGATGAATCCCCCGCCTGGTCGCAGCTCATTGTTGTTCATGAACACCAGAAGGATCGATGAAGGTTCTTCAAGGCCGGCAAAATCTGGCAGTAGACGTGCGGCAATCGATAGGATCTCCAAAGGTTCACGTGCCGCTCTTAAATCTTCAACCAATGGGTCAAGCACCGATAAGAGTGGGCCGACCTGCGTCGACTGAGAGAGAAGTACGAGTTCCTCTTCCAAGATGGTGAGTTCAGCTAACAGCAGATCCAGATCGCCAGCACTCGCTGAAAGTCGGGATAAGACCGCTCGCTTTGTTTCCGTAGATAAATCCTCAAATGTCACTTCAGGTGAAAGGCCATCCTGGACTTCCTGTAAATATTCTTCGCTGATTCCAGACAGACGCATGAGATCAACCCCTAAATCAATAACGGGCGAAAAGGCTTCCAAGAGTAGCTCGCTACTCGTTATCACATCAGCGGAGGTCTCAACCGTACTTCCCAGATACGGAAGCCATGAAGCCGAGCGAATGAATGGGAGGAGCGTTCGTGCACGTTCAAGTTTCTCCTGCGCGGCCTGGGCTTCATTCTTTGCTTCTTCAAATGAGAGGTCTGCAAGCGCTGTCTTTATGTGAGAGATGTGTGCTTGGGCATCAAAAACCTGTGAGGCCACGTGTACACCAGCTGCGATAAACGCAATCGTCCAAAATGTCACAAAAATAAAGAAGAACACAAAAAGTGTTCGCCATTTTAGAAATCGAATCTTGGAAGTCGAACGTCTTAAATAATCGGCAAGATGTGCCATATCCTCCCCTAGTATACCTTACACGAACCACCTTCGCACTTCCCGACTTGGTCGTTTTGCTAAGCGCATCGTCGCACGGCGTTTGCGCCACATTCTGGGTACAAGGACGATGGCCTCGCGGAAAGCCTTTCTTCCAGATCGCTCAAAAAGAAGCACATACACGAGCCGAGCACCTTCATACGTCAACACCCAGGGAAAACTGAACAGAAAATTCACGACTTTATAATTCTTGATCAGCATCAACCAGTGATTTCGTGTGGAGTAATAATTCCGAACGGAAGACTTCTCACGTCGATTCCGGATCCGCTCCAAAAGACTACTTTTTTCTGGGCCGTACATCCCCCGATAGTGATAGGCAACCGCTCGAGGAACATAGAGTGAATCCCAACCCGCGTGTTGAAGTCTCCACGCAAGATCAACATCCTCTTTATAGGCAAAGAAATCGTGATCCATGACTTCTTCCCCAAATCGAACCTCTTCCAGAGCCGAGGCTCGATAGAGAACCAAGGCACCCGAAATACCAAAGACTTTTTGTTGCTCCTCATACTGACCCTGGTCGAGCTCTCCGGCTCCTCGATCGCTTACGGTACGGTTGCGATGCGGACTTAGTCCAACGGAATCAATACGATCAGATCGGATAATCTCCGTGAACACCTCATCCGTAAGATTCTCTCCAAACGCCCGCAATAATTTTCCTCCAAAACTCCCGACTTCTGGATGCGTCTTTGTGGTGGCTACCAGTTCCTCAAGAAATGTGGGAGTAAGAATGACGTCTGGATTGGTGACAAGAATGAAACGATCTTGGAGTTCCTCTTGGGGCCAATGTTCAATGGCGTAGCGAATCCCTTGATTGTGCGCGACGGAGAATCCCAAATTGCGTGCGTTGCGAAGAAAACCAACCTCGGGATACTTTTCCTTGAGGAATGCTTCCACGCCATCGGTTGATGCATTATCAATGATAAGCACATTGAAATCCCGGATTGTCTGCGCCATAATGGACTTCAGCAAATCTGGGAGAAATCGCATTGAATTCCACGTAACGATGTGCAAGCTCAATTTCGGATATGACATATGTGTCCCCTATGGTAGACAAAGACCTCCAACAAAACAACTCTGGAATCAACGCTGTTTTATTTGACTGGTCAGGAACCATCAGTGACGACCGTCTTCCTGTCTATGAAGCAAACAAAAAGATGTGTGATTACTGGAAAGTTCCCTCCGAATCTTTTGAAGAGTGGGCTCGTGGGGCGAGCATGACTCCTATCGAGGGTTTTAGAAATAAGGGAGTCGAGGCAAGCGGCGACGAGATCTATGCGCTCTACAGAACGTACTTCCAGGAATCTCTGGAGGCCGGAATCCGACCAACTGTATTGCCCGATGTGCATGAAACACTCACCCGACTTCGTGAGAGGGGTCTGCCTCTCGGAATCGTGAGTGCCCATCCCCAAATCTATCTGACCCAGGAGGCGAAAGAATATCTCATTGCCCCTTTGGTAGATATGCTACATGGAGACGCACGGAACAAGGTTGATGCTCTCAAAGAAGTTTGCCAGATTCTTGGACTTCAACGATCAACGACGTTGTACATCGGTGACACCATCTTTGATATCCGTTCTGCTCGGGATGCGGGTCTTCTGACGGCCGGGGTCTCGACCGGCTACCACACCCATGAAGCCCTTGCCGCAGAAAAACCCGACTACATATTTACCAGTCTAAGCCAGGTCCTCTCTGTTGTGGGGCTATGAACGCTAAGCGACCAAAAGCGGAGATCGATGTGATTGTTATACAAGACACGGTACCTACCGTGTCTTTTTTGTTACATGGAATCCTAGATACCTTCCCAACATCAGTCGGGTCTGTGCATCAATCGCGGGAAACGAACCAAACAAGATAAACGTCACGGGAAGAAGAATCCATTGCAGTCCCATGACAACCCATGTGTGGCGACGAATTTCTTGGGGACGCGCAGGGAGAAGCGTAAGAGACATGACGGCAGAGATCAAAATACCAATCATGGCGAACTGCATCAGCTGTTCAAGAGTAAACGGAGCCGCCTGAATAAGAGCATTGCTTTGTCCTTTCGCAACCCACAGCGGCAACCAACCTAGAACAAACATGATGATCGGCGCCGTTGCCCAGGTATACATCCCCTCTATGTGATTGAACACATATTGTATTTTTTTTCGCCACGGAATCTCCGGATCGTTTTTAAATGCATCTATAATATACGGAAGATGCTCCACCCCCCAGGCCCATCGTCGCATCTGGACATACAATGCCTTCATGGAATCCAAATAACTCGTTCCTGTCACAGCATCCATCGAAACAGGAAGGAACATCGGCGTCACACGATAATCTCCATGATAATGAAGGAAGGCCTGCATAAAGATGCGGGAGTCTTCGCTGACAATATCTTTCTGCCAGAAGCCAACATCCTTCAACATCTTCCAGGGCATGGAGTGGGACGAGAAGGTCCAAAGCCGCTCTGCACGTGTAAGCTCGCCAAACAACCAAAACGTCGTTCCAAAGGCCCCGATGCGCACAGGAGCATTCGCCGACCAAATATTATTCGAAAACATGGCGATCGGCTGATAGGAAGAACGAGTTGGATCCTCAACGGTGCAATACAAATAGGTCAGATAGGAAAAGTACTGAGGATGCGCCACCGTGTCGATATCAAACGCCGATACAACGATGTCTTCATCTTTCACCTGAGGGAATCGTTCATATAAGCGGACCTGCAACTCATGCCCCATCCAACTCAAATTTGATCCTTTGCCAGGAATTTCATCTGGTAATCCCTTGGGATGCACCGTTGTTCCAAAATAGCCAAAAACGGATCCAAACTCTTGGTGAGCTCGATGAGCAATTTTCTCGAACGCATCCTTATCCGCTTCCTCACCTCCCAAGACAACAAAGAATCGGTCATTGGGTGTCGAATTCTCTTTCAAGGAACGAAGAGTTGAGCGAATAATCTCATATCCCTCCTTATAGGTTGGCAAGAACACAAGATGACGAATACGATCTGCACCATCTATGGAAGCCAGCATCTGCTGCCAGTCCGTCATCCGGGCACGGCGATACCGGACCCAAGAAATGAGAACAAAAACGTTAAAGTACAAAACGCGAAACAACCACAAAAGATCAAAGACGATGATGAAGATAATCACCCACAACGGCTTGATGAAGCTCAAGGTAAGAGCAAGTGAAAAAGTTCCCCAAACCAACAGGCCGGGGAACATTTCCCAAAATCTTGACTGACCGTAGCGATACGCTTCCCGCATTATCTTTCTGAAGAAATATCCTTCTTTAAACGATTCAGGAGTCGGTGTGCATGTTCCTGTCCACCAAGACCAAAGGCGAGTCCTCCCGAAAGCGCTAACATCGCCACCAAACCGGTGAAGAGGACACGAATCAATTCAGGAGCAATTTGAAGTTGGACCAATGCCGCCATGAAAGTGAAGACAAGAATGGCCCACTTGGCAATGCCTGAAAGAAAATCCGCAGAAGCTAGTTGAGCTGCTTCTACGGCCGTCTTCACGACATTCTGAACGAAATTTCCCAGGAGAATTCCCGCAAGAAGAATAATCACGGAAATGATCACGTTGGGAATAAAGAGAACAACTTGTGAGAGATAATCTGTCACTTGATCCCATCCAAGGATATCTGTGGCTGCAATGAGGGCAATAATGATGAAGAACCACTTTACAATCCAGCCCAAAAGCGCGCCGATATGCAGACGGAGTCCCACACGCTCAAACTGAGCGGTGATATCTAATCGATGAGCGAGATCGTCGATACGGAGCAAAGCGATGATTTTCACAACCACTGTGCGTAGCACAAGGGCCACGATAACACCGATAAGGAAAACGAGAATGGCTCCAAGTAAGCTTGGAAGAAAGGCCACGACGGTGCCCCATAATTCCAGGAGCGGTCCTTGGAGAACTTCTTTCGTGAAAGACATAGAAGAAAAAATTAAAAGGAATGATAGAAGTAGAGTAGCATTTTCACTGAATTTCAGTCAGCTTTGTTATCCCCATTGCTCTTTTTCTTCTGGGTAATATTCGCCGGGCGATCATACGATGGAACGACATGCGTTTCTTGCTGGGAAGCAGCCTTCGACAAGAGTTCACGTAAGGGAAGATGTTGCGGGTTCTCAATCCCTCGAATCGGGATCCCTTGAGCAAAGGCAAGGCTGTTTGCAATAGTGGTGCTCACACGACTTGATGTGAACGACCCTGGACCGCTGACAACGAGGATCTCGTGCAGTGCGGTTGGGAGAATTCCCCAGGTCTTCAGGGTGTCATCGAGCGCTTGGAGATACCCTTCTGGCTGAGTCTCAACCACCACTTCCTTGGGTATATCTCCTTCCCCAACAAGCCCAAAAATAATTGACTGGATATCTTGGGCGCAAATGACAAGCTTCATACCTAATGATGGATATGATCAATCATAACAACCTTTTCTCCATTCATGATGGACAAGAGGAATCGATCGGCGACCTGTCGACGATCAAGAAACTCCTCACGTGGCATGAGGGTGTAGTTGATCTCATACGGAATCTCATCCTCAAATTTTGCGATCATTTTTTCAAGGTCGGCCTGTTTGATCGCTCCCACAATAAGAATATCGGTCGGGATATCCGTTGCATCAACAAATCGACCAGTAAATGCAAAGTAGTCGATCCGACCCTTTTCTTGAATCTCTTGGACAAGATTTTGTTTCAATAGAATCTGCACCTTTTGAAAGAGTCCGCGAAGATCATCAAAAAGAATAAAATCTTGGTTCACTGTGTAGTACTTCTTTTTATCTGATAATCGCTTGGAATCCTTCATCGCTCCTTCCTTCTCAGAAAGAAAGCCCAGTTGAACAAGGTTTTTCAGCTCACGCCTGACGGAATTCAATTGGGCATCGATCCGACGGGTAAGCTCCCGCACAAAGAATGTGTCCTCTGGTTGGGAAAGAAAGAGCGCCATAAGCCTCGCTCGTGTCTTTGACCCAAACATCTGTTCGAGTTTAAAAGGTTTTTTCATCATAATTGCTTCATTTGCGCCTCCCGAACATCTAGGTATAATGTACACAAATGCTAAATCCTGGGCAAATGGCTATGCACGTTGAGATCAAAGGAGCCACCTACGAACCACAAGCGCCTGACGAGAACATTCGCGGCATCTCTCTGCTCCTTCCTGTCCAAGAGCGCGGGGGATTTGTCTTTCTCATTGCCTACACAAAAAAAGAAAGTGCCGACTCGGAGCTCCTGCTCCAGACGCTGATGGATCAAACGCGACGCTTGGCAGACTCCTTTGGCAAAGAAGCAAATCCACAACATCGCTTTGAACAATTTCTTGGCGCATTGAACGAAACCCTTGCGGAGCATGTTCGGGATGGACGATGGCATATTCCGATCGAGCATCTCCATGCGCTTGTAGGAATTGCCTCCTCGTCGGAAATGTATGTTTCCGGAACGGGGGAACTTGTCGCTTTGTTCCTTCATAAAAAACCATCTCAACGGTATCAGATCTTTAATCTCTTCCGAGGATTGCAGACGGAGCAGTCTCTTCCGACCTGGGAAAAGACATTTGCGGTGGTTCTGGACGGCGACCTTCATCCGGGTGATGTCTTTTGTGTCACCGATAAGGATCTCCAACGAACCATTCCCCCAGATGAACTCAATCATATTCTCTCCTCTCTTCCTCCGATTGGAGCCGTAGAGAAAATTAGACAATATTTTGCCCACAAGGAAGGTCTCCTCTTAAGCATTCTGAAAGTCACTGATGATTCTTCCTTGCCACAAGCTGTTCAAAGTCGATCTGCCGTTCCTCAATCAAATGTTTCTGTCGAGGCACTAAATTCAACCGAAGAAGCCACCGATCGATTGTTAGATGACCAACACCCAAGTCTCTCAATCTTCCTCAAAAAAATTCTCGCGTATGTCCGATCCAAAACGGGAAACCAGTCGTCTCGCCTCCTAAGTGAATTGCAATCACAGGGCGGCTTCAAAGATGCCGCAAGACGTATCCTGCGGATGACGTGGCGGATTCTGGGAATAGCGGCAACACACGCAACCAGACAGACGAACCGTGCCCTTCACCTCATGAAAAACAAAGAAGAGCGCACGCGTGTCAAAACACACCTTCAACTGAAACAGCGTCGACTTCAACATACCGCACAGTCTCTTCTCAATCGGTTTCGTGAAACGAACCCCTCGACACGGTACCTGGTAGGAGGAATCTGTCTGGCGGTCATTGTCCTGATTATTGGAATATCTGTTCTTTCAAAATCCCAAGCTCGCGCACAGGACGAAGAGGCGTATCAGGAACAAATGGTGGCGATTGAGGACTTAATGGAGCGCGCGGGTGGAGCCGTCATCTATAAGGATGAGAACCAGGCACGAAGTCTCTATCTGAACGCACAGACGCTCATTGAGTCCCTTCCAACAGACACTCCGGAACGGCAAGAACAGGCCCAGGAGCTTAATCAGGATCTCCAAGCGGCTCTCAATGAAATCCGCCATCTTGTCACGATTCCGAACCCTCCCCTGCTGGCAGACTTGGAAACCCTCACGGACGGGGTGTTTGGGAACGCGCTTACACTGGCCTCAGGAAATCTCTTTGTCGCTGGCTCAGACGGTCGGCTCTACCAGTTCAATAAAACGGAAAAGCGATTTGATGTTGCGGCCAGTTTAGGTGAAGGTTCCCTGCTGCCGATCGCGATGAGTCAAGAAGATGGTCGCACCTACCTTCTTGGACAAGATGGCATCGCCTACGGCACTTCATTCGAAAACCAAACACTCAGTTCGCTTTCGATTGGTGATGACCGATGGGTGGATCTTGAAGCCTACGCAAATCGGCTCTACTTCCTTCGGCCCACAAGTGACGTTGAGGGTCAGATTATCCGATTCACCCGAAATGGATCTTCCTTTGATGGGGAGACGGAATGGATCACCTCTCGAACGGTTTCCTTTGACTCAGCGACCTCCCTTACAATTGATGGAAACGTCTACGTTCTCATGGCAGATGGAAACGTCTCTCGCTTCGGAAATGGGAGCGAGGAAGGATGGAAAGTCGGCGTTGTTGATCCTCGCCTTACACAAGCAACAAAAATCTGGACAAGTCCTGAGAGTTCCTACTTGTACATCCTTGAACCCTCAAGCCAACGCCTCATCGTATTTGAAAAAGAGACGGGCGCCTTCCTTGTTCAGTATCGGTCTGATGCATTCCAGAATCTCACAGACTTTATTGTTGACGAAGCAGGCTATACCATCTATCTCTTAGCTGGATCAAAACTGTATTCAATCGCTCCAAGTCACTTAGAATAACCTCTGTCCTGAGAAACTTTAAACTATGAAAACTCACCATCTCATTCTTCTCGTACTCGCTATCGTGCTCATTGGAGGCTTCTTCCTCTGGCCCCAGATACAGACCGGACCAATCGTTGATGAACTCTCTGGAACATGGCGGGCTGAGTCAAGCCCAGAAGGAGAATATCCTTGGTGGATGGTCTACGAATTTGAGGGTAACGACTACACCCTCACAACCGGTTCAGACTACCAAGAGCAAGGGACGTACGAAATCACAGAACGATTCCTCGATGGCTCAATTCTTGTAAAGAAGGTCTACGCAGATGGAACGAAGGAATACGTCATGACCGTTCTCACCTCGCAGGAAGATCTGAATGTCATCTCCATTGAAGGGGTACAATTGTATCGCCAATAGAAACAAAAAATCCCTTGAGAAATCTCAGGGGATTTTTATTACATTACTTGATGGTGACAGTGGCACCAGCTTCTTCCAACTGCTTCTTGAGGTCTTCAGAGGTTGCCTTGTCGACACCCTGCTTGACCATTCCAGGAGCTGCATCCACAAGATCCTTGGCTTCTTTGAGACCAAGACCTGTGATAGTGCGAACAGCCTTAATCACATTGATCTTGTTGTCGCCCGTTGCGGTGAGTTCAACGTCGAAAGACGTCTTCTCTTCTGCAGCGGCAGCTCCAGCGGCAGGACCGGCAGCCATCATCATGGCAGGAGCAGCAGCGCTCACACCGAACTTGTTTTCAAGCACTTTTACGAGATCAGCGAGGTCCAACACGGACATCGATTCAATGGACTCAACGAGACCCTTGAACTTCTCAGGAACCTCCATTTTTGTTTCTTCTGACATAGAATTTACTTTGTGGCTTTAATAGCATTGAGAACGTAGACCAATGAACGGAGATTCCCTGCAAGAACGTTGACGAACCCAGAGATAGGCGCATTGAGAGACCCCACGAGTTTCGCGAGAAGCTCCTCTCGGCTTGGGAGTGTAGCGAGCTGTTTGATAGCTGTAGAGCCAACAAACTTCCCTTCCAAGATCCCGCCGACGATCTGAATCGTCTCGCGTTCCTTGGCAAACTCCGCCATGAGCTTCGCGGCCGCGACCTCGTCATCAAAACCGATGGTGGTGAGGATGCTGCCTTCGAGCTCATCTGATTGAATGGTGAAGCCATTTGCTTCGAGCGCTCGATTGAGGAGCGACTTCTTGGCGATCATGACTTCCACACCCACTGCACGTCCCTTTTGTCGCAGAGTGTTGGCGTCGTCCATGGTGTATCCCGAGATGCTCGTGAATACCACGGACTTCATCTTCCCCAGCTTCTGGGCAAGCTCGTCAACAATCTCTGCCTTTTGTGCACGTGTTTTTGGCATAGATTGGACCTTTAATAAAAAACCTACGACTCACGCCGTAGAACAAGGTCGAAAAGCAAAGCCTTTCGTTGTTCGCCTCGACGGGACTTACGCCGTCCTCCTTCGCTAAAGCTTCGGAGGATCTGCGACCCGTTGTCTACGGTAAATCTTTGGTTCGATGAAAGAATACTAAACGTCTTATTTTCTGTCAATACTAAAAAAGCGCCGAAGCGCTCTTAGGTTTTAATGACGGTTCCAGCGAATCTCTGCCCCTTCAGAAGGGCCTCGAAATTCTTCAAATTCTTTCCATTCAGGATGGCAACCCTAATTCCACTGTGGTGTGCTAGACGTGAAGCCACCGGATCAAACGGCACATTCATCCCCGGGTCCCACTCATTGCCGACCATGGCACGAAACTCTTTCCATGTAATGTCACAGATGGCCTCGGCGTCTCTGTGTTTATTGGGATCTTTGGTGTACAGATAATCGATGTTGGAAAGATTAACCACCACACGACTCTTGAGACGCTTCGCCAATCGCGTCGCCACATAATCCGTTGACCAACCCGGCTTCCACCCTGCCGCGACCAGCACCGGCTTTGTCCATTTCTGTAGAGGCCCCGTCGGATCCTTGAGCATGATCGGGTGCGCCACGTCACGAAAAACGGTACGCAAGAGATGACCATTGAGACGGGTCGAGTGAATCCCAAGCCAATCCAAGTCATCGCGTGTGAGCTTCCCAACTTTGCGCGCAGCTTCTTGGTATTGGCGCGCGGTTCCCCCTCCCCCCACGACAATCACGAACCGCCATCCGTTTTTGAGATGTCTGGTGATGAGCGTTTTAAAATCTTTCAAAAATTGATAATCGATCCCTCCGCTGGGAACCACGAGTGAACCCCCGACGGAAATAATCAGTGTTGTAGGTGTGAGCGAGTTGGAGTGATCCATAGGTGGAAAGGTGGCGAAGGTGGATGAGGTGGTTTAGAAAAACAGCGCCGGAGCGCTGCTTATGATTGCTTTGCTTCTTTGATGAGCCAGTTGGTTCCAAGGGAAATAACCCATAAGAGAAGCGCGGCTAAGAGGGCCGGAACGAATCCTTCAACGGTAAACCCTTTTACAATGGTTGAAACAAGAAGGATCATGAGGGCGTTGAGGATGAACGTGAAGAGCCCAAGCGTGAGAATCGTCACCGGAAGCGTGAGGACGAAGAGGAGAGGGCGAATAAGAGCGTTCACAAGCCCCAAAACCAAAGCAGCTATGAGTGCGCTATAGAACGTATCCACACCAAAACCCGGAACGACGTTGGCAACCAAGAGAAGCGCGACTGCGTTAATAATCCAACGAAACAAGAGATAGGCCATAGTTAGTCAGAAAATTTTTCTTTGATTTCCTCAACCTTATTTTCAACTTCGGCAAGCTTTTTCTTGAGACCCGCTGCAAGCTCAAGACCACGTTCAAACTTCTTGAGTCCCGCATCTAAGTCGAGTTGTTCTTGAGAATCAAACCACTGCGTGATCTCTTCAAGCTCCTGAAAATCATTCGCGAAATGTGTTGTGGATTTTTTTGCGGTCATACGAGCTTTTGTTGGCCTTTGCCATGCACACGAGAAACTCGTGCGTCAGCAGAACCCGCGTTGAAGTGTACCGTAATCTGGCTTCCGGCTTCAAGAGTCGAGGCGTCACGCACCACATGACCACCCACAGTCACCAAACTATAGCCTCGAGCAAGAACACGCTTGGGATCGACTTGCCGCAGCATTCGTTCAAAACTCTCGAGATTCTCCCGTACCCGGGGGAGCCATGTCACCGTGCGCAACAAAATCCCTTCTTTCAGTTGTTGGAGGCATTGCTTTTTCCGCTCGAGGATGAAGCCGATAAGATTTGTCGCCCGCTCTAAAATAAACGCTCGATCTTGCAGAGCATTCTGCAGTTGCGCTTCCATATGCTGAGCGAGATTCTCCATTTCGTACAGAACGTCTGTGCGAGAAGGAACCACGCGTTCGGCCGCATTGCTTGGCGTTGAGGCTCGCACATCGGCCACAAAATCCGCAAGCGATTCATCTCGCTCATGCCCCACCGCAACCACAACCGGAATCTTTGATGCGTACATGGCTCGGGCGACTTGTTCGTCATTGAAGGCGTGCAGATCCTCAAGTCCGCCGCCGCCACGAGTCAACACAAGAACATCCGGTCGGTCGTCGAGCGTATTGAAGTACCCAAAGGCATTCACAATCTCTCCGACCGCCTCCCTGCCCTGCACATGAACATGCGCATGCATCACCTTCACGCCTCCCCAACGATTGTTCAAGATCCGTAGGAAGTCTCCATACGCTGCCGCATCGCGGGATGTGATGAGGCCGATTCTCTGGGGAAACCTTGGAAGCTCTCTCTTACGACTGACATCGAACAACCCCTCGGCCTCGAGTTTCTTTTTTAACAATTCATAGCTGCGTCGCAGCGCCCCCTCACCCACCGGCTCGACGGTTTCAACATTCAGTTTAAACGTCCCGAATCGTTCGTAGACATTGGGGATGCCTTTTACTTGGACACGCATTCCGTCCTCAATGACCACCTTCAATTGCCAGGTGGTCATAAAACACTTGAGCACTGCCTGGGCAGTCTCGTCCTTTAAATCAAAACTGACCCACTTTCCCTGGGCCACGCGAAAATCCGAAACCTCCCCTTCTATCACCACCTGATCGGATGGAATGAGTCGTAATGTGTCATTGACGAGCTTGAGATACTCGGCAACGGAGAGAGGTTGGGAAGGCATTACATCGGTGGGTTAAAGAATTGCGGCTGGAAGTATTGAACTAGGAACCAAAGAACAAGACCAAGGATCATGTGCGAGACAATCGTCTCGATCCAAACATGCTTTCCTTCCTTCAAACCAAACCACCCGAACCCAAGCGCGGGGTACAGAACAATGTTCGCCACAATCCAGCTCAAGATGGCATACACGAACAGCGACAACAGCGTGTAGGGCGCATGTGTGACAAATAACCACCCCTGCAGAACAAACACCACGTAAATGCTTCCAAAGAGGAAGCCAACCACCATGTGAAGGAGAAGACCAATCAAAAATACTTCATGTTGGTGTCGAATCTTGAGACCAAAGATCGTTTTAACATCAATCAAGAGCGGTGTTTCCTTCATGGGTCCACGCTGTGTCGTCTCAAGAAGAATCGCGGGGATCGAAAAGAAAAATGCAACAAGACCCCCCAAGGCACCACCGAGTAACATATCCATCGACATACACTATGGACTTAAAATAAGAACAACTTTTTTCCCTTCCGTAATCTCTCCCCCATCATTCCAATCGTGCATCGCGTTCATGATGGTTTCGAAATCATAAAGATGAGCCTCTCCTCGGTACGTCCCTGGATCATTCACGATAAATTGACCGTCCTGCGTGTACCCGCGAATCACAAGCATATGATACAGAGGCCCTGGGGCGGTGAAGTAGGGATTCCCCAAAAGTCTCCCAGCCGCTGGCACAATGACCGGATGACCCTGAACGAGCTTACGCTGGATGTCCTCCACGGTTGGGTTGGTCAGTAGCTGATACGTTCGACCATAGAGCAACTCCGCGAAGACGCCTGTTTTTTCTGCAGTCGTGTCTTTATACTCACCAAACAACTCCATTTCAAACTTCACAATTTGTAGGAGAGCTTCATCTGCAGTCGTGGCAGGAATCTGTCCTTCATCCATGCCTGAAAAATAACTGTGCACCATGTACACACTCGCTTCTTCACAGGCTTCTTGATACGGCTCGTCCCAATTTCCATATGGAGCTTGCGACGTGAAAGGAACGGCGAGGTTCATGGAAACAGGAAGCGAGGTTGCTTCCTCGGATGATGCATCAACCGGTCCCTCCTCGATAGAAGATTCCTCCTCAACAATAATCTCTTCTTCTTCCTCCACCTCGATGACCTCTTCTTCAACGAATTCTGGCGCAACAGCCATCACTTTCTCACGAGGCTCGTCGGTGGGAACAACATCGACTTGGGTAATGTCATTGTACTCTATGGCTTCTGGGAGCGCCGGTGCGGTCACGTTTGAATACCACTCCAACACGTCAACACGCTGGGTGTAGAGCCCAGCGGCAAACGCGATCAGGAGAATCATGAAGGTAAATAATTTTCGCATACATTACTGACAGACACCGCCGTCGTCGACGAAATCGCCGCAGGTATATCCTGAAGGACACTCGCTATCACTCTGACACTCGCAATACTCAACACAGAGCTCAATACAGATCCCCTCAGGATCCATTCGACATGCGGAACCACAAGCATTCCACGTTCCGCCTGTCTGCGAGCACGACGATTCCGTCAACCCATTGTCATCCTGACGAGATTCGTCCGTCGAGGAAGGATCTCCTGTCGGTGAAGAGATTAGTCGTCCACTATCGGCAGTCCTCGAAATGACAACGATAAAAACGACTACGCATATGGCTCCCAAAAAAAACCAAGTGCCTATTCCCTTTCTCATAACACGGCGTGTTCACGAATCCAACGTTGCAATTTGAAGGTCGCCCGCACATCGTCCTCATTGTACTCCAAAATCTTCTGCAGCAACTTCGGAGACTTCTTCTGCAACCATTCCTCAAACCACAAAACAGAGTTCGCTCCTGATGCATCTTCCGCCCGCCACTCAAACCCAATATATCCCGCAATGTCTTTGAGTGAATAAAAGGAGAGTGGAAAGATAACCGTTGGGCGAATGACGCTCAGAACATCAATCATGTTGCACTCCAAGGCCTCGCGTGCAATCTCGCCAATACCGTACTTGGCACCAAATCGCCGAATAACTTCTTCCTCAAACCACCCATAATGGTAGATTGGTGCATCGATATGACGCTCGATGAAATGGACGAACTCCGCCCACATCTGTGCTTCTTGCTCGGGTGAGCTCGCAAAAAACGAGATATACTCCTCCCCTTCACGTGACACTTTCAGAATGCCAAACAAGTAATCAAAATCGCGAAGCGGATCACTCTCGATGTCAAAAAATAACTCAACATCCGCTTCTGGAAGCGTAGCTGTCCCGCGAATAATGTGACGATGATCTTTAATGGCGATCGCTTGGTCACGCATCGTTTCCAAACGGTTTGAACTCACATTCGGACACAGATGCTCAAGCTCGACAACGGACTTAAGAGCAAGATCACTCAACGTCGCCACCCCAACATCCTCAAGCGCACGGACTTCTTCACGCCACACACGATTCAGCAACGATAAGTCATCACAACTCTCTGACTCACTTCGACACTCCTTGTACCAGGGTGATTGTTTGCAGCCACTTGTGACAAAGTGCGTTGGTCGGCTCCCGGCAATAATCTTCTCGATCTCAGACAGGGTTAACTCATACTGAGCTTCAAACGCTTCAATCAGATACGACAAGATTTCCTGATCGGGAGTCACAATATATCCCTGCACCGGTTTCACTCCTTGAATCTTTTCAAGAAGCTCCGCATAAAAACATCCTTGAAACTGATAATCATCGCGGATGAACCGTGAACGCTTCATATCAGAAGCGACGTAGTAGTAGTTCCCTAGACGAGATCGACCTTCAACCTTCTCAAGAATATCCGGATGGCCCACCCAGTGTTTATCAATGAGGACTCCGTGATAGATCGTTTGTCGACCTTCACGCATGAAGGAGAGGGTCTGATGAAAAGCCTCATCCGGATCCTCTGCAGTCACCTCAACAAGATCTTGGCGATCCGAAAGTAACTCTCGTTCTTTTTCTTGGATGAGTCCATCATCTTGAAGCTTGGCCATGAGACGTTCATGTGGGCGCGTCTGGCCTGCATGCGTATCAAAATAGACCCAGTTTGGACACTTAAGATATTGGTAAAACGTTTTTTCGGTGATGGTGCCGCGCATGCCTTCATTATAGCAGAGGATTGACGAATCTGTCGGTTTTGCATATGCTCACCTGCCGGTTTCCAACCGGAATGATCTTTCCACAGGAAGAACCATGACAACGCCCGAAGAAACGATCAAGACGTTCTTGGGGAATCCGCTTCACAGTGGATTTCTCGTGCCTGAGGCGTATAGCGCCACGCATCGCGAAGCTCTCAGACAGGCCGGCTTCAAGACGACCTGGCAGACGGCTCGCAGTGGGAGGTTTATCTTCCGTGCCTTGCGGGTGAACATTGGCGCTCGTGGCCCACAGAGACTCGCGCGTCTCGCATCGGCTCTGGAGATTCTCTTCGCAACAACGCAGGGACTCGAAAGCTTCGAGGGTCGTATCCGCGATCACATCCTCCCGGTCGTTGCTCCCAGCAAGGTTGATGTCCTCCTCGACCAAAAAAAGAATAAGGACAACCTGACTGAGAAGACGGAACGTGCGGCCATCGTCGCCTACCTCCCACTGCTCACACGTCTCTCGCAGATCTCCGGACTCAAGCTGACCTTCCATAGATCCCAAGAGTGCATCATCCCGCCCCATGCGGATGATGGACGGATCCACATCTACCCCAATGCCTGCCCCCCGGGCGAAAGTGGTACCTGGTTCGTCGAGACGGCCTTCGGGCTCAAGATCTCAGCCGGAAGCAAGGAATCACCTGTAGGCTGTGGTCCAACTGAAGGTCGCGGACAAGTGCTCAAGGACGAGGACGGAAAGTCACTCGTGCAAATCCTGGGAAACACCTGGTACCTACTGATTCCGACCCTGGGCTACTTCAATTCGCTCACCAGCGTCGCAATCTTCGAGGGACTCCTAGCTCTGACTTGGGATGCGGTTTCAACGGGACCAGTTCAACCTAAGAAGACGCTATCTGCGTCACGATTTCTCAAGGAAGCAGGTAGCTGGGACGAAGGCTACACGCAGCACATCGACGATCAGATCCACCGGAACGAAGAGGAGATAGGTCGTCTGCTGAAGCTCGTCGCAGAGCTTCACCGCCATGTCGCCATTTTGCATAGCATCAAAGTGGGAGTGAGCACAGCCTTGTTCAGCCGTCAGATGCGTCTTCGGCTCCCCAGCGAGCTCAAGAAGATCAAGGACAATCCTCTTGTTGAAAAAATCGAGTTCTTCCGGGATGGGATTCACATCCAGACCACTCCCCTCACGACCTCTCACGAGGGGGTCGAGTACCTGACCGGTGTGTTTACCATCCGCATCAATAAACGCGGGGTGGTCTCGGTATGGAGCGAAGGTCCCACCCACCCCAACGGCATCCCGCATCCTCACATCGGGAAGCACGCCGGTCCTTGCTTCGGCAACGCCGGTACGGCCATCGCCAAAGCGGGAGGGGAAGCGCGCTACGCCGACGCCGTGCACTACGTGCTGGTGTGGCTCACCCAGGGATACACCCATGACTTGGCAACTGTGAAAATCCACGAATGGACAGTCGCGACTCAAGGAGATTCCGATGCAGCCACCTCCTGATGTGGGTACAAATCGAACAATGAACTTCGACCATCAAAGGGTCATCTTCGATCCCAACCTCGCCCGACCGGTGACGCTCATCGGTGCCGGATCGGTCGGGGGCGACGTAGCCGTCAAGCTGGCACAGGTCGGCGTCACAAACCTGGCCGTCTGGGATCACGACGACGTGGCCTCGCACAACATCCCCATGAGTGTGTACCGCGTGGGCGACCTGGGTCGCTACAAGGTGGATGCCCTCACGCAAATCGTGCGCGACAAGACAGGCATCGAGATCCGAGCCATCCGATGCGCATGGAGAGGTGAACCCCTTCGGGACTCCGTCGTCTGCTGTGTCGACTCCATGGACGTACGGCTTGAGATCTGGAAACGAGTCCGCAACAACCCGCTCATCGACTTCTTCATCGATACACGCATCGCCCAGGAGTTTGTCGCGGTCTACACGATCAATCCGACCGACCCAGAACAGGTCGCGTTCTACGAGTCACGACTCTACCCTTCCAACGAAGCCAAGACCCCGACCTGTGGGGAACATGGCATCACCTACGTAAGCTCTGTGGCGGCCAGCGCGGCTGTCGCACGGTTGACGAACTGCTGGAAAGGGGATAAAACACCCATGCTGTTCGAGATGTTGGTGGGGTCTCTCCGCCAAATCACCTGATCCGCGGCTGCAGCCCGCACAACTAAGGAGGCCACATGGCCGAAAAGTCCGTCACCGTCCGCGTCGTGCCGCTGAGCGGCAGCCCCACTGAAGTGACCGTGCCCTTCAAGAGAGGCATGACCGTCGCCCTGGCCCTGCAGGCCGCCGGCGTGTCCTCCGAACAGAAGGACATCTCCATCGAGGCCACCCCCGGCCAGGCCCTCAACCCCGGCGAGGTACTCGTCGCGACCGAACGTCTCGCGGCTGGGAGCCAGGTCACCGTGCGGGAACGTCCGCAAGGATCCTGAGAAACACCACAACAACAAAGACGCGATCTCTCGCGCCCACTCCACGCATCCGAGGCCACGCCTCGGTTTTCATTTTCCGAAATAATTTGCCGGCTCGTAGACATTACGCGCGTTCCACAGAATCCATCCGCTGGCACCGGCGTCGCGCGCGGCTTGGATTTGCGCCTCAATGAGATCCTTCGTGTAAACGGCACCAATATCGAAATCTTGAATCCACGGACGCCAGCGGGCACGCAATTCTTCTTCAGAACCCGCGTAGACTCCCGCTATCAAGCGCGTTCCTGAATCAAGCGCCATTTTCACAATCTCATAGGGATACATCGCCGGATTCCCCAATCCCTTAAACCCGTCTGGATAGTGCGAAGGATAAACCATCGGCGAAATCCAATCGGCATACGGAAGAACGTCTGCAAGTCGCTGGCCAATGTTGTAATCATGATGGGATTCAAACGTCATCCCAAATAAGTCAAACGAAACAGGAATTCCCTCTTCACCCATGGTTCCGCCCACACGCTCGAAAAAACGTTGCATGACCTCTATCTTTGTCTCAAGACCGTTGTACACCGGATAGACAATTGAACTCACGGCTCCATCGGATGCAAACCGAACATAGTCGTACTGAATCTCATCAAACCCCGCTTCGTAGAACTGCCGACCCAATTCAATCGCGTACTGTGCCACTTCAGGCGCGGCAGGATCCACCCATGCCGAACCGGTCGAATCTCGCCAATAGTCGGAAGTCGGACCTGACCCCAATGCCAGGTCTGGGTTCGAGGCGGCAAACGCGCCATCGCGCATGACCGCCACACGAGCAATTCGGTAAACGCCGGCATCGTAAAGTTTCCCGAGAATTTCTGAATACTCTGTCGCGTCAATCAACTGACCGTTATCCATCTTCACATCAATCACCACCGTGTTGAGACCAGTCTCGAGCATGTACTCAAGAAGCTCATTGCCACGCGAACTCCTCGCCGTCACGGCCGTCCAATAAAATCCACGCACTTCCTCAGGGAGAGGAGTATGGATCATAACCGACTCCACATTGGACGACGAATCATCCTTTGCAGAATCTCCTGTGAAATCGAGAGGTTCTAAATCGCTTGAAATCTCTCCATCGCTTTGGACAGTCGTTATGATGACACCCCCGATGATGAACGGCGCGCTTACCAAACAAATCAAAAACGCCAGGACGAGAAATTCGACCTGGCGTTCTGAGTGCATATTATTCTGCTTGATTCTCAACGGTCACGGTGGCCATGACATCACCGACAGCAATCGCATCTACCACATCCATTCCCTCAAGCACGCGTCCAAAAATGGTGTAGGCTTTTGGAAGCGGGGTGTCACCCAACATGATGAAGAACTGACTTCCGTTGGTATCTGGTCCGCGGTTTGCCATAGCGACAATGCCGCGGTCATAGGTGTAGCTATCGCTTAACTCGTCTGGAAACTCGTATCCTGGACCACCGGTGCCGTTTCCACTCGGGTCACCGCCTTGGATGACGAATCCTTCTTCGCGGCGATGAAAGGTAAGTCCGTTGTAATATCCTTCCTGCGTCAGATACACAAAGTTTGAAACGGTTTGAGGAGCTGTCTCTGCAAACAGTTCAAAGATGATTTCGCCCTTCTCTGTAGAAAGACGAATTTGTTTGTCGACAATCTCTTCACTTGGAAGCACGCCGGGGAATGTCCATGTTGCCATAGCAGGTTCTTCTTGTTGATCAGGGTAGGTAAAGGTCAGAGAAGATTCCTCCTGTACGGTCGGTGCACACCCAGCCCCCACAAGGACAATGACACTTAGGGAGATGAGAGAGAGATATTTCATAGACTCTGCACGTTTGAATCAGGAGTAATCCAGTCTGCGAGGGATCCCATGGAGATCGATGGGAGTTCAAAATTCACAGGGAGAGATGTTGAGAGGAGCAGGCCCGAGAGAATCGCAATCGCGATGGAAAGGACGGCCACAAGCTTGTTTGCGCTCATGGGCATATGATCACAGTTGCGGCAGGTTCCAATGAACACATACTTATGATGAACTTCAACAGATCCATGGGGGGTGTGTACAGCTTTCTCTACAACCGTCACAACAGGAACCATCTGTTCCTCAACCTTCACACTCACCGCTGGCGCTGACTTCTTTGAAGGCGTCTTCTTTGCGACCACTTTCTTTGCAGGAGCCTTCTTTGCTGTCACGCTCTTGGTTGTTGTTGGCGAGGAAACCGGCTTTTTTATTTTTGCGGGCATAGGACAATGAACGTTTAAAAAATGTTGATGAGATTATAGCACACGCTTCCCCAGTCCCACCAGAATACTTCCGGAAAACTCCAGCTCGCAGGTCACCACTTGTCGATCAAGATCAAAATACGTCGGTAACGCAACCCAGGAAAGGGTCTCACGATCGAACTGATAGACAGTCACCTCTTGAATCGGGACATCCGAATCGAACTCAGAGAACGAAAACGTAAGCCCTCCATTTTGCAATAAACCCTCAGACTCCAAGTACAGTTCGTAGACAGGGCTGACAAGTGACACAACTGTCGTATCGACCTCGAGTCGTTCAATCGTCAAAATCGAAGGTGAGCGTGTCACTCCTTCAAGATAGACCAGGCTGTCTTGTGAAACAGCCACGACTTGTTCTGGACTCGGTCGCAAAATAAGCAGGGCACTCGCGATCAAAACAATCGCGACCACGATCGCGATTGAGAGACTCGATTCTTTTTTTACGCTCCCTCGCCGCATACAGGGCTACTATACCACGATCGGCTCCTCCCACGGGAATCCACTGCGACCAAAATGTCCGTACGAAGCGGTTGCGCGATACATCGGTTGAAATAAATTGAGTCGCTCGGCGATCGCTTCGGGTCGAA
>SXGS01116243.1_pt1 | contig 22287 bp, 16 predicted proteins | sample 3174681 | NCBI WGS metagenome assembly SXGS01 (sample SAMN11356861, study PRJNA531348) | freshwater metagenome | isolation source: freshwater sample F1-80 | place: China: Fuxian Lake, Yuxi | collected 2017-12-25
GATCGCGCGTCCCTTCAACGAGCTCAAGTCCGAACTGCCTTTCCACTTCACTGGCGTCTCCAGCCCGTCGCCTACCAGGCGATCGCAGTCTTCGAGAGCGAAGCCGGGAACCGCGGTCTCATACCTTGTTGCGGGCGTCTTGAAATTGGGAGCTTCGACAATTCCGACGCGAATGCCGTCGGTAGGCTGGTGGTAAGGACCTGGAAATGCTGAAAAATTGAGTTGCAATTGGTTTCCCTCCAAGACAAATTGCCGTGTCACCAGAATTCCCGCCTGACCGCCACGATCGTAGCCCGACGGATCGCCCGCGAACTGGCCGATGAAGCGATCGCGGCGCATGCGACACAGTCCAACACCAGTATCATTAAATGGATGGTTCTGGCCAAAAGGCGCCGAGTAGTAGTACATCAGTAGATCGGGTCCTGATTCGATAGGAGGACTGGTAGACGGCTCGACCTGTCCCGCGTCATAACTCCCCTCGCGTCCGCGTGGAATAAACGGTTGCCGGTCCCAAGTCCGATCCCAGTGAATTCCGTCGCGGCTGGTCGCCAAATACACCTGATTCTCGCTCCCCCCTTTTTCCTGCTGCATTTGCGCGTAAAGCCCGATGAACAAACCGTGCCGACGGAATACATACACCATGTCGTAATCAGGCTCATCGCGTTCATCCGGGTACAGAACCGTACGAGGCAGAGACCAGTTCACGAGATCCGAGCTGATGCTGACCGCCAATCGACGAGCTGTATGCCTGCTCCCTTCGGGCAAAGGCCCCGTACCACCTTGTACAATTCGTACCGCCGGGCGGACATACAAAAACCACAGCTTTTGTTCGGGGACCCACACCAAGTGATTGGGGAAATCCGTGTGGTACTCGGCCAACGGCTTGTCCACGATGTCCCAGTGCAAGCCATCGGGCGAATAGGCAAGATCCGCCTTGCCATAACCCATGTACACCATCATGTAACGCCGGCGAGGATCCGAGGTATCAGGATTGAGAAATACGTGGGGCGCGCTGGCCCTGCGTCCGCCGCGACCCGTGGTGACAATATTGGTTCGCTCATAGGACAGAAACGGAAATCCTTCAAGCGCGGGTTTCGTCCAGTTGTAGCCGTCCTCACTTTCGGCGTACCCAATGTAATAGCTGGGGCCTTTTTCGCGAGCAAAGTAATTCGTCAGGCTGAAAATCTGATACCACATCCGGAACTTTCCCGTGTGCGGATCGTGCAGCACACTGGGATAGGCACCAATCGCTTCCTCCCATGGTTTGTCTTGAACCAGGACGGGGTTCCGCTGGTGCTTGAGAACTTTGCCCAACGTGCGTTTCAACATCCAGCGGTCTTCCACGAGATATTCATCCATCAAGTATTGGAACTGATTGCCGATGCGCAGTGGCTCTCCGCGAAAATAAGACGCAGGTACGGCACCTGTGGTAATTTGACCGTGTGCCACTGCCGGCAGCGATAGGCCAGCCGCCGTCAGCAGGAATTGTCGTCGCGGAATCGTCACACACATCTACATTGCTCCCCAAGAAGTACGCTGGCAGTCGTGGTACGCTAAAGTCGTGGTTTTCTTTAGTCGTGGTTCGCTCCGCGAACCAACGCGAATCATTACCTTCGAAACGCTGGTTCGCGGAGCGAACCACGACTATCCCAGGATTATTGTTGCTCGGAAAAGCGGAAGGAATACAAATCCGCGTCGGACAGCGTGATTTTCACGCGAATCGATTTTCCTGCCAATCGCGAGAGATCCGACTGGCCCGCCCAGGTGATCGGATGGTCGATCTGATCGCCGTAGATTTCGGGGCAATCAGCCAGCGTAAATCCGGAGATCGGTTGGCCGTCCGCATCTTGAATCTCGACGCGCACAGTTCCCGCGGCCGACGTGGCATAATTCATGAGCAGCCTGTTTCCGGTGAAGGTGAGACGCTTGGTAACAATCTCGCCCCCAGTCGCCCCTGCCTGCACCGACACGAAACCGTCAGTCCGCAACACTCCTCGGCGGACTCGGACAGAATTGGACCGGTAGTGCTCCATGTAATACAGCGACATTTCACCCGCTCCAGTCGGCCAGAGTCCGGGGCCAACCTCGATGGCCCGATCATGCCAATTCAGAGGATCGTGTCCGGGACGCAAAAAAGCCTCGCGAAACTGCCGATCAAACCTGAGGCCGTCGTAGCTGAACATGAAAACGATGTCGGACACACCCGGCGCGGGCCACTTTGGGTCCGGTGTGCGATCGGGGAGATATCGTTTAGGAAACATCAGCATCAGATCAGGCCGACGGTAATAGGGCGTGGCGGCGTTTTTGTACAAGTGCTCCAGCGGACGCGGCGGATCGTCCAGAAACTTGATCAGGGTCGGTACTGGGAACTTGCGAAAGTCATCGGACTCGGTGCGACGAATGTGGCGAACTCCGTTCACGAATTCTCGCGTGTATACAACATACTTGCGACGAACCGAGTCCCACATCGAAATGCTATGCGTGTCGAAGGGACCAATGGCAGGCACAATTTTTTCGGACTGCAGCAGCTTCCAATGAATGCCGTCCGGCGACACCAGGCCCTGCAATCCACGTCCCGCCGCCAAACCAGTGGCTTTGTACTTTTCATCGGCTCGCGCGCTCGGGTTGTCGTCCTTGAAGACACACCAGACCGTCGGCTGGCCGCCCGGCTGAGAGTGGTCCCCGGCCCAAATGATGTTGTTGTCTTTCGAACCCTGAAACTCGACCAGTCCCAACGATGGCTTCGTCCAGCGGATTCCGTCGGCGCTCTCGGCATATGCCGTATAGAAAGGAGGTTTGTTGAAGTTGGCTCGATACCACATGCGAAAGCGATCTCCGTCCTTGATGACGACCGGATCGTACATCGTTGAATCCTCCCACGGTCGGTCACGCTCAATTGCGATTTCCGCCGGTCGTGGTGAATGCAAGACGCGGCGCACTTCGCGAGCACGGTCGATCAACCCGTCGTTGAGAAACAACTGCAAATGATCGCCGACAATGATCGGCACCGAAGATTCCTCGGCAGCCGTAGGGCTGATGATCAGAATTGACAGCAAGAGAGTGATCGACAAATATCGCACTGTGGAATCCTGTTGGGTAAAAAATGATCGTTGTTGATAGTGGGATAAGCTTCCAGCTTGTCAACTTGTCAGCTTGTCAGCTTGTCAGAATTTTGACAAGCTGGAAGCTTATCCCACGTATTGGATTAAAACAGCGGCAGCGCGCGACCATCAGCCAGCAGAGCTTGGACGCGTCCTTGGCGATCGGTAAACGGCTGTTGAGGGTCAATTCCGAAAGCATGAAATACGGTGGCGGCCAGATCCTCCGGGAACACAGGCTGGCTGGCCGGGTACGCGCCAAGACGGTCGGATGCACCATACAATTGCCCGCTAATGCCTCCGCCGGCCATCAGAGCTGTTTGACAGTGAATCCAGTGATCTCTACCCGGAGGACCTTTGCCTCCGGTGCGCGGATCGCCGACTTTGGGTGTGCGCCCCATCTCGGCGGTGACAAGCACCAAGGTCTCCTCCAACAATCCACGAGCCTCGAGATCTTCCAGCAGCGCCGAAAAGCAAGCGTCAAACGCAGGTAGCAGCACGTTTTTCAACTGTCCAAAATTGTCGCTATGCGTGTCCCAACTCAATCCCGCGCCTACTCGTTGCCCGATCCAATGGACACACACGAACGGGACTCCCGCTTCGACTAATCGTCTGGCCATCAGCACACTCTGGCCGTTGATGTTCTCCCCGTACCTTGCCCGCGTTGTTTCAGGCTCGCTGCTAATGTCGAACGCCCGCTTGGCACTCGGGGACGTGAGCAGAGCTACAGCCCGCTGCTGGTGAGTCCGGTACGTGTCGAGAACACCACCCGGCCGCTCGGCCAGCCTCTGCCAGCTATCCAAATGGCCCAATAGATCCTTTCTTCCAGACAGGCGGCGGACATCCATCTCGGCGGGAAGCTGGAAGGCGGGTGCAGTTAACTCGCGCGGCTTGTCGAGTTCTCCCCGCACGAGCAGTGGTTCCCAATCGGGCCCGAGGCGGCCAGCGAACTGGCCTGGATTGATGTAACGTGTGACCTCGCCCGACAGCGCAGGCATCTGCACAACGCTGGGCAAATCGGGATTGACCGGCAGGCGCGAGGCGACTGCTGATCCGAGGCAGGGCCAGTCATCCGCGCGTGGCTTGCGATCGATCCCCTCGACAAAGAACGACCGGTCAGGCCGCTGGCCAGTCAGAATGTAATAGGTGTCCGCATGGTGGTCGCCGATACCGTAATTGCTCATCGTCAACGAACGAATCACAGCCAACTTGTTCGTCCATTTCGCAGTACGCGGCAGGTGTTCGCAGCAAGTGATGCCAGGTGTTGCCGTGGCGATCGGGCGAAACTCACCTCGATATTCCTCGCTGGCGGTGGGCTTCATGTCCCATGTGTCGATGTGGCTCGGCCCACCAAACAGGAAGATCATGATGCAACGCTTGACTCTGGGACGAGCGTTCGCAGACTGTCCGTTCGACGAACCGGCCAGTGCCAGCCCTTGCAGAACCTCTGGAAGTCCCAGTCCCAACATGCCGAACCCCACTCCGGGCACGAACTGGCGGCGAGTCCAATCCGACGGCTGTGAAATCGGCGGAGCATTCTGTGCGGAAGCGATATCTAGATTTTTGTGGGCTGCCATGTAAATAACTTACTCCTCGCCCTGACCCGGAACAAGCGTGTCGGCTTTAAGTAGTAGGCACACTCCAAAGAAGGCTGTTGATCCCCTACCATTGCGACCGTCCACCACCTTGTACATCAAGCTCGGCGATTCTGGATATTCTCGCCTCTCCAGTTTGTCGAATCCGAATTCATCGATGACAAGCAGGTCGAACGATCGATAGTATCGAAGGGCCAATGGTAACGATTTGGCTCCAGCGGCTCGCATCAATTCTTCCAACAGCGTCGCGCTGGTCTCATAGCGAACTCGATATCCCAATGCACAGCAGGCTCGGGCAATCCCTTGAATTAAGTGCGATTTCCCTAATCCGCTTTGGCCGACAATCGCCAAGTTATCGCGGCGCTTGATAAACTCTCCGCTGGCTAGCTCCAGCATCGATGCCTTGTTGATCGTTTTGGCATTGAATTCCCAGTCGAATGCTTCAAGATTGGCTGTCGTCGGCAGGCCTGCATTTTTGATGCGACGCGCTATGGCGAGTTCGATGCTGTGACCTGCGGGCAATGCCAAGAACCGTTCGAGCAATTCCCAAGGTGACATACCGCTTTGTGTCGCATCACGGACAAGGCTATCAAGATCCTCGGCTGCCATCTTGATCCTGAGGGTTCGAGCCGCCCGAATACGCTTGAAGCCATCGACGAGCACGGGACTGCCATCTAACTGACAGACGACAACCGGTGACAACTGGCCGTAGTCTCGAAGCGACTTGAGCATCTGCTGCTCCAGCTTGGGCTGAGAGAGCCGATAGCGTTCCAGACGCTCATCGAGCTGACTAATGCCAAGTAGTCGAACCGAGTCGCCGATGACTCGATTTGAAAAAGAGTCGTCTTCGTCTGGCAACAGAGATGAAGGGTGCATCGCCGATGGCCTCTAACGCTTTTGGATCGGTCTCAATCATCGCCTTGGATCTTTTACTGCGATCAATCGGTCCAAAAGATACGCACCGCCCTTGAAAGTCCCTAGATGCGTCACTCGAAAAAGCCTCAAGAGCCTTGTGAAGAAACGATTCGGGAAGCAAGCTTGGAGTGGGCCAACGCGAGCTGTGAGCTCTTATTTGGTCAAGTCTCGCTGCAGAGGTACCATCTCTGCAGTGAGGCGTTTTTAAACACGCTTCCAGCCATTCGGAAGCGAACCCGAAGTCCATACTATTCCAAATCCGAAAATCGCAATCCTCTAACCGTCACCCAACTCAACCAAACCGCAAAAGTGGCTCCATTCCTGACCGGAATCGACAGACAGGCGTTGCTACGTGCTAGCAATGCGTGAAAGACGGCACAAACCAGCAAACTGCGGCGATATCTGGTGATTCAATAGGCTTCCAGAAGGAGGAACTGTCGTTGGATGATAGGCAGACTTGACGCTGCACAGCGAATTCTCTATTGTCCCAACGACAACGTGCGCTTGTCCCGTCCTTTGGGAATGGTACTGTTGCGAAAAATAATCCGAGGAGCATGGATGCAAACTCGCCTTTTGTTGATTGCAATGGGCCTCTGCTGGCTGATGCAAGCCATTCAGAGTGCTGCGCTTGCACAATCAGCGCCAGGGAACTCGCTATCGCGCCGCGACGTGAGCGTTCCGGAGGCACAAATGGGGCTGATGAAAGAGTCTCTCACTCGGTTGTTTCAGGGACGAGTAGTGACCGACCCAGCCAATCCGAATCGCATGGATTTTCGCTTGAATGCCGGCCAGACTGCAGTGGATTTTGTTCCCTCGCAGCAACTCACGGTCGTTCGAGGGCCAGGCCCCCTAGTCAACGATATCGCTAACATTATCACCGCCCTTGCATTACCTTCCAACGATCAGTGGGTTCGCATCCTGCCTCTCAATGACAACGGCCAAGCCTCGCTGACTAAGTCCGTGATCTTGCCCCAGCCTGCGGCTGCACAATCGGGCGGTGGTGGTAGCTTCATCGTACCGAGCTACCTTGGATTGCGTCGCATGCAGTTGGCGTCTTCCCCGCAAGATGCGGCGCCCACCCAACAAAACAAAGCGCCTAAAGAGGCCGCCAAACCAGCCCAACCTCCCAGTCTTCCTTTGCAGCAGTTCGACGGCGTTCAAGTGGAAATGTTGCCAGAGATCGACGCGATCATTCTGCGCGGCCGCGATCAGCAATTGAACGATCTCGCCGAGATCATAAAACAACTCGACGAAGCCAGCCGCTTGATCCAACCAGAAATTGAAGTTATTCCTCTGCAACATGTAAACTCTGATTCTGTTGCCAAGCTCATTCTCGCTACTCAGGAGAATCTGGTTGGTTCGAGACAAGGCCGCGTGACGGTCAAACCCTTGGTGAAACCCAACGCACTCTTGGTGATTGGTTGGGGAGAAGCGTTCAAAGCTGCCAAGGTGCTGGTGTCAAAACTGGATCAACCCGTCGCCGCGAATTCTCAATTTGCGGTGTTCCAACTCAAACACGCCGATGCAAGCGAACTGCAAACGCAACTAAAAGGGTTCTTCACCAATCGCGAGGGGCTCGGGCCGGTGATTCAGTCGATGGTCGATGATCGCACTAATGCGATCGTGGTCAACGCATCGCCTCGTGATATTCAAGAGATCCGCCTACTCATTGAAAAGCTCGATTTGCCTCGCGGAAATTCGATGCAACAAGCGCGCGTGTTTTCCATCCGCAATGGCTTGGCAGCAGACGTCGCCGAGGCGCTCACCAAAGCCCTTACGGTTCCAACGACGGGAAAGAGTTCCAGCGTTCAACTGCTCGATCAAGACGGTCGTCCTATTGCCACGAGCGGCATTCTCGGTGCGAGCCAAATCACGGTCAATGAACGCAACAATACGATTATTGCCAAGAGCTCGCCCGAAAACCTGCCGCTTATTGAAAAACTGATCGAACAACTGGATACTCCTGGACAGGTCGCCAGGATCAAAATTTTTCCGGTGAAGAATGGCGACGCGGGAGCGATGGTCGAAACATTGCGAGCACTTCTTCCAGCCCAGGCACCTGGGTCGCCAGGCACTTCCCAGCTCTCAAGCGCGCCAGACGAGTCTGCTCTCTTGCCGTTGCGGTTCACCGTGGATACTCGAGGCAACAACATTATGGTCGTTGGCTCGGACGGTGACTTGAAGATCGTGGAAGCCCTTATCGTTCGGCTAGACGAGAGCGACACGATGCAGCGCAAGAGCACCGTGTATCAGTTAAAAAATTCCCCTGCGGTCGACGTGGCTTTGGCGATCAACGAGTTTTTGCGGAGCAAGCGAGTCGTCGAAAATGCAAGTCCTGGGGCGAATAATCCCTTTGAACAACTGGAAAAAGAGGTCGTTGTCGTTCCGGAACCGGTTCAGAACAAGCTGATCCTCAGTGCGACTCCACGGTACTATGACGAAATCAGTCGCCTGATCGAACAACTCGACGAACAGCCGCCACAAGTCATGATTCAAGTGTTGATCGCTGAAATCACGCTGGGAGACACGGACGAATTTGGGGCTGAAATTGGACTTCAGGACTCCGTGCTCTTTGATCGCAGCCTGCTCGGCGGATTGGTGACCAGGACGAACACGATCACTACGTCGACACCGGCCGGCGTCGTGACCGAAACGGCTCAGGAAATCATCGCGGCCACGAACAAGCCTGGCTTTGAATTCAATTCGACCGATCCATTAGGCAATAGTGGTTCTGCAAAAGCGCTGAACTCCTCTCGACGCGTTGGCTCACAGGGCATCTCAAATTTTTCCGTGGGCCGCAACAACGAAGCGCTCGGGTTCGGCGGATTGGTTTTGTCGGCCAGCAGTGAGAACGTGAGCTTCTTGCTTCGCGCTCTCCAAGAATCGCGCCGCCTGGAAGTGCTCAGCCGTCCCCAGGTGCTGACGCTCGACAATCAACAGGCATTTATCCAAGTCGGTCAACGGGTGCCGCGCATCGTCAGTTCCAGCATCAATCAGATAGGTGCACAAAACAGCGTGCAACTGGAGAACGTTGGCTTGATCATTGGCGTCACTCCTCGCATCAGCCCAGAAGGAAATGTGGTGATGGAAATTGATGCCGAGAAGTCGAAACTCGGCCCCGAAAGCGAAGGAATTCCCATTTCGATTTCTGCCAACGGTGCCGTGATTCGCTCGCCTCGTATCGACACCATCACTGCCCAAGCTACGGTGAGCGCGGCCGACGGCGAGACCATCCTGCTCGGTGGCTTGATCTCTCGCAGCACGCGCACCGACCACCGCCAGGTTCCATGGCTGGGTAGCTTGCCCGTTCTCAAATACCTCTTCAGTTATGACTTCTTCCAGATGCAACGTACCGAGCTGGTGATCATTATGACTCCCCATATAGTGCGATCGCAGGGCGATATGGAGCGAATCAAACAAGCTGAATTCGCAAGAATGAGTTGGTGCGAGGCTGACGTATTTGATATTCACGGCGATGTTTTTCCTTCGATGAACATGACGGCCGAAATGTTGGACCGCAGCGAATCGGAAGTCGTCTATCCGGATGTCGATCCTCGCGGACGACCCGAGACGATCCTCGAAGCACCTGGCAATCCTCCGTTACGCAAAGCGGATTCCGTCCCGTCGCCCGCTCAGTCGCCTGACACCAGGCAACTCTTGCCGACGCCTGATCAAGCATCCCAATTGCCGAAAAAGAATGTTCAGATGGCAGTCGTACCCGCCTCGGCCACGCTTCCGCAGGCTCCGCAATATGGAGCGGTCCGTTGATAAAGCGATGCACAAACAACTCGGCGTTCCTTGCGAGAACCCTTAGCTGTCTCGCGTGTTTCTTCCTGGTGTGTGCCGGCGCGGGTTGCCAGTTCGCACCCAAAGACAAAGCGTTCCAATGGCCGTGGAAGAAAAAAGAAGCCAAGCCAGTGCCCGAACGAATCTTGCCTGTCTGGACCGATTCGGTATTGCATCAACCGAACCAGCCCGGCGTGCGTGGTTTCGGCGGACGCATCTACTTTTACGCCAAGGATGACACCGATCCCATCGAAGTCGATGGAAGTCTGGCCGTCTACGTGTTTGACGCGGATGAGACCAACGCGGAGTCGCAAAAACCGCTGCGAAAGTTTGTCTTTACAAAGGAACAATTTCAAGAACATATGAGTAAGACATCGATTGGTCCATCCTATAGCATCTGGTTGCCATGGGGAGAAATCGGAGGACCGCCTCGTCGACTCAGTCTCATTGCTCGCTTTGAAGGGCCAGAGAGCGGCACAACGCTGTCCGATCCGACAATCAAACTATTGCCAGGTGTTCAAACCAAGGAGTATCGCGAAAATGAATCGGCTGAGTCGGTCGCTCAATCACCGTCTGCTTCCCGATCTCCATTCCGATTGAGCGGTCATCAGAAAAAAAGTGATCCCCAGACCGAACGGCACGATCGCGATGAAACGATAGAGGATCCGCGAAGCGATATCAAAACCATCGATTTGCCTCCGAGTTTCCAACGGCACTTGCGCAGCAATTCAAGCAACGCGACTCAAAACGAAAATACGAAGGCCAATGCCTCAAGCCAGCAGTTGCAGCCGAATACGCTCAACCAATTGAGCCAACTGAGCCAGTTGGGTCTAACAAGCCAACAAAGCCATCCGAGCGATGACGAGCCCGCTGAATTGCCGGTTACTACTCAGGTCCATGACTATCGAACACGCAAGCGATCAGGCGCCGCTTCTTTTGGAGTACCCAAGGTTGATATTCGCCAAGGACGTTGGATCGAATCCAAGAAAGATTGATGACAGGAAAATGAATGACAGGGAAATGAAAACCATCATCCACTTTCATTTCCCTGTCATCGATCTTCCTGTCATTAAAAGTCAGTCTGAACGGCCCAGAGTCGTTCCAATGCCTGGAGAACTCAGTTTGGCAAGACCCCAGTTAGCCGTCGACTTCTGCCCGCCGGGAAATGTGCATTGGTACGGCCCTTGGCGGAAGCGAGTCACCTACTTCGATGCAACATCTGGGGACAGATGTTGCTACGTGAAGGATGTTTACGGCACGCGCAACTGATTATCGATGCGATCGATGCCTGGTTCAAAGCTCAAGATGTTGGCTACCCGGTCTGAGATTCGCTTTGAGTCGACGGTGCCCTTCAGGATGGCCGTGTTTCCTGCGATCAACACTTGAACACCTGAGCCACCGGCGTTCTTAACGCGGCGCTGAATTTCGGGCGAAGATGCAACAGCCGATATCTCGCGATTGGGTTCATCGGTTGGATCGAAATCAACCACCAGCCTTGGATAATAGAGACCCTTGGTTGGTTGCTTGGGTAGCGGCTTGTTCACGCGGGCGGCATTCATCGCTTCCAATCGAAAACTTTCCGTCGCAGCAGGAACGCGGCCAACCCCAATTGCTTGTCCTGCCCCAACAAACCCGGTGAGATCGTTGCGACCCGTTCCGACAAAGTCTGCTCGCGATCGATTGCCGCGAAGGAAACGCTCGCTGCCATCCAGCAGGCCAGTACCAGTTGCGGCCGATTGCCCTGCGGCGCCAAGCGACGGTGTCCGTCCGCGCGCCCCCGGACTCCCGAGTCCGGTTGGGCTCTGAAGTTGTGCACCGGCAGCAGATCCTATGGTTCGATTGCCAAAGAGCTGTGCCTGCGCGGCCGATTGCAAACAAACGCAGATCATAAAAACAGGCAAGCTCATTAACAACGACGAAAGAGTCAGTCGGGATCGAATCATAGTTTCACACCCAAATTTGCATTTTCTGGCGGCGCGCAAACTTCGCCAATGGACTGTCCCAATAGGATCCAATGCGGATCTTGATTTACGTGTACCAAAACTTTATCGGACTGCACTTCGACCACGGCGATATCGTGCAAAGCGACGGGAATCTGATTGCCGGCCGTAACGGTCTTGATCGTACCCATGCGGTCGACCGTAAACCAGGCTTCGGCTTTGCCTTGGCGATTCAAGGTAATTGCTTTGAGTTCAATATCGTTTAGAGCTTTCGCGAATCCACGCGCAAATAGGTTGCGACGTACCAGATCCTGATAATCGATTGTTGAGTTTTCTGCATCTGGCAACCAGACAAAATCGCTGAGCTGATCCTTGTTTGGCGATGCGGCAAGACTTAACACTTCGATGGCCACGGCAATATCGAGTTGCCCTTCGTTACCTATCGGATTGAGTGAAATCGAGCGAATTTTGTGCAAGTGCCCGGAAGTTCGGAAATCGTCTAGAAATCCAGCCATTCTCGCCAACGTAGCTTGGCCACGAAGCGAATAGGAGATCTTGTGTCCAATGCGAACTCGTTTTCCCTTCTTGATGCGAGAGCGGATCTCCATCGGGATCGGCTGAGCTGCGTCGACGGAGGTCGATGCGAATTGGTGCTTTTCAACTACGTCCAAAAGCCATTCTTGATATAACGATCGGGCGAGAGACGCATCATAGGGCAGCGCGCGGGCAGCGTAACTCTCAAGCCGCTTGCCTAGCTTCTGCGCAGCCATTTGATCATCTTTGGAATCGGCGATGCCACGCGTCACACTGTCGAGTCTGGCATTGAACTGCTGGCTGGGTTGTTCAATCCACGAGCGGTAGAACGAGTCGGCTCCGTAAAGTGCAAACACGGACAAGCCTGCGATCAGGAACCACTTCGTACGCGGAGTCATTGCGATTTCTCCGCTTTCGAGGGTCGGTATTCGCGAAGGGCTTTGACGGGCTCGACTGGGAAGAGTATCCGTGTTTCAAATTGCCATGGATACTCTGTCGAATCGGGATTCTGACTGATCTGCTTGCTCGTGACGCCGTATTTGGCGCTGCGAATACCACCTTCCAATTGCGAGATAGTTTCTTGCCTGGCTACTTGGACTGCCAAATCGATGATTGCAGTGTTGGAATTGGCCGATGCCGTAAGACGTCTCACGGTCGCATCTTGGCCATCAGGTAGACGTTTTGAGAGTTCATTCAATTCTGCAACCCAGTCAACCTGGTCGGACAACCAGTTTTCTACGGCGATAACTTGATCAGCCTTTTCCTGAAACTTGGCTGTCACTTTTTTAGTGCTGGCCAGCTCTCCCTCGAGCGTTTGCACTTCGTCGCCGAGCCGGCTAATGTCGGAAAGCAAGAAATACACTCCCACGCCGACAACCATGGTCGCTGCAGCGGCCATAGCGGCCCAACGAATCGCTGGGTTGGCTGCTTTGGGTGCTTGTTTGGGCGCAAGGAGATCTATCGGCAATTCATCGTTGAGGTACTCCCAAGCGGCACCTGCCGTGGCAGCCGATGCCCATTTCTTCGCGTTCTCGTCGTGAGGCTGCGACTCGACTTCCCAGCCTACCAGTGGATCGACCGGTTGAATGGTGATATGTTCGTGATCCTCGAGCGCTTGAGCGACTTGCCAAGAGGCCTCGCACGTCGTGTACACGAACCAAGTGAACGGCTGGTCAGCGACTTCAGGTGGCAAGAGGGCCAGGCATCGCTGCGATTCCAACCAAATCTGTTCGGACACGTGTGACGGTTCGTCTGCGTTGATGCGAAGCGAACGAAGCAATATCGGTTCCGACCCGCGACAAATGGCCAGCTCCGCTTCACTGGCATAGAGGTGAACCGATACGACCAACGAGCTTTCCGGTACTTGCTTGCGTCGCAAGATGCCCAATGGCGACAATTGTCGCGAACCAATCGCTACCGCTCGAAAACCAGCCGCAATGATTTGCGACTCCAATGCTTTTCTCACATTTATCGGCAGCGCAAATGCGAGCACTTGAGGCCCCGCCTGCGGCGTCTCATTTGTTGCATCCGACGAAAGGCTGTTGGTTGTTGATAGGACATAGAAGTCGACCACCGGTGGCTCGTCAGACTCGCCCAACTGCTGTTCTACTTCGCCGGCTACGAGTGCTGGCAGTTCATTTGCTTCCGCAGGGGGCAACGTCAACGTCAGGAAATCCAACTCGGGTCGCGACAACAAAACGACCAGCTTTTGCACATGGATCGATTGCTGTTGAAAGTGACTGGCAAGGGCTGCGAACGCATTGTCAAAGTCCGAATGGGCCACAACTCCCATATCGGCAGGCGACAGCTTTGTCGAGTTGGGAGTCACCACGAGAAAATGAATGACCTCGCGATCCCAATGCACGACCGCGATGCGACCACCGCTGCGGTGACCACGGCCGGGCAGTCGCTTCAGACTGGTGAATCGAGTTAGGAAATTTGAAAGTTTCATGGGGACGGGCTATTCAACTGATCAAGGGTAAACCCACGATCCCAGGGATGCCATATTTGAAAGTGACGAACTTGGGCGGGAATGCGGCGGGCATCAATCGTTACGGTACAGCGATACACGGGACTTCGTTGGTCGCGGTAGCCGACGGATTGAACAGAGTAGACGTCGTTTCGGCTGGTAATATAGGGTTCGATTTTCTTGAGCGTTGCCATATCCAGCGAACCGCCATCAAGCAACCAGGCGATCGTGTCGCGCGGCTCTTGAGCAGTTCCCGATGTGCTCGATCGTTGCTGTACAATGTTTTGAGCCAGGGACGCATCTATGCCCGGTATGCCAGACAGTACTTCCACCGGCGCTTCTGACACATCGACGCGCCCGATCACAAAGGGGTTAGCATCGGTTGTCGCATTGTCGAACAGTTTTCCAAGATTGTTGCGAATCTCGGACAAGTCACTTGAAAAAGGATTGCGAATCGTCTGTTTTCGAGTTGTCGGGGCGTTGATTTTGCCATCCGGACTGCTCGGTGGAGTGATCAATGGAATTTGGACGGTGACTCCGACCAGATCCAATGGACTCTTTAGAACGAACGACGACGGTTTCGTAAAATCGGGATTCGGGCTTTCGGACGACGCTGCCAATTCCTGGGATGCAGGATTCTTCTGGACGCTCGTTGGGCCATACTGACGAAAGGCAATCACAAAGTTCGCCCAATCCACTGGCCAAACTGCGATCAGCTTTTGGTGCAATGACAGGAGGTTCGCTTCATTGAGATTGATTCTTGGTTGCCCGGATCGCGTCTCATTGCGTTGACCATTGTGCCAGGTCACGTAGCGCTGCCAGGCCATCGGACGATTCGTCTCTGTCGTTTGACTGTCGTAACGGGTTGCTCCGATTTTAGGTCGACCACTTAATGGCTGCAGAGTCAAACGTGTTTCCATCGGATCGAGCCGGTAGTTCTGGTTGAGGTCTCCTCCCAACCAAAGCGACTTCAACGCATCGATTTCAGACTGGCGATCCGTCGTGGAATTGCTCTGGAGTCGGTCCAACAGCGAACTGCCAGCGCCGGTACGATTTCTTGGTTTTGAAACGCCCAAGCCGCGTAGCCATGCGTCGACAAGAGGTTCGGTCGCTCCCGGCAATGCCAGCAGAGCTTGGCGAGCGTGTCCAGGAAATTTGCGATCCCATTCCAGAAGTGTTGGCATATGCAGCTTTGCCGATTCGTTCTCAAAACCAAATCTCAAATTTGCCAAACTGCCGTTTTCATTCCCAACAACTGCGTTGGCGTCCATTGCATTGTTCGCCAGGTTCGAAGCGCTGGGTGAAACCAGGCTGAATCTCCACTGACTACTGGATTGACCAGTGCCGGCGGCATGCACGGTGGACGCACCTGCGGAGACAGCGGCAGAAGCACTACCAGAGGCACTGTTGGTTGCTTCCATTGAGGCATCCACTGTGACGCTCTTCAACAATCCAGGATTATCAAAGGTCCCACCCGCGTTAGCGCGTTCGCTGGTCGGTAGCTCGGCCAGGAAAGCCGCCAACTCGAGGCCGCTCAAGGCCGCTAATCGGGCATGAACCTGTTCTTCGTTCACGCGAGTGAGTCGGTATTGGCTCTCCATGTAAAATGAAAAACGATACGCGCCCAGGGCAATGAGCATCGTCAGGACAACGACTACCAGCAAGGCCATTCCCGGCCGCGAACATCTGTGTGCACTTGCGGTATTCATTCGAATCCTCTTGGAGAACGCGGGCTACGTTCGGAACCGAATAACCGCTTGGTGCCAGACGATCCTCCTGCCCCTCCGACATAAACCACGATCTGAATTTGGTGGGTGGCGGATTCCACTATGCCCAATTCTGCACCGGCCAAGGTTTCTGCCGACGGTTCTGCAGCTAACGCCGCGTCCGCAAACAATAACTCAGACTTTACGGGTTTGTCGTCGAGCAATTCCTGGGATTCACCTGTATCATCACGATTGGCTCCGTCTGAATGAGACTTGGCATCAGGAGGATTCATGTCGGACCGAGAAGGGAAATCGAAACTGAGCGCGATGGCCACCGGCAAACCTCCCCTTTGATCGCTGTTCCATTGGCTTGCCCAGTTCTGACCATCGAAATAGCGAAATTGGACATGCGTCAAACCGTCCAGACGCGTTTCGCGAATTGCAACTCCATCCGATGAAACAGCTTCATCGGTTTGGCGATACAAATCTTGTGCGGTCAACACTCGATCGGACGGGTTGGCCTGCAACCGATTGGACTGCGACGAATTGGCCTGGGACAACCCTTCGGCAACTCCGCCTCTATTGCGCTGAGCTTGGTTTTGAATCGCGCTCGCGTCCAATAACTCGCGCCGCGTCAACGAGAACTGCACATCGCGAAGGTCTGCGGGTGACCCTAAAAGATCTGTTGAGGCGGTTGAGTTACCGTCCATAGGCGCGAGTCGGTACTCGACTTCCATCGATTCGGGCGGCCAAAGCGATTGCTGAGCTTGCGCGACCATCGCGTCTGCGTCGGTGTCGGAAGTCAAACTCGCAATCGGCTCCTCGTTGGCGATACCATTAAGACCATTGAGACCTTCAAAGCCATGGGAACCATTGGATGGACTTGCCATCAGTTGCTCGAAGAAGGGCAAGGGATCGAGCGATGGTGCGATCGCTGCGGTAAAACCGAGCAAATTTCCTGTCAGCCGTGACTTGAGTGGCGCGGTGGAAGAGAGACCCACATCACTCCTCAACAAGTGTTGCATATCATCTTGCAACCACTGGCGAGCCGCGCGAATCGTCTGCGTTCGGTGCGACAGTTTCCAACCTCGCTTTTGCGCATCGCCAAAAGTCCCCATCAACGACCATGCGACCGTCATCAAGGTACCAAGCAATGCCAAGGCCAACATCAGTTCGAGCAATGTGTATGCGGTCCGCTTGCCTCTCATCCTGGGTTGAGTAATCCATCGACTCACGGGATCGCTCCTTGTGTCGAAGGGGCAGTTCGCGTCAACCGCGAAAGCCGAACCAATGGCCGAGTATCACCATTGAGATTGGCACCGCCAGTTTCGAAGACTTCCACTGTTATTCTCAGCAAGCTGCTGCTTCGATTCTTGCCCTCTCCCGGCGAATCGCTTGCGCTGGCACCCGTTCCCTGTGCGAAAGTTCCCTGTGCGAAAGTTCCCTGTGCGAAAGGGGTTGTGCTGATGCGAAACCCACGGCGTGGAGGCCCAGGCAATTCGCCAGTGCGTTCTGCCATGGGATCGTTGGCGTTAGCGAGCTGTGCCAGGCATTCATCCATCAGCGATTCCGCTTGCGAAGTAGCGATCGTTCGCTCCTCAGCTCGATTCCCGTATTTGGAACCAAGTCCGATCAAGGAACTGAGCACCATGGCGCTGGCGGCGAGCACGGCTGTAGCAATGATGATCTCAAGCAATGAGAAAGCGGCGCGGTTCATCGAACGATCTCCAGCGCACCGGTTGCCGAAGCGTAGGTGACTGTAAGCTTCTCGTTGATCGAGGTGTCCCGCAACACAATCGCAGCATCGCGTCCTCTCCCTGACGCGATCATGGGAAGCCACCATTCGGCATGCGATTGGCCCAATCCCGGCGGGAACCCGTCCGTAAAGGTTGCGTCCGATTGCACTTCGGCGAGGACACCTTCGGCGACTTCTGATCCTGTTTCGGATGTACCGAGGCCATCTTCCTTAGGAGGATCTAAAGTCCAGCGCACGTCCGCGATTACGATGGATGCGGGCAAACGCCATGTTTGCATGGCTGTATCGAAATCTTCGAAGGAGCCCGTGCGCAGCGCGCCTTCCCCCTGACGCAAATGGACGAATACTGGAGTGCCGGTGGTGATCGCTTGGTAACGGCTCTCGTCCATGGCAGTGCAAAGTGTTTGCGCTGCTTCGCTGAGCGAATTGCGTCGCATAGGTTTTTGCAGGTTAGGCCACACGATTGCCAAAAGGCTGATCATCACCATGAGGACGATGATCAGCTCAAGCAGCGAGAACCCCTCGCGAGAGACGCGACTACGTCTGGCCATCAGTGCTCGTCGAACCCGATTCTTTGTCACCCTCAGCGGCTTGGTTGCTGATATCATCGCTCGTACCAGGCTGGCGATCAGGGCCAAGTGAGATAATGCGCGGGAACGTGGAGGCTGACTTCTCTTTGGAAGCATCACCACCACTTTCTTCACCGCCAAACTCGTACTGAAAACTGCTGCCCCAGGGATCCATCGGCAACTTGCCGCCTTCGACGTAGGGACCATCCCAATTCTTGGCGAGGGCCTCGTCCTCGGGAGCGCTCACGAGCGCCTCCAAACCCTCTTCGGTGAGCGGAAACGTTTTCATATCAACCGCGTACATCTTGAGGGCCGACGCGAGATTGCCAATCTGAGCTTGAGCGGTTCGAACGTCGGCTTTCTTTTGGGTGCCGAGCAAACGCGGCCCGACGATAGCCATCAAGCCAACCAAAATGATCAAGACGATCATCAGTTCGAGTAGGGTGAGACCGCGTCGTTTGGAGCGACGGTTCATAGTGGGTTTCCTTCTAGGGTAGGTAAAGAGGCGGGAGATTTGCGGAGTTCATCCGACAGAGGAATTGAGATCAAACACAGGAAGCAGTACGCCAACGATAACGAACATGACCATTCCACCGATCAAGATCAACATCATGGGTTCGATCATGCGAACCATGACCTCTAGCCGTCGCTCAATGCGCGTGTCGATACGATCAGCGATCTTGACGAGTACTTCATCCAAGGAATTGGATTCTTCGGCAACTCGAATCATGGCCATGATTTGCGGTGGTATCAATCCACTGGCAGCCAAGGGTTTTGAGAGGGAATCGCCAGCCGTTACATTGTCAGCGGATTTCATCATGGCATCGGCCAACAACACGTTGCCGGTCGATTCGCTGCTGATGCGAATCGATTTGAGCAGCGGCACACCATTGCGAAGCATCGTGCCCAAGACTCTACAAGCTCTCGAAACGGCCGCGTCGTGAAAAATAACGCCGACGAGCGGCGTTTGCAGTTTCACGCGATCGAGCGTTCGATGCCCCCAATCGGTTTTGACCAGGCGATAGACTCCCAAAACAATAGCGGCTATTGCGATCAAAACGAACAGCCCATAATGCATCAACGTGTAGCTGGTACCCAATAACAAGACGGTGATCGTGGGCAAACCTGTTCCATTTTGTTCCAGGCGATCGAAGAAGGGTTGGAACTTCGGAACCAGGAATGCGACCATGAGCGCAGTGATGACGGTGCCCACGATGCCAAGGATAATGGGATACGTGAGTGCGCCGACAATTTTGCTACGCATCTCGTCTTGTTTTCTCAGGAAGATTGCGGTTCGCTGGAGGGCTTCTTCCAGAAAGGCTCCCTCTTGCCCCGCGCGAACCATGCTCAACGTAAGTTCTGAGAAGATCCCCCGCTCCTTGCTCATGGCGATGTCGAGGCTGTCACCCTGAGCGACCGCGTCGTGAATGCGAAGAGTCGTTTCCTTCAACCGCGGATTCTCAGTTGCATCGGCAAGAATTCGCAATGATTCGAGCATCGGCACACCATTGGTCAAGAGGTCCGCCAATTGCGTGCAAAAATCTGCAATTTGTTCCTTGGATACACGAACGGGCAGCGAAATCGAAGCCCACAAAGGCGCTTTCGTTTGTTGATCGACGACCGTCATCGGATACAGCGCTTGCGATCGCAAGCGTTGCATCGCTTCGACGCGAGACGCGGCAGCGATGATGCCGGAGCATTTCTGTCCGCTATGGGATTTCGCGGTGTAAGCAAATTCGGTCATGGAACTAGTCTGCCTTGGTAACTCGCAGAACTTCGTCCACAGTAGTCAGCCCTGCAAGCACTTTTTGCCAACCGTCCATTCTCAAGGTTTCCATTCCAGATCGCATGGCCGCCTGCTTCAAAACGTCCGAGGTCCCACCCTGCGTGGCCAATTGTCGAATTTCTTCGTTGGCAACTAACAATTCATAGATGCCCAAACGGCCACGATAGCCGGTCCGGCGACAGCTCTCACAGCCAACGGGCTTGAAGAGTCGCAGAGATGGGTCCAGCCGATCGTCGACCGGAAAGTCTTCAGGAAATTCTTCTGGATCGGGCCGGTAGGCTTCTTTGCACTCTTCACATAGGACTCGCACGAGTCGCTGTGCCAAGACACCCTCGATCGTGCTCGCTACCAAGAACGGCTCAACGCCCATATCGCACAGCCGCATAAACGCGCTGGCCGAATCGTTGGTGTGCAAAGTGCTGAATACCATGTGACCGGTCAGCGATGCTTGGGTTGCATTCTCTGCCGTTTCCAAATCGCGAATTTCGCCAACCAAAACCACATCGGGATCGTGCCGCAAAATGGCTCGCAAACAGGCAGCAAACGTCAAGCCAACCTTCGTGTGTACCTGGATCTGATTGATGCCTTCGAGCTGATACTCAATCGGATCTTCCGTAGTAACGATCTTGATGTCTTCGGACTTGATTTCGCTCAAGGCACTATACAAAGTCGTGGTCTTACCAGATCCCGTCGGGCCTGTTACCAGCACGATGCCGTGCGGCAAACGAATAAGCTTCGAAAATTTTTCATAAACGGACTCGGGCATTCCAATGCCCCGCAGGGAAAATTTCAAATTCGATTTGTCGAGAATACGCATCACGACACCCTCGCCATGGAGCATCGGGATGATCGAAACGCGGACATCGATCTCACGCCCGGAAACTCGAAGCTTGATGCGCCCATCTTGAGGCACGCGCTTCTCCGCTATGTTCATCTTGGCCATAATCTTAAGACGACTAATGATGGCCGCGCGAAACTGATTCATCTCGGGCGGAGTCGACTGCCTTAGCAAAACACCGTCAATGCGATGGCGAATTTTCAAACCCGACTCTTGCGATTCAATGTGAATATCGCTTGCCCGAGCCTCGATTGCTTCGCTAATGATCTCATTTACCAGCCGAACTACCGAGGCCTGCTGGGCTTCCTCCGCGTCTTCCAGGCTATCCGGGTCGATGCCTTCGAGCATCTCCACATCGCCGAATTGTTGACGCTGAAGCGCAATCAATCCGTCGATCGTCTCCGAACCCACTCCCAGATGCCGTTTGATCAGCCGCTGAACCGTTTCCAAGGCAGCCACCACCGGCCGCACTTCGACCTCCAAAGCCGACGCCACCGAATCAATGGCCGCAAAATCAAACGGATTGCTGACCGCTAACCGAAGCCAACCGTCACCTCGCTCGATGGGAAAAACGGAATGCCGGTGGATCAGCTTTGCCGGAAAACCATCCAAAGTATCGCCACCAACTTCACAATCGTCCGATTCAAGCCAGTCGAGCTGCATCGATCGAGCACTGGTCTGCAACAGCTCCTGCGAGCTATTAAGCGACCACTGTTCAACCAAATCTTCCAACGAGCCGCCGCCATTGAGCCTGTCGGCAAGCTGTCTCAATTGAGCCGAATCGAGCGTCGGCTCAAGTACTTTAGAATTCGAGATCATTGGGGACTTCTATCCTTGAATTCGATGGAACATTCATTGTTGAAACAACTAGTTCACTCGCTCCGCGAGTTGCTTTTAGGTGGGGCAAGAATCTTTGTGGGACCCTTGAATCTATCGGTGGGATGTAAATCTGGGTAGGATTTGAGGGCAAAAACCGCGAAAACAACCTGAACATAATGCTCAACTTCTCGATGGTCTTCAACCCGCATTATACTCCGATCGCGAGATCGTTTGAAGGGAAACATTCCCACAATGCGGCTATAATCCCATGGACAAGTTTTTCTGTGGGATTTTTGCCCATCGTCTATCACGAGTCGGCCCGAATCGTGGCTTCAAGGGAATGTCGGCTTTTGCTCCGCAAAAGCTTCCTTTCGCGGAGCGAAAGGCGACAATCCTAAAAACCCAAGTAATAACTTCACGTGGCCTTACTTAGACATCAGAATCTTGAGGGCTTTTTCCAGGTTCTTTGAATTCGCAGACTCTAAACGCAGGAGTCGAACGCGTCGCCCCGGTGCGTCTACCGAATCCCTGTCCAGTTTTTCGATGAACGCTTTGATCTCGGTGGTCAGGTCAATGGGAGCGCGCAATACGATTGAGTTTGTAATCTCGTCAACGGCAACCGTGAGGATGGGACTGGCAGCCTGGGCATTGATTTGTTGCAGCATGATTGCGACCGAAGTACTCACTCCCTCAGGAATTTGGACAGGCCGACGGCCTGCACCTGCCGTTAGTTGCGATTTGTAAACGTCCTGCACGACACTCGCAACACTTTTCGCACTTGCGCTCGTCAGTTGCACTGTTGTCGGAGTGACTTGCTGCAGAGTGTCGAGCAACTCTTCGGAGTCAATCACGCCGAGCAGCTCTTCGACGACTTTTCGATCGGCTCGGTTACCACTGACAATCAGTCCGTTGATGCGAGTATCAGCGACAACCTTGACACGTTGAAACACGTCTGCCGTGGGTAAGCGCGATGAGC
>SXGS01703664.1_pt1 | contig 22270 bp, 18 predicted proteins | sample 3174681 | NCBI WGS metagenome assembly SXGS01 (sample SAMN11356861, study PRJNA531348) | freshwater metagenome | isolation source: freshwater sample F1-80 | place: China: Fuxian Lake, Yuxi | collected 2017-12-25
TGGAAGCGGGAGACGGCCGAACCGGTGTTGCGGTTGCGCGCCGCCCTCCTCACCCAGCGGCGGCTCGATCTGCGGCCCTTTGCCGCGTTGAAAGGGATGGCTGCTCCCGCCTAATCTACCGTACCAGGGAATCACACCCCTTCCGAGAGACGCTTATCCAGGCGGCCATCCGGTTGGGACTGCTCCCCGCCTCCTGAGATACCACTGGGGCACCCAGTGTCCCCTTGCCGTTCCCATTGCGGGGCACGCCAGGGGACACAGTGCGGGACCTCAATCCGTGTCGCCACACGTTTCCCGCCCGATTTCCCCGTCGAATCCGGAGAGTCCCCCGCCTCGTCTTCTCCTCGTTGTGGTTCGTTCGCCCCGTGTGCACGCTGACGAAGGCCGTCCGCTGACGACAAACGGGAGTGCTCCAGGCCTGGAGCACTCCCGTTCGGCTTGCGTGTAGTTCCGTGTGAGACGGAGCTACTTGAGCATCTCGTCTACAGCCGCCTCAACTTCGGTCCACTTGTCGCGTCCGACGTTGACGAAGTTGTGCACGACCTTGCCCTTGTTCCAGAGCAGGATGGTGTTGCGGGCGTCCGCATTGATCTTGTACGTCCCCACATCCTCGGCGGCGGGGCCCTGCGGGAGGAAGGTCAGCGGGACGGTGATGCTTCGCTCTGCAGCGAGCTTGTCAATTGCTTCCTTCGAGTCGGGTCCGGTCATGAAGACCACGAAGGACTTCAACCGTGACTTTCGCGAGTCGGCACTGACGATCTGTTGGATGCGCGAGACCAGATTGCCCGCGCGCTCAGGGGACTTGACGAACGCAGCCAGAACCGGCGCGGTTCCGTACGCTCACCGATAGCAGAGCTGCTTGCCCTTGTTGGGCCCCGAAACGTCTACAACCTGAAAGGCGGCAGGGGCCACACCCGCCTTCAGTCCCGATTCCGGCGCAGTCTGCTGGGCCAGTGCGGCTGTCGCCGCCAACCCCAGACCCGCCAGTACGAATCCCAGCTTCATTGTGCGTGTCTCCGATCCGACAGGCCGTACCCTATCGGCATTTTCGATGATCGGCGAGGCGAACCATCGCCAAGTAGAGTATACCGCGATTTGTCCGAGAGGGTGAACCACCGGCCCACCGGCGGCCCGAATCACCCATCTGAGGCCCGGACAGCCGATCCGATCTCCGATCGCGCACGGTGGACTGGCGTCGCTTTCTCCCACACCGGGGCTTGCCGATCAGGTATCGGGACTGGCGTTACTCGTCCCGGAGCCGGATGGTAGCCGCCAGGTCCAGGCTGCGGATGCGCCGGAGGCCCGGCCACTGGGCAATGAACACCAGCAGGAACGGACCGACCGCGGACAGGACGTAGGTCTGAGGTTCCACGAAGATCCGTGTGGTAAACCCCTCGGTCTGGCTGGCATTCAGCAGCGCATCGGCCAGGAATGCCCCGGGCCACAGGCCTCCCACGGCGCCCAGTCCCGCCATCGCCATGTTCTCCAGGCTCACCAGCAGAGCCACCCGCCCTTGGCTGAAGCCGAGGGTACGCAGTGTGGCGAGTTCGCGCGTCCGTTCCCACAGGACACTGTCCGTGGCAGTATAAGTGACCGCGAAGGCCATCGCACAGGCAAAGACCACGAACAGGGTCATGAAGGCCTTGCTGTACGCGGTCAATTCGTTGATCTGGTCCACCAACTCCTGCTTCGACTGCACCAGCGATACTCCCTCCATCGTGTTGAGACGGCGTCGCACCCCGGCTTCGAACGCCGGCTCCACGGCCAGCAATGCGCCGGTGACGCTGTTCGGCGGGAGCCCGAGCGGCCGCCCGAAGCGGCGTTGGAGATCGTCCATCCGCACATACACCGGGTTCCCGACGGGCTGGTTCACGGGAGGGCCGCTGCGGAGAAAGGTGCGGGCGCGAAACTCCCGCGTGTTCTGAGTGTATTCCAAACGAAGCCAATCACCCCTTTCGAGGGTGAGTTTGTGCACCAGCGCATTGGTGAACAGCACTCCCCCCGGAAGTGGGAACACGGCCCTCCCTTCCGGCCCCGGCAGGCGGCGGAGACGGGCGCCCGGTGTCATGCCGATGACGACGGTCTCCTCTTCCTTGCCGGCGTGCCCCAGGCGGACGGGAAGTTCCAGTGTCGGTTCCGCCCGGCTGACGCCGGGCCACCGGCCGATGTGATACACACGGGACTCGGCTTCCGGTGCGGCGAAGCCCACGATGAGGTCATAGTGCTGGATGTCATTCAGATACGTTCCCAGCGAATGATCCATCGAGTCCAGCAGGGCGCCGGAGAGCACCAGCAGCATCACGGACGAGGCGACGCCCGACGCGGTACCGAGCGTCCGGAGCGGGCGCCGCAGCAGGTTGCGCAGCGGGAGTGCAATGATCAGGGGCAGGCGGATGCGTGCCGCCAGGCGTGGCTGTGCCGGCGCCGAGCCCCGCATCGCTTCGGCGGGCGGAAGGAGCGCGGCCTGCCGCGCAGGCCCGAAGGCGCCCAGACCGCAGCAGATCACCGACAAGAGTACCCCTGTGAGCATGATTTCCGGGTGTGCGTCGCGCGCCTGGAACGGGATGTGCAGCAGCGTGTCGTACATCGCGCCGATCCACCGGGCGAACTGCGCTCCGAGCAAAGAACCAAGCACTCCGCCGCCGGCGCCTGCCACCAACCCGAGTTCGAGGAAGTGGAGCAGGATCGCGATGGGGCGGAATCCCGACGCACGTAAGAATCCGATCTGCCCCCGCTGTGCCTGTGCCCACCGCGCCAGCACCATCGAGACCGCGAGTGCCGCCGTGCCGAGAAAGAGCAGCGGCATCGTTACCGCCATCGGCCGGTATCCATCCAGATCCGATTGCAGGAGAAGGTTGCTGGGCTGCTCCTTCCGGGTCATCGGATCCTGGGCGCCGTACGCCCGGAGCCGGTTCATGACTGTGTAGCCCACTCGGTCGGCCGCTGCGGGGTGCGTCAGAAACACCAGTTCGTTGATGGAACCCGACATTCCGAGCAGTGATTCCACCTGCGATTGCCGCACAAAGAGCACACCGAACAACTCCGGCGTCGGCATCAAGAACTGCTTGCTTTGCACCGGATAGATGTACTCCGGGCTGGATACAATGCCGACTACCTGGAACGCCACCCGCTTGCCTTCCAGCACCGGGTAGAGGGAATCGCCCGGGCGATAGTGGTGTTTCCGCGCAAAGCTGGCTTCGAGGAGCACGTCCCGGCGCGGCCCACCGGAATGCAGCCGGCCTTCCAGCAGGCGAACGCGGTTCACTTCGGACTCGCGCGCGTCCGGGAGCGTGACGAGGCGACCGGTCACCCGGGGGCGGCGGCCGGGCCCCTGCTCCACTTCCAGGTCGAGCACGATGCGTCCCTCCACCCGCCGGACACCGGGAACCTGGGCCATCTGGCGCACCACCGAGCGGGGGGCCCGTTTCATCGCGACCGTCACGTCGGCAAAGCGCAGCACGTCGTAGCTGATGGCGTACGAAAGCTTCTGGTTCTCGTAGGCAACCATCAGTCCCTGGTACACCGCAACTCCCAGGCCGGCCACCACGCTGATCGCAAGAATCTGCCAGAACCCGGCGCGAATGTCGCGCAGCAACTTGGTGTGCAGGCGACTCACCACTGAAGCGCCTCGGGATCGGCGGGGGCGTCGTTGGTAAGCACCTCCGCGATCTGGCCGCTGTGCATGCGCACCACCCGGTCCGCCATGTGGACGATTTCCTGGTTGTGTGTGACCAGCAGGACACCGTGGCCCATCTCACGACAGGCTGCCTGGAGCACCTTCAGCACGCGCACCGCCGTCTCAAAGTCGAGACTTCCGGTGGGCTCATCCGCCAGGATCAGTGCGGGCCGTTTCACCAGGGCGCGAGCAATCGCCACTCTTTGCTGCTCCCCGCCGGAGAGCGCCCCCGGGAAATGGTGCTGTCGTTCGTCCAGCCCGACCGCCGCAAGCACCTCGCCCGAATCGCGGGGTGCGGGAGAGAGCTCGGCCACCAGTTCGACATTCTCTCGGGCCGTCAATGTCGGGACCAGGTTGAAGAACTGAAAGACGAACCCGATGACTTCCCGGCGATACGTAGTCAGCGCCGCCTCCGTCAGGTCCACCAAAGAGCGCCCGGCCACCCGAATTTGGCCCGAAGAGGCCGTGTCAAGCCCCCCGATCAGGTTCAGCAGCGTCGTCTTCCCGGAACCGCTGGGCCCGAGAAAGACGACGAACTCGCCGGCCGGAATCTCCAAACAAACGTCCCGCAGCGCGGGAACCTCGCTCCGCCCCATGCGGTATGTCTTCCACACATGGTCCAGAGCAACCAGATTCGCGGGTTGAGATTGGAGTTTCAAGCTTCAGACTTCAGATTCCGAGTCCGTCATCCAGGCGTTCCGCGGTGTCTGTGACGGGATCATCAGGCAGTACAAAGTGGAGCGTTCATCCCTCCGCCTTCACCCTGCCGCGATCATCCTTCATCCTGACCGGCAGCCCCGGTTTCAACCCCTCTTTCCCCGAGACCACCACCTTTTCTCCGCCCTTCAGGCCCTGGACCACCTGGGTTTCGGTGGCGCCCGCGAAACCTGTCTGCACCGGCCGGCGGGCTATCCGATCCGGATCTACCAGAAATACGAACGAACCACTGGAGTCGGCCTGGATCGCATCGTTGGGCACCAAGAGGGCGCGCGGGGAAAGCACGGCCTTGCCCGCGACGTGAACTTCCATTCCGGGCTTCAGGAGCGTGCGGTCTCGAGCGGGAAGGCCGTCCAGCGTGATCCGCACGCGTACGATGCGCGCACTGGTGCGCACCTCTGTTTGGGGCGTTGCTTCAGCGCCGACGTTTTCCACACGGGCCGGGAACGCCCGGCCCGGATAGGCCGGCACGCTCAGGTCCACGCGCCCACCCACTTCGACCGGCGCCAGATCCTGGGCATCCACCTCCGCACTGACCCAGGCGTGGGCACTTTCCACCAGTGTAAACAGGGGTGTGGAGGGCGAGGCGATGTCGCCGGGATGGGCGAGGCGCCGTCCGATGGAGCCCGCGAAGGGAGCCAGCACCACCCGGTCCGTCAGGCCCACCCGGGACTGGCGAGCCGCTGCCGCTGCCTGCGACACTCGTGCGCCTGCTGCCCGTGCTTCCTGGCGGAGGGAACCGACGTTCTGCCGCATTGAACGGGCCTCTGCCAACCCGGCCTCTGCCGAACGCACCCCGGCGACCAGTTCGTCCAGACCCTTCTCCTCCGCATCCAGCGCCGTAAGCTGGGCCTCCGCGGTGCGGATCTCTTCTTCCGCCGCCTGCGTCCGGGCCCGGGCCGCGGCAATCTCCCCGGGACGGACTCCCTGCTTCACCAGTTCGAGCGCGGCTCTCGTCCGGCGGACGTTCGCTTCCGCGCGGGCCATCGCCTCCTCGGCGTCCTCGACGGCCCGGCGCGGCACGGCACGCTCTCGATAGAGGCCGGCCTGCCGGTCTCGTTCGAGGCGGGCGCGGACGACTGCCGCCTCGGTGTCGGCAAGAATTGCCTCCGCCTGAGCGATCTCGGCCGGACGGGGACCCGCCTCAAGGTTGATGACTTCCTGGCGGGCCGCTTCGGCCCGCGCTCTGGCTGCCTGTATGGTTGCACGCGCCACACTGCGTTTCTGGTCCAATGCGGCAATCGCGTGCAGGCGGCGCGCACGTGATGCGTCCAGGTCCGCCTGGGCGCGCCGGATTCGGTCCGAGTTGAGGCGCAGCATCTCCTCGACGGACATGTCGGCCCGGGCGGCATCAGCCGCTGCCACCCGGATCCCCTCCACCTGCGTACCGACGGCGGCCTGCTCCGCGGTGGTCGAAAGCCGGGCCAGGACCTGCCCGGCCCGGACTGTCTCTCCCTCCGCCGCCCGCATCTCCACCACCCGGCCCACCTGCGGAGCCGTGACGCGCGCGGTGCGGCACTCCACGTACCCGGTGGCGGACCACTCACCGACGAGTTGATCCCAGCGGGACTCAGCCACTTCGACTTCAGGCAGGGACGGATGCCGCCGCGAGTACTCAACCGCGCTCACTGCCGCGCCGACGAGTAGCGCCAGGATGAGGATGCGAGGGAGAAGGCGCGGCAGTTTCACAGTTTCACGAGGGTAGAAGCGAGAGCAGAGCAGGGAGAGGAAGGCGATGCCCGCTCAATTGTCGAGGTAAACAGCACGCAGCACCTCCTCCAGCGTAGTGACACCGGACAGGACCTTGCGGAGGGCGTCCTCGCGGAGCGAGGTCATGCCGTTCTGCACGGCGGCGCGGCGGATCTCGACGGCGCTGCGCCGTTCCTGAATCGCCGTGCGGACGGGGTCGCTCATCGGCAGTAATTCGAACACACCCGTCCGGCCCTGATAGCCCGTCTGCCGGCAGTCGCGGCAACCTTTCCCCCGGTAGATGGAAACGTGCGGGTCCTGAATCTGGAGACGGTGGCGCAGTGGTTCCGGCATCGGCTCGGAAATCCGGCAACTCTGACAGATACGTCGCACCAGTCGCTGAGCTACCACACCGACCACCGACGACGTAAAAAGGAACGGCTCCAGCCCCATATCCATCGAGCGGGTCGCGGCACTGGCACTGTCGTTGCAGTGCAGGGTGCTGAAGACGAAGTGTCCGGTGAGCGCGGCCTGGACCGCCATCCCGAGCGTCTCTGCGTCGCGGATTTCCCCCACCATGATGACGTCAGGGTCCTGCCGGAGGACGTGCCGGAGGGCGATGGCGAAAGTCAGACCGATGCGCCCGTGCACCTGCATTTGGGTTACCCGTGGCAGGTCATACTCGACCGGGTCCTCGATAGTTACCACGTTGCGTCCGACCGTGTCCATCGAGCGCAGCGCCGTGTAGAGTGAGGTAGTCTTGCCGGAGCCGGTGGGACCCGTCACCAGCAGCATTCCGTAGGGGCGGGAGATGATCGACTCGAACAGGCGCCGCTCCCGTTCCAGCATCCCCAGCTCTTCCAGACCCTGCGTGGTGGAGTCCTTCGGCAGGAGGCGGATCACAGCCTTTTCTCCAAATTGGCTGGGTACGGTAGAGACGCGCACGTCCCACCGTCGGCCGGCAACCTGGGTAGTGAAGCGTCCGTCCTGCGGAAGGCGGTGTTCGGCGATATCAATGTTCGCAAGGATTTTCACTCGCGAGAGGAGTGGCACGTGCTGATCCGGCCGCATCGGGAGGAAGTCGTAAAGGATGCCGTCCACCCGGAAGCGTACCAGACACTGCGCCTCGTACGGCTCGATGTGGATGTCGCTCGCCCGCTGCTGGATGGCTTGCGACAGAATCTCATTGAGCAGGATGACCGTCGGGGCGTCCCCGGTGTTCGACTTTCCGCTGAGGACGACCACGTTGCTGCGGCCGTGCTCGCCCCCCAAGCTGTCTTCGGAGTCGTCCCCCGAACCGGCGCCGCTGCCCTGATACAGGCGCGTGATGACTGTGCGGAAGTCGGCGTGAGAAATGGCGACCGGGCGGACCCGGCGTCCTGTGATCCGCTGGATTTCGTCAATGGCATAGACGTCGCCGGTTACCAGCATCGCGACCGTCAGCACCTCATCCTGCAGATCAATCGGGATAGCCTGGAGTTGCTCGGCGTAGGCGCGTGGCAGCAACGCAGCCAGCGAGGGATGCACCTGCAGATCCGCCGCCCGTACAGCGGTCGGCTCGGTCGCCGTTGTCATGGACATCTGTCGTCCTCCGTGCGTTCCGGATGTCTGATTTGCTCCTCTCTATGATAGTAGAGTGCGGAAGAAAGAGGGAATGATCGCATGATCGAATTCAGTCACCAGTGCCCTCCCCGGCTGATTTTCGGCTGGGGTTCGGCGGCCCGCCTGGGTCAGGAGGCGGCGAGGTTGGGACGAAAGCCACTGGTCGTGACGGGCCGTTCCCTGCGTACGGCGGGCAGACTGGAACCCCTGCTCGACGACATGCGCGGGCAAGGTCTCGCGCCGCTGCTCTTTGAAGGCGTGCCGGCGGAGCCGGGTCTGGAAGTCCTGCAGGCGTGCATGGATGCGGCGCGCGCGGCCGATTCAGTCATCGCCATCGGCGGTGGAAGCGTGTTGGACATCGCCAAGGGCGCCGCGGCCCTCGCGCCCACCGTGGGGACGCCCGGACCTTCGGCGCGAGATTACTTCAGTGGGACGGCAGTGCCGGAGTCCGGACGGCCCATCCTTGCGGTTCCCACCACCTCGGGCACGGGCAGCGAAATGACCTGGGTGTGCGTCCTCGTAGACGCCGGAGCCCGGCGAAAGGCCAGCATCCGGGGGCCCGCGATGATGCCCGCGGTCGCATTGGTGGATCCTGAGTTGACCGTTTCCTGCCCGCGCTCGGTGACGGCGTGGTCCGGGATGGATGCCTTCGTGCAGGCCGTTGAAGCGTACGTTTCGAAGGGAGCCACACCGTTCACGGATGCGCTGGCGCTGGAAGCCGCGCTGCTGACCGCCCGCGCCCTGGAAACTGCGGTGCGGGAGCCGGCGCACTGCGAGGCGCGCGAGCGGATGGCGCTTGGGAGTATGATGGCCGGAACCGCACTCAACACCAGCCGCCTGGGACTGGTCCACGGCATCGCCCACCCGGTGGGCGCCGTCACCGGAGCCGCCCACGGCCTGCTCTGCGGACTGCTGATGCCGGCCGTGATGCGCTTCAATCAGACCGCCGCCGCGCCCCGCTACGCACACCTGGCGCGGGAACTGGACCTGGTAGATCGTGCGGCCCCGGACGATGTCGGGTTCGCTGCCCTGCTCGCATTCACAGAAGACCTGCTCGATCGGGTCGAGATCCCGCGCACGCTGCGGAAGGTCGGATTCAACACCGCCGATCTCGACTGGATCGCGCAGGAGACGCTGCCGAGCGGCAGTACCCGGGCAAATCCTCGCGCTGTGTCGCTGGAGGATGCGTACGCCGTGACCGCCGACGCGCTCTGATGAGCATCCCGGAACGTGTAGATGCGCTGGTAATCGGTGGGGGAATCAACGGCCTCGGGATCGCCGCTGCGGCTGCCGAACGCGGACTTTCGGTGCTGCTCGTGGAGAAGGGGGACTTCGGCGGAGCAACCACGGCTGCCTCAAGCCGCCTCATTCACGGAGGGCTGCGCTATCTCCAGTACGGAGAGTTAGGTCTGGTGCGGGAATCCCTTCGCGAGCGCGGGATCCTGGCGCGTCGTCGGCCGCACCTCGTCGAGCCGATTCAATTGCTCATTCCGGCCTTTCGTGGAAGCCGCCCTCCTGCGTGGCAGATCGCTGCGGGGCTCGGCCTCTACGCGCTTCTGGCCCGGGACCCGCTCTTCCCACTCCCAAACGCCCTCTCGGCCAGGGCAGCACGAGAACGCGAGCCGGGCCTGGCGGCTGACGGCCTCCTGGGCGGGTTCCTTTACCCCGACGCGCAGGTCGAGTTTCCGGAACGCATCTGCGTGGAACTCTACCGCGAGTTGTGCGCCGCCGGGGGGACCGGGGCCAACTATTCTCAGGTTGTGGGGCTGTTGCGTTCCGGTGACCACGTGTGCGGGGCACGCGTGCGACAGGTACTTGACGGGCGAGAGTCCGAAGTGCGAGCTGCAGTGACCGTCAACGCGGCGGGGCCGTGGGTGGATTGCGTGAACGCCTTGCTGCCCGCACCCCCTCCACGACTCGTCGGCGGTGTATGGGGCACGCACCTGGTGCTGCCCCGCCGTCCCGAAGGTCCCCACAGTCCGCTCTACGTGGCGGCCAGGCGAGACGGGCGACCCGTGTTCGTCTTGCCGTGGGATGGACGCCTGCTCATAGGGACAACCGAGGTGCGGTTCGACGGCGATCCGGATCAGGTGGTGAGTGAAGCCTGGGAGGTAGAGTACCTGCTGGAGGAGATCAACCACCTTTTCCCCGCGTGCCGTTACGAGGTGGGAGATATCGAGTTCACGACTGCTGGTGTACGACCGCTCCCGGCGGTACAGGCGCCGCACGCAGCGGGACGCGGAACCGTCGGGGTGGACTCCCGTACCTGGCCGGAGACGAACGCCACCGCCGGGCAGGCACGGGGACCCGCCACTGTGGGCAGATCACCCGCCGCGGTCACCCGGCGGCACTTTCTCGTGGATCACGGTCCTGCTCACGGCGTGCCGGGATTGGCCAGCGTGGTCGGCGGCAAACTGACCACCTACCGGAGCCTGGCGCAGGGAGTGGTGGACTGGATGGAGCGGTGGCTCCAACGCGCCGACGGACGCACTGCGAAACCGGACGGAGGACCGAAGAACAACCATGAGAGCCGGCCATTGCTGCCTGCGACCGGACACACACGGCTGGAAGACACGCCACACCCGCGCAGCCACAACCACCTCGGCCCCTCGGTCTCCCCTACCGCGTGTGCAAGCGCTCGCCTGGAACGCATCTACGGCCCCTACGCACCCGAGATTTTCGCACTGATCCACGCACGCCCGGAACTGGGACGCCCGTTGACCCCGAACTGCCCTGCCCTGGCTGCCGAAGTGGTACATGCGGTGCGCCGCGAAGCCGCCCGCACCGCAGATGATGTGGCGCGGCGGCGCCTGATGTTGCTTCCGCCGAAGCCGGAATGGCTGGCGGAAATCCAGATCTGGCTTGACCGGCTCGAAGGCGATAGAGGAAAACCGGCGGGCGGCGAGAAACAAGCAGCGACTTCGGATCGAGCAAGACCATCTTGAAACTGACCACAAAACAGAGCGCCTACCTGCGCGGACTCGCACAGACTCTGCGCCCGCAACTTCACGTCGGAGTAGCAGGCCTTTCCGAAGGAACTGTCGCCGCCCTGAACGACCTGTTCAAGCGCCGCGAACTGGTTAAGGGCCGCGTGCTGAACAACTCGGAAGAAGCGCCCCGCGAAGTGGCCGGAGCACTTGCCGAACTCGCAGACGCCGCCGTGGTGGGTGTCGTCGGCAAGACGTTCGTCCTCTACCGTCCCAACCCGGAACTGAAGGAGCAAATCGAACTCCCGGCTGCCGGCGGATAGCGAAAGGCCACTCCCATTCGTCCGGAAGTGCACCGCAGGGGACGAAACGGAACGGAGGGAACTCACGCTGCAAAAGAGTGTCGTTGTCGCCGCGTGCCATGCCCCGTCCCCAGCGGGACCACCTGCTGCGCCCGCGGTGTAACAAGCGACAACCCGGAACATGATCGGGTGAAACGTGCGAAACACGCCGGTCGCCATAGTTCGACACTCTCCCCCCGGATGGGGCCCCGCCTGGGTCCGGATGAACCGCCGCCGCACTGTGGGCGCACCGGTCCCAGTGGAGTCCGGCAACTCCGATTGCCGGCCCATATGGAGTCCGGCAACTCCGATTGCCGGCCCATATGGAGTCCGGCAACTCCGATTGCCGGCCCATATGGAGTCCGGCAACTCCGATTGCCGGTCCATATGGAGTCCGGCAACTCCGATTGCCGGTCCACATGGAGTCCGGCAACTCCGATTGCCGGTCCAACCCTGCCCCGCCGCGCGTCCGCCGCAGAGCGCCGGGGACCGAGGAGACCTCGGACCAGTTTCAACGAAGTAACTTGTCCGTATACTGTTGTGTCTCCCACAGTCTTGGGCAAGTTACTTGAGAGGCTGCAGAAAGACGCGGATGGGCGCCCGGCGGACGGATTCCACTGGATTGAGTTTTTCACGCCGGGGGCCTCCATAGTCGGGAGTCAGGCTGGCCCCTCAAAACGAAGGACGCCGGCTCCCAGGCCGGCACTGGACCACTTCGGGATCCATCGGTTGCACGCGTCTGGACCGGATCCTACCCGGCACCGGAGAAGGCGATCGTCAGCAGCGCGACGGATTTCCCTTCGTTCTGCGCGCTTATTGCGGAAGTTGCGGCGGCGCGGGCCGTCGGCCGGCCCCCTCTGGGTCCCTCGGCGGACTCTGCGGCGGACGCGGGTGGAGCCGGTGCGGAAGCACCGCACCGGCTCCGGGTCCCGGTCGGGGGGGCACAGCCACATGGACCTGGGTCGTGCCGCTGCCGCTGCCGGCCGTGTCCGGCTGGATGACCGGGAGGCCGTCGGCATGGAGGCGCCGGGACGGCTGCGCGTCCACCGGGGGCGGCGGGTTTCGGAGCAACACTGCCCTGGGGATACACCTTCCCACTTTCCACGCGACCGACGAGCGGCCCCACGGCCCTGACGGTGCACCGGAGTAGCCTCCCAAACGGGATCGCTCGCGGGCGTCACCGATGGAACTTGCACAGCGCAAGGGACCAGGCTCTGCGCCGGGCATGCGAGCACCTGTGACCCGCCGGCCCTAGCAGCCTGTCGGAGAAGCCGTTTCGGTGCGTCCAGAGCCCCGGACAACGGGCGAGAATCCCCCGTTTTCGAGTGTTTCAGCGTCCCAAAGAGCCCGGAAACGGGCCCGATGAGCACTTCTCCGACAGGCTGCTAGCTTCCGTGGGAACTGCGAGGACAGTTCGCCAGGCGCACCGATGTTTCTTATAGAAACGTGTCCGAGGTCCCCTCGGTCCCCCGGGGGTGTGGGCGGTGCAGGGTTGGACCCGCAATCGGAGTTGCGGGACTCCAAATCGCTCTGTGCGCCCATAAAGTGGAGGCGGTTCATGCGGGGCCCGGGGGGCGAGACTATCAAACTATCTCGCCGGTCCCCGGCGCATCGGGGTTTGCATCATTTAGCGTTTCACACTTTTCACCCGGGACACCCAGCGTGATTTGGCTACTGGGGACACTCGGCGGGGGACCACTTGCTACGCCCAGGGGGCACCCGGCGTGGCTCGGGTACGGGGGGCGCTCGCCTGGTGGCACCACTTGCTACGCCCAGGGGGCACCCGGCGTGGCTCGGGTACGGGGGGTCCTGCTACCGGCCATGCTCGTCGGGGAGAGAAATGCCCTTTCTTTGGAGTAGTTCTCGATACAACACTTCGAGGCGGCGGAGCATTTCCTCCTGGCTAAAGGCGGGATCCACTCGTTCTCGGCCGCGGCGGCCCATTTCGCGCGCCCGCTCCGGATCCGACAACAACGCACACAGTGCGGTGCTCAGAGCCGCAGGATCCCGCGCGGGAACCAGCAGTCCCGTGACGCCTTCATCAATCACATCCGGGATACCGCTCACCCGTGACCCGACACAGGGCAGGCCCATCACCATCGCTTCCACGAGGACCCGGCCCATGCCTTCGTTGAGCGAGGGCAGCGCGAACAGATCCATTGCGGCGAGCCAGCGCGGTACGTCCTGCCGCAGCCCGAGAAAATGGACGGCCCTTGGCGGCGAGCCGCCCGCAGGCACCGCGCCGTTCTCCAGCACCGTCAGTCCCAGCCCACGAGCCCGCGCCACCAACTCTGCCCGCAACTCCCCGTCACCCACCAGCAAGAGGTGGAGATCCCGGTCGTGCGGCAGTCGCGCGAACGCATCCAGCAGGTGGATCTGGCCCTTGATCGGCACCAGCCGGCCCACGGTACCAACCACCTGCGCACTGTTCCGCAGCCCCAGTTCGTGGCGCGCGGCGGTCCGTTCGGCCACTCCGGCCCGGAACGGTTCGAGGGGGACACCGCTGTGCACTACCTGCCAGCGGTCCCGGCGCCCCACTCCGAGGGCAACGGTCTCGGACAATTCGTTTTCGGTAAGGGCCACCAGGCCATCGGCCAGTGGGGCGCAGGCGCGCTCGGCCAGCACGAAGAGCCGGGTCTTCAGCCCGCTCTCGTAGCTGTGAAACACGTGGCCGTGCGGCGTATGCACCACCACCGGCACGCGGGCCAGCCGCGCTGCCACCCGACCCACGATGCCTGCCTTGGACGTATGCGTGTGGACGAGATGCGGCTGCTCGCGCCGAAAGACCGCCGCGAGGCGCCGGATGGCCACGCAATCCGCGCGGGGAGAGACTTCACGCACGAGCTCCGGAATGTGGATCGTCCGGACGCCCCTGGCCCGGATGGCGGGTTCCAGGCTGCCTTCAGGCCCCAACGCCGGACCGGTAATCAGGGCACTGTCCCAGCCGTGACCATGCAAGCCGGCCGCGGTGGCCAGCGTATTCTCCTGCGCTCCCCCCTTGACCATCCGCGTGATCACGTGCAGGACGCGAACGGGGGTGTCGCGTGTGGTGTCTGGCGTTTCGAGCTTCAAGTTTCGCGCTGCCGGTGTCGAGTTGTCGGTTCCAGTTTCGGTTTCCGGCGCCGCGTTTCGAGGGTCGGTTTGGCGCAGCCCTCCGCATATCCGGTTTCCGGCGTGTTGGGCTTCCGTCCGGCGACACCAACTCCGCCCGCGGTCGTTCGAGACCCGAGACTAGCTGGTGCCGCCGCGAAACTCGGAACCGGAGAGGAGCGACGCGATCCCCTCGCGCAGCCCGACACCGGCGCGAAATCCCAGAAACTCCCGTGCCCGCGTGATCTCCGCGCAGGAATGGCGCACATCCCCCTCTCTCGAGGGCATCCGGCGCAGTTCCGGCTCCCGGCCCAGCGCGGCAGAGAGGACCGACAGTACTTCCCACAGGCTCGTCGGCGAGCCGGAGCCGATGTTGATGGGGCCAAACGGCGCCTCAGGGCGGAACAGCGCGGCGGCGATCGCCGCCGCCGTGTCCTCGACATGAACGAAGTCACGCGTCTGGCTACCGTCACCATAGAGCGCCACCGGCTCCGAACTCTGCAGCGCCCGCGTCCACCGGGTGAGCACCCCCGAGTAGGACGACAGGGGGTCCTGGCCCGGCCCGTAGACGTTGAAGAGACGCAATGCTACCGTTTCCAATCCCCCGGCACGGGCGGCCTGACAGTCGAATTCCGACCGCAGCTTAGACTCTGCATAGGGCGAAGCCGGCGCTGCCGGATCCTCCTCGCGTGAAGGCAGCCGTGGCTCCACTCCGTACACGGAGGCGCTAGAAATGAACACCACTCGGCGCACGCGTCCCCGCGCCGCCTGGAGGAGCCCGCAGGTTCCCTCGACGTTCACCTCCCAGCACTTCCGTGGATCGGCAAACGATTCCGGCACGGAGGCCATCGCGGCGAGGTGCGCAATCTGCTCGTGGCCGGGAAGCACCTGCTCCAGAGCTGCGCCATCGCGCAGGTCCCCCTCACAGACGTGCGCCCCCAGGCGCCGCAACTCCATTGCGTTGCGACGACCTCGTTCTCCTGAAGCGAAATTGTCCAGCACGGTCACCGGGTGACCGGACCGGAGGAGACGACCGACCAGTACGGAGCCAATGAACCCCGCACCTCCCGTGACGAGAACTCCCATGCGCGTTTCTCCGAGATTTCGGGTACCGCGTTTCCGTCACAACGCTGTGGGAAACTCTTATATTCAGTGTCGGGTCTTTGCCCGCAGCTTCCACCGCCCGAGAGCAGGGATTCATACGGCACGGCCGTGCGAGGTTGGAAACGTCAACTCACGGGGAGCGGCCCGCCCTATGACGCTGCCCCGGACCGGCCCGCCGATAGGTACTCCCGTGTCGCCGCTTCGTAGACCCGGGCTGCGACGGCGACTTCGCGGATGTCCACCCACTCATCACGGGTATGGGCCTGCGCGATGCTGCCCGGTCCAAAGAGCACGCAGGGGATATTGACAGCGGCCAGGCGATTGGCGTCGCTGCCGAAACTGACCCCGCCCGGGGTCGCGTCCAGGTGGAAGGCAGGCAGCGTGGTTCGGAAGGCGCTCACCAACGGGTCGGTTTCGGGCGTATGCAGCGGGTGGTTCAGGGCAACCGGCGGCAGGAACTCGAGATGCTCCGCTCCAACAGCACGAGCCACCGCCCCATTGACAGCCGCCATCTCCACGCCGGGGTCCTCACCAGGAAGAATTCGCATCTCCACGCTGAGCAGGCACCGATCCGGCACGATGTTGATCGCCGCACCCCCCACAATCAGCCCAGCGTTGAACGCGGCACTCCCGACCAATGCGTGGGTGCGCGCCTGGCGCTCCGGGGCAACCTGGTCGCGCAAGAACCGGAGGACATCCGCCATGCGGTAGAGCGCGCTCTCGCCCGTCCAGGGACGCGACCCGTGGGCAGCCCGGCCCCGCGTCACAATCTGCCAGCGCACGTTGCCGCATTCGCAGCGGATCACCCGCAGTTCCGTAGGTTCGCCCACCACCGCTGCGTCCGGCCGGTAGCCGGATTGGGCCAGATGCACACTCCCCACACCGAACATCTCCTCGCCCACCATTCCGATGAGAGTCACGGTCCCCGGGGGGCGGTTCGGGTCCTGCGCAAGACGAGAGAAGGCCAACAGCATGGCGGCCAACGGCCCCTTGTCGTCGCAGGCGCCCAGCCCGATCAGCCGGTGACCATCCCGGCGCGGCGTGAATGGATCCGCTTCCCAGGAGACGGGGGGGACCGTGTCGAGATGCGAGGTGAGCAGGATCTCCGGCGCCCCACGCCCAATCTTCGCCAGCACCTGGGGACGTCCCGGTTCGATTTCCTCGGCCTCCGAGGGGATTCCACGCTCGGAAAGCCACTTCCGCACCAGCGCAGCCATTCCGGCCTCGCCGTAGCGATCGTCCGGCGGCGCCTGGCGCCGCGCCAGCGTCAGGCTTGGGGTGGACACCAGGCGACCAGTCAGGGTCGCCGCCTCATCGATCTCTATCCCGGTCACTTGCGTCTCCGCCAGCATCGCCTTCTCTACCCTTTGCTTCTACCGCGAGAACCGGGCTTCCGGACGCAGCCAGGAGAAGTGAAGCGCCGCCCGGGAAGGTGGCTTCAGCAACTGGACCAGCAGCGTACGACCCTCCACGTGGAGCTTGAGTCCCACCTGATCGGCGCGGAGGCGGCGCCCCTGGGAATCCAGGACGCGGCAGCTCGCGACTCCCATCCCGCCCAGGAAAATGCGCAAAGTCGGGGGGACTCCGGCCGCGGCCTCGACGACGACCCGCATTCGGGTCAGCGCTCCCTCTTGCACCCGTGTCCGGTGAGTAGCATGCAGCAGCACCGGACTGCGCGAGAGCAGGGCCACTTCTTTCAACAGCACCGGCTGGTCCGGCGCCAGTTCCGGGTTCGTGCGGAGCGGGAGGTCCGGCTGAAGAAGGTCGAGATAGGAGCCGGTTAACTGGACCTTGCGCCCCACAGCGTGCCCCGCCACGTAGGATCCTCTGCGCGCGAGCAGTGAGCCCTCCTGATAGGGAAGTCCGACGCGAGTGCAGGCCAACCGGGTGAGGGAACGCACCAACTCGGCCCCGGTCTCATTTTCCGTCGCGAGGCCGGCCGGGACGCCACAGTAGACCACCCACCCGGAACGCGCCGGGGAGATCCAGGCAGGCGCCCCCTCTTCGCCACGCAATTGGTACAGGGGTTGGGCTCCCATGAGCGGGTAGAGGGCGAGCGGCACGCGGGACGGGAGCCGAAACGAAGGCAGGTCGCGGCCCACCGACTGGAAGTCCAGGGTTGGATCGCCGTCGCCCGCCAGGCTGACGCGCGTGCCGCTGGAAAGATCCACCTCCATCACTGCATTCGCAGACAACCGGCGGAAACGATATACGAACGATCCGTCGGGCGCCACCGATCGGAACGCCGGACCGGCTGTCGCGCTGTGCTCTTCCGCCAGAAACGGTCGCTCAGCCGCAGACCCCGCAATGAAGTCCGCCCGAACCCGCCCGCCTTCCACGATGCGCACGCGTCCGACCCGCGCTCCCCCTTCGGGCCCCGCGCCCCCTGCCGCAGTGAAGCGCACGTGAATGGCGGCCCCGACCGCAGCGGTGGGCAAGAGCGGCACAATGTGCCGGCGCAGCGTCTCTCCCTCCGCCGGCACATCGTCCGTGCGAAGAACATCGTGAAACCGGTTTCCCCCCAGCCGCACGGCGCGCATCATCGGCTCCACCGACGCCTGGCATTCCCTCAACAGGTGATCGGTCGGCGTGGAGTAGCCCAGTTTTTCCCACCACTCATCAATTCTGTTGTATGGGTCGTCACCGCCGAGTACGACGAGCGCGCCTCCCGCCTGCACCCACTTTGCGAGCGCCTCATTCGCTTCGCGAAAGAGCGGTTTCTGCATCTCGTAGGAGAGGAGGAGCACCTTGAATCGCGACAGAAACTGCGGCTCCGCCACCCGTTCCATCGGCACCAACTCCGCAGCGATGCCGCGCCGGAGCAGCGGGAGCAGCAGTCCCCAATGCGAACGGGGATGGCTGCCCTGCGGTCCGCCCATTTGCCAGGGAAGCGTCTCAAGGGTGAGCACTCCGACACCTCGGGTTCCGCCGATCCACTGAAGATTCCGCACTCCGGATACATCGCGCAGAGCAGGAAGGAGCGCTGGGAGCCCCTCCGGGAGTGCGGAGGGCGTCTGCGGGTCGAGTGCGCCGGGCACTGCCGGCGCCGTTGCCCGCTCCGACGGCACGGCAGCGTACCCGTTCGCGCGGGCGGCGAGCAGGGAGGCGACCAGAGCATCGCGCCAGGACGTAGACGGAGCCTCGCCCGGCTTTGCTGCCGCGGGGACCGCAGGCGCGAAGTAGAGCCGCCGGGTGGGAAGTTCCTCAACCAGGTTCGCAAAATAGGTGCTTTGCGCCCAACCTGCCTCGAAGGCCGTGGGCCCTGTGGGTGTCCCTACGCTGGGCGCGCTAATCCGTCCCACAATTCCATCTACAGCCAGCCGAGAGAGTCCCGCCACCGGCGCAAGGAAGCCCTGGTCGGCGCCGTCCAGCGGCGAAGCCAGCGGGAGGAGAAACTCAATCGTCCGCCCACGTTCACGGGCATAGTCCCGAGTGGCCCGAACGAGGTCATCGGCGCCGCGGAGCAAGAGGTCGCACTTTAGCCGGGACGAACGGAAGTAGTCGGCGGGAGAGCTCTCAGGTGACCGCCACGGTGTCTTCAGCTCGGTTTCCCAGGCCGCACGAAATGCGAGGGACTGGCTCCCCGCCAGAGGCAACCGGATGTCATCCAGCCAAATGGCCTCCGCACCCTGATCCACCGCGCGCCGAGCCTGACTCTTCAAGAAGGCGATCCAACCTGCCGTCGGGAAGACCCATGGCCGATCCGCGGCGCCAATGGGCAACCCCGCGCCATCCGTGACCACCTCGCCCGGATGCGCCATCCCATCTACCGCGCCGGACGAGTAGAGCGCCCCCGCATCCAGACCGAGCGACAGGCCGACGGCGGCCCGGTAGCCCGCCGTGCGCCATCCGCCGAACCGTTGGACTGCGAGTGCTTCGCTCACCCCTGACCAGGGCACCACTCCAAGGTCGCGCCGTTCATCCAGCAGCGCAGCATCCGGCCGATCCAGGTGCCACAGCATCACCGGGGGGGCCGGGGGACGGGGGGGAGGAGGAGGCATGGGGGGGGCAGGAGGAGGCAAGTCCTGGACCGCGACCCGCGGAACGTGCAGCGCTCCCGGCGCCATTCCGCCTCGCGACCCAAGCGGCGGCAGCAACCCGTTCCGCCGGGCGGGAATGACCGATGCCGGACGGGCGGCACCAGCCGGGGTGGGCTTCCTACTACCGGGCGCGCCTCCCGCGGCGGCGCCGAACCCCGGTTTGATCCCTGCTGTGCCGGCGGCAGGCCGACCGTTTCCGGCCGTCGCTGCCGGCGGGGCCTTCGCGGCGCCGGCCCTCGCGGCAGTCGCGGGTTTCGCCCCTCCCGGCTTTCCCGTCGCCCCACTCGATTTTGTCCCGGCAGGCGGCATCGGGGGCGCGGCGATCGCCGTCGCACCCAGGGTAAACAACACAAGTGCAGGAGCGGCCAGGAGTGCCGCAAGGTGGTTGGACATAGCGTAGAGTGTGCGTCCCTTCGAGCGGCACGGGCGCCGGACTCGAAGCAGTTGAAATTGCCGAAACATTGTAGCCTTGAAGACCGCTGCGGGTCAGGCGACCCGTCCCACGCGGGACACCGGTTGTCACTCCCGGACGAATGCCCCATACTTGGACGGAGAGCACATCTCGACCCGCAGAAACTGCTTGTGAGTGCACACTCCCCTGAGAGTTCCGGCCGACAGTAGAAGTTAGACCGGCCTTCTTGTCGGTAGAATCGATCCTCGGAGTTCGGGAATTGGAGCAATCCACGACCTTGCGTGTGCTGGGCGCGATCCCGGTGGGACTGGGACCGGAGGCGATGGCGCTGGACTCGTCCCGGCGCCGGGGCTATGTCGCGTGCGCGCGAAGCAATACCGTCGCCGTCTTTGATCTGGACCGCCTCACGGTTCTAGCGGAAGTGCCTGTCGGCAAAGAACCCATCGGCTTGACCTGGGATCCACAAACGAACCGTGTGTTCACTACAGACGCCCGCACGGACACCTGCTCGGTGGTGGACGCGGCATCCCTGGAAGTCCTGGCGCAGATCCCCATCGGACACTACCCGGCAGGAAACGGCATTCACATCGGGCGCCGGAAGGTGTACTGCGGGAACACCGCCGACAGTACAGTGAGCGTGGTGGACGCCGATCAGTTGGAAGTCATCACCACCATTCCGGCCGCGCTCGCTGCCGGCAGCATCACCGGTGACGAGCAGCGGGACCGGGCCTATTGCGTCAATTTCGGGGACGCCTCCATCACCGTGATTGACGCCGCAACCAACGAAAACGTGGGCCGCATTGAGGTAGACTACGCGCCCTGTAAGATCAGCCTTGATGCATCGGCCGGACTCGCGTACGTGGCCAACTCCCTGGTCAGCACCGTCTCCGTCGTGGACGTTGCCCGGGGGAAGACCATTGCGACCATCCCGGTGGAACGGGCGCCGGTGGGGCTGGTCGTTAGCCACGATGGGTCCCGGCTCTACGTCGGTAACCGGGGCACGGGCAAGGTGTCCATCATTGACACCAAGACGCGCAAGGAGTGGGCGCGCGTGCCGGTGGGGACAGCACCCGGGGACATCGCCTTGGACTCCGTCACCGGGCGGGTGTTCGCGTCGGACGCCGGAGACAGCACCCTCACCGTATTTGAAGACCGGTTGACCGAGCGCCCAAGGGAACTGCCGAAGCTTCCCAAAGATCGGTCTCACCCGCTCGTCGGACGGGCACTGCCGGAGTTTCGCCTGGCGGACATGGCCGACGGCCGGGAGCGCACCTCGGGCGAGTGGCAGGGGAAGAGCTACATCCTGAACTTCTTCGCAAGCTGGTGAGGACCGTGCAACGCGGAGGCTCCGCTGTTGGAACGAGTTCGGGAAGAGACCAGGAAGCGCGGCGTGCAACTCGACATTGTGATGGTGAACGTCTGGGAACACGTTAATTGCCGGGACGAGGCCCTGCATTTCTGCGAGATCCACGACATTCAGGGAACGGTGCTGCTGGATCCGACCGCCGAGTACGTCACTCGCCTCGGGCTCCGCGGAGTCCCGATCAACGTGCTGGTCAACAAGAAGGGCATCGTTGAAGCGGTGGGGATGACGACGCCGGATGAGGTCAAAGCCACTCTGATGCGGTTCTTCCTCCCCTTCGGATAGCCTGTCCGGGACAACCCCCGGCCATACGGCCGGGGGTTGTCTCACGTCTGGCCCCCTTTCTTAAAGGAACCTCAACATGACCGTGCCATCAGCAGCAGCCCGCCTGCGGGAGGGCCTGTCTCTGCTTCGTCCCGTGCTCGTGGCGGGTGCGCACAACCCGCTGAGCGCGCGCCTGGTGCAGGAGGCCGGCTTTGATGCGGTGTGGGCCAGCGGCTTCGAGATTTCTGCGTCGCAGGGAGTCCCGGATGCGAACATCCTGAGCTTTTCAGAGAACCTGGAGATCGCCCGCTCCATCGCCCGCGCCGTCGAGATCCCGGTCATTGCCGACTGCGACAGCGGCTTTGGGAATGCCGTGAATGTGATCCGTACGGTGCGGGAGTATGAGGACGCCGGGATCGCGGGAATCTGTATTGAGGACAACATCTTCCCGAAGCGCTGCAGCTTCTATTCCGGGTCGCGGCGGGAGTTGGTGAGCCCGGAAGAGCACTCCGGCAAGATCCGCGCCGCCAGGGCCGCCCAGCGCAACCCGGACACCTGCGTCATTGCCCGCACCGAGGCGCTCATTGCCGGGTGGGGGCAGGCGGAGGCGCTGCATCGCGCCCGCTGCTACGCCGATGCCGGGGCGGACGCCATCTTGATTCATTCGAAGGCGAAAACCCTGGACGAGCTGGCGGCCGTCGCCCGTCAGTGGGATCGAAAGACGCCACTGGTCGTTGTGCCCACCATCTTCCCCGCTGCCAGCGCCTCGGAGTGCTACGCAGCCGGGTTCCAGGTGGTCATCTTCGCCAATCAGGGTCTGCGCGCCGGCATCCGCGCGATGCAAGAAACACTGCGGGAACTCCGCCGGTCCGAACGGATCGCGGATATCGAAGACCGGTTGGCGCCGATGGAAGAGGTCTACCGCTTGGTCGGCGTCGAGGAGATGAACGCTCAGGAGAAGTCCTTCCTCCCTGTGGATGGCGGCCGGGTCACGGCCATCATCATCGCCGCCGGGTTCGAGCCTGCGCTCCTGCCGCTCATCAAA
>SXGS01562488.1_pt1 | contig 22248 bp, 13 predicted proteins | sample 3174681 | NCBI WGS metagenome assembly SXGS01 (sample SAMN11356861, study PRJNA531348) | freshwater metagenome | isolation source: freshwater sample F1-80 | place: China: Fuxian Lake, Yuxi | collected 2017-12-25
CCGACCGAGACGACCATCTGGTCGACCATGTGTGACCTCACCGAGATCGGGGCTTACATTCCGCTGGGCGAAGCGCTGCTGAATACGACGCTGCGGATCGACTCGCCATCGGGGCGGCCGCAGCCGGCACTGGCGGCGGGCGAGCTGCTGATCGGTGGGGACGGGGTGACGCTCGGTTACTGGAACCGGCCGGAGCTAACGGCGGAGCGTTTCGTGACGCTGGCCGATCGCCCCGGTGAGCTGATGTATCGGACGGGCGATCTTGTGCGCCGCCACCGCGACGGCAAGCTGGAATTCCTTGGGCGGATTGATCATCAGGTCAAACTTCGCGGCCACCGGATCGAGCTGGGCGAGATTGAGGCTGCGCTTGTAGCCCGGGACGAGATTAACCAGGCCGTTGTTGTCGCGCTGGGTGACAGCAGCGAGAACAAGCGCCTTGTGGCGTATTGTGTCGTGAAGCCGGGAACGGACCTCGATGCAAAAGCGCTTCGGGCCGAGCTTTCCCAGAGTCTGCCTGAGATCATGGTACCGGCACAGATCGTGGCGCTGCCGGCTCTGCCCCTGACGCCCAACGGCAAGATTGACCGTAAAGCGCTGCCGGCTCCGGAGGCTGTCGTCCAGGGCGCGGTGGAAACACCGAGCGATGAGACTGAGCAGAAGCTCGCCGCACTCTGGCAGGAACTGCTTGGGCTGCCGGCGATTGACGTCAACGCTAACTTCTTTGATCTGGGCGGTCACTCGCTTCTGGCTTTCCAGATGCTGCGCCGTGTCCAGAGCGAATTTTCCAGAGAGGTCACCATTACCGACGTCTTCCGGTTCCCGACTGTGCGGACGCTGGCGGACCGTATCCGGAAGGGTGCCGGAGATGACAAGGACAAGCCGAATGCCGGGCTCGGCCGGGCGCAGGCGCGCCTTGCGGCGCGCCGCCGTGATCCGGCGGGGGCCTGATTGCAATGGCCGATGAGAACAGCATCGCCATCGTTGGCATGGCCGGGCATTTTCCCGGCGCGCGGTCCGTGCGCGAATACTGGTCGATGCTGGAAGCCGGGCGGGACGCGACCCGCTGGCTGACACCGGAGGAACTGGTGGCGGCCGGGGAGTCCTTCTCGGCCATTCAGGACCCGCGATACATCCGCGCGACGATGGCCCTGCCGGACATGGAAATGTTCGATGCAGGCTTCTTCGGATTCAGCCCGCGCGAAGCGGCGATCCTTGATCCCCAGCACCGGCACTTCCTGGAATGCTGCTGGGAAGCGCTGGAAGACGCAGGCCATATGCCTGCGGATGAATTTGAGGGTGCAGTTGGCGTGTTCGGCGGGTGCGGGATGCAGGCCTATCTGGCGTTCAACCTGCTGAGCAATCCGGAACTTGTCGAGAGCGAAGGCATGTTCCTCCTGCGCCATACCGGCAACGACAAGGACTTCCTGACGACGCGGGTATCCTACCTCCTGAACCTTCACGGCCCCAGCATCGGCATCCAGACGGCGTGCTCTACGTCGCTGGTGGCCATTCATATGGCGGTACAGAGCCTTCTGGCGCGAGAATGCGACATGGCACTGGCGGGCGGGGCAAGCATCGACCTGCCCCATGGCCGGGGTTATCGGTATGCGGAGGGTGAGATACTCTCTTCCACCGGACGGTGCCGCGCATTTGACGATGACGCCGATGGTACGCTGTTTGGCAGCGGCGCCGCCGTGGTGGCGCTGCGGCGGCTGGACGACGCGCTGCGTGACGGCGACAATATCCATGCCGTGATCCTGGGTTCTGCCATCAACAATGATGGGGCCCGCAAGGCAGGATATCTGGCGCCCAGCATTGACGGCCAGGCGATGGCGGCGGCCGAAGCCCTTGCGATAGCCGGGGTTGATCCAGCGAGTGTCGACTATATCGAAGCGCATGGCACCGGTACGCTGGTTGGCGATCCGATCGAGTTGTCGGCTTTGCAGCAGGTCTATGGCGAGGCGCCGGCCGGTTCGATCGGCATCGGCTCGGTGAAAACCAATATCGGCCATCTGGATACGGCGGCCGGGATTGCTTCCCTCATCAAGGTCGTGATGGCGATGCGCGGGGAAACATTGCCCGCGACGCTGAATTTCTCAAAGCCCAACAGCCGCTTTGATTTTGCCCGCAGCCCGTTCAAGGTCGTCGGTGAACAGAAGGATTGGCGCCGGACCGGCCGGCCGCGCCGGGCGAGCGTCAACTCTTTGGGGGTTGGCGGGACAAACGCGCATGTGGTGATCGAAGAGCCGCCGATCCTGCCACCATCGCTGGCATCGGGGCCGCAAATCATAATGCTGTCCGCCAAGACCAAGACATCGCTGGACGGTCTCGTCGCCAAGTGGCGGGACTTTGCAGCCAATCCCGGGCCGGGTTTCTGTATCGCCAACTCAGCCTTCACGACGCAGACGGGACGCAAGCATTTTGCTCATCGCGCGACTGTGGTTGCTTCCAATGCGGCCGAACTGGCGGATCAACTCTCGCCCAATGGCGCTTGGCGGCGAACGGCGGCGACGGCGAAGGACGCCAAGCCGCGCATCGTTTTCATGTTCCCGGGCGGGGGAGCGCAGTATCCGAACGCGGCGTTGTCGCTCTACGAAGGCAATCCGGTCTTCCGGAGCGCTGTGGAAGACTGCTTCAAGGTTCTTGAAGCGGGGCTGGCGAAGGAAATCCGCAGCCTGATGTTCGAGGCGGCCGATTTCAGGAAAGGCTCTGCGGCGTTGGAGCGGCCGACCTATTCGCTGCTGGCGGTGTTCATCGTCGAGTATGCGCTATCCAAAGTCTGGGAAAGCTGGGGCGTGGTGCCCGATGCCGTGATCGGCCACAGCGCGGGTGAATATGCTGCCGCTGTGCTTGCCGGGATCATGTCGCTCGAAGATGCCATTGGCATTGTTCTTGTGCGCGGCGAAGTGTTCGAAAACGCGCCGGCAGGCGGCATGATCAGCGTTCAGGATGACGAAGCGCGGGTGCGCGCCCTGATTGGCGAGGATCTGGATATCGCCGTGCTGAACTCGCCGCAGGTTACGGTTGTGTCAGGCGCGGACGCGCCGCTTGCGGCGTTTTCGAAACGTCTTGAGGCGGAAGGCATCAAGCATGCGCCGGTGCGCATCAAGGTGGCGGCGCATTCGCGGATGTTGGATAGTGGCCTTGGCCTTTTCCGCGCGCGGCTGGATAAAGCAAAATTATCGCCGCCGAAGATCGAGTTTATCAACAATCTCGTGGGCGCGCCGGCAAATCCTCAGGAACTGGCGACGTCTGACTATTGGGTCCGCCATTTGCGCGGCGCTGTGCGTTTTGCGGATGGTCTTTCCGCTGCGCTGGCAAAGCCTGATACAATTCTCGTGGAAGTCGGCCCGGGGCAGGCGCTTTGCGCGCTCGCTGGTTTGGCGCAGGCTGAGCATGCGCCTCGCGGTGTTGTGGCGAGCTTGCCTACTGCTGTTGAGCAGCATGATGCTGCAAGCTATGCCCTGTCGGCGTTTGGGCATCTGTGGGCGCTTGGTGCGCCGGTAGATTTTTCCCGCGTACGGACGGGAGAAGGCCTGCGCCGCGTTTCTGTTCCAACTTACGCCTTTGAGCGTCAGCGCCACTGGATCGAGCCCGGCAAAGGCAAGGCTGCTGCTGAAACGGACGCGCCGCAGATATTCCGCAGCGCCGATGTGAAGGATTGGTTCGAGACACGCGTGTTTGAGCCTGCGCCAGTTGAAGCTGCGCCGCAGGGCACGCGCACGCATGTCGTATTCAGTGATGGCAGCGAGCTGGCTTCCGAGGCGATCAACCGGCTGCGCGCCCGGGGGGACACCTGTTTCGTCGTTTCTCATGATGCGGCGGCGGCGACAGTTCAGGGCGGCGATGGCGCGTATTCGTTCAATGCGACTGCAGCAGACTACAGCCCGCTGATCGATGCGCTGTCGAAGGATTGCGGGGAGCCTGATACGCTCGTCTTCTTGTGGCCGGTTTTGTTTGCGGGTGCGGAGAAAATGTCCGGCCCGTTTGATGCCGCGTTTTCCCTCACCAAGGGTCTGCAGCTTTCCGGCTGGGCGGAGAAAGCCCTGTTCCTCGCTGTGACGCAGAACGCTTTTGCCGCTCACGAAGGCGAAGCCTGCGACGTTCCGCAGGCCGGAGTTCTCGGCCCCTGGCGGATGCTGAGCGCTGAGCAGCCCGGGACTCGGTCGTGCCTCGTCGACTTTGATGTCAAGGATGACGCCGCTAGCCACGCCGAAGGGATCGTCAGTGAACTGGATGCTTCCGGGGATGTGCCGGTCACGGTCTGGCGGAACGGGCAGCGGTTGGCACCTGTTCTGAGGCGCGAGCCAGCAGCTGGGCAGGCCCCGGTGCTGCGCGACCGTGGTGTTTATCTCATCACCGGCGGCCTGGGCGGGATTGGTCTGGAGCTCGCGCGTTACCTCGCCGGTTCGGTCAAGGCGCGGCTAGTCCTGACGGGGCGTACACCGGCGCCGCCGCGCGAAAGCTGGGACCGGCTTGCAGCGGGCTGGGGTGCATCGGCAGAGGTGGCGCGGGCCCGCGAACTGATCGCGCTGGAGGCGATGGGCGCCGAAGTGCTCGTCGTGGCGGCGGACGTGGCGGACAAGGCAGCCATGGCGACTGTCGTCGCGGAGGCTACTGCGCGCTTCGGCGCTATCAACGGCGTATTTCATGCGGCCGGCATGATTGATGACGCGCCGATGGCGATGAAGTCTTTGGAGGAAGCCCACCGCGTGCTCGCCGCCAAGGCGGATGGCGCACGCGTGTTGGACGCGCTGCTTCCGGATGGCTCCCTTGATCTGTTTACGGTATTTTCGTCAACCAGCGTCCTGATCACACCGCCTGGGCAGAGCGACTATGTCGCCGGCAATGCGATTGCCGAGGCCGTTGCAATGTCGCGGCGGGATGGCAGGGTCATCACCTGGGGTGTCTGGTCCGATATCGGCATGGCCAAGCGGGCGGCAGATGCCGGCGCAGTGGGCAGTGGTGGGGCGATGCATCCGCTGCTCGGCGCGCGGCAGGAGACAAAAGACGGCATGCTGCAATTTGCCGAAACCTTCTCGGAGGCTTCGCTGTGGGCTCTGGCCGAACACCGGATCGGTGACATCGCCGTACTACCCGGGGCGGCCTATGTTGAAATCGCCAGCGCCGCAGCACTCAGCGCAGGGCTTGGAGACGCAATCGAAATCAGTCAGCTGAGCTATGTGGCGCCGTTGGCGATCCATCCGCGCCAGTCCCGGCAGGTGCGCACGACGCTGACTCCGCTTGAGGATGACGGCTTCCGGATCGAAGTGGAAAGCCGGGCACATGCGGGCGAAATCTGGCTCCTTCATTTCGAAGCGCGTCTCTCGGCGCGCTCTGTGGGAGCGGAGCCTGTGGCTTCTGTGCCTTGCCCCACGATGCTGGGCGCGGAACGATTGACACTGATGGAGCGCGGGGTCGCATTTGGCCCGCGCTGGAATAATGTGATCCGCGCGGCAACCGGAGACGGCGCAGTCAGCGCGCAGTTCGCTCTGCCTGAGGAGTTTACAGGCGACCTCCGGACGTACCGGATCCATCCGGCACTGTTTGATACCAGCTTTGCGGCAGGTCTTTTCCTTCTGGAGAATGATGCAGAACGGGGCGTCTTCGCGCCAGTTTCCATTGATGCCGTGAAAGTGCATGGCGCGCTCACGGGTGCGTTCACAGCTGAAAGCCGGCTGACTTCGCAGAGTGAAGACGCCGCTTCGTTTGATGTGGACATCCAGGATGCTTCCGGCGCGCTCCTTCTGGAAATCCGGGGGGCGTCGTTCCGGCGGGTCACATTCGGCGGTGACATTCCAGCTGTTCCAGATACGTCTGCCAGCGTCCGGGACCGTCTGCTTGCGGAAGGCATCCGGGCTTCAGAAGCGCGCAGCATGTTTGAGCAGCTGTTTTCGCAAGGTGCGCGATCCTTTGTTGTCTCGCCGGTATCGGTCGCGCAGGCGCTGCTGGTAACGAATGGCCCAGCGACCGCTACGCAGGGCGCTTCTGGGGCAAGCGCGGACCGTCAAGCGGCCATAGGAGGCAACCCGGTCGAGCAGCGCCTTGCGCAGATGTGTTCGGAGATCCTCGGTGTTGAAGCTCTGGGATTGGACGAAGAGTTCCTGTCCTATGGGGGCGGGTCGCTTACAGGCGTGCGCCTGTTCGCGCGCATCCGCCGGGAGATGGGGGTCGAGCTGGCGCTGAGCGCGCTGCTGCAGGCGCCCACGATCCGCACACTGGCCGCTCTGGTGCGCGAGAAGATGCCGGATGCACCAGAGGAGGAAGCGGCCGAGGCAACACCAGCGGCGCAGGCAACATCCGCCGCGGTCGCGGAAAAATCCAAGGCGTCTGAGGCGCCCAAAAAGCAGAGCGCCAAGGCGAGCTCAGGCAAGAGCCGCTGGTCGCCGCTGGTGCGGATGAATGCCGGCGCGCCAGGCGTAAAGCCGCTGTTCCTCATTCATGGCGCTGGCGGAAACGTGTTGTGGTTCAAGCCACTGACGGACCGGTTGCGCGGAGATACGCCAATTTACGGCATCCAGGCGCAAGGCATTGATGGCGCGCTGCCCTTCCTCGAAAGTGTCGAGGAGATGGCGGACCTCTACATCCGTCATATGCTGACGATTGATCCTCACGGGCCATACAGGCTGGTGGGGTATTCCGGCGGCGGCGTGATTGCGGTTGAGATGGCGCATCAGCTCCGCAAGAGCGGGCGCTCTGTTGAGCTGCTGGCGATGATGGATACGCTGGCCCCGCAGGAGGCATCAACGCCGCTGAGCCTGACCGACAAGCTCGGCATGCTGACGAAACTGGACGGGGCCTATCTGGCCCGCCGGGTCGCGCATCATGGGGAGCGGATCAGGGAGAAGCTTCAGGCGCGCCTGCAGAACGGAAACGGAGAGTATCAGGGGAAATCCCAGATCGAGCTGCTCTCGGAGCAGTGCGAGAAAGTGTATCTGGAAGCGCAGGGCCGATACTTCCCGGCGCCGTATGATGGCGATGTGCTGCTGTTCCGGGCTGAGAGAACAAGCGCAATGTTTGCCCGTTCAGGACCCTTGCTCGGCTGGCAGGGACTGCTGACCGGCAACCTCGAAATCGTGACGCTCGACGCCTACCACGACACGCTTCTGGCAGACGCCAGCATTCATGTCGTCGTCAGTGAGCTTCAAAAGCGGTTGGCATTGCTGAACCGGCAGGATGCCAACATCTACGAGGATGCCTAACAGATGAGCGGTTGGACACTTGGCGGAATTGGCTCCGCAATCGGGATTTCACTGGCGGTTCCGCTACTAACCTGCCTGGTTGCCATCTGGCTTGAATCCCGCTGGGTGACCTTTCAGGGAAACTATCATCAACCCGATCCGGACGAGTTCGTCTTTACACAGACACCGGAAACAGAGGCGGGGCTGGCGTTCGAGGACGTAAGCTTTCCCACTACGGGTGGGGCGACGCTTCGCGGCTGGCTTGTGCCGGCAGCGGCGCCGACCGATCTGGCGGTCGTGGCATTCCATGGGGCGGGCGGCGACCGCCGCAGCAATATGGGGCATCTGCGGATGCTGCACGACCTTGGCGCCACGGTCCTCCTGATTGACGCGCGCGAGCATGGGTTGAGCGATGGCAGCGGCCGCGGCCTGGGGCTCGCCGTTCGCGAGGGAGAAGATGGGGTGGCCGCTGTAGACGAACTGCGCCGCCGTGGTTTCAGCAAGGTGATCGGTTACGGATGCTCATTGGGCGGATCGACGGCAATTGTCGCGGCTGCAGCCGATGAACGGATGGACGGCATCATCGTGGAAGCCTCGCTTGCCAGTTTCGAGCAATATGTAGCCGACAAGGCGGACCGGCGCCTTGGCAAGCTCGGCATCAGAGTACCTGCGCTTACGCGCATGTGGGGCGACGCCGTCATTGGCGTGACGCGCTGGCGGTTGGGCCTTGAGAACTATGTCAGGCCGGAAGATGTGATCGGCCAGATCGCGCCCCGTCCAATTCTCCTGATCCATGGCGGGCAGGACGAATGGGTGATTGAGGATCACGCCCGTTCGCTGGTGGAAAGCAGCAATCAGGCGGCGGACTATTGGCCGATTGAAAGCGCGGGCCATTGCGATGGCTATCAGGTGGCGGGCGACGAATACCGCGCCCGGGTCGCTGCCTTTCTCGCTCGGTTTCAGGCGGCCGAGTGAGCCGGTGACAGGATGTCCGGCGAGGCATCCGTCACGCGGGTAATGCCGGTCAGCGCCATCGAGACGCTGAGTTCGCCTTTGATCGCTGACAGCAGGTGGGCGAGGCCCCTCTCGCCGCCGCCGGCGAGGGCATAAACCCAGGGACGCCCCATCATGGTGAGGTCGGCGCCGCTGGCGAGGGCCTTCAGCATGTCCTGCCCTGACCGGATGCCACCATCCATAATGATAAGCGTTTTGCCTGCGACCGCTTCGGCAATCGGGGGCAGGGCACGGATGGACGAGGCGACGCCGTCGAGCTGCCGCCCGCCATGATTGGACACAACAATGCCGTCCGCGCCGCAATTGACGGCTTCCAGCGCGTCTTCGTGGTCGAGAATACCCTTGATAATCAGTGGGCCGCCCCATTGGGATTTGACCCATTCGATGTCTTTCCAGCTGACCGTCGGGTCAAGCGAAGCATTGGCCCAGGCCGAGAAGTCTGCCGGGGTGGTGGCATTGGCGACATACGGCGCGACATTTGCCAGCACATGAGGCCCGCCGCGCAAGCCCACGTCCAAGGACCAGCCGGGATGCATCATGTAGGACAGAAGCCCCCGGCGCAGGCGCGCCCAGGCACCGCCGCCGCCACTCATCGTGTTGCGCACGTCGCGGTAGCGCGTGCCGACAACGGGTAAATCCACCGTCAGGACGAGCGCGGAGGCTTTCGCGGCCCTTGCCCGCGCGATGAGGTCGGCAACCGATCCGCGATCCCGGATCATGTAGAGCTGGAACCAGAGCGGGCCCTTTGTGGCGGCCGCAACCTCCTCAACAGAGCAGATCGAGAGGGTCGACAGGCAGTAGGGAATACCGAACTCGCCCGCGACCTTTGCGGCGGCTGCCTCTCCGCGCCGTGCCATCATTCCCGACAGACCGACCGGCGAAAGGGCCAGCGGCATTGTCAACACGTTGCCAAGAAAGGATTTTTCCGTCGTGAGGGTCGAGACGTCCCGCAGGATGCGCTGCCGCAGCTCAATGGCCTCAAGATCCGCCACATTGCGGCGCAGTGTCAGCTCGGCGTAAGCGCCGCCATCAAGATAGTCGAACAGGAAACGGGGCAGGCGTTTTTCCGCCCTGAGGCGGTAATCTGCAGCGCTGGCGGGGGCGAGGGAAAGAGTCGGCATCTGTTGCTTCTAATGCAGGGGATGAGGATTTGGCAAAACGATTGTGAGGGCACTTTGCTCGGGTGCAGGTTCGGAATCCGGCGGTTAATTTCCGTTTAGATCAAATTCAATCAATCCGATTTAGGCCTTGTTAACTTTGGCCCACTGCCCCAACAGGGCGAGGGATGGAGACGAAAGTCGCGCCAATAGGTAAAATCTACGAGATCGTGATATTCAATTATAATCCATTTCCGCGTAAACAACGGGGAGCAATCCACTGAAACATATCAGTTCATGCACCGCCTGGCGGGGTGGCGTTGAACTTGCAGGGGACCGCCAGATAGACCGGGTCAATCCGGCCTCGCAATCAAAGTGAGAATGGTAAACAGCATGACTGATCTGAAACGCCTGAGCCTCGGCAGTGTGGCCATATGCGCGATTGTCGCGAGCGCAGCGAATGCGCAGGGCGCCGACTACTACAGCCGGGACAAATACACCGCCGTTCTTGACCGGTCGCAGCCCGAGTTTGATCCTGAACCCGTTCGCCTTGGCACTTTCATGGTCCGCTCGGCCGCGGAACTGGGTGTATCGTATTCTGACAATATCTATGTAAACTCGCTGAACGAAGAGTCCGGCGTTATCGGCAATGCTGGCGTCGTAGCGTCTGGTGACACGACGTGGAGCGTCCACTCGCTCGGTTTTGATGTTTCAGCCCGCCGCAATGAGTATTTCGATCAGAGCGACGAGTCCAATAACGACCTTCGCGCCCGTCTGCGCGGCCGTCTGGATGTCTCGCGGAATTTCTCTATCGGTGGCGGCGTGTTCGTCGAAGACCGCGTAGAGCCGCGCACCGACCTTTCCAACGTGTTCAGCCCGGATCGTCCGATTGGCGTGTCCGTGCACGGCGCGAACGTTGATGTAAACTATGTAAACGACCGTGTTCGCTGGACCAACGGTCTTGGCATTCGGAATGAAGATTACGAGAACGGCCGCCAGATCGGTACAGGCCTCCCGATCGATCAAGGCTACCGTGACCGTTCTGTCATGGATGGCCGCACACGTCTTTCCTATGCCGTCTCGCCCAACTTTGCGGTTTTCGGTCAGGCAACCTATGAGCAGCGCGACTATGACGAATTGCAGGTCTTCGGCGGCCTGCCGCGCTCGCGCGATTCCAAGGGTTACACGGCGTCTGCCGGTGTTGACTTTGAACTCAACTCGCTTGTGCGCGGTGATGTCGCCGTGGGCTACCTGAATGAAACCAAAGATGACAGCTTCTTTGAAGATGTCAGTGGACTGTCATTTGATGGTCGCCTGCAATGGTTCCCCACCCAGCTGACGACTCTGACGCTTACCGGCAACCGCCGCGTGACCGATACCGGTCTGTTCGATGCGCCGACGGCGGTTGAAAGCCGCGCCGGTGTCCGTGTCGATCATGAGCTTCGCCGCAACATCGTTCTGTCTGCAACAGCAGGCTATTTCGAGTATGCCTTCGAAGAGATCGACCGCAAGGATGACGGGACCGACTTCGGCGCGTCTGCGACCTACAAGATGAACCGCCGTGTCCACTTCGATGCATTCGTCAACCGCGCTGACCGCGATGTAACCGGTGTCGATGTGTTCGGCGATCCGTCCTACGGCGTAACGACCGTTGGCGTCGGCGTCCGCCTGTTCCCGTAATACCTGCTACTCCTGGGGGCTGCATCCTGCGGCCCCCTTCATGATTATCCAGAGGCAACGCCTTGACCAAGTCGTATACGATCGAAATTCCAGTGGGCAGCGGACCTGCCGGTGGCTCCGGGGGATCGGACGCGAGCGCATTTGATATCAAATCGCTGATGAGCGTCGTCTATCGGCGCTTCTGGCTGATCTTTGCCGGCTTTATTTCCGTACTGACCCTGGTCGCCATCATGACCTTCACCCAGACGCCGACCTATCGGGCGCAGGCGGTCATCCAGCTTGATACGAACCAGGTCAACGTCATTGATCTGGGCGCACTTTTTTCGGGAACAGGTGGCGCAACTACGTCTGTCATCGACACGGAAGTTCGCGTGATCGGGTCCAAGACTCTGCTTTCCCGAGTGGCCGAAGAGCAGAATCTCATCGAAGATCCCGAGTTCAACTGGACCCTCCGTCCCCGGAAGGAAACCTTCATTTCTTCTTCCCGCAAAGCTGTTGTTGGCATGCTGGGTGGCGACACTTCCTACAAGGATCCCTTTGCCGGGATGACGCCGGAGAAGAAGGAAGCGGAAATCTTCGAGAGCGTTGTTGGCACCTTGATGGCGAACGTGCGCGTGGGCCGTGTGGGTACGACTTATCTTCTGACCGTCGACGTAACCAGCAAGTCTCCAGAGACCGCTGCACGCCTCGCAAATGAAGTCGCCGAACAATACCGTGTCCAGCAGCTTGAAAAGAAATATGACGCGACCCGCAAGGCCACCGAATGGCTGCAGGAGCGTGTTTCGGGTCTTCGCGACGAAGTGGAAGACAAGGAACAGAGCGTCGAAAGCTTCCGCGCCGAGACCGGCCTGCTGGAAGCCCAGGGCACGACGCTGACAGAACAGCAGATTGGCTACCTCACATCCCAGCGCGGCCAGGCACAGATCGAAGTTGACCGCGCCCGCGCCCGCTATGAAAGCATGCGCCGCCAGATCGACAGCGGCGCCGGTGTCGAGGGCGTGTCGGAAGTCATCAACTCGCCACTCGTCAACGACCTGAAGGCGCGGCGTTCGGACATCATGCGCCGGGTTGCCGAACTTGAGACCCGCGTTGGTGATCGTCACCCTGACCTTATCAGTGCGCGGAATGAGGTCGCCGACATTGATCGGCAGATGAATGCCGAAATGAACCGCATTGCGGCCAACCTTGAAAGTGAACTGCGCGTCGCCCAAGCCCAGCTCGGCTCCATCCAGGGCGAGATTGGCCGCTCGACGTCCCAGCTGCGCGGAAACAACGTCAACCTGGTGCGGCTCCGCGAACTTGAACGCGATGCCCAGACCAGCCGCGTCATGCTGGAAGAATTCCTCGCCCGGTCCAAGCAGACCCGCGAGCAGGATGCCCTTATCACCGCTGACTCCAGCGTGCTCTCGACAGCGTCCGTGCCCTATGCGCCTGCGTCGCCGCGCAAGGCCTTCAACCTGATCATAGGCTGCCTCCTCGGCGGCATCGTCGGGATTGGCCTTGCCATCATTGCAGAGCTTTTGGACTCGAACATCAGCTCGTCGGAAGATGTGGAAAACAAGCTCGGATCAAACCCGATCGGATCCGTGCCGCTGATCCGTACGGCCGGACTGCTCGGGATCGGGCAGACGAGCCCGGCAGATTTCCTGGTCGAGAACCCTCTATCAGCCTATGCGGAGAGTATTCGATATCTGCGTGCGGCGATCGCCTTCTCTGATCTCGACAGCGAGACGAAGACCGTTGCGATCACCTCATCCTTGCCGGATGAAGGCAAGACGAGCCTCGCGCTCAGCCTTGGCCGCATGTCGGCCATGTCGGGCTCTCGCACGCTTGTGATTGATGGCGACTTCCGCCGCCGCCAGCTTACCGAGATGGCCGGCATGAAGCCGGAAATCGGCCTCGTTGAGCATCTCTTCGGTGCTGGTCAACTGTCGGATGCCATCGTCAAGGATCACAAGACGATGCTCGATATCCTGCCCCTGTCGCTCAATGGACACACGCCGCATGATGTGTTCGGTACGCGCGCGTTTGACGAGCTGCTTTCACGCCTGCGCGCCATGTATGACCTGATCCTTATCGATACGGGCCCGCTGCTGCTTATGGCAGAAGCGCGCGTCGTCGCCGGCAAGGTCGACAAGGCCATCCTCGTTGTCCGCTGGCGCCAGACAACCCGGTCTGCAGCCCGCCAGTCGCTGACGCTCCTGCGCAACTTCAAGGCTGACGTGCTCGGCGTAACGCTCAACATGGTCGACCTCAACCGCCGCCGCCATCACCGCGACCCAGGCGCCACCTACAAGGCATATCGCAAATACTATCAGATGGAAGCCAAGCGCGGCCTGTTCGGTTGGTCTAGGCCGAAGGCTCCCAAACCCAGCAAGAAGGGCCCGAAATCGGCTATCGCCATTCAGGTGCCACCGTCGAAGGCGAGTGGGCGCCAGGATCCGGTGGACCGGATCTCGGCTGAGTAGGCGCGCCGCCTAAAGGGGCCAACGCAGGTGACAGGGAGCAGGGGACGCGCATGCTCTACCAGCCCATGCCACAGGAAGATGCCATGAACAGGGTCGCTTTCTTCGGCCATGACGTCGCTGACGCTGCCGTTCGCCGCCGCGCACGGAGCTTCCAGGACGAAGGCTTTCAGGTTGTCGGTTTCATGATGCGCCGGCGCGAGCCGCTGGCGCAGGAGTGGGAGAATGTTGATCTCGGCCAGACGCGGGACGGCGCCTTTATTCAACGTATAAGGCAAGTCTTCCGGGGTGCCCGCATAGCGGCAGATTCCGGCGATCGTTTGCGGGCTGCCGATGTGATCTACGCCCGGAACCTCGACATGCTGGCCTGCGCCTTTCTCGCCAAGCGGCACGCCGGGCTCAAGACACCCGTCATTTATGAGTGTCTCGACATTCACCGGTTACTTTGCCGTCAGGACATGATCGGAAAGGCATTGCGCGTGCTTGAGGGCTGGCTGCTGAAGCGCTCCGCTGCTCTTGTCGTTTCCTCGCCCGCATATCTCAGCCAGCATTTCGAAAAGTACTATCCCCGAGCGGCGCAGGTTCACCTGATCGAGAACCGGCTTTCGGGTCAGGCCGGTTACGGCCCGCGGCAACAGGCCGGCAAGGCTGTGCAGACCGGGCACATCCGTGTTGGCTGGGTCGGAAATCTGCGTTGCCATAGGTCGCTCGGCCTGCTGTGCCAGATTGCGGACCGGTTCGGCGATAAGGTCGAGGTGCGGCTCCACGGTGTGCCTGCACTTTCAGAAATTCCGGACTTTGAAAGCCAGATCGCGGCCCGCTCCAACATATCCTTCCACGGACGGTACAAGTCTCCTGAAGACCTGCCGGGCATCTATGCCGGCCTCGACGTTGTCTGGTCAGGAGATTTCATGGAGGCGGGGCTGAACTCCACCTGGCTGCTCCCCAACCGCATCTATGAGGGCGGATATTACTGCGTCCCTCCCATCGCCCCGGCAGACACGGAGACAGCCAGATGGGTGTCGCGGCATGATTGCGGGTTCATTCTGCCTGAACCCCTTGAAGACACTCTGCCGGAGCTGATCGCGGGTCTGCTGGCGTGTCCGTCGCAGATTACCGCCTATGGCCAGATACTGGCAGCGCTGCCGGACGAAACCTTTGTGCAGCCCCCCGGTTTCCTGCGTCAGGTCATCGAGTCTTCGGTGAATGCGAAGGTGGCTTCATGATCTGTCCAGCTTTCCGGTGTATAGAGGCCGAATGTGCAGGCGAAGTAAGGCTGCACGCGGAGATGTGCTGTGACTGACATTGCCCAATCCCGTCAGGGCGCGACTATCGAGCCGGCCTATGTCAACGTCTACTCGGTCGAGAAAGGCGCCAGCCGGCTTGAGCAGGCTTTCGTCACGCTCTGGATGTTCATCATCTACGTACCGATCGATGCCTTCTCGCCGCTTCGCTATCTCTGCATTCTCGGCTTCCTGCTGATCCTTGCCTATGACTACAAGCGCCTTTTGCCGCTGCTGCTGAAGTGCTGGCCGCTTTTCATTGTGGCGATCCTGGGCCTGATTTCTGTCGGTTGGGCGCCTTATCCCTCGGAGGCGTTTCGCCAGGCGGTGCTTTTCATCATTTCGTCCTTCGTGGCGGTCGTAATTGGCGGGCATCTGACATCCCAGCAAGCGCTCCGGGTAATCATGTTCGCCGGCATGATGGCGACGATCATGTCCATTCCGCATTACCAGGATTTTGCCTGGGGCGGGCTCTATGCCAGCAAGAACTACTTCGCTCTGCACATGCTGTTCTGCATGCTGCCGAGCCTGATCACCGTCCTGAACGAGAAAGAGCCTCTCGCGCTGCGTCTCCTTGCGCTGCCTTTTGTGCCGGTCTGCTTTGCCTTTATCGTGATGGCTGACTCGGCGACCTCTCTCGTCTTTGCCGTGCTCGGTGGGGCGGCCCTGATTGCGATCAAGTTTTTCTGGACGCCGGCAACCAAAGTGCGCGGCTTGTCGGCTCTCGTGATCCTCTTTGGCATCTCTGCGGCCCTGCTTCTTGGGCTGATCGTTATGAACATGCCTCAGAATACGCTGGTTGCGAGCTTTCTTGAGCTTGTTGGCAAGGACGCGACACTGACCGGCCGCACAGGCCTGTGGGAAGGCGCGCGCCTTGCAGCGCAGGAGCAGCCATGGTTCGGCCTCGGCCTTGAGGGTTTCTGGTATTACGATTCCGGTGCGGCTCAGACGCTGAACGAGAACGACTTCAAGGACTACGGAACAAAGCTGACCTTCCACAACGTCTATCTGGAAGTGCAAGTTCACCTTGGATATGTCGGGCTGGCCTGTTTCCTCATCTTCATGGTGTGGACGTCCCTCAGGATGCTCTTGCTCTGGTTCGCAGACGGCTCTCTGGTAAACTCCGCCTTGCTGCTGATTGTCGGCGTCAACATTACCATGACGTTCACGGAGTCGCTCCTTTGGGGCATGTTCACGGCGCCGGTCCTGATCCAGTCCCTGGCGGGAATTGCGCCCTTCAGGCTGTTTGACCCAAAACTTGAAGGCCGAGCGCGGGTCATTTCGCAAGCGTAACGTTACAATGCAGACATCCTTGTCATTTCTGGCGGTCTGAGCGGCCCGCGCGCTGGACATTGCCCGAATAAAGACAGAATTTGGGGTTCATTTCTCATAATAAGACGAAGAAGCAGTGCTCCTTTAAATCGCTGTTAAGTCTTCGCCGCTTTAACAGATGTAATGTTGAGTTCGAGCCAAATGATGCCGATGAAATCTGGCGCTTTTACAGACCCCATTACGGGAGCACTCGAGAGTGATCGTTCTCGCATGAACGAATACAGTGGCGAAAAGCTGCCCGTCTGGGTGCGCCTGCTGACTATTGTGGGTCTGAGCGCCGGGCTGTGGGGCGCCATCATCTGGGCCTTCATTTCGATCTTTGGCTAAGACAGCGCGCATCTGACGCGCGATAACGGTTGGTTTCTTGCATATCCCTGGTCTGAATGGATCCCAGTGTTACGCCGGGAGACAGTCTGATTTCTTGAGGGGCGAGAAATGCCGGGAAAAGTGCTAGTTTTAGGCGGCGCGGGCTATGTCGGCAGCCATTGTTGCCGGGCGTTCTCGGATGCAGGCTGGGAAGTCATCGTTTTCGACAATCTCTCCACGGGCTGGCGCGATCTGGTGCGGTGGGGGGCGCTGATCGAAGGTGATCTCAACAATCCGCAAGACATTGAAGCCGCCTTCAGCGCCGTGAAGCCGGACGCGGTTGCCCACTTTGCGGCGTCCACGCTGGTTGGCGAATCCGTTACCGAGCCTGGCAAGTACTACCGCAACAACACCTTCGCGACGCTCAATCTGCTGGACGCCATGCGGCGCCACGGGACAAGCTCGATCATCTTCTCATCGACCTGCGCGATCTTTGGTCATGCGCAGACGGACGTTCTCGCCGAAGACCATCCCCGCAACCCCATCAATCCCTATGGCATGTCCAAGCTGATGGTCGAGCAGATGCTTGCCGGCTTTGATCATGCACATGGTATCCGCTCTGCCTGCCTTAGATACTTCAATGCCGCGGGCGCTGACCGGGATGGGCTGACCGGCGAGCGCCATGCCTGCGAGACACATCTGATTCCGCTAGCGCTCAAGGGCGCCTATGACCCAGGTTACAGTTTCACGATCAACGGCACGGACTTTGATACACCGGATGGCACGGCGCTGCGTGATTACATCCATGTTGAAGACCTGGCGGAAGCGCACCTCCTGGCCCTCAACGCGTTGGAAAAAGGTGCGCCGTCCAACGCCTTCAATCTGGGCACAGGCCGGGGCACGAGCGTTGCCGAAATTGTGGACGCTGTGGAACGGGCAACCGGCCGCCGCCTGCCGCGCAAGACAGGCCCCCGCCGCCCGGGTGATCCCGCCCGCCTCATTGCAGCCCCGGAGAAGGCGAAGGAAATCCTCGGCTGGACGGCAACCCGTTCGGATGTCGACAACATCATTACATCGGCGCTCGCCTGGCATCAGAAGGACTGGGCCATAAACCGGGAAGACAGCCTGCAGGGTTAGTCCGCCGGCTCGCAATAAATTCGTGGACTGAGGACCTTTCGGGTGGAACAAGTTACAGTCATCATTCCCTGCTACAATGCAGAAGCCTTTATCAGGGTTGCCATCGACAGCGCGCTGAACCAGACCGTTCCGGTGAAAGTCGTTGTCGTTGACGATTGTTCGACGGATGGAAGCTTCGCGCTCCTCCAATCCATCGCGGAAGTCGAGCCTCGCCTGACCGCAGTTCGCCAGACAAAAAATGGCGGCCCGTCCGCCGCGCGCAACGCTGCGCTGCGCCTTGTGACAACGCCCTGGGTCGCCAATCTCGATGCCGATGATTACATGCTGCCCGGCCGCCTTGGCAGGTTAGTGGCGCATGGTGAAGCACAGAAGCTCGATTTTGTGGCTGATGATGTTATCCGCGTGGAGCCCGGACAATCGCCCGGTGATGGGATTCGCGTCTGGAAGGACGAACTGTTTGGATCGGTACCCATCGGGCTCGCTCGTTTCGTTCGGGAAAACCTCGCGAAGTATTGCGGCCCGCGCCGTGAGATCGGCTACCTCAAGCCATTGATGCGGATGGAGTTCCTCCGCCAGAACAATCTCTTCTTCCGGGAAGACATGCGCCTGGCAGAAGATTTTGAGTTCTACGCCCGTTCGCTCGCGCTTGGCGCGCGCTGGGAAGTGATAGATCCGTGTGGATACATTGCCGTCAGCATGCCCGAATCCCTTTCCAAGGCCTATCCGACCTCGGCAATCGGAAAAATGGTGGAAGCGGATGTTGCGTTGCTGAAAACGCCTGGTCTCTCATCTGATGACCGCGCGGCCCTGAAGGAGCACCTGCACTATACCCGCACCGACTATGCCTGGCGCACCATGATCGATGGCGTGCGGGCGAAAAGCCCGGACATGATGTTGCGCGCCTTGATGCAGCCTCCGGCGGTCTCCGGGAAAGTCATGTTCCGTATGGTGAAGCATCTGCTCCGTTTGCCGATCCTGCCGCCGTTGCCGGACGAGCCCCGCAAGCCGGCGCGCGAGTCAGCTGGCCTCGGCCTTACCTGATATCAAATTTGTCAGCCTTTCGCTCGCCCAGCAGCATGCGCTGCTCCAGCCGCCGGCGCAGCGCGCCATAATATGCTTCCAGGAACGCCAGATCGGTTTCTCCGGGCTGCTGCGCCCATGCGATTTTTGTACGGATACGTGCGGCTACCTGCCGTTTGACCTCAACCGTGGACTGGCGAAGCACGTCTTCCAGAACATGCAGCTCATGAATGCCGTAGGCTTCAGCTTGAGCGGTTGTGAAATTGAAGCGCGACGCGGAGTCCGGGGCGGTATTTGCTGACGTAATGTCGTGCATCAGCTTCGTCTTCGGAGAGCGGATGACCCAGGTGCCCGCGATCAGGTCACCCGCGCGCATCTTGTCCTTGTTGAAGATCGGAAAGAGCAGGAATACGCCCGACCAGAGCAGGCCGAACAGCGCCATCCAGCCGCTCGCCCCGTCGCCGCCCATCAGCGCAAACTGGAAAGGCAGGCCGATCTCGATTTCGCGGATGAAGTTACGCGCCAGAACGGAGTTGGCGGTCAAGCGGCCGCCGTTGCGCGCCGCCACCCGCAGGCCAAGCGCCCGCTTGCCGGGCGTCGCGGCCCGCTGCCCGATCTCGAAGAAGATGTAGTAGAAGTTCCGGACAAAGAAGAAGAATACCAGCCAGAAGGCAAAAGCGATGTTCGAGCTGCCCTCACCAAGGCCGGCCATCAGGAATGAAAGACCAAACAGCGTGGCAATCACGATGGCCCACTGGATCGCAATGTCGATCAGGAAGGCGCCGGCGCGCTCGGCCGCGGTCGCAAGCTTCAGGCGGATGGCGGCGCCCTCCGGCGTCACAAGCCGGCGGATGAGCTTGGACTGGCGTATCTCCTCGGCCATGCGCGCGCGGCGCTGTGTAGCGGCCTCGATGCTGACTCCTGGGCGCTGCCGCTTGTTAGGAGAGGGGGCTGCCGTGTTCGTCATCCGCGCCGCTCCTCGCGCCGCATGTAGAAGTAGAGCATCCACCAGACGCCTGTTGCAGTGGCAATGAGATAGCGCGCGATATCGGAATTGATGAGCTGCCGGCCAAAGCCTTCAAGCAGGGCTGCAATGATCAGCATCACCACGCAGCCCATGGCGATGGTTGCTGCTTTCTGGCCTGCCGACCGTGCCGACGCGAGCCGGGTCTGCGCTCCCGGAAAAGCGACCGCGCCGCCGATGATGAAGCCAGCCGCGCCCGCCAGGATGATGGCGAAGATTTCCGTCACGCCATGGATCATCAGCCAACCGGTAAACTCGTAACCCAGCCCCTTGTCCCAGAACACGGCATACATCGATCCGATCATCACCCCGTTATAAACCAGCAGCCATGCGGTCGGGATGCCGAATGCAAAGCCCAGCGCAAAGGCAAATAACGCAATCTGCGCGTTGTTGTTGAACAGGAAACTTGAAAATGCGGTCAGCTGCCCGTCGCCGTGGCCGTCCGTATAGATCGTGCTGCGCAGGTATTCGACAGTCGCGTCGGGATTGCGGCCCTCGAAAAAGCTGTGCCCGTGAAAGGTCCAGTACCATTCCATGTCCTGCAGGCAGAGAAAGAAAGCCAGGCCCCAGCCGCCGAAAAAGAACAGCGCCGATAGCAGCGTCGGCCACACGGCCCCGCGCACAGCCGCCGGCCAGTCGCTGCGCAGGAACACCATCATGCGTTCGCCAATGGTGGTGCGTGCACCATAGACAAAGAAATACGCCCGCGTGCAGAGGCTCTCGAGATAGGCAATCACATTCTGGTCGAGAGAGATCGAGCGGGCGACCGACAGCGAGGAAACCGCTTGCCGGTATAGCCGGGGCAGCGCCAGCATCTGCTCGTCGGTCAGGTTTTTCACCCCGCCATTCTCCGCCCGCGTCAGGATCAGGTCGAGCTTCTGCCAGTCGGCCTGGCGTTCTTCGCGGAAACGGTAGGATTTGAGAAGGTCGCCGCTCACAGCATGTCCCTCTGCTTGATTTGAAGGTAGCGCGAAACGAGTTCTGCCCCGAAATGCTCCGGCCGGGTCTCGATGATCTGCACACCCATCCGCTGCAGCCGCCGGAAAACGACGTCGCGCTCTGACAGCAGCGTGTCGGCAATCACGGCCCGGGCGACATCCTCGCTCTTCTCCGGCATGGCGTCAGCCATGGTGGCAAGGGCTTCATCCTCGAAGGTCGCAAACAGGACGAGATGCCGGTCGGTCAGCCGTTTGACATTTTCCAGCATCAGTTCGGCAGAAATCGTGTCCACGAAATCGGAGAATATGATGATGAGGCTGCGCCGCTCCAGCCGCGCCGCCAGATGCGTCAGGGCGAGTGTGAAGTTTGCCTCTTCGTCCGAATAGTCCATCTCCGCGACGGTTGCCTGAGCTTTTGGAAAGCTGCTCGTTCCGGTGAGGAAGCCGCTGGTCACGCCAGGCCTGGAGGAAAACCCGTAAAACATCGTCCGGTCGCCCGAGCGCAGGGAGACATAGGCCAGCAGCAGGCCGGCGGTCACCGCGCGGTCGATCTTCGGCACCCCGCCCAGAGGCTCGCTCATCAGCCGGCCGGTGTCGAAGGCAAAGACGATGTTGTGGTTGCGCTCGGTCTTGAATTCCTTGGCCAGCAGGTGGCGGTGGCGGGCGGAATGTTTCCAGTCAATCGCGCGCCGGTCCATCCCGGCGGTAAACTCGCGCAGCGCGTCAAACTCGCTGCCATCCCCGCGCTCGATCTGTGTCTTGATGCCGAACTCTGCGTCCCGCGAGAACAAGCGGATCGCCTCATCGCGCACCCAGCGCACATTCGGGGTAACAGGAACGTCCACGCCGATTTCATGCACATGCCGCTTCTGGACAAGTCCCATCGGCCCACGCCAACGGCTCCACAGGCGAACGACGCGCGCCATCCCCCGGCGGCCGGGGGACAGGTTCATCTCGTAATGCCGCTCCCGCGCGTCCCATCCGCGAAGCCCCTGCGGCTCGGGCTGGGGAATAAACTCGTTTGTCTCCAGCTGGATTTCAATTCGCTCCGGCAACGGACCAGTTGCAAAGCGCAGCTTCAGCAAGGCCGCGTCCGTCTCCCCGACATAGAGCAGCGGCGGCAGTCCCGCTTCAACCTCATACGCCCTCAGTCGCGCGCCAAGCACCCCGTCCATCAGTACGATCCCGCTGACGCCCGCAATCCACCCTGCCGACAGGATCCAGAGCCCCGGTGCAAACAGGGCAATGACGATGAGCAAGGGCATGCCCATCAGCATCAGGAAGACAGCGCGGGGGGTGGGTGAAATCACCGCGGCGCCGCCGTCTGCTCGATGATCCCGGACAGGGTTTCGTCGGTGGTGCGTCCCTCGATGTCGGCAGCTGGCGAGAGGATGACACGGTGGCGCAAGGCGGGCAGCGCAAGTGTTTTGACGTCATCGGGGATCACGAAATCACGCCCGTCCAGCGCCGCGCGGGCGCGCGATCCCATAGCCAGCGCCGCGGCCGCGCGCGGGCTCGCCCCGGTTTCCAGCGCGGGCGTTTCCCGCGTCGTGCGGACGATGTCGACGATATAGGAAATGATCTCGTCATTGAGGCGCACCTGCGACACCGCATCGACAGCCGCGTCGAGGTCTGCCGCGCTCAGCACGGGCTGCACGCCGAAGGCTTCCGGCGTCTTCATCCCGGTGCGTGTGCCGTGCTGGGCCACAATGCGGATCTCCTCTTCGCGCGTCGGGTATTCCAGATTGTGCTTGAACAGGAAGCGGTCGAG
>SXGS01709935.1_pt1 | contig 22218 bp, 14 predicted proteins | sample 3174681 | NCBI WGS metagenome assembly SXGS01 (sample SAMN11356861, study PRJNA531348) | freshwater metagenome | isolation source: freshwater sample F1-80 | place: China: Fuxian Lake, Yuxi | collected 2017-12-25
CACTTCTCCCTCACCCCGTCCCTCTCCCACTGGGCGAGGGGGGGCGCGTTCACCCGCCTCGTGGCGAACGAAGGGGCTGCGGATTTAGATCGCGCGGCGAATGGTTCTCCCTCTCCCAGCGGGAGAGGGACGGGGTGAGGGAGAACGTTCGGAACTCGGTCACTGACTGCATAGACTTTCTCGACGATTGATCTCGTAGTTTCATTAACCTTTCAGCGGAGTTTCCATCGAGGTCCAAAGCGCACACCCACTGCCCTACTCACTCCCCTACCCAACTTTCACCTTCTCCAAAAATTCCGCCACACCATCGAAGTTGCCTTGTTGCGTCAGCGATCGCAGATAAGCCGCGGCGCGTTTTTCTATTTCGCCGAGACGGGCCAGCTCTTCGAAACCCTTCTCAAGCTTCGTCACGCTGTAACGATCGGCGGCTTCCTTGAGCTGGAGCCTCAGCCCCTGGGACATCGTGACCGCAACCGGGTCGATCACTTCCACGGCTTTACCGCCTTCTGACTTGTCTTCGGCGTAGCGGAATTCGACAGGCAACAACCGCTTCATGCAATCGCAGATTTCCTCGAACCGGAAAGGCTTCCCGATAAACGCGTCGAAGCCGGCCGCGAGGTAACTTTGCTGCTCGTGCGCAAGGACCGAGGCCGACAACGCCACCAGCTTCGTTCTGCCACGCCCGAATTCCTCAAAGTATCGTGCCACCACCTCCTGGCCTTCCATGTCCGGCATACGGATGTCCATGAACACAATGTCCGGAATCGACGCGCGCAATTGCTCCAACGCAGCCACCCCACCGTCGGCCAGCGACACCTCGCATCCAATGCTGGTCAGCAATTGTGAGATCACGTCACGATTCTGCCGGACGTCGTCCACCACCAGCACTTTCACGTGCGAACCCTCCGCGAGACCCAGGATTTCCCCCGTTGGCGTCAATTCGCGGGCGACCACTTCCGCGCGCGCCGGCGCCAGGGGCAGTTCAAAGAAGAAGCGCGACCCGCGCCCCAGTTTGGATTCAACTCCGATCTTTCCGCCCATCAACTCCACCTGCCGCCTCGTGATCGCAAGGCCAAGGCCTGTGCCGCCTTTCTTCATTCCTTCAGCGCCTTGCTGGAACGGTTGAAACAGCGCGACCTGTCCCTCAGGTGAAATGCCCTTGCCGGTGTCGATGATCTCGAAGCGGAAGAGGGGTGAGTGGGTGAGCGGGTCAGTGAGTGAGTGAGAATCCGAGCCGGTCGGAGCTTCTCCCTCTCCGCCCGTCGGACGGGGGGAGAGGGTTGGGGTGAGGTGGGTCTTTTGAATGACTTGGGGCCCCGCCGAGAAGCCCGTAGCCTCCATCCCGGTCGCACCCCTCACCCCGGCCCTCTCCCCTCCGAGGGGCGAGGGAGAAGCAACGTCGCCGCCATGACTTGTTTTTTACATCCTTCCTTCTTCCGTCATCCTTCAAAACCCGCAGCGTCACACTCCCGCGCTCCGTGAATTTCACCGCGTTGCCCAGCAGGTTGATCAGCACCTGGCGCAGCTTGCCTTCATCCGCGTGGACGGGGCACGGAGAATCGCCCAGGCCTTCGACCTCCAGCTTCAAGTCTTGTTCCTCGCACCGGACCTTGAACATCGCCTTCAACCCCATGATCAGCGACGTGAGATCGAAATCCGTTTCCTCCAATTCCATCCGACCCGCTTCAATCTTCGAGAGATCGAGAATGTCATTGATCATCGCCAGCAAGTGATCGCCGCTCTTCTCGATGGTCTCGATGGGCCGGCGATACTTCGGCGGCAGTTCGCCATCGCGCCGCAGGATTTGTGAGTAGCCGAGGATAGCGTTCATGGGCGTGCGAATCTCATGGCTCATGTTCGCCAGGAAAAGGCTCTTGGCCCGGTTCGCGGATTCGGCGGCGTCCTTGGCGGACTCGGCCGCGTCCTTGGCGACCTCAAGTTGAGCCGCCTTGGTTTCGACCGCGACCTTGGCGCTTTCGAGTTGTGTGTTCTTCGCTTCGAGCACCTCGCGGGCCTGCCGCTCCTGCTCGATCATCTGTTCGCGCAGGCGCTCGGTCTCGCGTCGTTTGTGGCCGTAGCGCAGCGTGAGAAAGCCCGACCAACCCAGCAACGCCATCAATCCGCCGCCGGCCGGTGCCATGATCCGGGCATCGCGATACCAGAACGGCACAACCGTCAGCGTGGCCACTGCAGGCTTGGAATAATTCAAATCGCGGTCGATGAACTGCACCGCCAGCGAGTAAACTCCGGCCCGGTTGGTGGACCATTCCAAGCGGCGCTGCAGCGTGGGAGCACTCCATGTCGCGCTGTTTGTAAGTGCGTCCGCGGTGAGTGCGCCTTCCGAGATCAGATAACGGAACTGAAGCTTGGCCGACTCGGTGAGAAAGTCCCGGGCGCCTACGTCGAAAGTCAGCCGCGTCCCTTGCTTGACCGCTGGTGGTTGCAGGGCGCTGCCGGATTGTTCGAGATCCTCCCCGGTCAACCGGAGCGTGGGCGCCCCTAGTTCGGTGCGTTGGCGCGTGTAGCGCTGCAAGCCTCCGCCCCCGCCGAGCCACATGGAACCATCGCTCTCCGGAAGCAGCGTCTTGCAGTCGATGCTCAGCCCGTCCCGCTCGTCGAGTGAACTCCAGGCGGTGCCATCAAAGACGCTCACCGCGTTGCCTTGGGCCACCCAGATCAACCCATCGCGATCCTCCTTGATATCGACAACATAATTCCTGGGCAGGCCATTGAATCGGTCCCAGGTTTTCCAGCTCGACCCGTCGTAGCGCGCGACGCCACTGCTTTGTGTCCCAATCCAAACCTGGTCTTTTCGATCGATGAAGATGCAGTCGGAGCGGTCCTGCGGCAGTCCGTTCGTTTGGTTAAACGTCGTCCACTTCATGAATCCGTCATCCCCTTCGCCGTCAAAACGCCAGACCCCGTGCGCGTGGGTCGTGATCCACATCTTGCCCTTCCGATCCCGGGCCATTCCGGCCACGCCCTTAGCCCAATCTTTGGTGACGAATCCGCCCTGCTTTTCGAACTTATTCCCGTCGAAAACACAGACATTCAGGGATCCTCCAATCCACACGCGGCCGGCGGCGTCTTCGGCAAAGGCGCCGGCCCCCCAATCATTGAGGCCATCCTTCTTGCCGTAACCTCGCCACTGACCGTCGGCCAAATGCCCGACAAAACTGCCGCTGCCAAACGAGCCCGCAATCCACAAATTGGTCTTGGAGTCTTCAAAGACTAAACTAATCTGGCTGCTTCCTTTCGGCAGCTCGATGGGTTCAAAGCTGCGTCCGTCATAGCGAACGATCTGATTCTTTGCCAAACCTGTGAGACCGGCTTTGGCCGTGGCGTAGCTCTCGGGTCGATCGGCTTCCAATGAGATCAGCATCCGCCCCTGATGATCCCTGGCCAGCATCTGGACGTTGCTGGTGGGCAGTCCCCGCTTGGTGTCCAGCACCTGCCAGTGCCGCCGATCGAAGCGGCTCACACCACCGCCCTTGGCCATCCACAGGTTTCCCGCCGCATCCTCAATCATGGGCCCTGTCTCTCCAGGACGCACATTGATCCATCGGTTCCCATCGAACCGGCAGAAACCGCCGACGGCAGTCCCAGTCCAGACAGGGCCACTGGCCCAGATGGTGCCGTCCCGGTCCTCGTAGAGCTTGCCGACGCCACCTTCTCCCAGACCGTCCGCCGTCGTGAACTGTTTCCAACTCTTGCCGTCGAACCGGCTGACGCCGCGGAAGGTTCCTGCCCAGAGGTGATCATGCCGATCGATGATGAGAGCCCAGACCTCAGCGGTGAACATGTCGGGAGCATAGCCCGGTGCAATCTTGTTCGGGTGTCCGATCCCATCTTCGTCTTCGCAGAATTTCCATTCTCCATCCTCGTAGCGAGTGATGCCCAGCGACGTTCCGAACCAGATCGTGCCGCTCCGGTCCTGGGCGATCTGCCAGACTTCATTTTCTTTGACTCGCGGCAAGTGCTGATGCGCCCAGACACCGTCCTTGTAATACCAGATACCGCCCCCATAAGTCCCCAACCAGATGACTCCGTCGCGATCCTGAAAGAAGCAGACGACAGGGGAGCGATTGCGCAGGTCTTCCGCCTGGGGCCAGGCTTCCCACCGTGTGCCGTTGAAGCGGCTGATCGCTCCAGTCTCTGTCCCGGTCAAGAGATCTCCATCCCGGGTCAGCAGAATGGTTTTGACGTAATTATTCGTCAGCCCGTCCCGGGTCGTAAAAGTGCGCCAGCTTTGTCCATCGAAACGGGCCAGCCCATCATTGCTCGTGATCCAGAGCGATCCTTGACGGTCGAAGCACATCTCAAACAGATTACCCGGAGGAACGCCATCGAAGCGGGTGAACTGGCGCCAGGCACCCGGTTGCGGCGGAGCGATGCGGAAACGGACCGGCGCGGGGCTTCCCTCGATACCCACTTTGAGCGTCGTGTCGGGGTCGGGCGCAACCAGGCCGGAGTCCGAGGCGCACTGCAACCGATACTCGCCCGGTTTGACGTCCACCATTCTGAACGTGCCGGATTTGTCAGTGAGGGCGGAGACGGGCGCCGAGTTGGTAACGGCTCCGGGTACGACGGGAATGGCCTGTACGGCGACGGCCTCAATGGGTCCCCGATCGTCCAGCGTTTGCACCGTCCCGGTGATGTCCAGCCGCGGAGGGATTTTGAAAAGGACTGGAGTCACGACCGCCTCGGTTCGAACATTCACCACGGCGTTGTTCACGGGCGCAAACACGCCGGCCTGCGAGATGCACTGCAATCGATATTCCCCCGGCCTCAGGTGAAGGAATTTGAACTCCCCGAAGGCGTCTGTGCGCGTAGTCGAGGGTGTCGCATTGGTTCCTGCGCTCTGAGCGACGCGGGATAGCTGGACCTCCACACCCTCGCGAGGGTCCCGATCATCCATGGTTCGGACTTTGCCTTTGATGTTCAAAGCATCGGACAACTGGAGGCCGGCCTCGACGCGTCCGTTCTGTTGCAGATTCACAGCGAATCGCCAGCCGCAAGACTCGTCTTTGGTAGCTTGAATGTCACAAGGTACTGCAACCGGCGCGGTGATCAGGCAATAGTAGTTTCCTTCCGCGTCGGTCTTGCCTGTCGCGACTTTCTGTCCGCCTGACAACACGCGAACTTCGACATCGGCCACAGGCTTTTGATCGGTGCCAACCACTTTGCCGGAGGCAAGCTGATATTCGCGGGTCACGGTGGTGAACTGGACATCGCCAACGAGTTCACCGTGATGCTGGCCAGGAGCGAGATCCGTGGCCTTGCCGTCATCGAAATTCCAATAGCCCACCAAACCGGACTCCTTGCCCGTGAGCGTCGTGAAAAGATTCGCCTGGATTTGCTCCGGCGTGCGCGCGTGGTTCCAGACACGGACTTCATCCATCTGGCCTTGGAGTTCCTCAACGTTTCCGTCGGGTTCCTTCCAGTTGTTTCGTCCCAAGAAATTACGACTGCCATTACCGACCTGAACAAAGCTGCCCGTGTAAGAGTTTGCTGCCCTCAACGCACCGTTCACATAGATCCTTACGCCGCCCTTGCCCGTCACCACGGCAATGTGAACCCACCGGCCCGCAATAAGCGCGTCGGGCACGCTCGCATCGCCTGCCCGTTGGTTGTTGGAATCAAAAAATTCGAAACTCAAGGAGCCGGAAGTGCCAGAATTGCCAATCACCATGCTCTGATCCTTTTTCCCAAAGTCGAAGAAACGCATCCAGTTTCCCAAGCGATCCCATTTCACCCAGCCTTCCACCGTCGCCTCGGTCAAATCGTTGAAAATATTTGAAGGCAACTGGACATAGCTGCCCTGGCCGTCCAGTTGCAGGACGCGATTGGCAGGAGCAGCGGGTTGGGCGTGGAGCGTTGAGGGGTGAACGAATAATGCGGCGAGGAGGCAGAGAGCGGCACCAAACCTCTGCCAGGTCCTGGACTGCGCCAGCCCTCTGGCGCTTTCACATGCCCGCTGGACGATCGGTAAGCGGCAGAGAACTGCCGCACTCCACGACGCTCGCGCGTCAACGTTGCCTGCTCGCACTACGCCGGACGCAGTCGAATTCCGCGTTCCAACCGAACTGTTACACCCGGGAGTTGATTGAACAGATTTCATAGATTGTTCCACCGTTCGCAAGCTGGATGCCATCCTTCACCAAGAGACGGGCGGGCCTCACCTCCAAACCCGCCTTGAGGGTGGAGCATTCCCGTCAGCCGAAGGCTGGACCACCAATAACACCAGTAAATCCACGAATTCCAGGACCCTGGCAGAAGATCCGCCCGGGCTCTGCATTGGCAAATATAATTCATATTCCCGAACCCTGAGCGAGTTGCGAGCATCGATGGGAAGCTCTATTCAAAGCAATCGAGCAGTGTTCTTGAATAGGGTTTTTGAATAGTTTGAATAGGGAACATCCTTCAAATACCAGCGATCGAACCAAACTGACCCACCACCTGCTCCGACAGCCCGAGCCTCCAGGCTGGGTCTTTCTTCTGACCCAAATGTCGCGGCGCTGGCTAGGCCGAAAATGGCTGGCCTTGGAAATCTCCAACTCTGAAAGGGCTTTCTATTTCGTAGAGATCACTCGCGGTTCATAGGACTGATCGATCTTTGTTCGCGCCACGATGATCGCGCCCACACCCACCTTCGCCGCCAGCGCCCGCGCGGTCGCCTCTTCAGCGGAATGAAATCCCTCCACGACCACCCAAAGGCGATCGCTCGGAATCGTTTTGCCACCATGGGCGGGGATAGTTTGATTCAGATAGGCAATGCTGTTGGTCACCCACGCCGGACCGCCGCCAAACTCGTTTTGAGTTCGCTGAAATGCCGTGTGCAGCGACAGCAGGCCAACCGCCCCTTCATTGCCAGCCGTCAGAGCGGACCATTGCAGGCTGAACACGGACGGACATGCTCCGGTTGCGCAACCGACTGACCCGCAGAGTCCCGTTCCCGGACGGCCTCGATTCTTGTTCGCGGGCATATCGACTTCCTCGCATTCCGTCGTCCAGACGGGAATCACGGCCCTGCCATCGGCTCGCTTGCGAACCTCGGCCACGAACCTGGCGGCGACATCATCTCCTTCCAGCTTCGTCGCGGTGGAACGCACGTTGTAATCGATGGCCCATCTGCACTGTACATTCCCGCAACCGCAGGAGCTGGGACCGCCCTGGAGATCGTTCAGCAAAAGTCCGCGCCAGCCGGGCGGCGCACGTTCCAGCAATTGCTCAATGCGGGTCAGATGCGCGTCGAAGGTTTCCCGATAGCCGATCGGCACCCACGGGAATGCTTTTGCCACCTGGTCGATTCCCGGTTCCGGGGCGTTGGGGAATCTTTTTTGCCAGTCTTCGTGAGAACCAAGTGAAGCCATCCAACGAGGATGAGCTTCGGCCAGCTTCGGATTGCGTCCAACCTCGATCCAGCAATACAAATCCAGTCCACCATCCGAGATGACGCGAGCCAGTTCACGATAGGCCGCCTTCCCTGTCCGCTAGTCCAGAATGACCGCCACCGCTTGGAATTTCTCCTGCTTCCACCGGGATACTGCGGGAGCGGTCACCGACTCCGGTTCCACGAGGACGATTTCGCGAGCATTCGATCCCGACTGTTTGAGGGTTGCCTGCGGTTGACCCACGACACTGGGTGCAATCAACGCGACGGCAAGCCTGAGCAGCCACAGACGCCGGGCGAAGGCGACATCCGATGATCGAAATCCTCCGACTGGTCTGAAACGTCGAAGGAAGAATTTGTTGAGCACAGTTCAACGATACGTGCCTCAGTCGTCCGCGTGAAGGGAAAATCAGATCGCATCAATCGTGCGAGCCATACGGCCTTGGCTGCCACCGGATAAGGCGAAGAGATCTGGACGGAACGAACATTTCCAAATTGTCACGGCTGCCGTCCATCCGGCTCCGGCGCAAAGGCGCGCCGAACTTCCAGCGGCAGACGGTTCACCGCGGCACGCAACAACTCATCGGCTGAAGCGGACTTTCCTTCCGCGACCAGCAATGACGCTTCGCTCATCTGCGCTCCCGCATCGCGCCATTCGAGTTGCTGAGGCTGCAATTTGACGGTGTGGAAACCCTTCAGTGGTTCGGCTCGGATCTTCGAGAGGAACTTCTCCAACTCACGCCCAACAAAGACGCGCGGTCCATCGCGCGTTTCGCCGGCATGCGCCAGCGGGCTGAGGATCTCGAGCCAGGGGCGGTTCTCATGATTGCGTTTAACGTCCGTGAACATGGAACTCTTCGGATTAAGCGCTCCCACGTAAAACACCCACAACCCGGCAGGATCAATCAGGTGTGAATTCGCAGCATCCGGAGTGAGTTCCCGTACGCGCCTTTCTATTTCCGCGGGGTCAATGCCCGCGCCATCTCCACTGCCGACGAATGCCAGCGCAGGCTGATCCGGGGCGAAATCCCCGCGCCAGAGGGTTGTCATCGGGAAAACATCCAAAAATGTGGCTGCCACAATTCGAAACTCATCTTCGGAAAGCTGAAATAGCGGCAGCCACTGGCAAAAAATTCCGCCCGGAGCAAGCGCCCGCCTCACAGAGTTGAAATGCTCATACGTATAAAGAGCGGACTCTCCTCGCCGCCAAGGCACCACAAGATCACCGACGATCACGTCGAACCGCTTTCCCGTGGTGCGGAGAAGCGTGCGAGCATCCTCGATGACCACGTCCGCGCGAGTCGAAGTGGCGATCCCGAGATTCGCCGCGGTAAAGTGAGTTTTCGCGGCATCCACGGCCTCCGGCACCATCTCGATCGCCGTCACGCGTTCGATGGGATGAAGCAAGGCCGCGCCGGCCGTAATCCCCGTGCCCAAACCCAGAAACGCGACCGTCTTCGGAGCGGGATGAAGGATCAAGGGAATGTGAGCCTGCATTCTCTCGTCGCCCATGGAGCCGGTGCCGCCCAGCACATAGAAGTTGTCGAGCTTCAAGCGCCGGCTTCCAGACCGGTCCACCACCGCCACAATTCCATGATTGCCTTCGCGCAGATCCACAAGGGTATCGCCCTGACTGGCACGGACCTTTGTTCGCGGGAGTTGCGCCGGGTTCCAAACCACCGCGCATAGAATCACAAGGCCGCCAACAACCAACCGCCGCGGCCCGAGTCCGGCCAGCCCGCCGAATGAGAGTTCACCGACAACAATCATCAAAAGCCCCACCACGGAAATCGTCACCCAAAGCCCCATGAGTTTTGGCAGAACAAACGCGGCAAAAAAGGATCCAGCCACGACGCCGGCTGTGTTCACCGCCAGCAGCCAGCCCAATGCCTGGCCCGTCGATTTTTGGCGTGTACGAATCGCCAGTTCCATCAGCAGCGGCAACACCCCGCCCCCCAGCATTGTCGGCACAAACACGGTCGCCGCCGACAGCCAGACCAGATGAGCCCCGTATGACATCCAACCCGCCTGCCCCGGCAGATAGCTCAGGCCATCGGTAAGCTTCAGAAAGACATGCGGCGTTGCGAACACCGCCAATCCTCCAGCGATCCATGCCCATCCAATGAACCAAGCCACCCGTCCGCTGCGCAGCAGGACAACGCGTGCCAGCGCGGCACCACCCGCCAATCCCAGAATGAACACTGCGACCACCACCGCAAACGAGTAGATGGAATTCTCGTGGACCTGGGAGAACATGCGCGTCCACGTGACCTGGAGGATGAACATCAGTCCGCCAGACAACGCCGCCAGGGCTGCGATTCCTTTGACCGGCAATTCTGCGGATGCGGTCCCACCGATTGGATCACGGAGTCTTTCCTGTGCCTCTGGCTCGACAAACCTCGCGGGAGGCCGGCGTGACTCCATGAGCCAGGCAGCCAGTCCAACGAGCACGCTGCACAGGACGCAGAACGCATAACTGCCTTGCGTGCCAAGCATGGGCAGCCAGAAGAAAGGCACGCTCAAAGCGCCGAGTGCCGCGCCGAACGTATTGGCCGCATACAGACCGCTGCTCATGGCACCTGGTTTTGTGGTCCGCATCGACACAGCTTGCGCGACTGCCGGAACCGTGCCGCCCATGAGAAAGCTCGGCACAAACAACGCCGTCATCGTGAGAAGAACCCTCGACGCTCCCATGAGAAAAGGCGCGCCGTCCAGGTGCTCGTGAAGCGCCGGCAGGCCCCGATCAAACGCCATCAACAGCGGTTCGACGAGCAGGGCGGAGAGACCCGCACCAATTTCAAGAAGCCCGTACATGCGAAGTGGCCGACGGACCCGTGTCATTCGCGACCCCAGAAACGCGCTCCCGGCCGTCAATCCTACAAATACCGCCGCGAGCGTTGCCGCCGCCGGAGTCGTGGCGCCGAAGACTGTCGTGAATTTCCGCAACCAGAGCACCTCATAGACAAGAGCCAGCGCACCGGAAAGAAACAGGAGTCCGTGGAGGGTGGAGGACTCAAATCGACCCAACGCATCTGATCGCGCGGAAGTCATTGAAAAACTCACGTGGCGTGACATCGCGGACGACTCTGCCGGAGTGTCGAGTGGGAGTGAAGCCGGATCGAATCAAACGTTTGCAATGGCGCTGTGTTCCCGCTGTGTTCCCGCTTGCCTCCGTGATTTTCGTGTGCTTCTTTATCGCGCCATTGGTCCCTTGAACAAGTGAGAGCTGGGGGCGAATCCCATGGTAAAAGCATAAAAAACGAGATTCAAAATGCAGCACAGTCATCTTCGTCCAGCGAGCACCCACGGTCGTTACTCCGCAAAGAACAACACCAAGCCCGTTAATTTCACCTGCGTCGCACCGGGTGCTCAACGTGTAACCCTCATGGGGGATTTCAACGATTGGGATCCGTCCGCGCATCCGATGAAGCGTCAGCCCGACGGCGCCTGGATTCTTCAGATTCAGTTGAATCACGGGCCGCATCATTATCTCTTTTCGATCGACGGAAAAGGGACGCTGGACCAGCGGGCTCAGGGAATCGTCCGCAATGAGAAGGACGAAAAGGTCTCGCTCATCACCATCAGTTGAAAGGCTTCGCGAGCATGGTGATGCCGTGCGGTCCCACGGGCTGACAGGCGGCCAACCGTACGCCACGAGACCTCACTGATCTTCGGTTCCGTTCGTGGCCGGCAGTTTGTTTTTGGCTCGCTGTTCCGCGAAGAAGCCTCGGAGCAACGATCGACACTCTTCTTCACGCACGCCTGTCGTGATCTCACACCGGTGATTCAGCGTGGGATGTTGAAGCAGGTTCATCACGCCGCCGGCAGCTCCGCCTTTGACGTCGCTCGCGCCAAATACAACTCGAGCCAGCCGGACATGCACGACGGCTCCGGCGCACATCGGGCATGGTTCTTTCGTGACGTAGAGCGTGCATTCATTCAGCCGCCAGTCACCCACCGCGCTCTCGGCCTGAGTGATGGCCAGCATCTCGGCGTGCGCCGTCGCGTCCTTCAACATCTCCACCTGGTTGGATGCCCGCGCAATGATTCTTCCGCCAAGGACAATGACCGCTCCAACGGGAACCTCTTCCAGCTCGTAAGCCTTTGCAGCCTGCCGCAAAGCCTCACCCATGAAATAATGATCGCTCTCAAGATCAATGATAGGCTCGGAGTCAGACATAAAAATCTCAGTGGCATCCTTCCGTCGGAGAACACAACAGCGGTTCGTGTGAAGACTTGATCCGGGATTCCTCTATCATCCATTCGTTCCGTCCGGAAGGGTTCGCCCTGCAATTCGCGGCAACGAAACCGCCACGATGCTTCAGGAACAATGGCCAGATCTGTTCCCGATCCGTCTCAGGAACGCGCAACTTGTCCAAATCTTCGATCGAAAAAAACGAGAACCGGCCCTCCCGGTGTGGTTCCGGCAGTGAGTGAAGCCGTGGCAGCACTTCGAAGAGAAACATGAGCCAATGCGCCTGTCCTTCGTAACCGTGCTCACTGACGATGCCGGTCAAATGGAGATCTCGCGGCCCGATCCGCAAGCCGAGTTCTTCGGCAGCCTCCCGGCATGCACAAGCGTGAGGAGACTCACCTTCGTCCGTGTGCAGTTTGCCGCCGCACGGGCTCCACAATCCACGGTTCGGCTCCTGGGCGCGCTCCATCAGGAGCACTTCCTCGCGCTGGCTGAAGCAGTAGAGCAGCGTCGCGATCTTGTAGGGCAGAGCCATGCATGAAAATGTCCGGGCAAGCGGTTCAATTGTCGAGAATGGACCTCTGGATCGCCATGACAGCCCGGATCGTCCGGGACCGTGTCTGAAGCCCACCGCAATCGCGTGATGGAATCGCGGCACCTGGACGCTCCAGGTTGACATATTTACCCTAAAGGTCCGGCCGCATTCATCCGATGATTTGGGGTGGCCGGGTCGCACTTTGCTCCTTGCTGGTTGGATACGGCCTTGAATCGCCATGTCCGTTTTACGCCACGTCGTCCTTGTATCGACCGAGCCCACGCTCTCAGCGAGGTTGTCGTCAGCCTTTGACGGATTTGGTTCCGGCTGGAAATTGCATATCGCAACCAGCGAAGCCGGTGTTCACGACAAGATCGACGAGGGCCGGTGCGACGTCCTGATGGTCGATTCCAGTATTGAACGTGAGGCAGCGCTCGACCTGATGGGCAACGTCTGGCAGGCGCATCCCGAGATCATCCGGTTCCTCTGCCACACCAGTCCGGACGACGATTTGATGATGCGGTGCGTCTGGAGTTGCCACCGGCTGTTCACCCAGGAACTGGAGCCGACGGCCATTCTCGAAGCGATTCAACGCGCCGTTCAAGTCCAGCGCTGGCTTGGCAACCGGAACATCCATGAGATGGTTTCACGACTCCGGACGTTTCCGACGATCCCGACGCTTTAATTCCGCGTGCTGAAGGAACTGGAATCGCCGAACACCTCGACTGACACGCTCGCCGACCTGATCCAGAGTGACATGGCCATCAGCACGAAGATCATTCAAATCGTCAACTCGGCCCTTTACGCCCGGCAACGCAAGATCTCCGATCTCAGGGAGGCGGTGCAACATCTCGGCCTGAACAACCTGAAATCGCTCGTGCTCGCCATCCAGGCCGTGGCGAAGCTGGACAAGATCAAGCCTCTCTACTTTTCGGCGGACAAGATCTGGCGACACGGCCTGGCGGTTGCGCAACTGGCCCGCACCATCGCCGAACGTGAATCCGCCGATCCAGCTCTCGCGGATGACGCCTACATGGCAGGCCTGCTGCACGACATTGGAAAACTCGTGCTGGCCTCAAACCTGGAAGAGCAGTACCGCGGCGTGATCACGCTCGCCCGCCAACAGCGGATTCCCCTGGTGGATGTCGAAACTCAAATTTTTGGGGCAACCCACGGTGAGGTGGCGGCCTACCTTGTCGCGCTTTGGGGGCTCCCGGAGCGAATCGTCGAAGCCATCGCGCTCCATCACTCGCCGGGGCGGAACGAGGACGCCAAATTCTCACCACTCACAGCCGTTCACATCGCCAATTCCATCTCGCATGAGGAAAGCCCGGACAAGGAGGAAACTTGTCCCTCGGTTCTCGATGCCGATTATGTGAAACGCCTCGATCTCACTGACCGCATCGATACCTGGCGAAGCAAACCGAAGGGCGGAACAAAAACTGTCGAGGCTTCAGCCCGGGAGGAACGTCCCCTGGAAGTGGCGAATCAGCCCGAAGCAGAACGATCCCGCAGGTTCTCAAGCGCCCTCGTCTGGCGTTGGTGCGCCTATGGGACGGCAGCGGCCGCCGCCATGATTGTAGTCTGGTGGGTGTTCAGCCGGATCCTGGTTCGTGCTCGCAATGCACCGCCACAGCCAGCGGAAGAAGTCCTTGTGATTCCTGTGGGATCACCTCCTGTGCCTCAAGGGAATCAGCCACTGATTTCAGCAACCACCCCGCTCTCCACACCCGGAACTTCGATTCCGCCGGTGATGACAAATTCATCCTCCGTGGACCGGACCAATGGTCCGGTCAAGCCTGCCGTTTCGGCGTCCGCCCGAAGCACATCATCCACCCCCAGCACCAACGCCGCTACACCGGCTCCTGCTCCATCGAAGAGCTACACGCTTGAAGCGATATTTCAACGCCCTCAGAAATCAGCCGCGATGATCAATGGTCGGCCGGTCTTCGCCGGCGATAAGATCGACGGCGCCACTGTGCTGTCGATTGGAACAAACGAAGTCCGGCTGCTTGTGGATGGCTCGGAGCGCATATTGAAGATGCGACAGTAACTGGCCGGGGAGGAGCGTGAAATTCATTCCGCCGGATCGTGGAAGTGGAGTGCACGCCGTGTTCTCATCCAGGCTCCGGAGGACTCGCACCTTCCTGCTGAATGAATTCCGCGCTCCGGCACCACGCTCGGCCACGCCCGGTCTTGAGGTCTTCTCGTTATCGACTTCCGGAGACACCGAAAGATCAGGACACCGCCATAAATTCTCTTGGCCGGTCCATTCCGAGCGGCTACTGAGAGTGACATGCCATCGACTTTCCACCCTGCACAATCGAGGCACCGCGCGCCCGTGGTTGCGGTGCGATGGCTGTTGCTTGCTCTGCTTGCAGGGCAAATCTCCCCAATGTCCGCGGCACCGGTATCGTTTCGCAATGATGTGATGGCCGTGCTCTCCAAGGCGGGCTGCAACGCGGGTGCCTGTCACGGAAATGCCAATGGCAAGGGCGGCTTCAAGCTGTCGTTGCGGGGCGAAAGTCCGGAGGAGGATTTTGCCGCGCTGACGCGGGAGTTCGCCGGACGCCGGGTGGATTTGATTGAGCCGGAACGCAGCCTGATTCTGCTAAAACCGACCACCCAACTCGCGCACGAAGGAGGCAAACGCTTCGACAAGGAGGCACCCGGATACACCGCGTTGTTTGAATGGTTGAAAGCCGGAGCCACCAGCGATGTGAAGGAAGCTCCACGTCTGACAAAGATCGAAGTCACGCCCCAGGAATCGATCCTCGTCGAGCCGGCCAATGAAGTTCAAATCCAGGCCTGGGCCACATTTTCGGATGGTTCCCGGCGCGACATCACACGAACCGCGACTTACGACACCTCAAACCCGCTTGCCGTTGTTTCACCCGAGGGACGGGTGCGGCGGGAGAAGGCCGGCGAAACAGTGGTTCTTGTCCGATACCTCGATCAGCAGGTTCCGGTCAGGCTGGCGTTCGTCCCGGCCCGACTAGAATTCAAATGGACCAAGACGCCGGAGAACAACTTCATTGATCAGCACATTTTTGCGAAACTGCGGGACATGCGGATGAATCCGTCGGACGTCTGCTCGGATGAGATTTTCGTCCGGCGCGCCCACCTCGATCTGATCGGGAAACTGCCCACAGCGGACGAGGCTCGCGCTTTTGTGATGGATCGCCATCGAAACAAACGGGTGAAACTGATCGATGCGCTTTTGACACGCCCCGAATTCGCCGATTGGTGGGCTTTGAAATGGTCGGACCTCCTTCGAGTGGAGGCGCGCACGCTGGATGAGAAGGGAATGTTGGGATTCCACCATTGGATACGCCAAAGCTTTGCCACGAACAAGCCTATGGACCAGTTCGTGCGCGAACTGGTCGCCGCACGAGGCAGTACTTACCAGAATCCGCCGGCGAACTTTTACCGCGCCAATCGGGATCCGGTGACTCGCGCTGAAACGGCCGCGCAGGTTTTCCTCGGCATTCGCCTTCAATGCGCCCAGTGCCACAATCATCCCTTTGATCGCTGGTCACAGAACGATTACTACGACTGGGCGGCGGCGTTTGGCCGGGTGAAATACAAGGTGCTCGAGAATCTCCGGCGCGACAGCAACGATTCGCATGAGTTCAAGGGGGAACAGATCGTTTTCATTGGCAGCCGCGGCGAGGTGAAGCATCCCAAGACGGGAAAAGCGGCCGAACCGCGAATGCTCCTCGAAGAACGGCCCATGGAGGTTGAGCCAGCCACGCCCGCGGTTTCTGCCGAAGGAACGGAGAAACCAGACGCTTCAACGGAACTGGATCAACTCGCACGATGGATCACTTCGCCCGGGAACCCTTTCTTTGCTCGCGCCCAGGTCAATCGAGTGTGGTTCCATCTCATGGGCCGGGGCATCGTCGATCCGATCGATGATTTTCGTCCGACCAATCCCGCGTCTCATCCCGAGCTCCTGGACAAGCTGGCGGAGGAGTTTGTACGGCAGAATTTCGATCTCCGCCACCTCATCAAACGAATCGCCGGCTCGCGGGCATATCAGCTTTCCAGTGAACCGAACCCGACCAACGCTGAGGACGAAATCAACTATTCGCATGCTTTGGTGCGGCGGTTGACAGCCGAGCAACTCCTGGATGCCCAGGCGCAGGTCGTGGATGTGCCTCTGAAGTTGCGCGGGTTTCCTGCCGGCACCCGTGCGATCCAGTTGCCAGGCGCACACACGGAGCGCCGCCGCGGCGAGCGCATCAGTAACGCCGACCTTTTTCTTGAACTCTTCGGCAAACCTCCACGTCTGCTGGCGTGCGAATGCGAACGATCGACCGACACCACGATGGGCCAGGCATTCGCACTCATCAGCGGTCCGGGATTGAATGAGCTGCTATCAAAGCCGGACAACAGGATCGGCAAATGGCTCGCGGCAGATCGCGCGAATGAAGACCTCGTGGATGATCTCTACTGGACAAGTGTCGGACGGACGCCAGGCAAAGCCGAACGCGAAAGCGCACTGAAGCACCTGCAAAGCGGCCAGGACAAACGCGCCGCGCTGGAGGACATCGCCTGGAGCCTGATGAATGCGAAGGAATTTGTACTCCGAAAATGAGCTGCGAACACATCAACTTCCGGATGAACCGCCGGGATTTTTTCGGGCGCTTTGCCCTTGGCCTGGGCGGGATGGGATTGTTCAGCCTGCTCCAGCGTGAAGCCGCTGGAGCAGGAGTTACAGGCAGTGCCTTCAAAGGCATCCTTGATTCAACGCACTTTGCGCCAAAAGCGAAGAGGATCATCTACCTGTTCATGAGCGGCGGGCCGTCACAGCTTGATCTTTTCGATTACAAACCCGTTCTCAACCGGCAGAATGGCGAGGATCTCCCGGATGAAATCCGCAAGGGACAACGGCTCACCGGCATGACCGGCTATCAGGCGCGCCTGCCTCTCGCGGGCTCAATTTTCAATTTTGCCCGTCACGGTCAGAGCGGTGCCTGGATGAGCGAGCTGCTCCCGGCGACATCCAGGATGGTGGACGACCTGTGTTTCATCAAATCGATGCACACAGACCACATCAACCATGATCCGGCCATCACTTTTTTCCAGACGGGCCATCAACTGCCGGGCCGGCCTTCGATGGGCGCGTGGTTGAGTTACGGGCTTGGAAACGCGAACGACAATCTTCCCGCGTTTGTCGTGTTGATCTCGAAGGACCGCATCGATCAGCCGCTCTATGCGCGGCTGTGGGGGAACGGTTTTCTCCCTAGCACACATCAAGGCGTTCAGTTTCGTTCCGGCAAGGATCCGGTGCTTTACCTCCAAAACCCGGACGGAGAATCCACCACCAGCCGGCGCAAAATGCTGGACCGCCTGGCCGAACTGCACGCGATCCAGTTTGAGGATCTGGGAGATCCCGAGATCAACTCCCGCGTGGCGCAGTACGAGATGGCCTACCAGATGCAAACGAGCGTGCCTGAAGTCATGGAGGTCTCACGTGAGCCGGAGAGTGTGTTCGAGCTGTATGGCCCTGAAGCCCGCCAGCCGGGAACGTTCGCCGCGAATTGCCTGCTGGCCCGGCGCCTCGCCGAGCGAAACGTCCGCTTCATCCAGCTTTACCATCCCGGCTGGGATCATCACGGCAGCCTGCCGAATGGAATCCGCCGCCAGTGCAAGGACGTGGATCAGGCGTGCTTCGGCCTTGTGACCGACCTCAAGCAACGGGGATTGCTCGACGACACGCTCGTGGTTTGGGGCGGTGAGTTTGGGCGGACCAATTACTCTCAAGGCAAGCTGACTGCCACGGACTACGGTCGCGATCATCATCCGCGCTGCTTCACCGTCTGGATGGCCGGGGGCGGGATCAAACCGGGAATGACCTTTGGTGCCACCGACGATTACGGCTACAATGTGGCGGAGAATCCCGTGAGCGTTCACGACCTTCAGGCCACGATTCTGCATCAACTGGGGATCAACCACGAGAAACTCACCTATAAGTTTCAGGGCCGTTACTACCGGCTGACGGACGTTCACGGGGAGCTGCTGAAGGCAGTGTTGGTTTAAGAGTCTCTAAGGTCCGCACATTCTTGCCGACTCGAACGACGAGGATGCCTTCCGGTTTGTCCAGGATGGCCTGCTGGAGGCAGCATTGGGGCTGATGCTCCGAAACTTCAATCGAAGTAGGGCCTTAACACATTACCGGCAACGCGCACCGCTTTTTTTCGGCCCTCGAGCGTTTTACCAAAAGTCGGATCCTCGACCTCGATGCAGACCGGGCCGCGATATGTGGTCTCCATCAACGCCGACATGAACTTCGCCCAATCCATCTCGCCGTAGCCGGGGATGCGCGGTGTGTGCCATTCGTTCGGATGAGCAAAAATCCCCACTTCATTGATGCGGTCACGGCGGATCTTCACGTCTTTCGCGTGCAGATGAAACAACTTGTCCTGAAACTCGCGCAACGGACTGGCCGGGTCCATGTGCTGAAGAACAAAATGCGACGGATCGTAGTTCAAACCAAAGTGCTTCGATGGAATATCGTTGAAGGCGCGCCGCCAGACGACCGGTGTTGTCATCAAATTCTTGCCGCCGGGCCATTCGTCCCTGGTGAAGGACATTGGACAATTTTCGATGCCAATCTTGATGTCGTGATCCTCGGCGAACTGAATGAGCGGACGCCACGCTTTAAGAAAGCGCGGCCAGTTGTCGTCCACACTCTTCGTCCAGTCGCGGCCAACGAAAGTGTTCACGTTTTTCAATCCGAGCTTCTCCGCCGCGAGGATGACCCTCCTGAGATGCGTCAACGCTACTCGGGCAACTTCTGGATTCGGATCGAGCGGATTCGGATAATAGCCGAGCGCGGTGATCGACACGCCATGTTTCGCGCAGAGAGCATGGACATCTTCCGCTCGCGATTTGCCAAACCCAGCGACATCGATGTGCGTCACACCCGCGAACTTTCGATCCGCTTTGCCGACAGGCCAGCACATGATCTCGACGCACGCAAAACGTTCCGCAGCGGCAAACGCGAGAACCTGGTCAAGATTGAGTTCAGGAAGAATGGCGGAAACAAAGCCGAGTTTCATGTTTGTGTCGTGTTAAGTTTCTGAAGCAGTGATTTTAGATGACTCAATTCAGGCCGGGTCAAGGGGGAACTCCTTCCGGGAACAATTCGCGGTGCATCCACAAGTTGTCGGTGAACTTGGCTGTCGGCCAGGAGCGTGGTTGTGTGCGCAGCACCAGCCGCAGCAGGTTTGGCGTGAGGGCGTGCCATCGATACTGCTGCGACTGGCTTTCAGCACAGTCGCGCTCCACCGACTTGTGGATGCACCGGCTAGTGCAAGCACTGCTTGAGCAGTGACACTCCACCGTTTAGAAAGTGTCGCAACACAAACACTGATGGCTCAAAAGTCACCACGATCCGATCGACGCCAATTTGCACCATTTCCTCCAATACCTTTTTGAACTGGAAACTCTCATGCCCTCAAAACGACTCGCTGGTTCCTCCTTCACTCTCGCCCGGAAACGTTACACCGATCTCGGCGTGGACGTGGACCGCGCGCTCAAAGCCCTCGCGAAAATCCCCGTCTCGCTCCACTGCTGGCAGGGGGATGATGTCGGCGGATTCGAGAATCTCGGCAATACCTTGAGCGGCGGCATCGCCGTCACAGGCAACCATCCCGGCAAGGCGCGCACGCCGGACGAATTGCGGATGGACTTGGAGAAAGCACTCTCGCTCATCCCTGGCACTCACCGCCTCAACCTGCACGCGATGTATGGCGAGTTCGGTGGGAAAAAAGTGGACCGCGACGAAATCGAGCCTTCGCTTTTCCGGAACTGGATCGCTTGGGCGAAAGAGAACGGACTCGGACTCGACTTCAACCCGACTTGTTTCTCACATCCGAAGGCGGCGGATGGCTTCACGCTCTCGCATCGCGACAAAAGCATTCGCCGGTTCTGGATTGAGCACTGCCGCCGCTCGCGGGAAATCGGCGCCGCGATGGGCCGCGCACTTGGCACGCCTTGCGTCACCAACGTCTGGATTCCTGACGGCTTCAAGGACACGCCCGCCGACCGCCAGGCCCCACGCGAACGCCTCGCCGCAGCGCTCGACGAAGTTTTCAAGAAGCCCCTGCCCGCGAAGCACAACCTCGACGCCGTGGAACCAAAACTCTTCGGCATCGGCGCAGAGAGTTGCACCGTAGGCTCGCACGAGTTCTACCTCGGCTACGCCATCACGCGTTGCAAACTGCTCTGCCTCGACGCCGGCCATTTCCATCCCACCGAGAGCATCGCGGACAAAATCTCCAGCGTGCTCCTCTATCTGCCGGAGATTCTGCTGCACGTCAGCCGCGGCGTCCGCTGGGACAGCGACCACGTCGTCACCTTCACCGACGAACTCCAGGCCATCGCCCGTGAAATCATAGCCACTGGCCGCCCTGAGCGCGTTCGCATCGGCCTCGACTATTTCGACGCGAGCATCAATCGCATCGCCGCGTGGGTCATCGGCACGCGCAACCTGCTTCGCGCCCTCCTCCTTGCGCTGCTCGAACCGCCCGCCATCCGCGCCGCCGAACTCGCTGGTGACAACACCGCCCGTCTCGCCCTTCAGGAAGAGAGCAAATCGCTCCCCTTCGATGCCGTGTGGGATTACTACTGCGAAACCAAAGGCGTCCCCGTCAGCGGAGCGTGGCTGACGGAGGTCCGCAAATATGAAGCCGATGTTTTGTTGAACCGCAGATAAACGCAGATGAAGAAGGAATCTCAAGAATCGGTATCTGCGTGCATCTGCGCCCGTCTGCGTTTCAAATTCTTCCCCTGCCAAAATCAACAACGGAGAAAAGCATGCATCATGATGTGATTTACAAAAAGGACGAGAGCTACCGGCTGCTGGGCGCGGCCTTTGAAGTTTACAACGACCGCGAATTCGGACTGGCTGAGGAGATTTACCATGAGTGCATGGAAATCGAACTGGAACTGCGCGGGATCACCTTGCGTGCGAAGCAGGAGCTGGCCTGCTTCTACAAGGGCCGCGAACTCAAGAAGCGTTACATTCCCGACCTGTTTGTCTTTGAAAGCATCGTTGTCGAACTCAAGGCGGTGGGTCAGTTGCTCCCCGAGCACGAGGCTCAATTTATCAACTACCTGCGAATCACGAAACAGTCGCTCGGCTACTTGATCAATTTTAGCAAAGCCGGTGGTGTGAATTTCAAGCGCGTCATCCTCTCTGAGTTTCTCACCAAATGAAAATCTGCGTTTATCCGTGTTTATCTGCGGTTCAATGAACTGTCTTCTCCAACTTACCTCAGTCACCAAATCCTTTGGTGCGGTGCGCGCCCTCAAGGGTGTGTCGTTTGACCTGCGGGCGGGCGAAGTGCATGCGTTGCTTGGCGAGAATGGCGCGGGCAAGTCCACACTCATTAAGGTCATCACCGGCGCACACCAACCGGACGGCGGGACCATCGCCATCAACGGTGAGCACGTCACTCATCTCACGCCCGCCGCTGCGCACCGGCTCGGCATCGCCTGCATTTACCAGCAGCCCGCGCTGTTCCCCGACCTCACCGTGGCGGAGAACATCGCCGTGCGGCTGGAGAAAGTCCGCCCGCTCGCACGTGTGAACTGGGCGGCGCGGCGGAGGCTTGCGGATGAATTGCTCCGCCGCATCGGCGCGGAGATTTCGTCCGACGCCGAGGTCCGCTCGCTCTCGATGCCCGAGCAGCAACTCGTCGAAATCGCCTGTGCGCTCGGAGCTGGCGCGCGCATCGTCATCATGGACGAGCCGACCGCGTCGCTGACGCATACGGAGGTCGAGTTGCTCTTCGCCGTCGTGCGCGAACTGCGCGCCAGCGGCGTCGGCGTCATCTATATCTCGCATCGCTTGGATGAAATTTTCATCCTAGCAGATCGTGTGACCGTGCTGCGCGATGGCGAGAGCGTGGGGACTCGGCTCGTTCGTACGCCGGTTCCCCCTCACCCCAGCCCTCCCCCGCATGGCGAGCCTCTTTTCTCAAGGCGGATGCCTTGGAACCAGGAAGTTTGCTGGCTGTGGCGGGCACCCGGGCTGCAGCGCCGAGTTTTGGCGGACACAGAGGCTCAGCAGGCACGGGTAGC
>SXGS01777359.1_pt1 | contig 22209 bp, 19 predicted proteins | sample 3174681 | NCBI WGS metagenome assembly SXGS01 (sample SAMN11356861, study PRJNA531348) | freshwater metagenome | isolation source: freshwater sample F1-80 | place: China: Fuxian Lake, Yuxi | collected 2017-12-25
CCCTAGGCGGCCTTGGAGCGGCCTTGGATGCCGCCGATCGAGGCACGGAAATCGTCGCCCTCCACATTTTCGGGGCGGCCGCCCGGGCCGGGCCCCGAGGTTGGTCCGATTTTGCGGATCTTGGGACAGGCTCTAGATATCGAGCCTGCCTTCGTTCGGAACCACGAAGTCCACTTCCTTGCCATGGTGGTCCCGGTAGAAGTAGATCTCGGCCTGCTTACCCAGGTGCGTAAACGACCGAACCAACTGGCCGAAAGCGAGCGTCTCGAAGATGTGACCGTACAGCGCGCTTTCGCGCAGCGCCTGAATAGAGTGTAGTCCCAGCAGGAAGCAAACCAGCCCGGTGTCGAGGAAGTAGATCTTGGGAGTCTTGACGATCCGTTTGCCGAAGTTGTTGAAGTAGGGTTCGCAAAAGCGGATCACGCCCGCGCCCTCCAGGACATCGGTCCAGGTCTTGACCGTGTTGGGGCTCAGTCCCAGATCGGTGGCGATGGAACTATGCGAGGCCATCTGTCCGGTTCGCGCCGCCAGCAGGCGCAGGAACCGGTTGAATTCGCGCGCATTGCGCACCTGGACCACATGGCGGATGTCGCGTTCCAGATAAGTGGGGATATAGCCGCTGAAGAAGAGCTCCGCGTCGATGCCCTTGGCGTGAATTTCCGGGTAGCCTCCCGCCAGGATCCAATGCAAGAGCCGGTCGCCCTCGGCCGCCGTTCCGAAGGCTCGCTCGAGTTCGTGCAGCGACAGTGAGTTCAGGTTGAGAATCCCGACACGGCCGGCGAGACTCTCCGCGCCGGACTGATTCAGATGGAACTGCTGGGATCCGGTGAGGATGTACCTGCCGTTCTCGTCCCGGTGAGCGTCGATGTCCGCCTTGATGTGGCGGAGCAGCACCGGTGCGTATTGGACCTCATCGACGATCACCGGCGGGGGGTAGCGCTGAAGGAACTGCGCGCCCGCCTCTTCAGCCAGATCGGCGACATGGGGCAGGTCGAGCGAGACGTACCGGTGGTTGGAAAAGGCCTGGCGGAGAGCGGTCGACTTGCCCGCCTGCCGGGGACCGGCGAGCATGAGTGCCGGCCTTTGGGACGCCACCGACTGGATGGCGGGCAGCAAGTCTCGTATTATCTCCACTATGGGTAGTTTGCAATTCAATTTCGGAATTGTCAAACATCATATTTCGGAATGCCCGAAACCTGGGACGTCCGGGACCGGGCGCGCGCCGCCGCCCGGCTACGGCAGCGTCTTCAGAGCCACGTTACGGAACTCGATCTTCATCGGCGGACCGACGTGCATCTGGAACCCGAGCAGGCCCTCCATGGCGCGTCCGGCCGGATCGTCGTCAATGAACACGCTCATCGTTTGACCGTTGAGCACGTGGGTGAGGATGTTGCCGCGCGCGATGATGTGGAGCGTGTTCCAGTCGTTCGTCTTGACCCAGCCGCGCAGGTTCTCGTTCGGCTTCAAATTGCCGAGCACGCGGGGCCGGTCCGCGCCCGTCTTGGACGCCAGTTGGCCGCGCATGGCAAGGAACCCGCGTCCGCGCTCCTCGTAGAGCTGGCCGGTGTAGACGTTGGTGAAGTCGATGTCGGCCTGATAGCCCTTGAGCACCCACTTGCCCACTTCGGGCAGTTCGACGCTGCGGTATTGAACGCCGCTGTTGGTGCTGTTCATCCGGTAGTCGAGCTTCAACTCGAAATTCGCCGGCTTACCGCCGCGCCAGATCAAAAACGTATTCAGCTTCAATTGCTTTTCAGGCGTGGATTCGCCGACGATCGTACCGCCCTCGGCGCGCCAGAAATCGAGGTTGCCTTCCCAGCCGTTCAAAGTCGAGCCGTCGAAGATGGGCGTGAATCCCGTCCGGTCGTCCATGGCTAGCGGCTCCACCATGGCGCGGCCCGCGCCCTTCTTTCCGCCGCTTTTCGGCTGTTGGGCGAACGCGCCGCCTTGCGCCAGCGCCAGCGCCATCAGCGCGATCCCCGACCCCGCCGCGGCCCATGCGCAGGCGTTTCGATTCGTACCCAGAATCATGAACGATGTCTCCTGAACTCCCGATGGTACCACCGGGTCACGCCAGCAGCGGTTTCACCACCTTCGACGGTTCCACGCCCGTCAGCCGCTGATCCAGCCCCTGGAACTTGTAGGTGAAGCGCTCGTGATCGATGCCGTAGCAGTGCAGCATGGTCGCCTGCAGATCGCGAATATGCACCGGATCGCGCACGATGTTGTAGGAGAAGTCGTCCGTTTCCCCATGCACCACGCCGCCCTGGATGCCGCCGCCCGCCAGCCACATGCTGAAGCAGCGCGGATGGTGGTCGCGTCCGTAGTTGGTGGAGGTCAGCTTGCCTTGCGAATAGATGGTGCGCCCGAACTCGCCGCCCCACAGCACCATCGTGTCGCCGAGCATGCCGCGTTGCTTCAGGTCGGTGACCAGGCCGTAACAGCCTTGATCGATATCCTTGCACTGGGCCGCCAGCGTTTCCGGCAGCAGATTGTGCTGATCCCAACCGCGCTGGTAGATCTGCACGAAGCGCACGCCGCGTTCCACCAGCCGCCGCGCCAGCAGCACCGAATGCGCGAAGGAGCCGGGCTTGCGCGCGTCCTCGCCGTAGAGCTTGTAGGTGCTCTCCGGCTCTTTCGAAAGGTCGGTCAACTCCGGCACGGAGGACTGCATCCGGTACGCCATCTCGTACTGCGCGATGCGCGCCGCGGTCTCGGGATCGCGATTGGCCTCGTACTGCATCTGGTTCAACTCGCCGAGCGAATCGAGCATGCGGCGGCGCACCTTGGCGTCGACGCCTTCGGGGTTGTTGATATAGAGGACCGGGTCGCCGCCGGATCGCATTGCGACGCCGGCGTATTTGGCCGACAGGAAACCGGCGCTCCACAGCCTCGCCGAGATCGCCTGCACGCCCGCCTTGGGATGCGTGTGCTGGGCGTTCAATACGACGAAAGAGGGCAGATCCTCGTTCATGCTGCCCAGTCCGTACGCCATCCACGCGCCCATGCACGGCTTGCCCGCCACCATCGATCCGCTCTGCATGAACGTGATGGCCGGCTCGTGGTTGATCGCTTCGGTGTGCATCGTGCGTACGATCGCCATCTCACCCGCCATTTTGGCGGTGTTCGGCAGCAGTTCGGAGATCCATGCGCCGGAGGGCCCATGTTGCGCAAACTTGAAAATGCTCGGCGCGATCGGGAAGCGCGATTGTCCCGACGTCATTGTGGTTAGCCGCTGGCCGTTGCGAATGGACTCGGGGAGATCCTTGTCGAACCATTCCTTCATGCCTGGCTTGTAGTCGTACAGATCGAGCTGCGACGGCCCACCCACCATGTGCAGATAGATGCCGCGCTTCGCCTTGGCGGGAAAGTGCGGAAGCCCGGGGATTCCGCCCGTCGCGCCACGCATCAACGACGCCAGGGCGATCGATCCGAAGCCGCGCGCGCCGTGTCCGAAGAACTGGCGCCGCGTTTCGGTCTGTAGGGTGCGATCCACGAAGTTCATTTGTTCAGCGCCTCGTCGAGATTCAGGATGTTGCTGGCGATCATCGTCCATGCGGCGAACTCGGGCGGCGCAAGACTGGGGTTGGCTTTCGACTCGCCGACGGCCAACAGGCGCTTGGCCTCGGCGGGCTTCGAGTCGTAGTGCGACAGCAGATCGGCGAGGGCTTTGCGCACCACCGTCCGCTCGCGCGCGTTGAGCGGCCTGGCGATCGCGGCGGAAGTCATCGCGTCCAGGCGCTGGTCGAACGTCTTGCCGCTTTCGATCGATCGTTCCGCCATGCGGCGAGCCGCTTCCACCATCTGCGGATCGTTCAGCGTCACCAGCGCCTGCAGCGGCGTGTTGGTGCGTTCGCGCCGGACAGTGCAGGTTTCGCGCGTGGGCGCGTTGAAGATCTCCATCGACGCGGGTGGAGCGCTACGCTTCCAGAAGGTATACATGCCGCGCCGGTAGAGCGCTTCGCCGTGGTCCTGCTTGTAGAAGCGTGTGTTGCTGCCCCTCATCGCCACGGTCTCCCAGATTCCGTCGGGTTGATACGGCTTGACGCTGGGACCGCCGATGACGGGGTTCAAGCTTCCGCTCGCGGCAAGGAAAAGGTCGCGCACCATCTCGCCGTCCATCCGGAATCGCGGACCGCGCGACAGCAGCCGGTTCTCGGGATCCTTGCGCAGCTTCTCGTCCGTGGCTGCCGCGGATTGCCGGTACGCCGCCGACATGACGATGAGCTTGTACATCTTCTTCATGTCCCAACCTGTGTCGCGGAACTCGATGGCGAGCCAATCGAGGAGTTCCGGATGCGACGGCGTCTGTCCCTGCGATCCGAAGTCCTCGGCGGTCTTGACGATGCCCGTTCCGAACACCTCCTGCCACATGCGATTCACGGTCACCCGCGCGGTGAGCGGGTTGCTTGGATCCATCAGCCATTTGGCCAGGCCCATCCGGTCGCGCGGCAGCGACGCGGCCATCGGCGGCAGAACCGACGGAGTGGCGGGCGTGACCTTGTCGCGAGGCTGATCGTACTGGCCTCGGTAAAGGATGTTCGCCATCGGCGCCGAGTCCGCCTTCTCCTGCATCACCAGCGTTACGGCCGCGCGGCTCTGAACGAGCGCCTGCTCCTGTTCGACGCCGGCCAGTTCGGAGTCGAGCTTGCGATAGGCCTCGTCCTCGCGATTCAGGAAGAACGCGAGCTTGGTGTCGCGATCCGCCGTGCCTTCGCGCAGTGCGTTCCACGAAGCGAGGATCGCGGCTTCCTCGGGACGCACGGCGCGCGAATAGATCCGGAAACCGGCGATGGCGCCGCCGGCGAAATAGCGCTTGGCTTCGCCGCCCAGGCGGACGGGAGCGTCGATGGCGATGCTCTCCTTGATTGCCGCGCCGATGTTGGCGCCGCGCGCGGGAGCGCCGCTCGACTTGCCGTTGATGTAGAGGCGGAGTCCGCGTTGATCGCGCGATCCGTCGTAGGTAAAAACCAGATGCGCCCACTCGCCCGGCTTCAGACGGTTGATGTTGTTGCCGGTGGCGCGGATCGAGCCGTTGCCCCCGAGCCGGAGCTGCGGAATCCGTGCGTTGATCTCGATCGCCCAGCCCTTGGGGACGGTGTCGCCATCGTCGTCGTCATCCTTGCGCGACGGCTTGGGGACGGTCTGGCTGGCGGCGGTGAAGCTGTCCTCGCCCTTCGGCATCAGCACCCACGCGGCGATGGTGAACGGCTTGTCGAGGTCGAATCCTGCGGGAGCGGGAAGGTTGATCGCCGCCTTCTCTCCGAAGCGCAACGCGGGCGCGGTCTTGGCTGGGCCGTCTCCGCGCGAGATGCCAGCCGGCAGTTCCCGGTTCGCATCGATGGAGAAGAGGTTGGCGCTCGCCAGCGGTTCCTCGGGCGTGGCGCCGGTCCGCGCTTCGAACTCCGCGCCGGCGGCCGCTTGGCGGGCCTTCTTCGCGTCCGCCAGACGGGTGGCTTCCGCCTTCAACTCGTTCCAGCGGCTCTCGTCCTCGGACTTGGGAACGAACAGCACCGGCGGCGTGTCGGGGATGTTGCCGTCCATCGGGTTCTGGGTGGTGTTCCGGAAGAACGCGGCCATCTGATAGAACTCGCGTTGCGCGATGGGATCGAACTTGTGATCGTGGCACGACGCGCATCCGGCGGTGAGCCCCAGCCACACGGTGGCGGTCGTGTCGACGCGATCCTTGGCGTACATCGCGGCCACTTCGTCGGGAATCGATCCGCCTTCGTTGGTGGTCACGTTGCAGCGATGGAATCCGGAAGCGATCTGGTGTTGCTGCGTGCGGTTGGGAATCAGGTCGCCGGCGATCTGCTCGATGGTGAAGCGGTCAAAGGGCACGTTCGCGTTGAAGGCTCCGATGACCCAGTCGCGGTACGGCCACATTTCGCGGTAGTTGTCCACGTGGATGCCGTGCGTGTCGCCGTAGCGTGCGGCGTCCAGCCAGTAGCGGCCGCGGTGTTCGCCGAAGCGTTCGGAGGCGAGCAGGCGGTCGACGGCTTTTTCGTACGCGCCGGCGGATTTGTCCGCGAGGAACTCATCGATTGCGGCGGCGGTGGGAGGCAGACCGGTGAGGTCGAGCGAGACACGGCGGAGCAGCGCGCGGCGATCGGCCTCGGGTGCGGGGCGAAGTCCGGCGGCCTCGATCTTCGCGAGCAGGAAGCGGTCGATGGGAGTGCGGATCCACGCGGCGTTGCGCACGGCGGGCGCCGCGGGACGCGTGGGCGGCACGAACGACCAATGCTCTTTCCAGGGGGCGCCTTGTTCGATCCAAGTCCGCAACAGGCCCTTCTGCGCGGCGGTCAATGTCTTCTTGGTAGCGGCGGGCGGCATCCGCATCGCATCCTTGGCGTGGTTGACGCGCTGGAGAATCAGGCTCTCGTCCGGCTTGCCGGGCACGATCGCCGCGCCGGTCTTGCGAACTTCGAACGCGCCATCCCGCGTGTCGAGCCGCAGGTTGCCGAGCCGCGTGTTCTTGTCGGGACCGTGGCAGGCGAAGCAGGCATCGGAGAGAAGGGGCCGGATCTCGCGCTGGAAATCGACGGGACGGCCCGCGGCGTGCAGAGACACGGCCGCGCATAGAGCGAGGAGCGGACGCATGATTTAGCTAATAGCATATCAATACGGGATGCGGGAGAAGAGCGAAGGCCGGTCCGCTTGTCACTCCAGCCGGAACTTCCATGGAGAGCGCGCTCTACCGGCCCGACTTCGTCCTGATCGTGAAAGGAGAACTCGTAGTCTGGGCAGCCGGGTGGACCGGGACACGCCGGTGAGAGCCATGCTGGCGCGCCGCCTTTCAACCGGCTCTCTCCAAAGCCGCGAGCACACTCCATGCTTTAGTGGCTGGCCCGGCGCTCATCTGGAATCGAGAACGAAACGGCGGCCGCCGATGCCATTTCGCCGTGAGCACTACGGTCCGCTATCACCTTGATCGCAAGGCGTTCGGCGCTGTTGATCGCCTCGTCGCGCGTCTGCCCTTAGCACATCCCGCAGCCATCCCCTTCGCGATCCGCGGCCATCTGATAGAACTCGCGAAGTGGCCGCGATGTTTGCCAAGGATCGCGTCGATAGGATCGAACTTTGTGATCGTGGCACGACGCGCATCCGGCGGTGCTTATCCGCTACGGTGGACCCAATGCGCACGCACGGGTCGCGCGGCTAGGCCCGCCCCGCGGCGGCGTGGGTGCTACGGCCAGGGAATCGACCGTTTGAAATCAGAATGCGCCAAGAGCTCAGGGGCGGGGCTGCATCCTGGAATGCAGACCAGCGCGACTTGAATGCCGGCCCGACGAACAAGCTTCATGGCTGGGACACAATCAGTGTCGTTAGTCATGAGGGCAATGAGATCCACGGAGCGGTTCGCTGCGATTGTTGCCATGTCGAGGCCGATCCGCATGTCCACGCCCTTCTGCTCGAACTTCGGTGTGAAGTCCGAATCGACCGGAGGGTTCGACGGTTTGTGACCTCGCCTGATCACATATCCGCGGAACTTGAGCACGCCCCGACGAACGGCGAAAAGATCCTTGCGGGCAAGATCGTGGAGGTAAGGCGTGGTCTGGTTGAACGTCTGAACCGTCCGGGAGACGGGCAATTTGGTCTGGCCGTTGAAAAGATCGCAGTCATAGTAAAGAATGCGAATGATCTCTTCCGTGGCCACAGGACAGGACAACCCCACCTTTTCTATGTAGTCCGCGTCGATCGCCTTGTTTGCCTTCTTGAGATAGCTGCGTAGATGGCCGCCGTCGATCAGGACGGTGATCTTCTTGCTCATATGGCTCCAAAAATGGGGAGAGCCCACAGTTGCCTGCGGGCTCCGGATTTATGCTCGCCATACGAGCGTAGCGGAAATTGGACCACGCTGCGCTAAAGGCAACGCCGTCCAATTCAAGGGTAGCAGACGCGGTTGGACTATTTCAAACCTGAGAAGCAGGAAAAGGATCGACACAAGAGGACAACGATTCCCCGGGTGACGGCGCCCTTGGGTGCGGCAGGCGACCGCTGAGAGATCGATGGTCCCATTCGCGACACGGATGGCAATGAGTCACACATCACTGACCCCGAGGCTCGTTCGGCGCGCTCGCGATTCCATCGGCGGCGCTGGCTTTGGCATCATTCAGGCAGAGAAATGTCATGAGGTCGTCTTCGCCTACCGGCGCCGCGTTGATCTGGCCGCGAATCGCGTTGAACGTCCGCACGAGCGCTTTTTGAGCATCGGTGCAGGCAACGCGGCCGAGCCTCTGGTAGTCGGCAATCGCTCTCGTTGTCTCGCCGCTGGCGTGAGCTGCCATGAGCGATCGAGCCTTGCAGGCTTCTGCGATGGAGTCTTCGTCAATGCCCGCCCCGCCAATCGGGCGTTAGGCGCCTTCAAGCCGGACAGCCCCCGCGAAACGGCGCGGTGTAGAGCCAGGGAAATCGAAATCCGGCGGCCCGTGTTCGCCGGCTCGTTGGCGGGCGTCGTGGAATCCGCTCAGCGCGGCGCGCAGGTTTTGGCCGCTTCCAAACGGCGGAGCGTGAACTTCCTGTTCTGCGACTCGAGCGCCGGCCGCGCTTTCTCGAACCACTCCGCGGCCGCCTCGCACCGGCCGAGCAGACGGTTCGCCAGCCCCACCGTGAAATAGGTCCGCGCCAGTTCGTACTTGTCCTCCGGGCTGTCAGGCGCGGCGCGCGCGATGGCTTCGCGGCCTTTCACCGCTGTCTCCGCGGAGACGAGGGCCTCCGCTCTCATCCCCGCCCCGGCGAGCAGGAAGGAGAGCGATTCGTTGGAATCGACAAGAGCCAGGCGGGCGCGATTGTCGTTCGGATCGGCCTTGGCGAGATCGGCGCGGATAGCTCGCGCCTTTTCGGCGGAAGCCAGCCCCTCCCGCCAACGGCCCACATCGCCGAGCGCCATTCCCAGGAATTCGTAGTCGTAACTCAGGTCCATGCGCTCGCGGGGCGCCGGGCGCTTGGCCACGCGCGGCTCGTCGAACGCCAGCGCGCGCCGGTAATGGGCGAGCGCGTCTTCCGGGCGGCCGAGATCGCGCATCAGGTTGCCGAGGTAGCGGTCGCAGACCGCGGCGGAATTGGGGCGGCCGATCTTGACGTAGACCTCGCGCGCCTTTTCGAACGCGGCCACCGCTTCCGGATCTTCCCGCATCGTCAGTACGTAGCCGAGCCCGAACAGGGCGTTCGGGTAGGCGAGCTGCAACGCCTTGCCGCCGTCGTCGCGGATACGCTCGCCGATCGTCACCGCCTTGCGCGCCATGGCGAGCGATTCCTCCGAGTTCGGATAGATCCGCGCGGCCGTGGCGTTGATCAGTCCGATCCAGTGGAGATTCGAGTTCGTGGGCGCGATCCGCTGGACCCGGTCGCGAAGCACGAGCGCCTTGCGGAAGCTCGCCAATGCGCCGGCATAGTCGCCGAGGTTCGACTTGTTGCGGTTGCCCTGAATATCGGCGACCGCCTCATAGGCTTCGGCCGCTTCGAGCAGGATCGCGGGATCGTTGCCGGCGGCGGCGGAAAGCTTGTCCAGGTACTCGACGCTGCGCGTGACGATCAGGTGCCGCGCCTTTGTCGTGCCGGGCACTTCGAGAATCGCGGGGTTGATCTCGGTGAACAGACTCTTCGCCAACGACCGAACGGACTCGAAGTGCCCGCGCGCGACTCGAGCCTGCCACGCCGCCACCGCGATTCCCCCCACCAACGACGCGGCCACCAGCACCGCCGCCGCCACACCCAGCTTGTTCCGCCGCACGAACATCGAAGCTCGATACCAGACCGAGTCCGGCCGCGCGATGACGGGTCTGCCCGCGAGATACCGTTCCAGATCCTCGGCGAACTGGTTCACGGTGGCGTAGCGGCGCGCCGGATCCTTGCGCAACGCCTTCATCACGATCCTCTCGAGATCGCCGCGCAGGTTCGCTCGCGGAACGCCGTTCTCGGTGGCCGCTTCGAAGGGCCGCCGGGGATTTGTCTCGCACACCGCTCGCTCCAACTCGCGAGGCGAGGGATTCTCCGCCTCCTGCGCGCGCAACCCGGTGAGCGTTTCGTAGAGGACCAGGCCCAGCGCGTAGATGTCGGTGGCGGTGGTGACGCGTTCGCCGCGAACCTGTTCGGGCGCTGCGTAGTTCGGCGTGAGGGCGGCCGCGCCCGCCGCGATGGTCAAACCCGCGTCGGGCAGTTCCTCGAGGACGATCATCGCGATGCCGAAGTCGAGCAGCTTCACGGCGCCTTCGGGAGTCACCAGGATGTTGGCGGGCTTGAGGTCGCGGTGGATGATCAGGTTCTGATGCGCGTGAGCCACCGCCGCGCAGGTGTCCAGGAAGAGCCGCAGCCGCGCGGCGAGCCCCAGCTTCCGGTCGAAGCAATGCTTGGTGAGAGGCTCGCCCTCCACGAACTCCATTGCGTAGAACGGGCGTCCGGCGGCGGTGGTTCCGCCGTCGAGGATGCGCGCGATGTTGGGGTGGTTGACCATCGCCAGGATCTGGCGCTCGCGGCGGAAGCGGTCCAGGAGTTCGGGGGTTTCGAAGCCGCCGCGGACGACCTTCAGCGCGACTTGCTGCCGGTAGGTTCCGTCGTCGCGCATGGCCAGATACACCACGCCCATGCCGCCGCGGCCCAGCTCCGATTCGATGCGATAGGGTCCGGCGGTCTGGCCGAGCATCGGGTCGGGCGGCGCCGCGGCGGCTTCGCTGAGCGTGATGTCCATGGCGGGCGTTTCGAGGAAGTCGCCGGAGTCCTCGGCCTCGCGAAGCAGGCACTCCACTTCCTCGCGCAAGGCGGCGTCGCCCGCACAGGCGCGGTCGAGCACCCGTGTCCGGGCGGCGGGCGCGGCGTCAAGCGCTTCCTGAAAGATGTCCTCTAACTGCCGCCATCGCTCGGCGGTCAAGAGGCGCCGCTCTTTCTCAGCTCGCCGTGGAGCCACGCTTTCGCCATGCGCCACTGGCGGTTCACCGTCGCGACGCTAACTAACGCCGGTGGCGTCGGCGGTCTCCTCGATCGACAGTCCGCCGAAGAAGCGGAGTTCGACGACCTTGGCCTTTTCGGGATCCAGGACCTCGAGCGCCTTCAAGGCCTCGTCCACCGCGACGAGTTCCGAACCGCGCTCCACGGATACGGCCAGATTATCGTCGAGTTGTTGTTTTTCGGCGCCGCCTCCGCGTTTGCCCGCGCCACGCGTGCGGGCATGGTCCACCAGGACGCGTCGCATCATCTGAGCGGCCACGCCGAGGAAGTGCGCCCGATTCCGCCACTGCACCCGCGACTGGTCGACCACGCGCAGATACGCTTCGTGGACGAGCGCCGTGGGCTGCAGCGTGTGGCTTCCACGCTCGCCATTCAGGTAGGAACCGGCCAACCGGCGCAACTCTCGATACACGACGGGCAGCAGCAGATCCACTGCCTGGGGGTCGCCCTCCTCCATGCGGAGAAGGAGCTGAGTAACGTCGCCCTCTGTGGTTCGAGGTTCCATCTCCGATCGGAATGCCTTCAATTGTGGCATAGCGGGGATGGCGAGCGAGGCGGCAAGTGTCATTGGAATCTCCTTCTGCATCGATACGCGGAACCGGGAGGCCGTTTCGTATCATCGGCCGCGAAAAAATTCCCCGGAAAATCTTTGCGCGCCGCTGACACGAACCGGACCGCAACCGCCGCGTTCCGGTTCGAGGCGGCGCCAACCGCCCCATCAAAAGGAGAAATCAATATGAAACCGGCGACTCTGGCCGCCGCGGCGCTGTTCGCCGCGTTGCGAGCCTACGCGCAATTCAATGTCCCAGGCCCGGACTTCCCCCTCATGGCCGCCGTCATCTCGGGCGATGCCGCCGCGGTCGAAAAGCTGCTGAAAGGAGGCGCGGACCCGAACAAGGGCAACAAGGGCAGCTTCATGGGCATCCCTCCACTTTCGGCCGCGTTCATGTGGCCGAATGCCGCCGTGCTACGCGCACTGCTCGATGCCAAGGCCGATATCGAGATTCGCGACAGCCGCGGAGCGACGCCGCTCATGTGGTCCGTCTATCACGACAATTCCGATCCCCAACTGGCGCGCATGTTGCTCGCAGCCGGCGCCAGCCCCAACGCCGTCGACGCCAACGGCGATTCCGCGCTGATCCATGCCATGCGGCGCGGCAATGTCGAAGCGGTGCGCGTGCTGGAGCAAGGTGGCGCCTCTCGCGACCGGGCCATCCGCAAGTCGGCGGAAAGAGCGATCGCGCTGCTTCAGAAGAGCAGTCCACAGTTCACCCGGGTGTCGGGGTGCGTTTCCTGCCACCACCAGACCCTGCCCGCGATGGCCATGGAAGCAGCGCGCGAGCACGGCATCGCGTTCGATGAGCAGGCCGCCGCCAAAGACGTGGAGGCCACGGTGGCGATGTGGAAGCTCGGCCGCCAGCTCATGCGCGCCGAGCCCTTCAAGATCCCCGATCCTCCGGTCGTGGTGTCGTATGCCCTCGTCGGTCTGGCGGCCGCGAATCATCCTGACGGCGAGGACACGGCGGAGATGGCGCGCTTCCTCGGCGCGGGGCAGCAGCAGGACGGCTCGTGGCGCGTAATGACTCACCGGGCGCCGCTCGAGGCGTTCGATATCACCGCGACGGCTCTGAGCATCCGCGCGATGAGCCTTTACGGCAACGACGCCGCTCCGGTGGAACGAGCCGCGGTCTGGCTGGCCGGCCAAACGGCGCGCACCAGCGAGGAGCGGTCCATGCAGTTGCTCGGGCTGGCGTGGGCGAAGCGCACCGGCGGCACGGCCAGGCTGGTCCGCGAGCTGCTGGCGAAACAGCTTCCCGGCGGCGGTTGGGCGCAGTTGGACGTTCCCGAGGCCGACGCCTATGCGACGGGCCAGGCGTTGGCGGCGCTCCACGCGGCGGGCGGATTGCGTCCGGGCGACGCGGCTTGGAAGCGAGCGGTCGACTATCTTCTACGGACTCAATTGAAAGACGGCTCTTGGCTGGTGGTTTCCCGCTCCCATCCGTTCCAGCCATACAAGGAGAGCGGATTCCCGCACGGCAAGGATCAGTGGATCTCTGCGTCGGGCACGAGTTGGGCCGCGCTCGCGCTCAGTCTGTCGGCGGGCGAGCCGGTGTCGCGGGCGCGGTAGCCTACTGCACAGCCTCCGACTTCCAATCTCCGCGGACGATGGCCGTCCGAATCTCGGCAGCCTTCTTTCCCTGCTTGTGCAGGCGATCGGCAAGGAGGACCTCCTTGATGCAGATCTGTCAACCGGCCGAATGGGAGTCGCGATGGCAGTCGAGCAGGCCCTTGTGCCCGGTGCGGTTGCAGTAGCAGTAACAGGGCTGCTGCGCCAGCACTCCGGGGATGTCCTTCGCGATCCGGTAGACCTTTTGCAAAAGTGGATGCGGAAAGGTCTCCGGCGCGAGGGTCTTCGGGAACGGCTTCGCGGCCGCCTCGGTTTCGTAGTAAGGCGGGATCTCGGACGGGGCCGTTTGCGACGTCCGGTGTTGCGCGGCTACAACCGCCGCAAGGGCGGCCGCCGCGACCGCGAACAGGGCCGCTTTCGATGGGCTCATATCGACATTGTGGCACGGATTGACTCGCGCCGCGCACGGTGCTAGGCTGTCCTCGGCCTTCGAGTAGGAGAAACTGCAATCGATGCTTCGAAAAGCGCTGACCGCGATGGCGGTCCTGTGGTTGGCGGCGGCGGCCTCCGCGCAGAAGTTCGTCAGTCTGATGCCGAAGAAAAACATCGCCGAGCATTGGACCGTGGACGGCAAGACGCCGGCCGACGCCTGGAGCCTGCGCGATGGCGTCATCGCGTGCACCGGGCAGCCGAACGGGATATTGCGGAGTAAGAAGAGCTACCGAAACTACGTCCTCCGCGCCGAGTGGCGCTTCCAGGAGGGCTGGGAGCCGAAGCCGGGCGGCAACGAGTGGCCCAACGCCGGGTTCTTCATCCACGCCGGGCCGATCGTCAACGGCTGGCCGGTTTCCTTCGAGGTCCAAGGCTACTTCGGCGAGGCGGGCAGCCTGTTCGGCGTTCGGGGCGGCAAGATCGCCGGGGCGAAGCGTGGTCCGTTCGTGAAGGACCGGCCGCCGTTCGGGTCGTGGGACCGTTACGAGATCACCGCCCAGGACGGCAAGATCACCGTGGTGCTCAACGGCGTCGCGGTGAACGAGGGCACGGGCGCGCAACCGGGCGAGGGTAATATCTGCCTGCAATCGGAGGGCTGGCCCGTGTTCTATCGCAACATAGCGATCAAGGTGATGCCCTGAGAGCGCAACGGCGCATCGCCTGCCGTTTGCTAGCCTGAGGTCAGTTCCGTAGTGAGGAGAGCCATGCTTCGACTTCGTAGTCTATTTCTGTCCGCGTTGGCCGTGTGCGCCTACGCTCAAAGCGACCGCGGTACCTTGACCGGCACGGTCTCCGATCCCGGCGGCGCCGTGGCGCCCGGAGCCACGGTGATCGCGACCAACCCTGCCACGGCCGGCGAGTTCCGCACCGAGTCCACCGGGACGGGCGGCTACACGATCCCGTCGCTTCCGGCCGGCTTGTACGACCTGACCGTCGAGTTCGCGGAGTTCCGCAAGCACGAACAGAAGGGCATCCGCGTTCAGGTGGCGCGGACGGCGCGCATCGACGTGACGATGCAGGTGGGTTCCACCACCGCGCGCGACCAACTCAACCAGTTACCTCTCAACTTCGCGACCGGCGTGGGCGCGGTGCGCAATCCGCTGAGCTTCGTGCAACTTTCACCTGGCGGCGTAGCTGCGCGGCCGGAGATACTCCAGCGTGGGGTATCAACGCGATCAACACATTCGGCAACGTGAGCCGCACGGGAATGCGCGGACCGGGAGTATGGAACGCCGACTTGGGACTCTATCGCAAGATCGCGATCACGGAGCGGCTGGCGGCGCAGTTTCGAGTGGAGGCTTTCAACGTGGCGAACCGGCCGGTGACGAGCGGTGATCTGGGCGGCGCCCGGTTCGCCGCGCCCCCGTAGTTGTTCCGCTCCTCCAGATTCGCCCACAGCGCGTTCAGCCAGCGGACCATCAGCTCCGCGTCTTCCCGCACCAGCGCCGGCTTGCCGCCGAGATGCGCGTACACCGCCGCCGAATGCGCCCGCGCCGCGCCGACGCGTTCGGACTTCCCAGCGCCGGTGAACCCGTCACTCGCGCCGCGAACCAAGCGCTCGCGTCGATCATGACCTCTGTCTCCACGCGTTGCACTGCGGCGCTCGAGCCGACGGTCCCCACAACGCGGCCGTTTCGGACGAACTGGGCCTACCCGCTGTGGAGCGATCGGCGAACGATGGAACTCGCCGCCTTCCGCGGCGCCGAACCGGCTGGGTGCTTCGCCAGACTCCTACGAAGGGCCCAGAAAGCCAAGCCCGAGCCCACGAGCCACGCCGTCCCCGGCTCGGGAATGGGCGAGTTGACGAACGTAACCAACGTCTGCGTCGATATGTCGCCTTGAACAATCTGGACGATGGCGGTGGCCGTAAGGGGGTCGAAGCTAATCAGGCGATTCGCCGGAAAGGTGGAGACGCTCAAAAACATCGTGCCAATCTGGGGCAGTTCAGTGATCATGGCAAGTCCATCGGGCAACTGAAAGGCTGGCGAGCAGGCGCCGGCGGGTGTCGTGACCGTCCCGCCCTGACCGGCGATGCTGAAGGTGTAAAGACCGCTGATGGCGCCGACTGGGATGGAGTCCTTGCAGATCTCGATATAACCCGCATGGACGCAACTGGAGAGGAATATCGAGCGTGAGTGTTCCGGTCAACTGGGCCGACGTATCGAAACAGTAGACGCCTGGCGTCAACGTCAATCCACCCAGATCCGCGCCGCTCAAGTTCGTGCCGCATGCTTGACCGGCCAGGGAATTGTACGCCGCGAGGGCATCCAGTTGCGCCTGGGCCGCGACCGCATCGGCGGCGTGTATCGTTCCGGTCAACAGGCCTGGGGGAAAGCCGGTGATCGCACGTACCAGGGCTAACGCCAAGATCTCCGCTGAGGATGGTGGCGCCCGTATTGGTGACTGTCGAGGCGCCCAGGACCGCGAACTTCTGCGTGGTACCCAACGGTGGCGCGATTTGCGCCAATGCGATCTGCAACGAGCCTGTCACGAAAAGCAGAACACTGCGATCCAACGACGAAAAGATACACCGCATCTAGTATGGTCCCCCTTTTGGGCACTGCAACTTAGAACGGACACATCAAGACTCCGGCAGTTCGATTGTGAAAGCTCTGTGGCCTCGTACCTCCACGGCAAGCGTAGGTAGATCCTTCATTAATATACACCAATGTTCCGCCCGCTTTGGGGAAAAACGATCGTCCGAAGAAAATAAACTTTGTGGACCATTCCAGTGGAGAGGAACGACTCGCTCGGTCGCAAAGTCCAACACGGCCGGCTAGAGAACTTGGTCCCGTGTGAGGTGAAGTTCTCTGGCACTTCCCGGCAAACTCGCGCCGAGGAACCCGACGCTGGACCGTCCCCGCGCCCTATTTCACCGCGCCGAGATCTTCGCGCGATAGTGCGCTAACCCCCGCTCGAACATCGCCTTGGCCTTCGCCCGGTTCCCGGCGCCTCCGTAGTTGTTCCGCTCCTCCAGATTCGCCCACAGTGCGTTCAGCCAGCGGACCATCAGCTCCGCGTCTTCCCGCACCAGCACCGGCTTGCCGCCGAGATGCGCGTACACCGCCGCCGAATGCGCCCGCGCCGGCTCGTTCGGAATCCCCCGCGCCGGTGGACCCGTCACTCGCGCCGCGAACCAGGCGCTCGCGTCGATCGTGACCTCCGTCTCCACGCGTTGCACCGCGGCGCCCCGCTCGAGCCGGTGGGTCCCCACCACGCGGCCGTTTTGGACGAACTCCACCGTTTCCACCGGCATCTGGCTCTGAACCTCCGCGGTCAGCTTCACTCGATAGGGTCCCGAAGCCGGCGCGGGGATCACCGAACCCGGTCCCTGCCCGTTCGCCGTGAACGTCAGCAGCGGACCGTTGGTGACGAACACGCGGCCCTCGCGGAAGCGGTCCACCCAGCGCCGCCACGTGAACGGCGCGCCCGTCTCCACGTACTGCCGCGACAGTCCCGGAATCCGGTTGATGCCGCGCCAATTGGTGAACACGTCGGTGCCCGCGCCGGGCGAGATCCGGAAACCGCAATTGAGAAGCCGGTACCACATCTCGAACGCGGCCGGTCCATAGGGCATCACGTCGATCCCGTCCATCGCGCCCAACGCGGCGGTCAACGGAGCCTCCTTGGCGCCCAGGTTGGTGTCGAACGGATCCCGTAGCGGGTCCGAGATCGGGTGCACGTAGACCACCGTTCCGCCCTGTTCGCGCGCGGCCAGCGCGGCCTGCGTGTTGAGCGGATAGTCGAACGGCGAGGAGCTGCCCACCACGCTGGTGAACGAGGGCGGCACCTGGCGTTTGATGTCGAGGAAAGCCATGTGTCCGAGCGGGTCCGAGTTGCGGTACTCCTGCCCCCAATAGAGAACGAATCGCGGCTTGGACGCGGTGCTCGGGCCGGCCGTGAAGAACTCCTTGTCGTGGATGAAAGCCCCTTCGCTATTGGCCACGATCATGTTGGCCGCGTTCAAGTCCTCCGCCTCGAGCCACTGCAGCGATTGCGGCGGGCGCTGGTAGTAGAGCCCGTTGTAGTTGGCGTGGAAGTGGTTCTCGCCCGTGTACCAGCCGCGATCGTTCCAGTTGGTCCAGCGCCGCATCGATAACGAGATCTCGGTAGCATCGTCCGCGGCGAGGTCGAGCGAGCGCTCCTCCACGCGGTACTCGACGCCTTTGAGCGCCACCAAGCCCACGCGGCCGGCGGGGAGCGTCACCGTGTCGTCGCCCGTGGTGAGGAAGAAGCCCTCTCGCGGGGCGCCGGGGTCGAGCCCGTGGTAGAAAACCGGCGTGCCCTTCGGCGCGTAGGTCTTGCCGTCGGACGCCTTCAGGAACAGGCGCACGGGCGACGGCGAACCGCTTTCGTCCACGGTGCGAATGCGCAGGTTCGCCGCCGGGGCGCCGAATCGAAGCGCGCCGATGGGCACGTGCTTCTTCTCGCCGCCGTTCACCGGCATGGTGAAAATGTCGATGTTGCCGAGGTGGTTCGACACGTGGGCGATGGTCTTGCCGTCCGGCGAGACGGCGGGCGAGAACTCGTCGCGCGGCGTGTTCGTGATGGCGGTGGGCTTGCCGCCTTCGCGCGACACGCGATACAGTTCGCGATCGCCCTTGCCGTTCACGATCACCGCCGAGTAGATCACGCCCGATCCGTCGGGCAGCGCCGACATCGAATGAAGCTGCGCGATGTCGCCCAGCCGGTAGCCGGTGAGCGGAAGCTGCACCAGGATGGGATCCGGCGTGGTGGGCATCGTCCAAATCTGAGGCGCGCCGAGTTGTTGCGATCCATTCTGCACCGCGCCCTGGCGCTGCATACCCATGAAGATCTCCTCGCGCTTGGGGTTCCACGCGGCCCAGGCCCAGTTGCCAGTGGAGCCTCGCTGGAGCCGCTGCTGCAAGGCGCGCCAGCGGCCAGTGGCAACGTCGGCCTCGTGCATCGCGGCGCCGCCCGGCGTGTTCAGCAGCGCGACCGCGACGCGGCTGGAATCGGGAGACCAAGCCGGCGTCCCCGCGGTCGGCAGCGGCGAGTCGATGGTCCGTTCGGCGCGCGAGGCGACGTCGGCGATGGCGAGCTTTCCACCGATGTTGGGCAGCACGCCGGCAGGAGGCGCGCCCGAGATGTAGGCTATGGAGCGTCCGTCGGGCGACCATGCTGGATGCGCGTGATAGCCGGGTTTTTGGGTGATGCGCTCGGCGTCCCCGCCCACCGCGTCGACGGTCCAGATGGAGCCGAACAGAGTGAACGCGAGTTTGCGCCCGTCCGGCGACCAGGTGGGATCCATCGCGCCCCAGGTGGAAGCGTCGGACTCGGCGGCTCCGGTTCGCGCCGGGCCGGCGCGCAGGATCAGCATCACCGCCAGGGAGGCGGTCAGGACGATGGCGACAGGCTTGGTCCGCATGGCTGGTTTCTTTGCCCCATTCTATGTCAATCCGTCCGCCTCCCAGCCCGAGCGGTACAGTCCCCCCCGCGCCATCAGTTCGTCATGGGAGCCGCTTTCCACCACTCGCCCTTCTTGAATCAGATACACGAGTCCGGCGGATCGCGCGCGTGTTAGCCGGTGCGTCACCACGACGACTGTGCGTCCGGCGGCGTCTTTTCGCAAGCGTTCGAACCAGGCGGCTTCCTGCCAGGGGTCCATCGCGCTGGTCGGCTCATCGAGCAACAGCACCGGCGCTTCCCGGTAGGCGGCGCGCGCGGCGGAGATCCGCTGCCACTGCCCGCTGCTGAGTTCGGCTCCGGGGCGAAACCAGGCTCCCAGCACCGTATCCATACCGTCGGGTAGTTTCGCGACAATATCCGCCGCGCCGGCAGCTTCGGCGGCACGGGCGGCACGGTCGCGATCGGGCGGCGCGGTGGCATCTCCGAGAGCGATGTTCTCGAGCACAGAGGCGTTGTGCCGTAGTGGTTGCGGCGGCAACCACGCGATTCGCGACCTCCAGACGGCGGGGTCGAACCGGCGAATGTCGGTTCCGTCCACTTCGATCGATCCGGCGCCGCAATCGTAGGCGCGGCAGAGTAACTTGAGCAGCGTCGACTTGCCGGCGCCGTTGACGCCGACGATGACGGTGATCGCACCGGCGGGGACGAACAGGTCGAGCCCGCGCAGGGCTTCCTCCTCTGAGCCAGGGTAGGTGAATCGCACGCCCGTCATGCGGATGCCGTGCACCGGACGCTCCGGCGGCAGGGCGGGATCGGGCGGCGCCTGAATCCCGGGGACCATGCCGGTCAGGCGGAAGTAATCTCCCAGGAGCAACCCGTCTACATAAAGATTACCCATGCCGTCGAGCGCGGACCGGAATGCGCGGAATCCATACTGCATCGCCTGGTAGAGACCGGCGGCGCCTCCGATGGCAGTGTCCGTCGAGCCACGTCCGGCCAACACCCAGTAACAGGCGGCGGCCGTGGCGGCGATCGTCAGTCCGCCGCCGAACGCTTCGATCAACGCCTCGCGTCCCAGGTGGCGCAGCCTACCCGCGCGCAGCTTCGCGGCCACGGCCCGGTATCCTTCGCGGAAGCGATCGCCGAGGCCGAGCACCCGGATCTCGGCGGCCGCGTCGCGTCCGGCGATGAGGTAGTCGTAATACCAGGCTTCCCGTTGCAGGGCGGAGGAGCGCCGCCGCCAGTCGTAGTGGTCGATCTTCTGTTTGAGTTGGAGTAAGAAGACGGGCGCGGTTCCCGCCACTAGCACCGCGGCGATCCAGGGTCCGCCCCGCATCCCGGCGGCCAGCACCGCCAGCAGAGTAATTCCCGCTTCGGCCAGCCCCGCCACGTTTCTCAACAGCGGCAACGTCCGGCCCGCCGTCTCCGCCTGGACGCGGTATAACTCCTCGCGCGTGGACGACAGGTCGTGGAAGGCGAGGTCCAGAGTAACGGCTTGGCTCTGAATCGCGGCGGTCATCTGTTCCTGGACCCGTTCGGCGAGCAGGCCGAGGCAGAAGTGGCGCGCGGCGGACACGGCCTCGACCGCGACCAGCACCACGCCCAGCGGCATGAGCAGGAAGGGAAGTTCGGCGGCGCGTCCCGCCCCGATGGCGCGCGCGGCCTCCGGCGCCAGATCGCGGATGAGCGCCACGATTGCGCCCGGCAGCGCGCCTCCGGCGGCCACCAGCGCGAGGATCGCCGCGGTCAGCCCCGGCGAGGCGCGGTAGATCAGGCTCGCGGCGCGCTGCCACGCGGGCGCGCTCCCAGCGGCTCGGCTCAGGCGCGATGCGAGCCATTCGCGATCGACGGGCATGTCAGCGGACCAGCATCGAGCGTAGCATGCCGCCACCGGGGCGCTACTATCCCCCTTTCGTGGTATACAATCGAGCACATAAAGGAGGACGCTCATGCGGCCCGAATTCAAAGACATGCATTGCCCGTTCATGCGAACGGTGCTCGGTTCCCAAGACGCCCCGGCCTGGGACAAGGCGGCGCAACAGATGAAGGTGGAAGATCTGGTCCGGTTCGTGCGGGATCAGCCCGGTAACGGCAGTCTGGACCGCGTGGTGCGGTACTTCGCCGTGGTCAATCATGGACTCGGCAATCGAGCGCAACGGCTCTTCAATCTGTTGGGCGCGGGCGGAACGTTCTCGACGAAGCTGGTGGGCTCCGACGGCGACCACAGCGGCGACTCGCAAATCTACCATTCGAAAACACGGGAGTTCGACGCGGCGGAGTTCGCGGCATTTACCGCATTTTCGAGCGACGGGGCCAAGATGATCGTGGCTGAGATCGGCGCCGCGATCGTCGACATGAACCACCGGCATGGGGGCCGGCCCTCGGATGCGTTGCAGTCGGCCGGCGAATACGCGCTGATGGGAGTGCTGCTGGGCGACGACGCGGGCTCGATTCCGGTCGCGGACATGAGGACTCTGTTCGAGAAGAATGAGTTTCCGGCAGGCGCTCGGGAGAAGCTGGGCAGCCGGACCGCCGAGCAGTGGTTCGGGCTGACCAACCTGATCAGCGATGCCGTGGCGGCGGCCGCCGCTCGAGCGGGCCGGGGCGCGGACATGCACGCCGAGCGGCTCCGCGCGGGGCTCGGCCTGCTATTCGGCGGAATGCGGTAGGAAAGGTCAGCATCCGCTCGCCCTCGGCCGGCGCGGGAGACGCCGGCCGGATGGCGGGAGTAGGCCCTGCGCGCCCCATGCGATAATCGCGCATAGGAGCTAGTCAAAATGCCCGCCGTCGCCCTTGCCCTGCCGCCACAACTCCGGGAGGGAGACCGCCTGGATGGGGCCGAGTTCCTGCGGCGCTGGCAGGCAATGCCCGAACTGAAACACGCGGAATTGATTGGCGGAACCGTCTTCTTTATGCCTTCCCCGGTAAGCGCCTCCCACTCCGACGCTCACGATGCGATGCACGGATGGCTTTGGTCGTATGCCGACCTCACCCCTGGTTGCCGGTCCGGCATCGACTGTACCTGGCGAATGGGTCCGTCCGATGTTCCGCAGCCGGACCTTTTCCTGAGGATCCTGCCGGAAAACGGCGGCCAATCGCGGATCGAAGGAGGGTTTGCCACCGGCGCACCCGAACTGATCGTCGAAGTGAGCGGCTCCAGCCTCTCGCGCGATCTCGGCATCAAACTCGACCTTTATCGCCAATCCGGCGTCGGCGAATACATCACCGTCCTGTTGCAGCCCCGGCAGATCCTGTGGCGTCAACTGGCGCGGGGC
>SXGS01005807.1_pt1 | contig 22202 bp, 24 predicted proteins | sample 3174681 | NCBI WGS metagenome assembly SXGS01 (sample SAMN11356861, study PRJNA531348) | freshwater metagenome | isolation source: freshwater sample F1-80 | place: China: Fuxian Lake, Yuxi | collected 2017-12-25
TCGGCGCATCCAGAGCAGTGGCAGAAACTCGGCACCAACCCGGCTCTGGCACGCCAGGCGGTGGAGGAAGTGATGCGCGTCAATCCCACAATCACCTGGGTGTCGCGTGAAGCTGCGCAGGACTTCCAATACCGGGATCTTACGATTGCAAAGGGTACGACCGTGCACCTGCTAACCATTCCCGCCGGGAGTGATCCGCGAAAAGTAGACACAGCCGAATTCGATATTGAAAAAGAACGGCCGCCGCATTTTGGTTTTGGTGGCGGCATGCATCACTGTATTGGGCATCTGGTGGCGCGCCTGGATATGACGGAAGCCTTCAAAGCTCTGGCCGCGCGCCTGCCCCAAATGCGCGTGAGCCGCGAAGCAACGTACCTGCCCGACAGCGGCAACACCGGGCCAACGCACATGCCGATTACATTCCTGCCCACCCCACAACGAGTCCGCAAATAAATATTTTTCCAATCCTGCCCTCCGGCGGCTGAGCCGGCAAAGAGCACGCCGTCCCAGCAATGCGCTGATACTCGCTGGGATAGCTGCTACCGCAACTCAATCGACGGCGCAGGCGCGCTGGAAGCTGGAAGCGGAGCGTGTAAAGAACGGTTCAGGCGCTGGCAGAGTGCGGTGAGGGTTGTGGACTGCAAATGCTGGCGTATAGAAGTTGGCCAATTTCTACTTGTTAGGTTGACCAATCCATTCCTAAATTGAGTACAACCTAACCCATGAGTCCAAGACACTGGTTGGTTAGGGGCTAGCGCAGGGTTCCAATTGGCAAGCGCGGGACCACAGTGTATTACGTGGAGGTGCATGCACGCTTAAAGTTCCTATCCAAACCTACAGTATCCGCGGGAATTTGCTAAATCCGTGTTATCCGCGGTCTGTCTTAGACCGCTTGTAAAAGTTAGAAAACTTCTGGAAAAAAATAAGGCGCAGACTCATGCAAAAAACCGAAACTTTTAACGTAGTGTACGACAAGAAAGACGAGCTGATATTTGCCTATGGCGAGGGAGCGGCGTACCCGGAGCACTTATACCAGCACAACGGGCTGGCCAACGGCGTGGATGGTTGTGCCAACGTGACGGCGGATCACGTGGCGCATTTTCGCGAGCAGGGCTACCTGGTGGTTCACAACGCATTTTCCCGAGCCGCAGTGCAGGCCGGGCTAGATGGTCTGCTAGACCTGATCGCTGGCAAAAATGGCGATTTTAAGGGCGTGATGCACGAAAAGAAGGTTCGCGGTGTGCTGGTCAAAACCCTGCCACCGGAGGAGCGTCAGGACTAGGAGCGCAATTTAAGTGGTTTGTGGAATACGAAAATCGGCTCAAGCGTATGGCTTTTGACCCCGCACTCATTCACCTCGTGACCGAGTTGGTGGGCGAGACCCCAGCCATCTTTCAGAATATGGCCCTGCGCAAACCGCCGCACATTGGCCGCGAAAAACCCTGGTACCAGGATCACGCCTATTTTGACCTGCCGCTTACTACCACCGTTGTAGGGGTGTGGATTGTCTTAGACGAAGCCACCACCGAAAAAGGCTGTATGGTCATCTACCCCGGCTCACACCGGGCAGGCCCAATGATCCATTTTTGCCGGCGCGACTGGCAGATCTGTGACACCCATACGCGCAACACTGCGTTGCTTGTAGTGCCGCTTAAACCGGGGGGTGCGCTCTTCTTCCACAGCCTGATGCAACACGGCACCCCGGCCAACAACTCACCCCACCGCCGCCGTGCTGCACAATTTCATTACGCCCCGGCCAGCGCGCAAAATGGTACTCAGGAAAGTCGCCTGGCTATCTTCGGCAGCGAAGGCAAGGATGTGACCTGCTAATATGACCCGCATTGCTCGAGTGCGTGCGGGCTTGCAGGTCGCCGCGCAGGATCTAGTTAGGTAGGGGCAGGGTGTATCATGTGGCGGTGGCGGGGAGCATAAATTTCCTATCCGTTGAAACCAGACGCGCACACGGGTAAACCCGCCCGATGCCAAAACCCAAATCCGCCGGACGCAAGCCCATTGCTGTAGTGGACTGGCGGCCATCGCCCGCCAGCCTCAACGACATCACGGTCGAACAAGCCATCATCGGCAACGCTGCGCGGTTGAAATATTTTTTGGCGGATGACGCCACGGATTTCACCCCGGAAATCCTCGGCGCCCACATCATCATCGTCTGGCGCAACACCAACATCCCCGCTGCCACCATCGCCAAGATGAAGCAGTGCCGCCCATCATCCGCAACGGCGTGGGTTTTGATACCGTGGACTTGGCCGCCGCCGCCGCGTGCGGCATCGCCGTCTGCAACGTGCCCGATTACGGCACCGAAGAAGTGGCCGACCACGCCATCGCGCTGACGCTGGCGTTGACGCGCCAGCTTTTCCCGCTGGATGCCGAGGCCAAAAGTTGGGCTGGAAAATCCACGGGATGAAACACCTGCGCCGCACGCGTACGCGCACGTTCGGCGTGGTGGGACTGGGCCGCATCGGCACGGCCGCCGCGCTGCGCGCCAAAGCGCTGGGCTTCCGCGTGGTGTTTTATGACCCGTACCTGCCCAACGGCGTGCACAAAGCTGTCGGCATCGAACGCGCCGCGTCGCTGCCAGAGCTGTTGAAGCAGTGCGACGTGCTTTCCATCCATTGCCCGCTCAGCGCGGCCACGCGCCATCTCATCGCGGAAAAGGAATTGGCGCTACTCAAGCCCACTGCGTACGTGGTGAACACCGCGCGCGGTGCCATCATCAAGAAGACGGCCATCCTGCGTGCGCTACGCGAAGGACGCATTGCTGGCGCTGGGCTGGATGTCATCGAAGATGAACCGCTGCGCACCGCCGAGGAGGCTGCCACGCCCAATCTCATCGCCACTTGTCATGACGCCTTTTGCAGTGTGGAAGGGATGATCGAGATGCGCAGCACCAGCGCGCGTATCGCGCGGGCGGGCGTGCTGGGTCAGCCGCTCGAGAACGTGGTCAACGGCGTGGATCCGCGGTGACGTTTCTGGCCTTGCCTGTGCGGGCGTGAGCCCCTACGTTTTCGCGTGTGAACCACGAGACGATTTCCAGCCACACAACGACGCCGCGAGTTTCCGCCACGGGCTGGACGGGTTGGCGCCACGATGCGGTGGTGATAGTCATGTCCCTTGAGCTGGCGCGCGGTGAAGAAACCTGCAAAGGAGGGTACACCAATGCAGAGGCCGCATTCCCAAAATTCCTGGAGAAAGCCAAAGCCGGCGATATGTCGGCGCAGATGCAAGCGGGTGGGATGTCACAGAGCCGGCGACGGTGCGGCAGATACTGGAACATGTAGGCGAGCGAACAACTGCACCGGTAATCGCACCGACGGCTATGCACCGCTGGCGATGAATAGACCGAAACTGGCTGCTCCGGAAGGGTGCTTGAGGCAATTCCTGAACTAGAGTTTGCCCAGACGGCAAACCTTACGGCGGAAGAGGGTCGTGATCTGTGGACAAACCCCGCGCGTGCGGATGCAGAGCCGATCCCGGACCTGGAGTTTGATCCGACCTTGGGGTTGTAAATCTGCGCTGCGTAAATGGCAAAGGCGGCGGAACGTGGGTGGGTGTGATTCAGACGCTGGCAAGGTGCGGTGAGAGTTGTGGCCCGCCAATGCCGAACAATCGAAGCTGCATAGTGACTGCTTGTTGGGTGAGTCAATCCACTCCTAAATTTAGTAAATGAAGAGTCTGTCCCCAAGACAATGAGCGGGCGGGATCAGTGTGAGGTGCTAATTGACAGGCCCAAAGCAAGCCCGTATCATGTAGAGGTACATGGCGCTTGAATTTCCTTCCCGTTCAAGTAGGCCGTTTGGAGAATTGTCCGACGGACGCCAGGCAAATTTGTTCACCCTGTCAAATGGAAGTGGGCTCTCGTGCGACATCACAAACTACGGCGGCATTGTCACCGCCCTTCGTGTAACGCGCTCCGACCAGCCCGAAATCGATGTCGTGCTGGGTTTCAATACTCTCGAAGACTATCTTGGCCCGCACCCGTTTTTTGGAACGCTCGTTGGCCGAGTTGCAGGTCGCATCAGTGGCGCAAAATTCCTGCTCGATAACCGCGAACACCCACTCGATGCGAACGATGCCCCGAACCACCTCCACGGCGGCTCCATGGGTTTCGACAAACAACTCTGGACGGCTGAGCCTGTGGCAAGCGCTAAAGAAGCTAGCCTGCGTCTGAGTTATCTGAGCCCTGATGGCGAAGAGGGATATCCCGGCAATGTGCGGGTATGGGTGACTTATGCCGTGACGCCAAAAAACGAACTTGTCATCCACTACACGGCCGAGACCGATCAGTCCACGCCGCTGAGCCTCACGAACCACTCGTATTTCAACCTCGCAGGCGAAGGCAGCGGCGACATTTTCAACCATTTGCTGCAGGTTTTTTCGGATGAAATTGCCGCCACCGATGCGTCGATGACGTTGCTAGGTTATCGAGCGCCAGTCACCCGGGAGGCGAATGATTTCAACCACCCCCGCCGCCTAGGCGACGCAATTCCCATGCTTTTAAACAATCATGGCGACAACCATTTCATACGGCGCTTCCGCAAAGGGGAACTCACGCAAACAGCTATCTTAGAGCATCCGGCCAGTGGTCTCACCATGACCACCCTGACCACACAGGACACCGTGCAGATCTACAGCGCCGCAATCCTTGATGGCACGCTCATTGGGAAATCTGGCAGCCCCTATGTCAAACATGCTGGCATCTGCCTTGAATGCCAAGGCTGCCCCGGTGCCGTCCACACTCCGGCACTAGGCGACATTATTCTTTGCCCCGGAGACCGTTACGACCATGTAACGGTCTATGCGTTTACCTTTGACCAGATATAGGCCAGCCAGATACATTATTATTTCTGGAAGCCGGACCCCGTTTGGGCTATGTATTATTGGACTCTTTTTTACCCCTCGGGCGCTTGCCTTGCAGGAGCTGCACGGTAAGAATACTTTCCAATGCTTGCGTACTACGTTGATGATCTCAGCCAGTTTTTCATATAGTTCAGCGAGAGCTTCGGTCTTCGCTGGTATGGGCTTGCCTATGTGCTGGTATGTGCCTCTGAGTATGGAATTACCCTCTATCTTACACGACAGGGATCAGCCCTTGGAGTTATAACTCCACGCTGCGTATTAACAATTGCGATGGAGCATGCGTGGGTATTATGCGCGCGAAAGCCGGGTACGGTGAGGGTTGTGGACTGCCAATGCTGGCGTATCGAAGTTGGCCAATTTCTGCTAGTTAAGTTGATCGATCCATTCCTAAATTGAGTAAATGTAGTTTCTGTCTCCAAGACAATGGTTGGGTAGAGGTTAGCAGAAATAGGTGCTAGATAAGCTTGACAAGAGGAGTGGAGCGGCTGTACTATGTACAGGTGGAAGGGAGGTTGAATTTCCTATCCATCGATGGCGTCGGCCTCGGCGAGGGTCATGTCGCCGTCGACCAGCGCCGAGACTGCTCCAGTCGGAACGATACGGTGATAGGCTCCGCTCCTGTAACTGCTGTCCGGGGAGAGGCGCAATTCCGGCGCGATGCCCTCGAGGGCGCAGGCGATGCGGAGCTTTGAGCTTTAGCTGGAAAGCGGCGTAAAGTAGAAGATAATTCGGTCACGCTATCCTGCGGTGCAGGCGGGCGGAAGCGCGGTGCGACGCCGCAGGGGGGAACTGGACGATGATGGATGGACAGGGCGGTGGACTTGAACTGGTGCCCCTTCGCGGCGATTTCGGGGTCGAGGCACGCGGCATCGACATCTCGCGTCCACTCGACACGGCGACGGTTGCCGCGCTGCGCGCCGCCTTCGGGCGCCACCGGTTGCTCGTGGCGCGCGGGCAGAACCTGCCGCCGGAGGCACATGTCGCCTTCACGCGGCATTTCGGCGAACTGGAAGTCCATGTCCTCAACGAGTACCACAAGGCGCGGCACCCAGAGATCTTCGAGCTCTCCAACATTGGCCCCGGCGGCAAGCCAAACGCGGTTCATCCTGACCGCGGCACGCTATTCTGGCATTCGGACGCCTCGTTCCAGAAGGTGCCGGCCCTCGCAACACTGCTCTACGCGGAGCAGGTGCCGCGCGATGGCGGGCACACGATGTTCGCCGACATGATCGGCGCCTACGAGGCGCTTGGCGCGTCCGAGCGCAAGCGCTATCGCGCGATGCGCGTTCTACATGACCTGCATATCTCGCGGCTCAAGGCCGGCTATCCCGGTATGACCGAAGCGCAGCGTTTCGAGGCGCCGCCCGTCGAGCAGCCGCTGGTGCGGGTCCATCCGCCGACTGGCAGGCTTGCCCTCTATCTCGGCAGCCACGGGCAGGAATTCGTCGGTATAACGGAGTACGAAAGCCGCGGCCTGTTCGAGCGCATCATGAACCACTGCACCGAGCCGCGCTTCGTCTACGGCCACGTGTGGAAGCCAGGCGACCTCGTGATGTGGGACAATCGCGCCACCGTGCATCGCGGCACCGAGTACGACACAGCGGCAGAGCCGCGCGTCCTCCGGCGCACCGTCCTCAAGGGCGAGCCCGCGATAGCGCCGGCCTGAGCCCCCGCAGTCAGCCAGTGCACGGATCCGCGAGCTTCGCCGCCACCGGCGCTGCCGACAAGCAAAAAGCACTGCGCGCGCAAGCGGCCGCCGACCTGCCGGTCAATATGGTTGGCGAAATGCGAGAGGATGTTTTTGCATCGTTCTAGAAGCCTGAGCGCCAGAGAATTTCTGGATCGGATAGCGGCGTTGACCCCGCCGCCGCGCAAGCATCGGCACCGCTACCTTAGTCTATCGGCGCTGAACTCGCCGTGGCGGGCGCTGGTGACAGCGCAGGCCGACCGGAAGCTGACGGCGGCGAGCAAAGCACCCCGGCCACCGACAGTGCAGTTGTTGTCGGCGCCCCGTGGGCCGGACAGGGGGCGCGCTAATTGTGGGCGCAGATACGGGCGCGCATCTACCGGGTATTTGCGCTCCAGTGCAGCCAGTGCGGCGGGCTGGTGAAACTCTAACCTACGCCCGTGAAGCGTGTCGGCCTGATCTTGAACAGCACCCCTTCATAATTCCGGCGCTTTTTCTTCTGCCTCAATCGCCCCATGGTAATGCGGCTTTCCCATGTACAGCATGGTCAGCCTGTCCAGCAGTACTAACGCCCCTTCTTAGGTAATCACTTCAACCACACCCGCCACTTCGAGATAGCGATAGGGGTTATCCGGGTCGATAGCCACTGTTGTGACATGCCGAATCACCAGCACGTTCTTATGTTTGCGGATGTTCGGCGTGGTTGAAATCTGTATATTCGTGCCATCAAACCAGCGCCAGATGGGTGTGGCGAAGGGGCGACCATCTCCCGAAACCGTAGCAAGTGTAATCGCCACCGGGCGTTCGAGCAGGTCTTTGTATTTTTGAGGGACGGTGAGCGACATGCGGTAGTCCTCCATCACTCGGGTGAGCTCTGGAATAACACAACCAGTACCGGAAATATTGCACCTTAGCTGCCAGCCGCCTGTCGGCGGTCGCGGATTGCCTTTCGGTTAGACTCGCAGTTCCGATAACCTCAGGCGGGCCGGCAGCCCGCCGCCAGAAAACCACACAGAGGGAAACCATGCTGCTCGACGTACGTACCTACACCTGCCGGCCCGGCACAATCAAGAAGCACATCGCGCTCTACGAGAAAATGGGCAACAATCCGCAGACCCGCCACCTCGGCCAGCCTTTCGCCTTCCTCACCACCGAGACCGGCAACGTCAACCAGTACATCCATATCTGGGCTTACGAGAATGCCGCCGACCGCGAGAAGCGCCGCGCCGCGATGTGGGCCGATCTGGAGTGGCTCGCCTACACCGAGGAAGTCGGGAAACTCGGCGCGCTGGAATCGCAGGAAAACCGGCTGATGACCCCGGTGTCGTTCTTTCCGATAAAGAAGTGAAGCTGGGACGAGGCACGCAGTGTGGGGCGCTCGCCGCCAATTCTTTTTTGCAGGCATTTACCCCTATCGCTCATTTACTAGACTGAATCTTGGGTAACCACGAGAGGACGTGATCCATTGCGCGACAAGCTCGGCAAGGGTTGACCGCCAGCAGCAACGCAACGCGAGCGGCTTGAAGCACTCTTGAGTGTTGCCGGTGACGCCGATCGGCGACCGGATTGCGCACCAGCGGTCAAGCAAGCATGCCGCGGTCACTGGCGCGCCCGGTCATGACTTTACGCGTGACGGTGGCTGACAATACACGCGCCCACTGTTACCAGTAGACGCGCGCGCCATATTCCCAGTCGCGTCTAGCGGTGTGGCAGAACACGCGCCCCACTGTTGTGTGTTCCAGGTACACTCCACGTGTCAACGGCGTCCAGCATGACGGCTCACGCAGGCGGCTGGCTCACGTTTCCCGGCCTTTGGGTGACTTGCTGCGCTGTTGACTATGGCGCTATTCGGGGGTGATCCATTACCTTGCGGCGCTGTAAAGGGCTGACGCTGCGTTGTAGTGCGTCCGTATTCGGTGTATTGTCTATATATATGTGTTCTGACGGCTACCAGCTGACTGTATGAAGTCCGTGGTGACTGTGCTGCCCGCACGTTGGCGATTGCGCTGGCGCTTGATGTTGTGGGCTTGAGCGCGGTTCTGACTTGGATGCTGTTACCGGGCGCTGTCAAGTTAGCGCTGTAGCTGCTGCCGCAAGGGCAGCGCAGCGACCGTCAATAACACCTTAGCCCATTTTGCCCATTCGGTAGATCGGTTGGGGATGGCGGTGCAAATGTTCTGGCCGGGCGGCCAATCCCCCGGCTGCAGTTCGCCCACTGATTGCGCCGCAGGCCACCAGCAGTACCACCATCAGCAGAGCCACCAGTTTTCGCTTCAAGCTGCCAGTATAGGCGCGCCGTCAAGGCACTGTCTCGCCGACCTTCCACTCGCCGGTGTACGTGTTGCCATCGGCATACGGAATGGTTGCTTGGCAGCTACCCGTATTATCCTTAAACTCGCCGGTGTACGTGGTGCCATTGGGGTCCGTCTCGGTACCTTAGCCATGGCGAAAGCCGTCTGCCCACTCGCCAGTGTACGTATTGCCATCCGCAAGCGTCATGGTACCTCGGCCGTTTTTCTTGCCTTCCTGCCACTCGCCGGTGTACGTGGCGCCATCGGACTCCGTCAAGATGCCTTGGCCATGGCGCTTGCCGTACTTATACTTGCCGATGTACTTCATACCATTGGCGTACGTCATAACGCCTTGCCCGTGCGGATCATCGTCCTTCCACGCCCCGCGGTAGTTATTGCCGAAGGCGTACGTCAAGGCCTTCGCCGTACCACATGCCGTTCTTCCATTTGCCTGTGTACGTGCCGCCATCGGCGTACATCAACACGCCTTGGCCGTGGCGCTTGCCGTCCATATACTTACCGGTGTACTTCATGCCATTGGCGTACATCATAACGCCTTAGCCATGGCGATTGCCATCCTTAAACTAGCCGGTGTACGAGTCGCCACCAGCCTCCGTCACCGTGCCTTGTTCGTGGCGCCGACCTTTGCTATTTGCCTCAGCGGTGTAATTCACGCCTCTGGCTTGTTAAGTTGTGGAGTTGTGAGCCAGCGCTGGTTAGCTACTTAGGCGCCGGATTGTTGCACGGGTCGAGCGCAAACTCTTTTAGCATGCGCTCATACCAGCGGCGTATACAGTTTAGCTTTTTAGTGAGCTCCGCCTTCTCGGGGGGCGTTGGCTTAGCACTTTTCACGCGTTCAGCATAGCCTATCAGTCAAGATTCCAGGCGGCCGTCCTTCCACTCCCAGGTGTAAGTGGCGCCGTTGGGGTACCTCAAGGTGACTGAGCCGTGGGACTGGTATGCGCCATTTGTCTCGCCGGTGTACGTCATACCGCCGGCTTGTCGAGGTTTGGCATCGACTTGCTTGCCGATGGCGGGACGTATACCGGCGAGTGGAGGGACGACAAGCGAGAATATTGATGACGCGCCAATACTGGCAGCGCGACACGTGCCAAACCAACGCCCGCCGAGAAAACGAAGCTCACTAAAAAGCTAAACAGTATACGCCGCTGATATGCGCGCATGCTCAAAGAATTTACGCTCGACCCGCGCACCAAGCCGGCGCCCAAGAAGCTAAGCGGCGCTTGCTCACTACACCATTCCCGACAAGCTAGCGGCATGCCGTACACCGGCAAGAGAAATAGAAAAGGCGAGCGCCACGGCCAAGCCATCTTGACATGGGCCGATGGCAGCACGTACACCGGCGAGTACAAGGACGGCATGCCAGTACCTTGACCGCGCGCCTATAATGGCAGCATGAAGTACACCGGCAAGAGAAATAGAAAAGGCGAGCGCCACGGCCAAGGCACGGCGACGTACGCCGATGGCGACAAGTACACCGGTGAGTTTAAGGACGGCATACCCAACGGCCAAGGCACCTACACGTGGGCCGCTGGCCGCAAGTACACCGGCGAGTGGAAGGACGGCTTTCGCCATGGCCAAGGCACCCGGACGTACCCCGATGGCCGAAGGTACACCGGCGAGTGGAAGGACGGCTTTCGCCATGGCCAAGGCACCGAGATGGACCCCAATGGCACCACGTACACCGGCGAGTTTAAAGACGGCAAGGAACACGGCCAAGGCACCTTCACGTTTGCCAGTGGTGCCACCTACACAGGTGAGGTTAGGGACGGCTTACCCAACGGCCACGGCACGCACGCGGACACCGATGGCAACACATACACCGGCGCGTTTAAGGACGGCGGGCGCCACGGCCAAGGCAACATTACGTGTGCCAATGGCACCGAGTACACCGGCGAGTGGAAGGACGGGCTGCCCGTAGATTGACAGCGCTTGCTCACTGCTCCACAACTCAAAAGGCCGCCAACATGAAAATGACCGCTGGGACGCTATTGGCTAAGGTGCTGTTTGCCGGCTGTGGCGGGCCGCATACTGAAACTTACTCCGACCGCAGCACGTATACCGGCGAGTGGAAAGACGGCTTGCATCATGGCCAAGGCTCAATCACGGAAGCCGATGGCACCAAGTACGCCAGAGAGTGGAAAGACGGCTTCCGTCATGGCCGAGGCATCGAGACGCTTGCCGATGGCACCACGTAAACCGGAGGGTGTCGCGACGGCGCGCGCCGCGGTGTATCAATGCCGGCGGCCAGAGCAGAGGTTGGGATCGCAAATCTGCACTGCGTAGATGGAACATGCGGCGGAGCGTGGGTGGGAGTAAGCGGATATGGGTGCTTGTCTAGAGCGGAGGCAAGGTGTATATTCCTGCCAAGTCTTTTTCCATGGATAAGGGAAGTTGTGTACCAGAAATTCAGGATGTGCGTCGTTTTCAGGAGAGTGGGTATGTGATTGCCCACGGGCTTTTCAGCCAGGTAGAAGTCGAGAGCTACCGGGAACATTTTATGCAGATGCGCGCCAGCGGAACGTATCCGGGGGATTTTGCTGGTGTGGATCTGAGCAGCAACGACCCCCTCAAACGCTTTCCCCGGATGATTCACATGCACCGTTGGGACAAGATCAGTCTGTCCTGGATGCTAGATGAGCGACTCAATCATTGGATGAGCGGTCTACTGGGGATTGCACCCTATGCCGTGCAGACGATGCTGTACTTTAAACCTTCAGGCGGACGGGGTCAGGCGTTGCATCAGGATCAGTACTATCTGAAAGTGCATCCGGGTACCTGCATCGCGGCGTGGATGGCGCTAGATGACTGCGACATCGAAAACGGCTGTCTGCAAGTGGTGCCTGGCACACAGAATCTCCCTATACTTTGCACTGTGCAGGCCGACATTACCCAGAGTTTTACCGATGTGACTGTGCCTATTCCTGACGGGATGCAGCGAGAGCCAGTGCTGATGAAAGCCGGGGATGTCCTCTTTTTTAATGGGCAACTGGTTCATGGCAGCTTTCCAAACACCAGTGCAGATCGCTTCCGGCGCGCGCTCATCGGCCATTACATTGTGGGCGAGGCGCAGGCGGCGGCCAAGTTCTACCACCCAGTGCTGTGTATGGACGGCACACCGGTGGAATTGGGTGACAGCGAAGGCGGCAGCGAGTGCGGGGTCTGGGTAGAAGAAGAGACAGGGCCGGACGTGGTGATGCAGTCGATGGATCGTGCGATGGTGATGGTGACAGAATAAAATTAGTGCAAACTTATAGTTTGCGCCCACTGCAAGCTGGCGGCTTGCGTTTCAAAGACATGGGACACTTCTCATTCTGGACGGGTGTAGCGTCGGTTTGGCCGGGGAAGGCATCGGTCCGGAAGTGACCGCAGAGGCGGAAAAGGTATTGAAGGACATCCGCCGGAAGTTTGGCCGCGCATGCCACTTTGCCCCGCGGGTGATGGGCGGGCAGGCCAATGCCGAACTGGGCTCAAGCCTGCCCAGAGCCAATGTCGTGTCGGGAAGCCTATTTTTTATGCATGGTGCAGTGGGCGGACCCAAATGGGAAAGCCCCACCGCATTGGATCACCCGGAGCGGGGCCTGTTCGCCATGCGAAAGGAAGTCAATCTCTTGGCTAACCTGAGCCTGGTAAAAACGATGGTCACCATTTTTGCGCCGCCGATTTTGAGATAGGGTCAATGACTGAAATCAGCAACGAAACCAAATTTTCTGCACGTGATTGAAATGGGCTTGGGCGCATGGCAGTGGGGCGACCGCGTCTTTTTTGGGGCTATGGGAAAAGCATACAGACATTGAAATCCGCGCCGCGTTTGATGCCGCGCTTGGACTTGGCGTCCCTTTTTGTGGACACCGCGGAAATCTACAGATCAGGCTACTCCGAGCGCCTGTTGGGCGAGTTCCTTAAAGAGACGGGCCAGCCCATATTAACCGCGACGAAATTTTTCCCTTGGCCGTGGCGTTTTACCAGCGGCTTTATCCCCCGCGCTTTGAGAGCCAGTTTGGTACGGCTTGGCTTGGACGCGGTGAACCTGTATCAAATTCACTGGCCTTCGCCATTTCTCAGCGTGGAGACGATGATGGACGGCTTGGCCGAGTGCGTTAAGAACGGCGGAGCACGCACGGTCGGCGTTTCCAACTTTGATGAGCAGAGAATGGTTCGGGCGTACACCACGCTGGCGCGGCATGGAATTCCGCTTGCGGCGAATCAAGTCCACTATAGTTTGTTACGCCGCGAGGTGGAGAAAAACGGGACGCTGGCGCGGTGCAGAGAATTGGGGATTCGACTTATCGCCCATTCGCCGCTGGAGATGGGCTTGTTGACGGGAAAATATTCGCCGACGACGCCGCCCGCTGGAATACGCGGGGTGCAATATGCGGAATTAATCAAGAAAATTCCGCCCTTAGTTAAACTCATGCAAGCTATTGGGTCGATGCACGGTGATAAAACCATCGCGCAGGTCGCCTTGAACTGGGTGATTTGCAAGGGCGCGTTGCCGATCCCCGGCGCGAAGAACGCAGCCCAAGCGGAGCAAAACGCCGGTGGCGCGGGCTGGCGTTTGACGAATGACGAAGTCGCGCACTTGGATAAATCGGCGGACAAGGTTCACGCCGTCAAGGGGTAAGCCTTGGCGGATGGTGTTATCCGAAAACGCATCCAAGCGGTATTTTCCCAAGCCTTGGGCGCGGACATGGATAAAGAGTCGCGGGTGCGGAAAATTCAATGCGAGCACTGCAAATTTCAGAATTCAGCTTGGGAAAAGGGCGGAACGTGTTGGAAAGTGGCGGGTAATCGGCGCATGTTTTGTGTGTGCGCGAATTGTGGTGCGCGCGGTTGGCCGCTGAGCCGGCGACGGCACATCAGGAACATTCAGGCGAGCGAACAACTGCACCGGTAAACTCACGCTTGCGACCGGGTGTCAACTGCGTGATTGCAATGCGCTGTTATCTGATCTGGATTTGAAACCCGTCACCATTTCTCTCACTTAAATACAATTGTGTTCTGTAACGGGACAATATGCTTATTTTAGATTCTTGTTAAACACAATTTCGCCTTCGAGTACCACTAACGTCACCTTGTTTAACGCGCGAATATCGGTTATTGGATTGCCATCTACGGCTATAACATCTGCACATGCCTGTCTGCAAAGAGCCGAGGTCATTCCAACCCATGGCCTGAGCCTCCCACAGCGTTGCAGTTTGAAGCCCTTGCATGGGTGTACATCCATATTCAACCAAGTAACGTATCTCGTCTGGTAGAGCATCGAAGCGCACATCGCCAATAAAACTATCAGTACCTGCCGCGAGCCTTATTCCAGCTTTTAGCGCGTATTCTATTAAAGTATATTTTTGTTCAAGATACTGCATTTGATTGGCGTAGGCTTCTCTGGCAAGTTTGGCTTGATGGGGGTCTGAGTGAGTCTGGCGTTCCCCATACCAGCGCAGATATTCCTGAGACATGTTAATGGTCGGCGTCCAAGCGATTCCTTTTTCCGCAGCACGGTCAATTTCTTCCTCTGTCGGCGTGCCGTGTTCAAATGTGTCCGTACCCGCTTAGTTTGCCATGCTTTGCGAAGGCGCGTAAATGGTATGACAGGCGATTTTTTTTCGGGCGATGGGCTTCATCCACGCCCGCGCTTAGCTCCTCCTGTGCGCATTCTCCAGCGTCAATCGCAAGTTTGAAGAAGTCCGCGCCTGCGCGAACTTCTTCGCGTACGGCTTTCCGAAATCCCCACGGGCTATCCGCCTGATCAGACAGACCCGCTAAATTATGACAATGCCCGCCCCTAGAAATAATAAACCGTCCGCAAATATATAACCTGAGGATTGGGATGTGGCCCTTGCGCGCTGCGCGCCTGACCTCATACATAATGTCGTCAACCGAGCCTGTATCACGCAGGGTGGTCACGCCAGACATAGGTACTTTTCGTAAACTACCAGCCGCAAGCATTGCAATCGCGGCAGGCGTATATGAAATTGCGCCATCATAGTCATCGGTGTACGTGGCGACATCGAGCTCTTCCCAATAAAAAGTGGGGTGACTGTGCATGTCAATCACCCCGACAATAAGCACGGCCACGGCCCCGGCACGTACGCCAATAGCGCCAAGTACACCGGCGAGTGGACGGACGGAAAACGACTACCTTGCCGGAACGGCTATACTGGAATCATGAGACGCGCCAAGCCAACTCCCCTCGAGTCCCTTGCCAATCATCTTGCGCACGCGAGCCGTGCCAAGCCCACGCCCGCCGAAAAAGCCATAATCACTAAAAAGCTAAACAATATATGCGGCTGCTATGAGCGCATGCTAACTGCATCCGCACCAGCACAAGTGAAAAAGCGCTTGCTCATTCGCCGTATTTTGTACGGATGCACTCAACATGAGATTGGTCGCCTGTGTGCCCTGCGCCCCCTCTCTCAACGATTTGTTAAAGACAATACGCCGTATCGCAAGCGCGCTTGTATATAATGCGCAGGACGCCACCCTAGCTCAATTGTCAGAGCAATCGCTTCGTAAGTGATAGGTTCCGGGTTCGCCTCTGAAAGCGAAATAGTCCTGAAAGTAAGTGTTTCGGTGAGGCGCACGAAAAAAGTAACAAAAGCGCCTACTCACTTCCGTGGCCTGCGCCTCCCGTGCCAGCCGACCCTCCATATAAGTTCATTGCCATATTTCGGTTCCCCGGTCTTAGTAGGTGCGTCCCAGTCGGGCTGCGCTCTGTTACCCTGCCCATTTATCCCATCACGTGGTCGCAATGCGATAATCACCTCGGACTTTTTACTCCAAGACAATGGTTGGGGGGGGTAAGCAGAAATAGGTACTTGAACAGCTTGACAAGAAGGCGTGGAAGGTTATATTATGCAGAGCTGGCAGGGAGCTTGAATTCCTGTCCGCCTTCTAGATCGCGATCCTATCGGTAATCGGCGTAGGTTTCTCCTCATCACTGGCCGCCTATGTCTTTGCGCGGATACGCTTGTGCGGCAGCAAGGTGCTCTTCGGCGTCCTACTGGCGACCCTGATGTTGCCTTATGCCGTCACTATCATCCCCACCTTCGACATCACTAAGTATCTCGCGTGGCTGAAAGCCCATTAGCCACTAATCGTGCCTTCCTTCTTCAGCAGCGCCTACTTCGTTCTCTTGCTGCACCAGTCGTTTCGAGCGGTGCCTCAAGACTTGTTCGACTCCGCGACCATCGATGACGCTGCCTTCTTCCAGATTTACTAGAAGAACTTCATACCTCTGGGTATGCCAGCCTTGGTCACGGTCGCGCTCTTCGCATTACTCAGCTCGTGGAACGATCTCTTCGGCCTGCTGATTCACCTTAGCTCACAAGAGGATTTGACCGTGGCGCTGGAGCTAACCTATCTGGGTGGACGGGCAGGCATGGGCGGGGAACGGGGCGCCATGATCATGGCGGGCGCGATGTTAAGCTTCGTACCCATGCTGATCCTCTACACTTACGGGCAGAAGTATTTCATTCAGGGATTAGAGCGTACCGGACCCAAAGGCTGAATATCAATTCGCGTCACTACTAACCATTAGGAGGCATTACGTTATGCGAGTATTTGATGAGCTAGAAGTCGGCTATTTTCGTGAGGTGCTGCAAAGTCGCCAATTGGGCTGGGCCGATGGCGGCATGGCGACGCGTTTCGAGCGCGCCTTTGCGGCGAAGATAGGCTGCGGCTATGGCATAGCCCGCAACTCGGCTATGACCGCCCTGGCCGAGGCCGTCAGCGTGAGCGGCGCCGGCACCGGCCTGGAGGTGATTTGCGACCCGATGGTCCAGTTTGGCGCCATCGCTACGATCTACTTCAACGCTGTGCCGCGCTTCGCCGATGTCCGCGCCGACACCTACATGATGGACCCGGAATCGTTGCGCGCCAACATCACCGAGCGCACACGCGCCGTCATCGTGACCAACTTCTGGGGCATGTGCGCCGAGTTGGACACGATCCGCCGGATCTGCGACGAGCACAACCTCTTTATGATCGAAGACTGTGCCCACTCCATCGGCGCGACCTGGAAGGGCAGGCACTCCGGCACGTACGGCGACTTCGCCTGCTTCAGCTTCCAACAGGGCAAGCACATGACCACCGGCGACGGCGGCATGATGACCACCAACCGCCAAGACCTGCACGACAAGCTCTTCAACCAGTGGGCCTTTGGTGAGTCGCCCAACTTCATGACCCTGAACTTCCGCATGAACGAGGTCACCGCTGCGGTCGGTTTGGCGCAGCTCTCGCGCGTCGATGGATACATCGCCGAATATACCGAGAACAAGCTCGCCTTCGACGCGGCCCTGGACGAGTGCCCCTGGCTGCGCCCGCGCCGCGCCCTCGAAGACGGCAACCATGTCGGCTATATCTGGGCCTGCACGTGGGACGGGGATCGGTACGGCATGGACATCGAGCATTTCAAGCAGGTCGTCCAAAGCTTAGGGCTGCCGCTGCGCTTTGGCTTCATCGGCAAGCCTGCCTATCTCTTCGACCTCTTCCAGGGCGCGACCGCTTACAACCAGCCGGACTGTCCGGTCCGCTGCCCGCTTTACAAGAGCGACTACCGCTACCATGAGGGGCTTTGCCCTGTCGCTGAGGACCTCATGCCGCGCCTGATCTCAACCGGGCTGGTCGAAGTGCCGCCGGACGAGGCCAAGCGCCGGGCCGAATTGCTGAACAAGGCGATTGCCGCGGCTGAACGCGGCTAACCTGCTATCCGGTGACGAGTTCAAAGACGAGAGTAGGAAGTACATCCATGCGCGCAGGAATGGCGGGGCTGGCAGCGCTATACTGGCCGATGACGCTTGGCAAGGGGCTAAGCGCCCACTCCGGCGTGGATTTCCGCGCCGCAGCGACTTTGGGCGAGGATGAGCAAGCGATCTCCAGTATGTTGGGGCTATCGCCTCAAGCTTATGCCGCCCAGTTCGGCGTCGAGCTCTACATATCCGCCGAGGAGATGATCCAGGCCGAAAAGCTGGACACTGTGGTGCTGATCGCACGACCCAGCCAACATGCCGCCTGGGTCGAACGGCTGGCGCCCCTTGGCGTCAACCTGTTCATCCCCAAAACCTTCACGACAACCCTGGAGGATGCAGAACGAATTGTCGCAGCGCAGCGGCGCTATGGTGTGCAGATCGCGGTCGGCCCAACGGCCCGCTATTTGCCGGCCATGCTGGCCGTGAAAAACGCGCTTGCCCAGGACCGTATCGGACGGCCCTTCGCCATGCGCCTGTGTCACCACCACGGCACAATCGACGTCTTCAATGCCGCAGACTGGTATCGCGACCCCGCCGAAGGCGGTCCGGAACTGTCGCTGGGCTGGTACGGGATTGACCTGGTCCTCCACCTGATGGAGGACCAGGTGACCCGCGTCTATGCCGAGTACGGCAACTTCACTAGCCCCGACAGTCCGTTCATGGACTGCGGACGCATAGCGCTGCACCTGGCCGGAGGGGGCAGCGCCGCCTTCGATATGTACTTCTGCAATCGCTTTGCCTATCCGTCTTGGCAGCTTGAGTTGGTCGGTCCAAAAGGCATGATCAGCATTCATCGCGCCAAGGCGGCCGGCCCAAGCGTTGCGGTCAGTGTGGACAGCGCCCAAGGCACAGAAACGCTGGCCTTGACGGCGCAGACCCCAGGCTGGGAGTTGTTCTGGATCGACGAGTTCCTGCAGAATAGAACGCCCACGATCACGGTCGAACAAGCGCAGCGAATTACAGAGATTGCGCTTGCGGCGCGAGCATCGGCGCACACGGGGCAGACGGTTGCCATCAACCGGTAAGGCGGCAAGGGTACGTGGACGGGGTGCGAGCAGTGAGAACGAGCAACCAAGAGGCAGCGGGCAGGATGAATCTGGTCCGCCCTTTGGAACAAGATCACATCGGCGCCTTCCAACTGGATCGCAGATCGCTAAAAGATCAATCGACCGAGCTGCTGCGCAACCAGATCATCAGCGGGCGCATCCCGCCGGGTACGAAGCGCGTGGAGCGCAAGCTTGCTGCCCTCCTGGGCAACAGTCCCATGTGAGCCCGCGGTGCGCTGATGGAACTGGATCAGAAAAAGCTGGTCAATTAATCCTATCAAAATTTGAAGATACTGTAGTTTCTGCCTCCAAGACAATGGTTGGGGGGGTAGCGGAAATTGGTGTTTGAAAGGCTCGACAAGAGGGCGTGGAAAGGCGTATTACGTGGAGGTGGCAAGGAACGTGAATCTATTATCCATTTTTTGCGTATTGGAGTTTGGTTACCATTGTTTTGGTACAAACCACTTGCTTGCCGTTCTCTTATGCTGAAATGCAGTGCTCAGCATGTAGATGGCCCGGCGAGAAAACGCAGACCAAATCCGCATCTTCACGCTCAGTGAGCTTTTTATAATCGGTTTTCCAGCGCGGAACGCCAAAATCACGAGCGCCGTTTGCAATCACTTCCGCGGGCCAAGAGAAAATAGACTGCACGAGAAACTGCAAGTCCAGTTCGTTAACAAGCATGGTCAAGGTAGAAGCCATATTACTAGTGCCCATCCCTATCACGCACAATCGAATTTAATTCCCTTTCATATCACCGCATCTATGTTCTTTGTGCGTCGTACCAATTGCTTATACCCCGAAATCCTAATCTTACTCTTAATCTGAACCGAGAAACCACCCCCAACCCCAACTTGAAAAAAGGAGGGGAGCTTCGGATACCTTAATTCGCCCTGAAGGCTGACAGCTGACGACTGAAAGCTGTTCACCCTTTAGCCTCTAAAAATATTTATCGATGCAAGTGACCCTGTCGTGAGCCGGGGCGGACAACGCTGGTCCATTGGTAGCAACCCCAGTCTTCGATTGGCTGATGGCCATGCTCGACTCCGCGTGGGCAGTAGACGATCCAGCCGGTGCTGACTTCAACGCTGTCGCTTCTGCCATCGGGTAGGCTTATAGTCACAACGCTGCGCCCTTTAATCCAAGCCCAGTGCTCATCATAATCGTGATAATGCAGTTCTGTAGAAACTCCTTTGGGCAACATAAAACCACCGAGCCCGTCGATGTTATGCGGGTCCAACCAATCTTTAACCTCCTGGCACAGCGATTCGCCGCCAGCATGATTCACTATAAACCGCCGAGGTTCCAGCCCAACACAATCCTCTGCTGTAACACATTTATTCCCTTTAGGCATGATATAAAACTCCTTTGCGAAACTAATCTCTATTGTACTCAATCGCAAACTATAATGCGCAGTGCATGTGCGGAGCCAGAAAAATACGCCAAACACTGAACGCATTATAAATCTAATTAACTGCACAGTGAATAATCAAGCCTTTTATAACGCTCAAACACCTCTTCATCTTAAGATCGCATTGATAACTTTGGCTCTAAACGTTGTTGGGGGTCACGAGGGTGTGGAAAGCTTCTTGGATGATGAAGTATTTGCCAGAGGCGACCATGGCTAGTTCTACGGCTCCAAGGCAGGCAGCTTCGCTGGTTTCGGGGCGTATGACCGTCACTCCCGTCACATTCGCAATTATTTGGAGCCGAACATCCGAGCGCGCCCCGACGCCAATGGCGCGAGCTTCATTTACATTTCCAGATCAAGAAGTTATCAACTCCAAGTTCTCTTTTAGTGTAAATGTGCGAGATTCGACCAAAGCCCGCGCCATATGAACGCGAGTGTGCGCTAAATTCAGAACTGAGAAAGCTCCTCTTACGGATAGCCTAGAGCTCGGAGAGGCAGCGCCGGACAAATAAGAAATACAGCTTAGCCCATCAGAACCAATCGGCGCTCCTTCTACTTCAATAGCATTGGTTCCCATATTTTCCTGGCCAGCCAAAGACCACTGCGAGCTTTAGGCTGGATGCCAATGCTGTTTCACAGTATCCGCTGGCCGCACTGGCAGGCTGCACGGGGGGCCTAGAGTTGCGCTTTGCCGATTAATTGTGCGCCGAATTCCGGCTCTGTTAACGCTGCGCACCGCAACGCGTGGCTTTGTTGCCAACTGTCGGGAGTAGTACCTGACTGGCGCCACTGCACTCGCCGTTCACCCAGGTGCGCACTACCGTCGCAGCGGAGACGGTTGTGGTTTATGAGGATCGCGCCCGGCTGCTGGAATTTCAGATACGGCCTTGATTATGAGCATCGCCACGGGCATGCCGGGGGCGACCGCCGTCCGTAGTTGCGGAGTGCAGCGCGCCGCAGCGTATCAACGTTGGCGGCCCGACCGGACTCCAGAGTTGTAACCCTGGATTCCGAAAATGGCACCGGCGGCGACGCGCGGCCGTGTGTGGAGCGGGCGCTGGCAGGTTGCAGTGAGCGTTGTGGACTTCCAATGCTGTCCTAAAGAAATTGGCCGATTTCTGCTTGTTTGGCCGGTCAATCCTGTCAACTTATATTAAATTACGACGTCGCTGATTCCAAGGCAATATTTGGAAGAGGGTTACCGGAAATTATCACTTGACAATCTTCATAAGGGGGGGAAGTACAATGCGGAGGTGTCAGGGAGCTTGAATTTCCTATCCGTAGAACACACGACAGAATTGTTCGCGTATTGTACATGCTAAGCGCATCACTTGGAGCATCGGTCCACACTCAGTGGTTATGGATCGTGGGCGCCGTAGCGGCGTTCCAGATCGCCAGTCCATTTACTCGACTTTGCCCTGTGTACTTTGTCTTGAACATGATGATAGCGAACACAGAGCCGGTACAAAATGGACAAAGATAAACATTGTATTACGCGCAGCTAGCAGCCCAGCAGTTTCCTGCATCGGAAAGCAGCGTTGATGCAACCGTCGCGCAAGCATCGGCACCGCTCCGCGTGAAAAAAGCGCTTGCTCATTCGCCGCATTTTCTACGGATGTACTCACCATGAGATTGGTCTTCTGTGTGCCCTGCGCCTCCTCACCCAACTATTTTTCAGGACAATACGCCGTATCGCAAGCGCGCTTGTGTATAATGCGCCCGTCGCCACCTTAGCTCAATTGGCAGAGCAATCGCTTCGTAAGTGATAGGTTTCGGGTTCGACTCCCGAAGGTGGCTTTAGTTTGACCGTTGCTTCCGGCAATACCAGCCGGTGGACCTCCAAGCTTGCGGCGCACTGGTTTGCGCCCCCCGGATCAAATTACGGGTTAGGCACCAGCTTCTTCGCCTGGCTTACAAAACAACTACTGGGGCAATCTCCATCCCGCACAATTTGCGCCGCCGGCAAAAACAACGGCTCAGGTTGAAGCATGATTAAGAAGCCAGACCCGTCTAAAGCGCGCTTCTCACCCACCGCCAGGCACGTAACCTGCGCCTCAAATACCGCCACATACACCATCGAACCCAGCTCAAAATCAGCCGGGCACTTTGCGCCAACCCCAA
>SXGS01158881.1_pt1 | contig 22199 bp, 18 predicted proteins | sample 3174681 | NCBI WGS metagenome assembly SXGS01 (sample SAMN11356861, study PRJNA531348) | freshwater metagenome | isolation source: freshwater sample F1-80 | place: China: Fuxian Lake, Yuxi | collected 2017-12-25
AGTCGTCGCCGTCGCGGCGGGCGGTGGTGGTGAGCGCGGCCACGTCGGAGCCGCAGCCGGGCTCGGTGATGCCCAGCGCGCCGACGCGATCGGCGGCGATGGCCGGGCGGAGAAACTCCTCTCGCTGCGCGTCGGTGCCGATCTCGTGGATCACCGGCGTGCTGATGTCGGTGTGCACCAGGATGCTCATGGACACACCGCCGTTTCGCCCGTGGGCCAGCTCCTCCACGAAGGCGGCGTGGGCCCACCAGTCGAGCCCGGCGCCACCCCAGCGTGGGTCGAATCGGATCCCGAGGAGGCCGAGATCCGCCATCTTCTTGAAGAGTTCGCGCGCTGGCCACTCGCCGGCATCGTCCCACTCCTTACGATGCGGGTGGATCTCGCGTTGCACGAAGTCGCGGACGGTCTTGCGGAGCAGGGCATGCTCCTCGGTAAAGGGCGGGAAGGTCATGTCCACTACGTATCGCAGCGCCGTGCCGCCGCCGCTGCGTGACGACGGTGTTACAATCTGGCGGTGCTGGTGCTACTCGCCGCGTGCTCGCCCACCCTCGAGGCCACCTCGGGCACCTCGTCTGTGCTCGAGCCCGTCCCGGGCTACACCGGGAGAGACACGGGCACGGTGGTGGAGTCGAAGCCGGTCGACACCGGTGAGCCGCCGGTCGACACCGAAGACGACGCGGAGGAGAACCTCCCCCACGTGGTGATCAACGAGGTGCAAACCAAGAACGCCTCCACGCTTTTTGTCGACGACGCCTTCCCCGACTGGATCGAGATCTACAACGACAGCGCCGAGAGCATCGACTACGGTCGCCTGCAGCTGGTCGACGAAAACGACCTGCCCTGGCTCGGCGCCGAGGGCACGGTGCTGTCGCCCGGTGGCTTCGTCCTGGTCTACGCCGACGCTTCCCTCGAGGGCGGGCTCCACGCCCCGTTCGCGCTCGACGGTGATGGCGACGAGATCACCCTGAAGCTCGACGGCGTGGTGGTCGACCGCATCGCCACCGGCGAGTTTCTCGAAGACGCCTCCTGGGCCCGCTTCCCCGATGGCGGAGCCTGGGCGCCCACCATCGACTGCACCCCGGGGGGCACCAACGGGAGCGTGCCGAGCGAGTCGCTCGACATCGGCGACACGCTCTTCGACCTCTCGGGCGACCAGCAGATCAACTTGATCATGTCGTCGAGCGCGATCAACTCCCTCACGTCGAACAGCTATGCCGAGGTGGAGATCGACATCGACATCAACGGCACCGAGTTTGGCCCGGTCGACCTGCGAATCCGCGGCTCCGCCACGCGACAGGCCTTCACCGGCAAGGCCTCGCTCAAGATCGACCTCAACGAGCACGTCGACATCAAGTACCGCGACCTCGAGAAGATCATGCTGATCAACATGGTCTGGGACTCCTCCTACATTCGCGAGTACGTGGGCTACGCGCTCTTCCGCGAGGCGGGTGTACCCGCGGCGCGCACCTCCTACGCCTTCGTTTCCGTCAACGACGACTTGATGGGCTACTACCTCTTCGCGGAAACCTACGACGACGCCTTCTTGCGTCACTGGTTTGGAAACGACGACGGCTACCTCTGGGAGGCGAACGGCGACTTCAGCTCCTACTCGGCCTGGGACTGCGAGGAGGGCTACCCGTGTGACACGGAAGTCTTGCAGGAGATCTCGTCGATCATCTCCAGCGGCTCGGGCACGGAAGACGAGATGGCTGAGCTCGAGCAATACGTCAACCTCGACAACCTGATGCGCGAGTGGGTGCTCGAGAACGCCATCGGCCAGTGGGACGGCTACACCTCGCCGCACAACTTCCGCGTGTACTGGAACCCAGACGACGGGCTCATCTACATGATCCCCTCGTCGATCGACTACACCTTCGACAATCCCTACACCTGGTCGGAGAACATCTTCTACGGCAACGGGCAGATGATGCGCTGGTGCTGGAGCGCCACCGCCTGCACCGCGCGCTACGAGTCCGTGGCCATCGAGGTGGCCGACATGATCGACGAGATGGATTGGGACAGTCGGCTCGACGAGCTCTACGTTCACCTGGAACCCAACGCCGGCCGCGACCAGAACGATCCGCGCAGCAACTACACCAAGTCGCAGTTCGACACGGCCTTCGAGTACATTCGCACATACATGCAAGAGATCCCGGATGTGATCCGGGGGCAGGCGATGTAGTCAGAACTCACACACGAACGGATAGTCACTCTCACAGTCCTCGTCCGCCCACTCGCCACGGCGACCGGACGGGTTGATCACCACGCAGTCCTGGTCGCCCGCGTCGTCCGGTTCGCCGCTGAGCCAGCTGTCGTAGCCCACGCTGGTGCCGTCGGGCCAGAGCCAGTCACCCTCGGTGTCCACGTCGTTGGCGCCGATCCAGGTGGCGCGCTCGGCGAGGTCGGCCACGTCGTCGTTCTCGGTGCCGGAGCTGATGATCACCAGCGAGCCGCCGAAGGCCTCGCAGGCTTGTCGCGCGAGCTCCCACTCGGTGGAGGTGGAGCAGACGTAGTAGTCCGTCGACGCCGTGCACCCGTAGCAGGATGGGTCCTCGTCGGTGTAGCCGTTGCAGTCGTTGTCGACGCCGTCGCAGGCCTCGGTGCCCCCGGGGAAGGCGGCGGCGCTCCCCTCGTCGCAGTCGCCGTCGCAGATGGTGAAGCCGTCGCCGTCGGCGTCGTCGTACTCGAGCGTGGTCACGTCGCAGTCGTTGTCGAGGCCGTCGCACACCTCGGTGCCGCCGGGGTACACCTCGGGCTCGCTGTCGTCGCAGTCGCCGAAGCAGCTCGGCACGCCGTCGGCGTCGAGGTCGAAGTCCTCGTCGACCAGGTCGTCGCAGTCGTTGTCTTCGCCGTCGCAGGACTCGTCCGCACCGGGACCGTAGTCCGGGTCGTCGTCCTCGCAGTCGCCCTGGCACTCGGAGTAGCCGTCGCCGTCGAAGTCCCAGATCTCGTCGATGTCGCCGTCGCAGTCGTTGTCGATGGCGTCGCAGGCCTCGGGTGCGCTCGGGTTGACGAAGGGGTCCTCGTCGTCGCAGTCGCTGCACAGGTCGTAGTCGTCGCCGTCGTAGTCGCCATTGTCGAGCTCGCCGTCGCAGTCGTTGTCGACGTAGTCGCACTCCTCCCGCGCCCCGGGGTACACGGCGGCGTTGTTGTCGTTGCAGTCCCAGTTTCCGTCCGCGTCGAGCAGGTAGCAGGCGGCCTCGTCGTCAAAGCCATCGTCGTCGAGATCGTAGTCGTCCTCGTCGATGTCGCCATCGCAGTCGTTGTCGACCCCGTCGCACAGCTCCTCCGCGCCGGGGTGGTAGTCCGCATTGTAGGGCTTGCAGTCGGATGCATCCACCGTGCCGTCGTGATCGGCATCGTGGGTGAGCGGGTCGGGCTCCTCGTACTCGTCGTAACGCTCGGGGTCTTCCGTGGCGTTCACGTTCGATTCCACGGAGCAGGCGAGAAACAGCACGGCGAGCATCGGCATAGTCTAGCAGCCGCGATGCACGTTCACCTCCTCGACCTCAACGCCGGCCTCCCCAACCGGGGCACCGCGGCGATCGTCGGCGTCGCGCGGGAGCTGGGGCACCCGGTGAGCGTCTACGACGTGCGGGCGCGGGGCGAGTTGCCCCCGGCAGGCGATGGCGCGTGGATCCTCGGCGGGGGTCCGGGCTCACCACTCGAGCCAGGACCCTGGCGCGATCCGCTCCTCGCCGCCTTGCGGGCGCGCTCGGCGCGGTCCTTGCCCACGCTCGCCATCTGCTACGGCTGCGAGCTCCTGGGGGCCTCGCTCGGGGGGGAACTGCGTCGCCTGCGGGAGGAGCGCGAGGGCGTCTACCCCCTGCGACTTCTCGGCACGGCCGGTCGCGACCCGCTGTTGCGCGGGCTCGGCCGCGCCGCGGCCTACGAGAAGCGCAGCTGGGGGGTCTTCGACGTCCCGGCGCGGGTGCTCGCGACCGGTCCCGATGGCGACGCGGCCGCCTTCCGCGTGGGCCGGAGCTGGGGGCTCATCTTCCACCCCGAGGCGGGGCTCGGGCCCGACACCGAGGCGGTATACACCACGGTGATCCCGCGCTTCCTCGCTAGTCTATCCCGAGCGTGAACGCGCCGATCTCCACCGGCTCCCTCTGGGCACCGAGGGGCGTGTCGGCCACGCCTACGCTCACGGTGTAGGTGCCCGGCCTTGGCTTCGGCGCGGGACGGAGCGCGTAGCGGTCGTGGTAGAGCGTGCCCGGCTCCCAACGCTCGGTGGGCCAGCTCCAGTCGCAGCCGTCGTGCTCGCCGCTCCAGCTGGCGGAGCCCTCGTCGAGCGTGGCGCGCACGGCGATGAGCACGTTCTTCTCGAGGGGCTGGCTCACGCGCCACCAGGTTTCCACGTCGATCATGCCGCGGCGTGACAGTCGAGACGGTCCCACCCGGCGACCCACCAGCGTGAGCGGGCCCACGGCCACGTCCGCGACCTGCGCGTCGGGAGGCACCTGGTCGCTGACACACGTGGCGGCCGGTCCAGCGGCGGCACGGGCGGGCGTGCCCGTGCGGTCCACGGGCTCGGGGCGCGCCGGCGGTTCGCGCGCCGGTGGCTTGGGGAGGGGCACGACGATCTCGTTCCCGCCCACCCAGAGGCTCGTGCCCAGCGCCAGCGAGCGGTCGGCGTAGAGTTGGGCGAGGGTGACACCGTCCTCGCCGCGGGCCACGCGCGTGTGGCCGTAGTCTGGGTCGAGGGCGGTGATCCGCACCTCGCGCACGCCGCCCGCGGACAAAGTGAGCTCGAACAACGCGCCCTCGCTCTCGCCACGGGCGTCGAAAAGCAAGTTGCCGGCATCGTAGATCACCGGGCGTCCATCGACGATCTCCACGCCGTGCACGAAGTGTGCGCTCGAGCCTAGGATGCCGTCGAAGCCCCCCTGGATCGCCGCGCGGGCGAGGGCGCGGGTGGTGGCCGAGGGCTCGAACACGCCGTTGTCACCCCAGTGCACGCCGAGGAAAGCGAGGTGGGCGCGGCCGCTCGTGGTGTTCGCCGCCTCGCGGGCGAAGCGGGTCCAGGCCTCGGGCTGGGCCGGATCGAGGTAGCAGGCGCCCGCGCGATCCGCGGTGGCGGCGTAGGGCGACATGGTGGCGTCGACCGCGTAGAAGGCCGCGATCAGGTCGCCAGCGCGCGCGAACGTGGGCCCGCAGGCGCTCTCCCGGTGCGGTCCGCTCCCGGCGTGGGCGAGGCCGGCCGCGTCGAGCAAGGTGGCCTGCTCGCGAACCGCCGGCGGCCCGTAGTCACCCACGTGATTGTTGGCCGTGCCCACCACGTCGATGCCGGCGGCCTGCAGGACGGCGAGCATCTCGGGGCGAGCTCGGTAGTAGTACGGCCCCGACTCGCCCTTGTCCACGCGGTAGTCGCCAGCGGTCGCTACCACGCACTCGAGGTTCACGTAGGCGAGCTCGGCCGTCGCGAGCTGGGGCACGCCGCCGAGGGCCCAGTCGGCGCCATTCTCTGCCACGAGCGCGTTGGTGCGGCGCCCGAGGTTGACGTCGCCACCGACCGCGAGTACCGGGCCGGCAGGCGCCTCGGGACGGGCCTCGAGCACGGAAGCCGCCACCGGCTCGGGCGGCGCGTCGTCGCGACAGGCAAGGAGGGTGAACAGCACGCCCTGGCGAGGTACTCGTCGCCTCGGCCGACCAACAGACGGTCAATCAACCGAGTGGGGCTCAGGCCGACAGCAAGCGCGGCACCAGCTCAGGGTCGACCTTCGCCGCCTCCAGGACATCGACATCCTGGGACTCCGCCGCGCTGCCCACCGCGCCGACCCCGAGAAGCGCCAGCGCGCCGCCCATGCCGAGCCCCACCTTCGACGTGGCGGTCACCTTGGCCTCGGCGATCTCCAGCGACGCCACGCTCCCCTCGGGATCGAAGCCCGCCGCCTCGTAGGGCATGCCCAGGGCCTCCCCAGCCATGGCGCGTTGCACGTCGCGCACGAGCTCCGCGTCCGCACCCTCGGGGGCCGCTTCGACGGCAGCCTCCTCCGTGACCCGCACCTTGGCGGCCGTGGATAGGCTCACCTCGTACTCGGCGATAAAGGCGTCGAACTCCTTCTCCGTGCAATCGAACTGCCCGGCCACCAGGGGAGCCACCTCGGCGGGGTGCTCAACCTGGTGCACGCGGTCGCGCGTGAGATCGCCGATCACCTCGCTTTCCACGTCCACGTCGATGCCCGCCGCGAGCAGACCCGGGACTTCCGAGAGTTTTTCCCCCTCGAGCGTCGAGGCGTCCTGGTCCACCTCGTCGCCGCCGGTGAACGTCACCTGCACGCGGTGCACGCGGTCGAGCAAGGAGGCCTCGGGTGCCTGCTCGCCCTGCTCCGCCCAGGCCTCCACCCGGAGGGAGCCGTTCACGCTCGGGTCGGCCTCGGTGCTCGACGCGCCCGTTGCCTTGGCGTCGTAGCCAAACTCGACGGCGCCGTAGATGTCCCAGCCGTCGAGGCCCACCGACACCTTGGCGGCGGCGCCCACCGAGGCGCCGGTCGCGCTGAGCTGGTTGGCCAGCTCGGTGAGATCCGCGCTCTGCGCGCTGTCGGCCCCGGTGTTGGCCGCCTCGACCGCCATGCCGCCGATGTCGGTGCTCACGCCGGCGCCTGCGGTCCCCGTCATCGCCTGCGAGGTGATCACCTTGGCCTCGGGGTCGGCGGCCACGGCCGCGGCGAGGGCGATGCCGCAGGTCACGATGCCGTCGGCCCCGACACCGCACTGCACCAGGATGGCCAACATCTCCATCTCGGAGAGGGTGGTCTCGATGGTGAGGGAGCTGGCTTGTCCCGCGGTGGCGCTCGCCCCTGCTGAGATCGAGTTGCCCTCGGCGCCGGTGACCGACGCCATGGCGTCCTCGCTCGCCCCGGCGGCGGCGGCGAGGGTTCCTGACAGGGTCACGTCCCAGCCCTCCTCCGTGCGCGTGAGGATCAGGCCCTCCGTGGGCGACAGTTCGAGCCCGGGCGGCACCGTCACCGACGCCTGCACGCCGACGGTGAGCGTGTGCCCCACCTGGAAGATCGTCCTGAAGAACAGGGCACCGGTGCTCGCGCCACAGGCGAGCACCTCGGCGGGGTCGAGCGCCTGCACCCACTCGGCCACCCAGCCGATGGTGTAGAGCGCCACCGCGATGGGCAGGCTGGTGGAGAGCGGCATGGCGTCGAGCACCACCGTGCCCACCTCGCCCATCAGCGGCAGCGTCTCGAGGAGGTCTTCGCTCCCCGTCGCGGGCGGCGGCTCGGTCGAGAGGCCCGCGGCCTCCTGGGCGGCGCTGTTGCTCGTCGAGGTGCTGGTCGAGGTCGTGGGGGCAGCCGTCGTGGCGGACGGGGCCGTGGTCGTGGTCTTCGCGGTGTCGACGGACTGGGACATGCGCAGCTGGATGGCAACTCCCATGCCAACGGTGAAACGCCGATAGTTTACGCCAACGAGGTGACGAATGTCGGCTGCGCCGACGGACGTCCGTCAGCGCCCGGTGATACCGCCACCCGGCCGTGAAACGACTCGCGCTCACCGCCGACACCGTGGGCCCCGTGGGGCGGGGTCACCCCTGGGTGTACCCCGATGGGGTGCACGGGCGGCCTCGTGCCGGGGAGCTGGTGGAGCTCGTCGATGGGCGTGGAAAGCGCGTGGCCATCGGCATCGGCGACGAGGGCGCCATCGCGGTGCGCGTGCTCGGTCGCGAGCCGATGTCGGTGGAGGAGTTCATCGGCACGCGCATCCGCGCGGCGGCGGCGCGGCGGTCCATCGTCTGTCGCGACACGGATGCTTACCGCCTGGTCAACGGCGAGGGCGACGGCCTCTCGGGGCTGGTGGTCGATCGCTACGGCGACATCGCGGTGCTCAAGCTCTACGCCCGGGCCTGGGAGCCGCACCTCGGCACGATCTCCGCGCGGCTCGTCGACCAGGGCGCTCGCAGCGTGTACCGGCGATTCGGCGTGGGGAAGGTCGATGATCGCGAGGGCGGGGAAACGCTCCGTGGTCCTGAGCCCCCGGGCACGGTGATCGTCACCGAGCACGGGATGAAGCTCCTCGCCCGGGTGCGCGAGGGCCAGAAAACAGGCTTGTTCCTCGACCAGCGCGAGCACCGGCGCCTCGTGCGCGGCTGGTCGCAGGGTCGCCGCGTCGTCAATCTATTTGCCTACAATGGCGGATTCTCGGTCGCGGCGGCGCTCGGTGGGGCGCGCCACGTCACCAGCGTCGACATCGCGCCGGCCGCCATCGACGACGCGCGGGAGAACTTCCGGCTCAACGGCATCGACCCGGCCGCGCACGAGTTTCTGGCTACCGACGCCTTCAGTTTCGCCGCCGGACCGAGCGAGCTGGTGGTGTGCGATCCGCCCTCGCTCACCCATGCCCGCGAGGCCGACAGCGCCGCCCGCGGGGCCTACAAGCGACTCCATCGCCAGCTCTCGGCCTACGCGACCGATCTCGTCGCCACCTCGTCGTGCACGGCGCGCCTGAGCCTGGATCGCTGGGAAGAAACAGTGCGCGAGGGCCTGGGCCCCGGCTGGGCCTGGCTGCACCAGAGCGCCGAGGCGCCGGATCACCCGGTGGCCTTTGGGCATCCCGAGGGGCGGTACCTCAAGTTTGCGCTGGCGGGGCGATTGCCTCGGTAAAAGGATGAGGTCGCGACCTGTCGCGAGAGATTTCGCTTGACGACTCTCTCTCTGCACTAATCATGCCGTGCACCTGGAGTCACCCGTGGGCACGCCTCGAACGTATGACCTTCCCCCTATGACACTCGTGGCCGTCGGCACAGCGGAGGTCTTCATCCCCGCTGGGGAGTGGACGAGCGCGGCTGGCGTCCTGGCGGCCAAGGCCTGGGGTGAGCTCTCCGGCCTCAACGGCAATTGCCAGGCCCGACCCGCCGTCCAGCTGGCCAACGACATTCGTAGCCCGGATGCCGCTCTAGGCATCGGTGCAGTGAAGACGGCGAACGGGGTGCTCGACCCGACCACGTTGAGCCTCACCACGGGGAGCAAGGCGTCCATCCGTCCGGGCTGGCTGGTCTCGCTGTCGAGCGGGCAGACCCTCGCCAGCGTGTCGGTGCTGGGCACCATCGTATTCGAGAGCTGACGTGCCGCAGGCGCTCTCCCTCTCGAGCTTGGCTGCCGCGCTTGCGCTCGCGGGCTGCCCGGCGGGGAGCGCGACCAGGGAGAGTAGTGGGGCGGACAGCGGCGGTGCGCGCGACAGCGGCGAGCCTGGGGACACCGGGGAGAGCGGCGACTCCAGTGGCCTAGGCGACTCCGGGGACACGGCCGCCGAGCTCCAGGACGCCGACGGCGACGGCAGCCCCGACAGCGACGACTGTGACGACGGCGATCCCTACGTGTACCCGGGCGCCCCAGACACCTGTCATGATGGTATCGACACCAACTGCGACGGCGTTGACGCGAGCTGTGACTGGACAACGGGGACGCATGACTTCTCCGAAGATGGCGTTGTGCTCTACGCCCGGGGCGGGGAGTGGGGGGTGGTTGGAGCTTGCGGCGGGAGCGACCTCGACGGCGACGGCGTGGGAGACCTCGTGTCGAGGGGCTGGTACTACCCCGATGGTGGCCTTGTCCAGGTTGTCTTGGGAGGCGCTCCGTTCCCGCCCGTTCCGGACGCGTCGTACGATTACGCCACCCTCTGGTCGGGTACAGGAGGCATGGAGTTTGGCGACCCCGTCTACTGCGCCGGCGACCTCGATGGCGACGGCTTGGGTGAGTTGCTCACCGACGATTCTTCCGGTACCGGGGTCCTCTGGTACAACGGGCTCCCTGAGGGGACGCTGGTTGCGGAGGACGTCGCCGTGGCCTGGGTGCAGGATGGCGGGATCGGGGTGGACCGCTCCTCAACCCCACGTGACATGACTGGAGACGGCGTGTCGGACGCGGTGATTCTCGCGACGTTCGGGCTGGCCCGTGGCGCCGGGGTCGGCTTCCTCGCGGCGGGCTTGCGCGGTGATGTCGGCGTCGGCGACTTGTCGGCGGGCGTGGAAGTCGCCGGGTACACCGCGATTGCCGCCGGAGGTGACCTGGACGGCGACGGGGCCCCCGACCTGGTCGTAGGCGACGAGAGGGGTGCGGGGGACTCGACGGGTCCGATGGACGGCGATGTCATGGTCTACCTTGGCCCCTTCGACACGTTCACGGCCGCGGAGGGCTACCACGCGAGGGCGGAGGGTGACACCGACGACCTCCAGCTCGGCTGCTCGGTCGCGACGGGTGACGTGGACGGTGATGGTCGCGACGACGTGGTGGCGGGCGCGTGCGGCTTGCAGACTGACGCTGACCCGCTGACCAGCGATGGCGGCGCCGTGGTGCTGCTGTCCCCCGCGGAGCCGGCCGGCGACTGGCCCGTCTGGGCCAAGATCGAGGGAGAAAGCGGCGAGCGGGCAGGCCGCTGCGTCTCGGTGTTGGATGCCTCGCTTGGACCGGGTGAACGTGCCGTGGTCGTGGGCAGCAACGTACAGGTGGCGGATGACTACTCGTCGGCGCGCCTGTTCGCGGGCCTGGCGTCCGGCGTGCAAAGTACCGCCTCCGCGACGGCCCAGTTCGTGGACCAGGTTTTTGGGGGCGGCGACCTGACTTGCGGTGAAGTGAGTGATTTGAGCGGCGACGGTGTCACCGACCTCATGTTTGCGTCAGCGATCAACACCGAGAATTACCTCGGCGGCTTCTTGCTGTCGCTCGGTGCCGGGAGCTGAGGCGTGCCCGGCTTCACCAATGTCATTGATGCCGCGATCCCGCCGGAGGAGGCCGAGCGCTGGGCCTTCGTGATCCCGGACGGCGACCCAGCCGGAACGGGGCTGAACGCGATGATCTCGGCTGGCCTGCACCCCCTCGAGGAGACGGGCTTCGTCCGCCTCGGCCGCGTCAACGTGCTCGACGCTTCCTCGGTGGCCGCCATCTCCTGGACGACGCTGGGTCCCGACTCGCTCGATGTAGCGGACCATTGGCACCTCCTCGTCGGCAGCGATCACGTGATTTCCCGCGCGACGGCCGAGGGGCGTCTGTACGTCTGTCGCGCCAGCGCGGACTCGACGCTGGCCGGTTCACCGGTCGAGGCGGCGCTTCCCATCGTGGCGCCTCGCGGTACCTATGGCGCGCCGAGTACTGCCGCCTTCATCAACGCCGACTGGTCGACTAACGACCACGCATTGCTGCTCGCGAGGCGGGGCGGCGTGCAGGTGGTACTCGGCAACACGGCTGGCGACTCGCTCCGCTTCGTACACCTGGACAGCGGGCTGGTTTGTCGCAGCACGACGCTCCGGGCGGGTCAGCTGGGCTCTGCTGCCGACCGGGTGAAGAACACGGCCTCCGCGCGGCGCCTCGGCGGAGGGCGTGAGTTGTCGCAGGTCGTCGTGGTCGCCCCGACTTCCCTCGGCTACGACCAGGCGGGCGACCTGCGCGTGCTCGACGCCGAGCCTGATCTCCGGGCGTGGGCGGAGCTCGCCCGTATCGCCGGCGGCGACCAGCATCAGCTCCAGTTGGGTACGGTGTGCTTCCTGCCGGGCGACTACCGTCTCGTGACGTACAAGCGGCTGGACACGACCTGGCGGCCCGAGCCGGGCCTGGACGATGGTGGTGACATCGTCCGCACACTCTTCGACGCGAGCTGGGTAGAACTCGGGACCGAGGTGCTGCGCGCGGGCGTCGCGACGGGCGGCATCGTCGGAAATCGACCACACACGATTCGGTACGATGAGTCTGGCGCCGTCTACGTGATCACCACGTGGGACGAGTGGACATTGGGCAGCACGCGGGTCGGACCCACGCCCGCCGGCTGCCGCTACCGAGTCGACGCCTGGGTGCCGTAGGCGCGCGCAACTCGTACGTGCCTCCCGTGCGCGCATCACGCGCGTCGCGGTCTGGCGGGCCGCTTGCCTCGCTGAACCGCCAACGAGCATTGACAAAACCGGTACAACCAACCCGGGCTGGGGGTGGCTATCCTGGACCTGCCACGGAGCCTCCATGCTGTTCCTGCTCGCCGCCCACGCGCTCGCTGCCGCCCCGCCCCCCATCGTCAACGGCGACACCACCTCCGACTACGACGAGGTCGTGCTCCTCTACATGACCGACAGCAGCGGCCGCCAGGGCGGCATGTGCACCGGCTCGGTCATCAACGAGTCCTGGGTGCTCACCGCGAGCCACTGCGTGAAGGACAGTAGCGGCTTCGAGATCGATGTCATCTACGTGATCTTTGCCGACTCGATGAACTCGGCCGAGGAGTCCGACGTGGTGCGCGCCAGCGACTGGTACGCCCACCCCGACTACAACACCCGCACCGGCGAGAACGACATCGCGCTCATCAAGATGGCGAAGAAGGTGGAAGGTCCCTTCATGCGGATCGCGGGCGAGGACTTCTCGCGCCAGGACCGGGGCGAGGACTTCCGCCTCGTCGGCTTCGGAGCGACCAGCGACAACGACTCGTCGTCCAACCCAAAGAAGCGCGAGGCCGACGTCCCCCTCTACGACTACGAAGACTTGCTGCTTTACACCTACGATCCCGACGACGATCAAAACGCCTGCTACGGCGACTCCGGCGGCCCGATGATGCGGCTCTACGACGACGGCAGCTTCGCCGTGGCCGGGGTGATGGACTTCGTGAGCGGCTGCGAGGGCGGCTACCTCGGCTCGGCCCGGGTCGACGCGCACCTCGACTGGATCGACGAGTACACCACCGACTACACGCTGAGCACCGACGAGGAGGAGCCCGAGGAAGAGCCGGAACCCGATCCCGACGACGACGACGTGCCCAACAACACGGGCGACGACGACAACGAATCGAGCGACGACGACGACGACGGCAGTGGCTACCTCGACGTGAGCGCGGACTCCGGCTTCGGCTGTAGTAGCGGACCCGCGGCGATGGGCCTCGTGGCCACGGCGATGGCCGCCCTCGGAGCGCGCCGCCGCCGGTGATCCTCGCCCCCGCGCTGGCTCTCGCCGCCGCGCCACCCCCCATCGCGGGGGGGACGGAAACGAACGACTGGGACGAGGTGGTGCTCGTGGTGCTCGTCGATGACGACGACTACATGCTCGGCACCTGCACCGGCACCCTGATCGACCCTGAGTGGGTGCTCACGGCAGCCCACTGCGTGTACCCGTCGAGCGGCTTCGCGCCCTCGAGCGCCTTTGTCGCCTTCGTCGACGACTGGGAAGTGAGCAACAGTCGCAACACCGACGAGGCGCTGAGCCTGGTCTACCACCCCGACTACGACCCCAACACCAGCGAGAACGACGTGGCGCTCCTGGAGCTTGGCGCCGCGCGCACCGAGCCCACCGCCGCCCTCTACACCGGGAGCACCTCGCAGGCCGAGGACTACGGCCGCGCCTACACGATCGTCGGCTTCGGCGCCAGCGGATGGTCGGACAGTAGCGGCGAGTTGATCAAGCGGACGGTCGACGTGGAGCTGTCGAAGGTCGATGACACCTTCATCTACACCGAGGACGCCCAGGGCAGCGCCAATGGCTGCTTTGGTGACAGTGGCGGTCCCTTATTCCGGGTGCACTCGGTGACGGGGGAGTACGCCGTGGCCGGCGTGATGAGCTGGGTGTCGGGCTGCGAGGGCGGCTCGATGGGGAGCGTACGCACGAGCTCCGTGGTCGACTGGATCCACTCATACGTGCCGGAGGTCGACCTCGTCACCGAGATGGACGACGGCCCGGTCGACAACCCCGACGAGGAGGCCCCGGGCCTGGTGGCCGGCGGTCAACCGGTGGAGCCCAATGGGGTGGGCTGTGCGTCGGTGCCGGTCTCGATCCCCGGACTGGTGCTTCCCTTGCTCGCGATCACGCGGCGCCCGCCCACTCAGCGCGGCGTCTCCTCGCCCTCGGGGTGGGCTTCGGGCTCCCGCGGCAGGTCGTCGAAACCGTCGTAGACCTCGGACAGCGGCAGCACGATGCCGAGTGACGGGACCAAAAGCTCGCCCGCCTCGTCAATCACGGTCACCGTCCAGCTCTCGTCGGCGTTCCGAGTGTACAGCTCAAGGCGTTTCACTGTGGTGTTCACCAGTAGGTAGGCGCCCAAGCTGGCGAGACGGCGGTAGTGGTGCCACTTCGCGCCGCGGTCGTAGCCCTCCGTGGTCTCGGACAGCACCTCCACGACGAGGCTCGGGTTGAGCAACGAGGGAGGGCGGGTGGGCGCGACCTCGGGCGGGCCGCAGACGACGCTGACGTCGGGGTAGGTGTAGAGGCCAGTCTCGGACACGCGGAGGCGGAGGTTGGAACCGAAGACTCGGCACGGCCGGGCGGCTAGCCGGGCGCGGAGCGCCGAGCCGAGGTTGATGACCACGAGTTCGTGCGCGAGCGACGCCCCATCCATGGCGAGAACCTCGCCGTTTACAAACTCGTGCCGTTCCTCCGCCGTTTCCTCCAGGGCGAGGTACTCGGCCTCGGTGAATCGAAGCGCGCGCGCGGTGGACATAGCGCCAGTATAACGCCCAATTACCAAGCCCAGAGGCCGAGGGGGCCCTCGCGTCCCACCAGTACGGCCCCCCGGGCGCGGAGGCCATCCTCGAGCGCCGTCTCGTCGGCGGGCGCGAGCTGGTCGCCGTGCACCATCACCTGTGACACCCCCGAGTCGCGCAGGGAATGCCAGTCGGGCGTCGCGTCGCAGCTGCCACGCAGCTTCACTTGCGCGGTGTCGAGGCAACGTAGGGGCGCGAGGAGCACCGCCATCGGGCGCTCGTCGGGGCGGGCCACGCCATTGAAGTCGAGGCTCCAGGGCGAGGCGGCGCCGTGTGTCAGTTGAGCCCAGAGGTAGTAGCGAGCCCGGGGGCGGGACAGGTTGCGCTCTCCGGGTGCCGTGCCGTAGGGACCAGGGAACTCGAGGAGGACCGGGCCGGTGACCTTGTCGTAGAGGGCGGGGACATCGACCGGTGCACCGGGGACGAGCACGCGAATCGGAGAGAAGACCAGGCCCTCGAGCCACGGCACGAGGCCAAACCAACGCACCCGCGTGGACGCGTGGGCCACGAGCGGCGCGAGGCAGAGCAGCGTGCCGGCGTGCCAGCGGTAGGGGAAACGCACCATCTCGAGGACGGGGAGTTGCCACCAGGGGCCCCGGCCGGTCGAGAGGACGAAGCAGGCCAGCGCGGACAGGGCGAGGAGCGGCCGTGCGCGCAGGCCGAGGCTCGCGAGGGCCAGCGTCGAGAAGCCCACGTAGGTGTTGATCGCGAAGGGGTTGGCGGGTGCGCGCCAGTGGGGGGTGGGCACGGCGAGCGAGGCCGACATCGCGAGGCGAACATCCTCGCCAAGCGGCTGGTTGCCCCCGAAGGCCGAGGCGAAGCCGTAGAGGAAGGGGAGCGAGAGGCCGAGGCCGAGGCCGAGCGAGTACAGCGCGCGGCGGTCGGCGAGGCCCCAGACCACCGCCAGCCCACAGGCCACCATGCCGAGGTACCAGGAGGAGAAGATGCACAGGAAGAGCGCCAGGCCGGCGCGGAGCGTGTGCTGTCGCGACAGCATCCACGCCCAGAGCGGCAGCGCCCAGCCGTCGGTGCCCTCCACGATGCCCTCCACCGTGTAGCCGTGGAAGAAGGGCGAGGCCCCGTAGAGCAGCGCCCCCGCGAGGCCAGGAAGCAGGCCGAAGCGCAGCGATCGGAGCCAGCCGAAGGCGGCGAGCACCGTGGCCGCGCGCGCGAGCAGCAGCGTGCCGTTGTAGGCCACTACCGGGCCGAAGAGGTGGAAGAGCGGCGTGCCCAACCACCCGTGAATCGGCGAGCTGTAGTAGAAGCCGATGCCGTCTGGTGCCCCGAACAGCGTTGTCGACAGCGGGAAGCCGGGCTGGGCCTGCGCGAACACGGCGAGTCCCCACGCGGAGGGGTAGAGGTCGGTGTAGGGGCTCCCCACCAGCTCCCCCCGGAGCAAGGGCCCGAGACAAGGCAAGATCGCCCACAGCGCCGCGACGCAGGTCGCGAGCAGCCAGTCACTCGGTCGCGGCCGGGCCTCGGTCACCGGGCGGGAGCATACGCCGGGGACGGCATGCCCGGGGCGGCATAGGCCCCGCCCCCATGGAACTCCCCCGTCCCCGCCCCTGGAACCACGAGGCCGAGAAGGCCGCCCGCGCCCACCTCGACCAGCTCACCAAGCCTCCCGGCAGCCTCGGCAAGATCGAGGGCCTCGGCGCCTGGTTGTCGGGCATCACCGGCGCCTGTCCCCCGCGGGTGCCGGCGCGCGCCCGGCTCTACACCTTCGCGGGCGACCACGGCGTCACGGCGGAGGGCGTGTCGCCCTACCCGAGCGCGGTCACCGTGCAGATGGTGCTCAACTTCCTCGCGGGGGGCGCCGCGGTCAACGTCTTCGCGCGTCATCATGGCGTGGAGCTGGTGGTCGTCGATGTCGGCGTGGCCGGTGACCTGTCGATGTGTCGCGACACGGAGCACGCCCGCTTCGTCAACGCGCGCGTGCGCCCGGGAACGGGCAACATGGCGGTGGAGCCGGCCATGTCGAGGGCGGAGGCGGAGGCGGCCATCGCCACCGGGATTCGCATGGCACGCGCGGCAGCGGCCGACGGCATCGAGGTGATCGGGGCCGGCGAGATGGGCATCGGCACCACCACGGCGGCGGCGGCCTGCCTCGCGGCGGTGCACGGCATGCCCGGCAAGCTCACCGCCGGGCGCGGCACCGGCATCGACGACGCGGGCCTTGCCCGCAAGGCGCGGGTGATCGACGCCGCCATCGCCCGCGGACAGCCCGATCGGCACGACGGTATCGGCATCCTCAGCGAGGTGGGGGGCCTCGAGATCGCCGCCATCGCCGGGCTCTGCCTCGGCGGGGCCGAGGCGGGGATCCCCGTGGTGCTCGACGGCTTCATCTCCACCTGCGGCGGGCTCGTGGCCAGCGTGCTCGACGAGGGCGTGCGCCCCTACCTGCTGGTGTCGCACAAGAGCGCGGAGAACGCGCACTGGGCGATGGCGCGCAGCATGGGCAAGGAGCCGCTTCACGACCTCGACCTGCGCCTTGGCGAGGGCACCGGCGCGGTGCTCGCCATCGACAGCCTGCGCCTCGCGGCCAAGGTGATGAACCAGATGGCCACCTTCGCCTCGGCCGGGGTGTCGAACCGCTCCTGAGGGCGCGTTACGCCGGGCGGATGCCGACCGAGCTCGACACCCTCGTCAACCGCATCGCCGACCGCGTGAAGGCGGAGCTCAACGCCCAGGCCACGATGGCGGCCGTCCCCCCGCTCGCCGAGGTGCGCGGCACCTGGCAAGACCAGGCGGCCCTCGACCGCCACCTCCACGGCGCCGACCGCATCGGCACCGACGGCTCCGCGCCCGCCCAGGTGTCGTCGGGCGAGGTGGCCCGGCGCATCGACCACACCCTGCTCAAGCCCGACGCCGTCCGCGCCGAGTTCGTGAAGCTCTGCGAGGAGGCGCGCACCTACAAGTTCGCCAGCGTGTGCGTGCAAACCACCTGGGTGCCCCTCTGCAAGCAGCTCCTCCAGGGCGCGGGCGTGATGACCATCTGCGTGGTGGGCTTCCCCCACGGGGTGTGCACCACGCGCGCCAAGCAGGCTGAAACGCGCGAGGCCATCGCCAACGGCGCCGACGAGATCGACATGGTGGTGAACCTGGGCCTCTTGAAGTCGGGCGACCACAACGCCGTTTTCGACGACATCAAGGGCGTGGTCGAGGCAGCGCAGGGTCGCCCGGTGAAGGTGATCCTCGAAACCCACATGCTCAACCGCGAGCAGAAGATCGCCGCCTGTGCGCTGTCGAAGGCGGCGGGCGCGGCCTTCGTGAAGACGAGCACCGGCTTCTCCGGCGGCGGCGCCACGGTCGACGACATCCGGCTCATGCGCCAGGTCGTGGGCCCCGACATGGGCGTGAAGGCGAGCGGCGGCGTGCGCAACACCGCCGACGCGCAGGCGATGCTGGCGGCCGGCGCCACCCGCATCGGCGCGAGCGCGAGTGTCGTCATTGTCACCGGCGGCACGAGCAAGGGTAGCTACTGATGCCCAGGACGGCCTGCCTGGTCGTCGCCGACAGCATGGGCGTGGGCGCGATGCCCGATGCCGACAAGTACGGCGACACAGGCAGCGACACGCTCGGGCACATCTGCGAGCGCCACCCGGTGGCGATGCCCCACCTCGCCGCGATGGGGCTCTGTTCGATTCGCCCCTTGCACGGGCAGGCCGACTTGGCCACGAGTGGCGCTTTCGGCAAGATGGCCACGCGCGGCCTCGGCAAAGACACCATCGCCGGGCACTGGGAGATCGCCGGCTGCACGGTGACCGAGCCCTTCACCACCTACTACGACGGCTTCCCGCCCGAGCTGATGGCGGAGTTCGAGGAGGCGGCCGCGGTGGGTTGGCTCGGCAACGTGGCGGCGAGTGGCACCGAGATCATCCAGCGCCTCGGCGACGAGCACGTGGCCACCGGCAAGCCCATCGTCTACACCAGCGCCGACAGCGTGTTTCAGGTGGCCGCCCATGAAGACGTGGTGCCGCTCTGGCGACTGTACGCCATCTGCGAGGCGGCCTTCGAGATCGTCAAACGCTTCGGCGTGGCGCGGGTGATCGCGCGCCCCTTCGTGGGGACCAGCGGCGCCTACGTCCGCACCGAGCACCGTCGCGACATCGCGGTCTTGCCCCCGAGAGACACGATCATCGACGTGCTCGAGCGCGCGGGCATCCCCACCTGCTCGATTGGCAAGATCAAGAGCATCTACGGCGACCGTGGCTTCTCACAGGCGATCAAGGCGGGCAACAACGCGGCGATCACCCAGGCCACCATCGACGCCGTCCGGCAGCGCAAGGGTGGGCTGGTGTTCTCCAACCTCGTCGACTTCGACATGCTCTACGGCCACCGCCGCGACCCGCTCGGCTACGCGCGCGCCATCGAGGCCCTCGACCGTCGCCTGTCGGAGCTGTGCGGTGCCCTCGGTGACGATGACTTGCTGGTGATCGTGGCCGACCACGGCAACGATCCGACGTTCCCGGGAAGCGACCACACGCGCGAGTACGTGCCCGTGCTCGCCTGGCGGCGTGGGATCGGGCGGGTGGAGCTGGGGACGCGCGCGTCGCTGGCGGATGCCGGGGCCACGGTGGCGGAGTGGCTCGGGGTTGTGGCGCCAGAGGGGGAGAGTTTTGCGGGGGTCTTGGGGTAGGTGATCCAGGGGGGGCTGGGGCAGCTCAGCCCTCCGCGAACACTTCGGCTGCACCCGTGGCCACCGCGGCTTGTGCCACCCAGCGCTCCAGCACGGCCGTGTCGGGCTCGGCGTCGATGCGTGACTCGCCGGCCGCGTCGACCGCGATCCCTCGCGACACCAGCACGCGGCGAAGGATGGCACGCGCGGCGGCGACGTGCCCCTCCTGGCGCCCCTGCTGGCGCCCCTCGTCCCGGCCCTCTTCCCGCACAGCGTCGATGTCGCGATAGCCAAAGCGCTCCAGCAGGTTGCGCAGCGTGGCCCGGTCGGCGGCCTCGGCGTCCCAGAGCGCATCGACGGGTACCGGGTTGGCGAGGAACTCGGGGGCGTGAAGCTCTTCCCCCGAGGTGGCCACGCGGAACGGTTCGCCGGGCTGGTAGATCTCCACTCGGCGCGGTCCCACCAGTCGGACCACCCAAAGCACGCGAGTGCCCCGGGCGAGCAACTCTGCGATTTTCTCCTGTAGCTTTTCCTCGTCCTGCCCGACGCCGGCGTACTGCACGGCGAAGCCGGGCACGCCGCGGATCCAACCGGGGGGGCCGTCCTCGGGGATGATCGCGATGTCGGGGGCGCGGACGTTGAGGTCGTCGGGGGCGAATCCGGGATCGACACCGGCGCGCCGTACCTTGGGGTCGGAGCGGATGACGCTGCCGCCGTCGAGGATGGCGCCGTCGCCGTCGCGGCCCGTGGGGGCACATCGCACCGGGTGGCCATCGACGAGCTCGTAGTCGGACCCGGGGGGAAGGTGCGAGGCCCGGAAGGGGCCGGGCGCGCTGAGCTTGCGGGTGGACATGGCGGTCGTCTACTCCCCGGCCGGGCTGATCTGCACCCTGCTGGCGGCCCGGGGCTACGGCGCCCCGGAGCAGTCGGGCTCGGAGAGCGTGGCGGTGTCGTTTGCGGTGTCGCACTGCTCGCTCGGGGTGGTGACGCGCAACGTCACGTCGCCACCACAGGCGACGTCGAGGGCGAAGCCGAGCTCGAAGGGCACGGATGTGGCGGTGGCCACCGTGCCCAGGTCGGCGGCGTCGAGCACGCTGCCGTCGATCGCGAGGGCCTCGATCAGCACCTCCTGTGCGTCGAGGCCGCCGGCGTTGGCCACGAGGCCCGAGAGCGCGATGGTGCCCACGCCGGGCCAGGTAGACGACTGGCAACTGTCGGTGATCTCCACGGACAGGTCGGCCGCCGGGTGCTCGCCGGCGGGGTAGCCGCGGAAGAGGCCGCCGTTGTCGAGCCAGTAGGCCGGCGGGGTGGACGGCACCTCGCCCATGGGGCCGATGTTGGTGCCGTGGAACTGCTCCACGGGCCACGAGGGCGGGCCGGCGGGGAGGAGGTTGTCGGGGTGGCCCCAGATCTTCAGCACCGGGTCGCCGTGCGCGTTGCTGCTCGCGACCACGATCTCGGCGCTCCCATCACGATCGATGTCGATTGGCACCGGGGAGGTGACACTCGCCATCTCGTAGCGGCCCGGGTCCTTGAAAAGGATGGTGCCGTCGCGACCGGCGTAGATCGTGAAGCTCGTGCCGCCGTTGACCAAGAGCTCATGGGCGCCGTCGCCGTCCATGTCCCAGGCCACGCAGGCGGCGCCGTCGTAGATGCTGTCGGACGCCGCCGACCACAACTCCACGAGGTCGCGGTCCCAGGCGCGCATCACGCCGCCTTTCGCGACGGCGTAGTCCTGGCGCCCGTCGCCGTCGAAGTCCGCAGCGCATGGGCGCGCGGGCCACTCCAGGTCGTAGCCGCCAAAGTCGGCCGGGTTGCTCGCCAGCAGCTCGCCGCCGGTGTCGTGGAGGAAGAGGCCGTCGCTGGTGACCATCAGGATCTCGGCCTCGTCGTCGTCGTCGCCCTGCACCACCAGCGTCCAGTGGGCGCGGGCGCGCAGGCCGCTGTCCCAGGCCACGCTGCCGTCGGCGGACCGCAACAGGCCATGCGTCGCCACCTCGTAGTCGCCGTCGAGGTCCACGTCGGCGGTGGCGACATTCCAGTAGATGGTGGGGTCGTCCGGTTCCTCGAACGTCGAGAGCCGCGAGCCGTCGGTGGAGCTGAACGCGCCGCCCAGGGTCACGATCTCCGACGTGCCATCGCCGTCGAGGTCCGCGCACTCCGGGGCCATCAGGTTGAGCCAAGCATGCTCCAGGGACCAGTCGACGGCGCTCGTCCACACCACGCGTCCGGTGGCCGCGTCGCGGCGCTCCACGTGCCAGGTGTTGCACGAGCCCGTGCAGCCGTCCTCGGGGGGAATCGTGACGGATACCAGCACGACGTCGGCGATACCGCTCCCGTCGAGGTCGCAGAGGGCGGCGCCGAAGTGGCCGTCGTCGTCGGACCGGGTGATCCAGAAGGGGTCCCCGGAGGCGGGGTCGAGCGCGCTCAGGCGGCCATCGTTGCCTCGGGAGACGATCAGGGGGCCGTCGTGGATGTCGATGCCCCCGTCACCGGACGTGTCGCGGAGCGGAGCGGCCAGCACCGCCTCCTGCCAGCCCAGCTGCGGATCTGTAGCCAACTCAGCCCATTCGATCTCCGCGACCAAGGAGGTGGCAAGGCTGGAAGCGGCGTCGATCACGCGTTCGCACGTGGGTGACACGGGCGCGTCGCCGGGCGGGGGCGGCTCGACCGCACACGCGGCGTCATCACAGTCGACGACGCCGTCGCCATCGACATCCGGCCAGCCCTCGTCCACGAGGCCGTCCCCGTCGTCGTCCGCGCCGTTGCAGGCCTCGGGCACGAGCGTGACGGACGCCATCCCCGGCGTCGCCAGGTCCGCGGTGGAGTCCAACTCGGGTTCGTCGGCGAGCTCGTAGTCCGAGCAAGCAAGCAGAAAGGTCAGCATCGTGACTCCCCTGGAAGCGCCGGGAACGCTGGGCGCTCCCGGCGAGTGCACTCTACCAGGGGCAGCCCGACGACCAGCCGTCGTCCTCGCACGTGATCTGGGTGAAGTCGGAGTCGTCGATGTCGGGGCCGCACTGCGAAACCCCCAAGGTAGTCCCGGTCCCCTCGAGCACGATGTCGTCGCCCGTCCCACCGTAGAGCTCGTCGTCACCGCCCTCGCCGCAGATCTGGTCCGCCCCGCTC
>SXGS01418023.1_pt1 | contig 22199 bp, 17 predicted proteins | sample 3174681 | NCBI WGS metagenome assembly SXGS01 (sample SAMN11356861, study PRJNA531348) | freshwater metagenome | isolation source: freshwater sample F1-80 | place: China: Fuxian Lake, Yuxi | collected 2017-12-25
ATGCAGTTCTGGAGCCAACAACTTATACTTGCGACGAATTCCTGCGATAACTTTTGCATCCATGATGCTTTCGTTATCACATATCCGACTGAATTCGACCAATAGCAACTTGTAAAAGTTATTTTTACACAGGCCCTAAGTAATTTGAGCGGCAGGTTGCTTGTAATTTAGTAACGTCCTAACTACTTTAACACGCGAACGCATCCGTTTATCGAATTTTGAGTTGCGTTGGAATGCACTGTTCAAGTGCGTTGTTCGTTCCTTTCTAGATAGGGTTTTCCTATGAAAATGTGTATGTTCGTTTTGACCGCGCTGTTGGTCGGCGTTGGCTCGACTCTGTCGCACGCGGCGATCGTACCATTCGACCTCGTCGGTCGAAGTGGTGCTGGATTGCTCAGTGGAAACGAGGTGAATGCGGATGGCACCGCCGCCACGATTAGTGGCACGCCAGGTTCGGGTGGGGAAATCGGTGCGGGATTTTCCTTTGATAATGTGGCCCGCATTCTTACCCTCAACTTTTCATGGACAGGAATTCAAGGCGCAACGGCAGGCACTCTCGGTGCGGCCACAGGCTTCCATATTCACGGGCCTGTTGCAGCAGCCAATCCGCAATTGGGTAACGCCGCTGTACTGCACAATATTAGTGCGGGAACTTCCGCACCAGGCACGACGCCCCTCTACACGGTTCTCAATAATGCGAACGGTACCGGTAGCGTCACCGGAACTATTTCTGGTATCACTGCTGCTCAGGAAGCCGATCTTTTGGCGGGAAGTTGGTACGTGAATGTTCACTCCGGCGTCAATGGTGGCGGTGAAGCTAGAGGCAACTTGGTAGCCGTGCCCGAGCCGAGTTCGTGTGCGTTGCTCGGCCTGGTCGCAGCAGGCTACGCCGCGCGTCGAAGATTTGCAAAGAAAAAACAACCGGTGGCGTAAGCAATTTCGCTGGCTCGGTACGAACCGAAAATAAGCACAGATTATAGTTCTCACGTGTCGCACGCTGAGAACGATAACCCTGTGCTTTTTTCGCTTTAAGTACTTCTAACACTGCTTGATTTCGTCAGACGTTCAAGCGGGAGATGGGTAACACTCGAGTGCAATAATATGAACAACGGACTGCGCATGTGGCAATATACTTTCAGTGCGTGTTTGATTTCCGTCATACCAGCGATGGGGCAGGATGGGACGATTTCCTCAAGGACCAAACACAATCTTGAGCAACAGTTAAGCCAGCGGATTTCGCAGATACGATTGGAGAAGAAACTGATCGGCCTAGGTGCGATGATCCTGGTCGATGGTAAGTCCGTAGCTAAGGCAGTAGAGGGCGAGCGAAAAAAGGGAAGCGGCAAACGGCTTGAGACCAGTGATCGCTGGCATGTTGGTTCGATCACTAAGTCGATGACGGCAACGACGATCGCTCGGCTGGTCGAACAAAGAGTCGTCGACTGGGGAACGACGATCGGCGAGATTTTTGGTGAGACGATCGAGATTCACCGTGATTGGCGCGCGGTGAACTTGGAGCAGTTATTGACGCATACATCGGGCGCTCCAGCAAATTTTTCAATAGTGACAAATTTTCGGGCTCCACCCGAGGGTAAAGAACGCGTTCAAGCGAGGCGGAATGCGGTTTCGGGAGTGTTGAAACTGAGGCCGATTGGAAATCCAGGTGAGTCATTCGCGTATTCGAATGTGGGATTCACAATCGCAGCCGCAATGATCGAGCACAAGACGGAGAGGTCCTGGGAAGACTTAGTCCGCGACGAAGTTTTTTCTCCCTTGAGCATGGCTGGGGTCGGATTTGGACCACCCAAAGACGGCGACCAAACATTGTCCCAGCCACGAGGTCACGCGAATCTTGGGTTGATGAAAGTCGCCGTGGGCGAAGATGCGGACAATTCGCCTATCATGGGACCAGCGGGGTCTGTCAATATGACTTTGGACGAGCTCTGTAGATTCGGTTACGAACATCTCTTGGGAGAAACGGGACAAGGTAAGCTGCTGCAGGCGGCAACGTACAAACGATTGCATACTGCGAAACTGAACGAATATGCATTTGGCTGGGTCGTGCCCAAGAAGAACCCGTGGATCGACCAGCGGATCATTTGGCACAACGGATCAAATACGATGTGGTACGCGCTTTTGGTCCTGCTGCCAGAACGCAACACTGTGATCTCAATTACTTCGAATGATGGCAATATCAAGCGCGCCGAGGAAGCCGCATTTCAAATCGTCAGCGAGTTCGCAAATTTGCTCTGAGTCTTACTATCGCAGCGGTCGTATGTTTTTGTGTAGAATTGCGAGTAAGTTATTTGCATTAGAGCATTTTAAGCTGGGCACTTCGCGCAACGCGCCAACGTGCTGGGCAATTCAACGAAGCAAGGAGACTCCATGAACACGTACGAAACGAACCGACGTCAGGCAATGATCGTGGGCGGTATGGGAGCGCTTTCGCTGGGAATGCCTGGAATGGTGATGGGCAGCGACAAACTCGATGCCAGCGGCAAAGCCGTGCCTGCACCTAAGTCCTGCATTTTTGTGTTGCTCTGCGGCGGTCCAAGCCACATTGATACCTGGGATATGAAGCCTAATGCGCCCGATACAATCCGAGGACCTTATCTTCCAATCTCCACAAAAGTGCCAGGCATGCGCATCAACGAGATGCACACGGAGCTGGCCAAGGTTACCGATCTATTCACGCTGATCAATTCCATGACACATCCCGGTGGAATCAGCAATCACTTCGATGCGATGCATAATTTGCTCAGCGGTCAATCACAGAAACGCGTGGAGCAAGGTGTAACTGACGATCAGCCTTATTTGGGGTCGTTCGTTGCCAAATACAAGCCGAGCGATCGCAACATTGTCTCCAACGCGTGGCTCATCAAGTGTGTCGGCCATCCGGTCTTCTGTGCGCCGAACATTGGCATCGGCGGCTACCTCGGTTCCGCCTACGCGCCGGTGTTCGTAGGCTCGGCCGAAAACCATCCAGCGATGGACGATTTCAAGCCGCCAGAGATTTATGATCTTGGCGATCCAGCTCGACTTGCTCAGCGCCGAAAGTTGCTGGGGAACGTTGAGAGCAGAGTCATATCCGAGGATGCTCGCGGCAAAGATTGGGCGGATCTGCGCGAAAAGGGCTACGAAGCCATGACGCGACCAGAAGGCCGGGAAGCGTTCAACCTTGATCGCGAGCCAGCGACGGTACGTGACCGTTACGGACGTCATCCGTTGGGCCAAAACCTGCTTCTTGCGCGACGTATGGTTGAAGCGGGCGTGCGGTTCGTTACCGTTAACGGCTGGACTGGCCAGGCACCACACGATACGGATGGTCCACCCAGCAGCAGTTGGGACATGCATGGCGGGAACATGGGCATGGGGAACGCTTTCGGTAACGGTTCCTATGGAATGGGGTTCTGTCTGCCGCGACTGGACCAAGCATTGGCAGCGCTGCTGGGCGACTTGAAAGAGAGAGGCATGCTGGACAACACACTGGTAGTTGCCACCGGCGAGTTTGGGCGGACTCCAAACGTTCTCACCCAATTACCACCTGGCCGCCAGCATTGGCCCCAGTGTTTTTCGGCTATCATGGCCGGTGCAGGAATTGCAGGTGGCCAAGTGTATGGGAAATCCAACAAACATGGCGAGTATCCCACCAGCAATCCTGTGCGCCCTGAAGAGTTAGCAGCGACCATCTATCACGCACTCGATATTCCGCTGAACGATCCGCTGAACAATAACGGATTTCCTCGTCCGTTGACGACAGGCAAACCGATCATGGAATTGTTCGGCTAGCGCATTGTCCAGACTAAATTTTGGAGTTGGCGACTGAGTTTGGAACCGTTGTCCTCAATCGTTTCCGGAGCAATTGAGGACAATTGCTCTACTCTGAACCCAAAAACTTAGTCTGGGCAATGCACTAGTGTCAAATAATTGCTTCACTGGCAAGCGGGCAGTTTCATGACCGAAGTCTCTCTCGCCGGTGCCGGGGCGCCCGAACTCGAGTCACGTCCAGCAACGTTAGCGGATGCGATTAATCTGTCCACGTTGTCCGCTCTGGTGTTTCGCGAAGCTTACCAATCAGCGTTCGATTCGCAACAGCCGGTTGCGGACTTCATAACCACGAATTTTTCTGTTGAGAAATATCACGCTGAACTTGTTACTGACTGCGCGAGTTATTCGTTGGGATGGGTAGCTGGCGTGCAAGCCGGATTCTTGAAATTGCAATCCAGCGTACCGCCAGAGTGTGTCGGCTGTCGATCGGCAATTGAGTTGGCGAAACTCTATATATTGCGAACATTTCACGGCACTGGAATTGCAGATTTGTTGATGGAGCGCGCTCTCGAACAGGCGAGCCGATATGGTGTGTCTCAAGTCTGGCTGTGCGTCTGGCAGCGCAACTCTCGTGCAATTGCTTTCTACCGGCGCTGGGGATTTTCCGCAGTGGGAAGTGGCACATTTAATTGGAGCGGAGTTGAATTTCGCGATTTCGTAATGACCCGTTCGCTGACCGGCGTAGCAACCTCTGGTTCTCGTACTAAACTCGACGTCCCATTTGCCAACGATGCCGAGATCAAACAACTCGTCGAGAGATTTGAAGCTTGCACTTGGCCGTACACACGCTGGACACATCGGGCTCATCTTGCGGTAGGACTGTTCTATATTCGCTCGTTGACTCCAGCGGCCGCGCTCGACCGACTTCGGCATCACATCCAACGATACAATGCGGCTTGTGGGGATCCCAATGGTTACAACGAAACTGTGACCGTGATGTTCCTCCGCAAGCTCGCCGCGCAAGGCAGCGACTTTGACGACGGTCGTCCGCTGACCCAGATTGTCGAAGAGTTGACCCGCGAGTGTTCAGTCGATTGGCTCTATCAATACTACAGCCCAGACCGAATCTGGTCGGCTGAGGCAAAATCTCGATGGTTGGAGCCGAATATCAAGCCTTTGGACTTCTGACGCCATGTTTGATGAAACCCAACTCCCAACGCGGGAATCGTATTCCGTCGGATATGATGTGGCTGCTTGTGAGTTCTTTTCGCGACGACGAGCACGCACTCACGCTGGTTTCTTCTTGCCATATTTACGACCTGGAATACGTTTACTTGACATCGGTTGTGGCCCTGGGTCGATAACGATTGACCTCGCTCAGTGCCTCGCTCCCGGTGAAGTCGTCGGTGTCGACATCGAGCCGACGCAAATCGAGCGAGCTCGTCAACTCGCTGCGCAGAAACAGGTCACAAACGTTCGGTTCAATGTAGCGGATACCTATGCACTGCCTAATGCGGACTGTTCCTTCGATGCCGTCCTCATGCATGGCGTTCTGGAGCATCGTCGCGATCCCGAACGTGCTCTTCGCGAAGTTCTGCGCGTGCTTCGGCCAAACGGCGTACTGGGTGCTCGTCATGCCGATTTCGGCGGATTTCTGATCGAGCCAGCAGTTGCTCCGCTCGACCAGTTCGCCAGTCTGTTTTCGCAACTGATGCGACACAATGGAAGTGACCCGCATGCTGGTCGACATCAGCTACAATGGCTCCGAGCCGCGGGATTTGACCGAGTTGCAGTTTCAGCTTCCTACGACTGTTGGACCAGTTCCGCGGACGAGACCCGCGAAACGTCTCGGTTTCTCCACTCGCTGTTCAGTGACTCCGATTTCGCAAGACAGCTTATTTCGGCAGGCCTGGCAAACACAGACTTGCTCACTCAATTTCACACAGCCATCAACGATTGGACCAACAACGCGGACGCGTTCGCAGCCGAAGCATGGACCGAAGTCATTGCCAAACGGCCAGAACGCGATCCGGCTACTGAACCAGGGTTGGCGTCGATTCGATCGACAGGGTAGCGTGCCTCGTTTCTCGACGTTGTTCGAGAAGGCAGCATTCCAAGATTGTATGCGATGTTGGCTGGAGTACTGACTACTCCCAGCCCTTAAATTGATTTACACTGTGGTAATTGGAGTTGCTGCCACGTTTGCGACAATGAAATGTCGCAATTCACCAGATGAGCCCGGGCTCACTGGTAACTTGATAACACGTCCACGTCATTGCCCTTCAGCGATATGCTGCTTGCCCCTTCCCATCTAAAACATCCCTCCCAGAGAAGCCTATGAAACGCGTTTTAGTTAGTTGCATTGCGTTGTTCGCACTGGTTCATTGCCGTTGCTCGTTGGGTGAAATCCAAGTTGGTGCAGCAGTGGTCGATGTGACGCCTGAGAAACTTCCGGTACTGGTCAACGGCGGTATGTTATCTCGTTCCGTCGATACTGTGAAAACGCGTTTGAATGCTCGAGCAATCGTCGTCGATGATGGCGATGAAAGATTGGCAATTGTTGTCGTCGATAGTTGCATGATGCCTCGACCACTGCTGGATCAAGCGAAGGAACTGACGTCCAAGCAGTCGCGCATTTCACCACAACGAATATTGATCTCGGCCACACATGCCCATTCTGCACCTTCAACGCTGGCTTGTTTGGGCACCGAAGCTGACCCCAATTATGTGCCATTTCTTAGGATAAAATTGGCGCAAGCAATTCTGGAGGCTGAACGTAACCTTGAGCCGGCGCGAGTTGGTTGGGCGGTTCGCAATGCGGCAGATTACACGGCGCTGAGGCGTTGGATTCGACGTCCGGACCGGCTCGCTGACGATCCCTTTGGGAATCCCACCGTCCGCGCCAATATGCACGCCGGTCGCGCGTGGGATGATGTGACGGGAGAGTCGGGGCCCGAAGATCCCGATTTGACGATGATCTCCTTTCAAGCCATCGATGGACGACCAATCGCCGTGTTGGCAAATTTCTCTATGCATTATTTCGGCGACCAATCGCTGAGCGCAGACTATTTTGGTCTGTTCAGCGAAGGACTGAAGCAACGGATCACAGCGGGCCGACCGGCTAGCAAGAAGCCATTCGTTGGCATCATGTCTCACGGTTGCAGTGGCGATATTTATCGCGTGGACTACAAACAGCCAACTGCCAAGAGTCCCACTATCGAAGCCTACACCGACGGTCTGCTCGACATTGCCATGTCTGGACTGTCTTCGGTTACCTATCGGGGCGATGTAGACATTGCGATGAGCGAAGCGCGAATGACGCTCAAGTATCGCGTGCCAGACAAGCAGCGAGTCGAGTGGGCTCAGCGAATCGTCGATGCCATGGGCGATCGTGCTCCGAAAGACCAGGTGGAAGTTTACGCGCGCGAGCAACTAATACTTCACGAGCGCCAGGCTACAGAGATAGTTGTTCAAGCTTTGCGCATCGGTGACATCGGTATTGCGACGACTCCTAACGAGACTTATGCGCTAACCGGATTGAAACTGAAGAACCAGAGCCCACTCGCGCAGACGATGGTGATTGAATTGGCCAACGGAGGCGACGGATATATTCCGCCGCCCGAACAGCACTTTCTGGGCGGATACAACACCTGGGCAGCTCGATCAGCCGGATTGGAAGTGCAGGCCGAGCCCAAAATTGCTGAAGCGGCATTGGCTCAACTTGAAATCGTTGCCAATAAACCCAGACGAAATTTCCAGCAAGGCCAAGGGAACGTGTCAGCGAAACTGGCCGAAGCCAAGCCGATCGCTTGGTGGCGTCTGGACGAAATGTCGGGTCCTCGCGCGGTCGATTCCTCGAGTAACGATGCTGATGGATTTTATGAACCAGGAGTCGTTTTCTTTCTAGAAGGCCCGCGCAGCGATGCGATCGTTCCGACCGGCCAAGTCAATCGCGCGGCCCATTTTGCCGGCGGGCGATTGGAATCGAGACTACCGTCTGTCAGTGACAGTTATTCGCTCAGTTTGTGGATTTGGAACGGCATGCCATTGAACGCTCGCGAGATTTCCGGATGGATCACGTCGCGTGGAAATAATCATGGATTGGGGAGATCTAGCGAGCACATCGGAATCGGCGGCACAACGCACCCTGGAAGAATCGTCTGGCAATTGCAATCCTCAGGTAACGAACCGATGATGGTTGCTGGTACCACTCAGCTTGCGCGTTGGTCGTGGCATCATTTGGTAGTAGTGCGTGAACCTAAATCGATTCGCATTTATCTCGATGGAAACTCGCGGCCGGAAATTCAAGCTTCTGTAGACTCTAAATGGGCGAATGCTCGATACGAGCAATTCTATTTTGGCGGCCGCTGCGACAATCAATCCAATTGGGAAGGCCGACTCGATGAGATCGCGGTTTTCGATCGCGCCCTTTCGCCACACGAAGCGGCGGCTTTGTATCCACACTAGTGTCGTCTACGATTAATTGTCGGAACAGCATCATGCGTTATCAATCCACTCTACTGCTTTGCATAGCATGCGTGGTCGCCAGTTCGGAACGCGCATTTTCCGTCGACTCTCGACCCAACATTCTGTTGATTGTTGGCGACGATATGGGTTATGCCGATGTCGGATTCCACGGATGCAACGATATTCCTACCCCGCATTTAGATGCGATCTCTGCCTCAGGAATACGATTCACTAGTGGTTATGTCAGCGGGCCATATTGCTCTCCTACTCGAGCTGGATTGCTGACAGGACGCTATCAAGTGCGGTTCGGGCACGAGTTCAATCCCGGCAATGGTGACCAGGGACTACCTACCCAGGAAATCACATTAGCAGATCGACTACACTCTGCTGGTTACAAAACCGGCTTGGTCGGTAAATGGCATCTGGGTAGCACACCCGAAGAACATCCGCAAGAGCGAGGATTCGATGAGTTCTTTGGTTTTCTGGGCGGCGGACACAGTTATTTCGAAAGCAATGGCATTCTGCGCGGTAATGAGCCCGTGCAGGATGTTGACTATCTAACCGATGTGTTTGGCCGTGAATCCTGCGCGTTCGTCGAGCGACACAAGGGGCAGCCGTGGTTCTTGTACTTGGCATTCAATGCGGTCCACACTCCGATGCATGCGACCGACGCCAGGTTAGCAAAGTTTTCAAGTACCAAAAACCTTCAACGTCAAACCTACAACGCCATGATGCTGGCGATGGACGAAGCGATCGGCAGCGTAATTGCGAAATTGAAAGAGTCGGGGCAATTGGATAATACGCTGGTGATGTTCATCAGTGACAATGGCGGGCCAACTATGGTCGGCGTAACTGTAAACGGTTCCAAGAATGATCCGTTGCGAGGCAGCAAGCGCACGACGTTGGAAGGGGGCATTCGCGTTCCATTTTTAGTCTCTTGGCCAGCCAAACTAAAGCCAGCAGTTTACGACAAGCCCGCCATTCAACTCGATCTGCACACCACAGCCTTAGCCGCAGCGGGAATCGAATTGCAGCCGCAGTGGAAACTCGATGGAATCAACTTGCTGCCGCACTTAACAAATGAAAATCAAACTGCACCGCACGATTCTTTATATTGGCGTTTTGGTGACCAAATGGCGATTCGATCCGGCGACTGGAAACTGGTGCGCTATGATTTGAACGCGGAAACACAAACTGGGCTTCGTCAAGATGTCACTGCCGCAAAGCTATACAACCTCGCCATGGACATTCACGAAGACCACGACCTGGCTTCACAGAATCCTTCGATGGTCAGTCAACTCCAGGCGCAGTGGGACAAATGGAATCAAGGCAACGTAGCGCCGTTGTGGGGCGGGCGTGGCGCTGGCGACGAGAAAAGTAGCTCCAAACAACCGTCCGAGAAAAAGAAGAATCGCAAGAAAGCAAAAGCGGGCACAGCCAAGTGAAAAAGATGATCCAAACCTATGCCGTCGTTGCTGCGGTACTGATTCTGCCGGGATTCTCCCTTGCAGCCGAGCGAATCGAGTTCAATCGGGATGTTCGTCCGATTCTGTCGAACAATTGTTTCGTCTGCCATGGCCCCGACAAGAATAATCGGCAAGCAGAATTGCGATTGGACATTCGGCATGACGCCTTGACCAAGCAGGCATTCGTCCCCGGCGATAGCCAACAAAGCGAATTGATCGTTCGCATTCACAGCGAACAAGCTGACCAGCAGATGCCCCCGCCTGATTCGAACAAGCAACTGACGGTGCGCGAGAGGGAGATTCTAAAATTATGGATCGAACAGGGAGCGGAGTATCAAGCTCATTGGTCTTATGAAAAGCCGATCAAGGCCACGATTCCAGTGGGTCAAAATGGGGTCGATGTTCTCGTGCGCAAGCAACTTGACGAGCGCGGTTTGCAACCATCGTCCTCAACCGATCGTCGTACGCTGATTCGACGTTTGTATGCAGATTTGTTGGGGCTGCCTCCCAATCCCCGCGAGGTCACGCAGTTTACCGACGATCCTGACCCAACCGCATATGCACGGCTGGTGGAACGTACGCTGGAAAGCCCGCACTATGGCGAGCGCATGGCGATTCACTGGTTGGATGTTGTTCGATTTGCCGACACAATTGGCTATCACAGCGATAATCCTCGCAATGTCTGGCCCTATCGTGATTGGGTGATTCAAGCGTTTAACGAGAATAAGCGATTCGACCGATTCACGCTTGAGCAAATTGCTGGTGATTTGCTGCCCGACGCCAATCAGCAAACTCGCGTTGGATCGGCGTTCAACCGATTGCTGCTCAGTACAGAGGAAGGAGGCGCGCAAGCCAAGGACTACGAACAGCGCATGCTGACCGATCGCGTGCGCGCGATCGGAACCGCTTGGTTAGGACAGACCACCGGTTGCTGCCAATGCCACGATCACAAATTTGACCCGTTCACGATGCGAGATTTTTACTCCCTGGGTGCGTTCTTCGCCGATATTAAAGAGCCGATTCTCGGACGCCGCGAAGATGGCATGATGGTCTTGAAAGTCGAGGACGAGAAGAAGCGTGTTGAAATCGTCTCGCGGCTGGCCCAGCTCCAGTCGCAGTTCGATCAACCTCGTCCGGATTTAGTGGAGTCACAATACCAGTGGGAGCGAGCGGCCATAGATGCGTACAAAACCAACCAGTCATGGAAAGTGATACGACCAGTCGATGCGACGACGCAAAAGCGAAATATCAACCTGAGTGTTTCTGCCGAGTCGATCGTCGAAGCCGGTATTGATGCCAAACGGAATGTTCGTCAGCAAAACGATGGAACCGACGTGTACTCGATTACCTTCAAGAATATTGACCAAGGAGTGACTGGATTTCGCATCGAATCGCTGAAGGGCAAAGGAGCTGGAATTGGTCTATCGGCAGCCAACAGTTTTGTGCTTTCCGAAATCAATCTCAGTCGCAGCGACGATAGCCAAATTCGCATCCGCTCCGCTAGCGCGACATTCGAACAATCGAGTTTCCCTGCGTCCACGACGATCGACCAAATTGCGGATCGCCCCGACAATGGTTGGAGTGTTTTGGGCGGCACCGGTGCCGATCAAGGGTTGTACCTGGAACTCGCCGAACCAATTGGAAGTCCAGTCGCAAGCCTGACGTTTATTCTCCATTTCTCAGCCGGAGAGAATCAAGAAATAGCTAATCTGCGATTCAGTTCCACAACTTTGCCCAGCCCGATTCGAGCACCGCGAGCAGCTATTCCAACCAAAAAAGTATTCGGCTATCTGCAGGTCCCCGTCGACGGGCGCTCTCCCGACCAGATCAAAGAATTGGAAGTTGCATTCAAACAAGTCGCTCCCGACCTAAACGAACTGCGCGAGCAAATATCCAGGGTCGAAAAGGAAAAGGCAGACTTCGATCTCGGCGCGCCGAAGTGTTTGGTCAGCGTCAGTGACAGCAACAAGCGAACAGTCAGAATTCTGCCGCGCGGTAACTGGATGGACGAGAGCGGCGAGATCGTGAAACCGGCCTTGCCTCATTTCCTACTTCTGCCCACCCCTGAAGAACGCGAGTTAACACGACTCGATTTGGCACAGTGGTTGGTCTCTCGCGATAATCCCCTGACGGCCCGCACGGTCATGAACCGATTGTGGAAGCAGTTGTTTGGAATCGGTTTGAGCAAAGTACTGGACGACTTGGGAGCCCAAGGCGAACCACCCGTGAATGCGGCTCTGCTCGATTGGCTGGCCTGTGAATTCATGGACAGCGGCTGGGATATGAAGCACATGGTCCGCACGATCGTTAATAGTGCCACTTATCAGCAGTCGTCCGTGGCTAGTGCGGCGCAGATTGCTGCCGATCCCCAGAATCGCCATGTCGCTCGTCAGAGCCCATTCCGATTGGATGCCGAGTTAGTGCGCGACAATGCGCTGGCGATTTCGGGTCTTTTGGTGCGCCAGATCGGCGGTCCGAGCGTCAAGCCTTACCAACCCGAAGGATATTGGGAGAATCTGAACTTTCCTCAGCGAACCTACCCCAACGACACGGGGCAATCTCAATATCGACGAGGACTGTATACGTGGTGGCAACGGAGTTTTATGCATCCGAGTCTTTTGGCATTTGACGCGCCCAATCGCGAAGAGTGCTGCGCTGAACGCAATCGTTCGAACATTCCTCAGCAAGCGCTAGTGTTGCTCAACGATCCGACTTACGTTGAAGCGGCGCGAGTTTTCGCTGCGCGCGTTTTGGTCGATTGCTCAGGCGACGATACAGCGCGCATCAAGTGGGCTTGGCAACAGGCGCTGCAACGCGCACCTACTGACGATGAAATTCGGACCATCGACGCTGTTCTGAAACAGAGGTTGGCGGAGTATCGCAGCCTTCCATCCGCAGCCAATGAGATTCTAAGAGTTGGCTATGCAGCAAGCCCACCGGGCTTAGACTCCGCCCAGCATGCGGCCTGGACTCACGTAGCGCGAATTCTACTAAACTTGCATGAAACAGTCACAAGATCGTAAAGCAATACTATGGAAGCACGAACTCAAGACAAGCTTACTCGCCAAGCGTTTCTCGGCAACGTCTCGCAGGGGCTCGGCAGTTTGGCGCTTGCCACATTGCTGCGTCCGAGCAGCGTTATTGGTGGCGAAACAGTAAGTGGTGTAACTTCTTTACCTCAGAAAGCCAAACGTGTCATCTGGTTGACGATGGCGGGTGGCCCATCGCAGTTAGAGACATTCGATCCCAAACCAAAGCTGGCTGAGATGCACGGCCAGCCAATGCCGGAGTCGCTGACCAAAGGCCAGCAAATAGCGCAATTGCAGGGCAAGCCGCTGACATGCTTTGGTCCACAACATCCTTTCGCCAAATTCGGTAAGAACGCTATCGAGATTTGTTCGCTGTTCCCGATGATCGGCTCGGTGATCGATGACATCTGTTTTATTCGATCGATGACCACCGACGCGATCAATCACGATCCAGCGCACATGTTCATGAATACCGGTTCGCAAATTGCCGGACGTCCCAGCATGGGTGCCTGGATCACTTATGGGTTGGGCAGCGAAGCGGAGGATCTGCCTGGATTCGTGGTCTTGACGTCGCTGGGCAAGGGAGGCCAGAACCAACCCATTGCCGCTCGCCAATGGAGCAGCGGATTTCTGCCCTCCAGATTTCAAGGAGTGCAGTTGCGGGGCAAAGGTGATCCTGTCCTGTACTTAAACAATCCGCCGGGCGTAACCCGCCAACAGCAAGGTGGCGACGTTGCAGTTATTACGGCGCTTAATCGACGACATGACCAGATCGTGCATGATCCTGAGATCGCCACGCGAATCGCGCAATATGAAATGGCCTTTCAGATGCAAGCCAGTGTGCCAGAATTAGTTGATATCAATCGCGAGGGAACGGCGACGCTGGAGCGGTACGGTTGCCAACCTGGCGACGGTTCCTTTGCCGCGAATTGCCTTTTGGCTCGACGATTGGCCGAGCGTGGTGTGCGATTTATTCAGCTTTATCACAAAGACTGGGATCATCATGGCGGAGTCAAGGAAGGCGTCGAACTCAAAGCCAAGGAGATTGACCGCGCGTGCATGGCCTTGATCACCGACCTCAAACAACGTGGCATGTTCGATAGTACGTTGGTCGTGTGGGCCGGTGAGTTCGGACGCACGCCCATGTCACAAGGAGGTAGTGGTCGCGATCACCACAACAAAGCAATGACAGTCTGGCTGTCGGGAGCAGGCGTGCAAGGCGGTATCGCGCACGGAGCCAGTGACGAACTCGGATACGCGGCCGTGGAGAAGGTCACCACGGTCCACGACTTACACGCCACTATGCTTCATCAATTGGGAATTCGCCATGATGCGTTCTCCTTCAAATTCCAGGGACTAGACGCGCGATTAACCGGAGTCGAAGGAGCCAAAGTCATCAGCGAGATTCTCGCATAATCGGCCCTGCCTCGCCTTCTCCCGACAAGTTAACACCTAGCCAGTCGTGGCTTGCACTGCGAATCAACGAGCACAACAAAACGCCGTTAGATTGCCGAGCGAACCAGGCCTGTTTTTGACGCGCAAGTATTTCAAGTGGAGACGGAACCGTCGCCCTCGATCGCTTTTGCTAGTAGTGGCCAGTTACTCTCGACACAATAGTCGCGGGCGACTTTTTCACGAGCAGCGGCCCCCATTCGATTGCGCAGTGATTCATCCTGCAGCAGAATTTCCAGCCGCGCTTGCCACTGTTGGTCGTTTGCGGCATAAAATCCATCGATGCCAGATTGCAATACGTCTCCGGTGAAACCGACGGGTGTGGCCACGGACGGAATTCCAATAGCCATGTACTGAATCAACTTGGTTGGGCACTTGAACCTATCCCATTCGCGATCACAAAACAGCGGCATGATGCCGATATCGAAAGCATGTAGGGAAGCAAGTTCCGTGGAGCCATTCCAAACGATGTGGCGACACGAAACTCCGGTCAAATCCACATTGCTAGGAAGAGTGAATTCAGGAACAACCACGTGGAATTCGAATCTCGTTTTCCTCGCCAGTTCTCTCAGTGCGGGCGCCACGACTTGCAAATATCCCAAGTTGCCGATCGTACCGATCCACCCGATCACTGGAGTTGCCGAACGATCCCGTGGCGGCCGCAGCGGAAAATTCGCCAACTGGACACCGGTCGGTATGATCACGCAATTTGGATTGCGCTCGATGACCCAGCGAGCGATCCACGAATTTCCGGCAATGACCGTGTCGGCCAACTTTGCCAGCCGATCGATCTTGTCTGGAAAGCGTAGAAATACTGCGTCATCCAAATCCAACACCATGCGTCGCGCGAGCTTGCGAAACCTCAATTCCAAGTCGACCGTGTCATTGTCGAACAACTCGCGTTCGACAAAGATCACATCAAATCGCCGGACGCAAGCGTACAGCCAATGTGCCCAGCGCACGCAGCGTTTTAGTTTTTGGCTTGGTCGAAAACCCAGCCATGGAAAGTAGTCGTACTTCTGTGGAAAACTCTCGGCCACAGTTGCGCTGATCCGAGCTGCGTGCAGATGTTGCAGGAATGGTAGCACACGAAAACGAGTCGACGGAGTCCGATCACCCGAGGTCAACATAAGAACCCGCAATGGTCGATCGCTTTGCATTTGGCCGAAATGCCTAAGAGTAGATTCGCTATTTGGCGTTTGGCGGCGCATGTGGTTTGGGTTTCGGCGCGTTGGTCAGCACCGTAATTGCACCGGCTATTACGACTGCCAAGCTGATCCAGAAACTGGGTTTGATTTGCGACCACAGCCCCGATTCGGTCAAGGTGATAAAGGTATTGACAACTGGGGCAAATCCAAACACTAACGGCATCACATAGAATGGTTTTCCGCCAGCATTAAATGCGAGAATAATCCCCAAGGCACCCAGCGCACCGGCAACTCCAGCGGCAAAGGACCAGCCCAATCCTGGCGCAGTCCATGCTCCCACCGATGCTCGCGAACTGATGATGTACAAAGGTGCTGCCACGGCGATAAGGAAATATGCGAGCCCAACGCAGATGAACGGTCGTAGCCTGCTGCCGCCCATCCGCGATTGTCCTTGATGCAACATCGGACCATAGGCCCCCCAACAAAATGCCGCCATGACAATCGATAGGATAATTTTGAGCAAATTGCCTTCGGTCGATTCTGACGCAGCCGTGGCGGCTGATTCGTTAGGTGCGTCTGCGGCCAAAACCATAACATAGCGAGCGGTGCGCGGGATCCGTGGATTGTTCGCCGATTTGTCGCTTTGCTGCAACTGTGGTGGATTGATAACTGGAGGTGGTTGTTGGGGCGAAGTGGCCTTCGGCTCGGTTGTGTTTTTGGGAGGATCAATTTGAGGTGGATTGGTAACGTTGGGCGCTTGGGGTGGGATATCAGATGTCGCTACAGCAGGTGCGGATTGGGCGGGTGCAGGCTTGTCGGATGGTTCTGGCTTTGTGGTAGGAGCTGTTTGCGTTGATTCATTCGATTTCGACGGAGTGGGTGGGACTGCAGGCACTGTGGTTGAAGGGCGTGTAGCAGTTGTGGCAGGAGTACTTTCAGGCTGTTCGTTGCGAGCTTGCTTGGCCTTCTGATCGGAATCAGGACTGGTCTTATCTTGAGCAATCTCTTTTGTGGCAGGCGTGGGCAAGGAGGGAGCGGGTGCCTGTAAATCTGGAGCTGGCGGGGGCATTTCCACTTCTGGAACTTTTAAGTTTGCATCGTCATGCTCGGCGGCATTAACACCAGTTGACGCATGCGCCGCCGCCCTGGGTTTGAACGCAAGCACTCCACCGGCGCCGCACGCCGCCGCCAAAACGCCTACGATGAAGATTGGACTAATCTGCTTGAACGCGTTTCCCATCCAAGCAGTAACCAAAGTGTTCACGATGGGCGCGAATCCAAATACAATCGGCATCACGTAGACTGGATTCCCTTTGTAGACCAGCGCCAAGATCACTCCCAGAGCGCCGATTGCTCCAACAGAGCCAGCCAAAATCGAATAGCTGGTACCCACTATCGACCAATGGCCTTTCTCGCCGGTTCGACGGAGAATCAGGATCGGAACGATCACTGCGATAAAGAAATAGGCCAAGCCTACACCGACAAAAGCGCGCAGACTATCATTGCCCATCGCTTGAGTGCCGTGATGGAGCACCGGTCCATAAGCTCCCCAGGATAAGAATGTCATCGCGACAAATAGCAATACAAAAGGTAGCCCTTGCATCTCGGCAAATCTCTGGTTGGGTGGGGTCTAATAGCTGACAAATCTGCACGGAACCGTTCATTGAGCGACTGTCAGCCTCTGGGCATTTCCGCTCGTGGAATCAACATTGTAACTAAACAGTACAAATGCGGCAGCCCAGACTACCCGACGGGGTGATGAAGCTACGAAAGTGTCGAATGTGTTGAATTTGCTGGAAGACGGGCTTATTCTAATTTATCATGGTGCAGGTTCGCGTTGGTCATTTCCAAGTTTGGTGATCGGTCCGCCACGACCCAGTGGTGAAGCGCCGCGCATGTTTCCGCATATAGAAGAAGTAACTTAAGGAGTCTGATTGATGTTTCATCCTAGGTTCGCCGCCTCAATGATCCTATTATCGCTGGCAATTGGTGCTCGACCGCTTTTGGCTCAGGACGACGCCATGATTGAGATCTATGGACAAGGGCTACATCGATATTACGCGGGGGACTATGTCGAAGCCGAGCGATTGCTCAGCATGGTGGTCGACAGTGGTACGCAGGATCCTCGCGCTTTTTATTTTCGAGGCCTAAGTCAATTCATGCAGGGTAGAACTCACGAGGCCAAGTACGATTTTGAAGCGGGAGCCCAAGCCGAAGCGCGTGGTAAACGGGTCGTCAATGTCGGTTACGCATTACAGCGTGTTCAAGGTCCTAAACGATTGGAGATTGAGAAAGCTCGACAGGCCGCACGCATGGCTGTACTTGTCGAACAAGCGATGGCGCGCAGAGTTCGCGAAGACGCCGCTAAAGCCGCAGGTGCTGCTGCGCCACCAGCAACTGCTGCGACGCCTGCACCTTCTGCCGCGAGTGCAGCCGCGAGCGAATCTTCCGATCCGTTTGGAGGTAAAGGTACTTTGCAAGCTGGACAAGCGACACCCGACGCTGCGAAACCCGCCGCAAGTGCTGATCAAGCTACCAATCCGTTCCAGGACGATCCCAGTCCGACAGCGCCGGCAACACCAGCAGCTGATCCGTTTGCTCCTGCTCCCGACGCAGCCCCCGCAGAAGCGCCAGCCGCAGGGGCAGCGCCGGCCGATCCATTCGCGACGCCTCCTGCGGAGGCAACTCCTGCCGCCGATCCAGGTAATCCGTTCGGCGGCTAGCATTTCAAAAGTTGTGCAAGCTTATCAAATTGCCTGAAGCATAGAATTCAAGCCAGGCGGTGTTTCGCCAGAAGCACCGCCTGTTCTTTTGGCCGATACGCCCGGCATAAACGGCACAAGCGATCTAAGCCACGCGAATCTAGCGGGTACATCGCATCGAGACGATTTATTTCGTCTTTTCTTGTTCGGCAAAAGCTACGGTTTCAGTGCATGCCGTAAATCACCTGCTTGGCAATCGTGCAGGTTGCACATAGTCGTTCTTTGCCAGGCACCATTTCAAGCTCCAATTGCTTAGCGCCGGATTGATCATGACCATTCAACCACGACGTTCGCAGAATGTCATCGACTTTGAAGTACAAGTAAGTCTTTTGCGCAAGATCGCCGCTCACTGGGTGTTCTTTATAGTTGCCAACGCGATCGCCTTGATGATTTGGACTCGCTTGATCAGCGACCCACTCGGTACATGGCAATCGAGTTGGTCGAACTTCATCAATCAATTCGCTCCAATGTTAGTCGTTTCATTGGTGCTATTGCCAGTATTCTTGTTGGATGCAGCCAGGCTAAGTAATCGATTCACTGGGCCAATTTTACGCTTGCGACGCACATTGGCCGAAATCGTGGCGGGACGCAATCCGAGCCCAATCGTCTTTCGGCAAAGTGATTTTTGGAAGTCGTTGGCCACGGACTTTAATGCCGCCTTCGCACTCAAGGAGAATGCCGGCGAAACACCGGCTGCCTCCACGATTGAAACAGAACAACCGAATCTGGTAGCGCGACGTTCCGTGCATCCGTTTAGTTGATCTGTTAACCAGCAAGAGATTGAGTTCACAGCTCGTATTGCTTGGTATTACCCGTTCCCATAAAGACTCATTCGACTATGAATCAAACAATACCGTATCGAGCCAAGCGGCGTGATCGCCAGGGTGCCGCAGTCGTTGAATTCGCAGTCTGTCTGCCGGTGCTGATGCTGCTGATTCTCGGCTCCATCGAGGCCACTAGCGCAGTATTTCTCAAACAAGCACTGACAACTTCGGCGTACGAGGGCGTACGGGCAGCAATTCGCTCGGGCTCGACCACTGCCCAAGCGACTCAGCGAGCTAATGACGTGCTATCGGTTCGTCAAGTTCGCAACGCCACAGTTACGTTTGTGCCAGCCAATGTCGCCGCAGCGGCTCGTGGACAGAGAATTACCGTGGAGGTTTCTGCACCAGTTTCGTCGAATAGTCCGTTTATTGGTCGCGTCATCGCGGACCAAGTTGTTCGCGTGCGATCGGTCATGGTTAAAGAGTAAGTATCAACTCTCAGGGAGTTGAAATTTCGTCGCAACCCGCTTTAACACCGTAGAGATTGCAACATGATTCATACAAGAATGCACAGCCTCGTAAGCAAACGTCCAAGTGACCGGCGCGGGGCCATGACGATCATGGTCTTGGCGATGATTTTTGTATTCATTGCCACAGTCGTGTTATCGGTCGATTTGGCTTATATGCATTTAACTCGCAGCGAATTGCGGTCTGCAACCGACGCGGCGGCCAAGGCAGCGGCAACCACACTGTCGCAGACTCAGAACCGAAATGCGGCCATTGCAGAGGGCCAGGCGATCGCGTCTCTCAATCTTGTATCCAACCGCAGCTTGCGATTAGATGCCACAAATTTTCAATTCGGACATGCTGACGAAGGGCCAAACGGCAGATATGAATTTCGTCCTAATATTGCACCGTTCAATAGCGTTCGAGTTCGCGGTACACAACCAACGCCACTCTTTTTTGGGCGTGTGATGGGAGTCAACGCGTTCCAGCCAGAAGAGACTTCTGTGGCGACGTTTTTGGACCGAGATGTAGTGCTGGTAGTCGATCGTTCCGGATCGATGCGAGGACGGAAATTCGCCGATCTCAAGCGAGCTGTTCGAGAGTTCATAAATGTACTGCGTGACAATGGCGTCGAGGAGCGAGTGGGGTTGGCTGCCTATGACACGGCTTCTACGAGAGCCTCAGAATTGACGTCGGATTCAAATCGAGTCGCGGGAATCATGGACGCCATGGATACCGGTGGTGGTACTAGCATTTCCCGCGGAATGGATGCTGGACGAGCCATCATCAACCTGGGACGATCCGCTACCGTGGTCGAAAAGACGATGTTGGTCATGACCGACGGGCTTCATAACTCGGGTCGCGAACCGCGGTTATCCGCGCTGGAAGTGGCGGCCGATGGCGTGACCATTCATGCCATAACGTTTGGAACTGGCGCGGATCGCGGACGCATGCAAGAGATCGCCGCCATCGGACGCGGAAGACATATTCACGCAGATACCGGAACGCAATTGATCGGCGCCTTCCGCGAGATCGCCAATACGCTCAGTGCTATGTTGACTGATTGACGATCGCGCCAAGGAGCCTTACAACCCGCAGCGATGCGGACTACATCATGAATTTACCATCACATAGCAGCGCGCCACGTTTCGGTCGACACAAGGGCCGGCCAAAATCACCTCGCCACGGCGCAATGTTGATCATGATTGCAGTCATGATCTTCGCCTTTATGGCGACCGTCGCACTATCTGTTGACATCGCCTATATGCACCTTACGCGGAGCGAACTGCGATCGGCCACCGACGCAGCCGCGAAGGCTGCTGCACTGGCGCTGGCCAACTCACAGGATCGCAATGCTGCGGTCAGCCAGGGACAAGCCATCGGGGCTGAAAACGAAGTCGCACGCAGTGGGCTGCGTCTGGCAGCGAGTGATTTCTCGTTTGGCAATTCCGCGCAAGAAGCCAGTGGCAGATTTGTTTTTCGTCCCAATCAACCACCATTCAACAGCGTGCGCGTCCGCGGGGAAAGAACCGCCACGTCTCTCTCTGGCGGTGTACCATTGTTCTTTGGAAAGATCTTCGGAGTTGATTTTTTTGAGCCCAAAGAGACAGCGATTGCAACGTATATCGAACGAGACGTAGTTGTGGTCGTCGATCGCTCAGGCTCGATGTTTGGCCAGAAGTTCAGGGATCTTCGCCGAGCCATCCGCACGTTTATCGCGCAGCTCGAAAACAATAGCGTCGAGGAACAAGTTGGTTTGGCATCCTACTCCAGTTCCGCGTCGCAAGATATCGCGCTGACCAGAACTTTAGGGAGGATCAATTCGGCTATGGATGCGATGCCAGTCGGAGGCGCTACCAGCATATCGGCCGGCATTTCTGCTGGAGACGGAATCATCCGCCTCGGACGATCCGGAGAATTTGTCGAACGCACGATGATCGTCATGACCGACGGACTTCACAATACTGGACCAGAACCTCGGGGGCCGGCAATCAATGTGGCTGCCGCGGGTGTGAAAATACACACCATTACGTTTGGCGCGGATGCAGATCGTTCAAGAATGCAGGAAATTGCCGCAATCGGTAGCGGCAGACACTTTCACGCGGATAACGGCCTACAGTTAGAACAAGTATTCCGCGAGATCGCCGCCACGCTCAGCACCATCCTAACTGAATAAACGTGTTATTAGGTTTGTGTGCCAAATTGGCCGTGTTCCTAATTTATTCGATTTGGTTTTCGCTATGATCATTTCCCGACAAACTCAGCTCACAAAACGCAATCGGCACGGCGCTGCAGCCGTGGAGTTCGCTTTGACCGCTGGACTGGCATTTTTTTTCTTCTTTGCCGCTCTAGAGTTTTGCCGAGTGGCCATGATCCGCCATACCGTCGAGAACGCGCTCTACGAAGGCGCCAGAGCGGGTATTGTCCCCGGTGCTACCGCAGCAAACGTAACGACGCGAGCACAAAATATTCTCGGCACACTTGGCTTGCGTAGTGTTACGATTCAAGTGACGCCCAATCCAATTATCGCAACAACTCAAACTGTCCAAGTCAGAATCCAAGTACCTTTGAATCAGAACCTGTTTGGGCCAGCAAAGTTCTTCTCAGGCAAAACTATCGATCGCACATTCACCATGCAACGCGAAGGCGCCTAAGATTCGAAATCAGCCATCTGCCATCTGATATTTGATATCTCCATTCTGCCTTACCTCGCCCACCAGCCTCGACGATCCATCTAGCAACCAGTACATTGAAGTCCATTGACGAGTAGTTGTATGGCTTCGCTCGCCGCGGCCGTGCGAATACAAGCCCGACGCGCAAGCGAGTGCGTCAATCC
>SXGS01149889.1_pt1 | contig 22191 bp, 16 predicted proteins | sample 3174681 | NCBI WGS metagenome assembly SXGS01 (sample SAMN11356861, study PRJNA531348) | freshwater metagenome | isolation source: freshwater sample F1-80 | place: China: Fuxian Lake, Yuxi | collected 2017-12-25
CACACGGGCACCAACGGGCGTTCCCGTGTTAACCAAGAGTTGAATTCATCGTCACCGATAAAGAGATTAGTCAGTTCGGTGGTATGAACAGCGGCATCAACCGAGCTCTCGTCGATCTGCCGGAAGGGTGTTTCAGTCAACGTAGGAAATAATTGCTTAAGGCGAGTGATCAGAATCGAGGGATTGATCGGGTCTGCTGCGGCACCGACTCGCGACTTGGTGATCACCAATCGTTCCATCGATCGAGTCATTGCAATGTATGCGAGGTATTGCTCGCGTTGCGTGAGTGTTTTCCGGGAGCGTCCAAAAGAAACTCCCAGCGCATCCAATTGGTCAATGTCCTGTTCTCCGAGCAACACGCCTTCGGACTTAGATTGTGGAAATACCCCTTCATTAAGCCCGAGCAAAATGGTGAGTTTGAGGTCGGTATTTCGTGATCGATCAACAGCTCCTACCAACACTTGATCTAGAGCAGGAGGAATCAACCCTACGGTCAGGTTTTCAAATCCTGATTCAAGCAACTGGATCCAGTCCGATGGATTGCGTTTTTCCTCGCCGAAAGCACGCACCATATCCTCCAAAATGATCTCCATTTGCGAGTAAGCTGTCGCGTGGATCGACACTGAGGAAAATGGCTCGGATTTGTGCCAACCCTCTAATCGTTTTTCAATCTGGAGATCTGCCCAAAATTGACGCAAACCAGCGACAAAACTCGTTGCTGTTGTGCTCATCAGCATCGCGGCTTCGAGTCTTTCGAGGGGAATATTAATCCTTCGCCTGAGTTCAATGAACCGAGCTTTATTATCTGTGTGGTTATAGTGGGTGGGGAACTTCCAGTTTGGTTTCCAGAGTGCATTCTCCCCCCAAAACTCAAGGCACTCGTTCTCCAGCCAGTCCACATCCTCCTCGTCTAGGGGTCCCAAACCTGATTTTAAAAAATTGAAAATATCCGCGTGCCGCCATCCTGAAGTAACGACACGGAAGCCGCCCCGTGTGGTCTCTGCGATCGGGTGGTGAGAAATATTTTCTCGCCGATCCATAAAAAATGGAATCTCGAATCGCTTAAATGTCTCTTGCACCGATTCCTGCCATGGTTCCAAAGAACGAACAAGGACGGCGATATCACGAAACCTTGCACCTGCTTTTACGAACTTCAAAATCTCGCGTGCGGCTGCGATGATCTCCTCCTGCGGATTATGGCAGTCGATGATTTCAAGCGACTCTCCCGTGTCCCCTTGGAATGCACTAGGTTTTGTCCATGCCGATTCTAGGAATGCTAAAACGTGACTACGGTCGAAACGACCGTGTTCCGTGCGTCGAACCAACCGTTCCTCGTGAATATGAATCGCTTCAATCGTCCTCAGTTCATTGTGGAGTCTTTCTTTGGTGAGGTTTACTTGGTCCCAAACTCTTGTTCCTACGATGGAATCCGGACAGGCTTCGGTGCAGAATGCTAAGGTAGATACCTCGGCGCAGGGAATAATCGCTTTAAGAAGGCTTCGTTCCTGCGGGTTTAAACTCCCAAACCCATCCATCCAGAGGCCACCTAACTCCAATTTGAGACTGCTGGTATGCAGGGCCAGCGCAGCTTCTTCAATAAGGCATTCCGCATCCACCAATTGTTGTGCTTTTAGTCTCTGTAAATAGGCTTCAAGAAGGAATGCTAGGTCGTTCAATTTCTCCCGAAGTGAGGAGTTGAGCAGATCCGTAGCCACCCGACGAAGTTGCTCAGGGGTGAGTTGAGCGATTTGAAGTTCACGCAGAGTTTTACTTAATTCAAGAGCAAACCCTTTACGTGCCGAGCTCAGACGAAAAATCCGAAGGCTTTGTTGATGCTGCGTGAGGAGAGAGCGTAGCACCATAATCCGGCCTTCTTCGGTGATGAAAGTTGGTGCACGTTTTCCTAATTGTTCGAAGATAAAATGTGCGAAACGCTCGAAGGAAAGGACATGTAAACGGGAAAAACCAGCAGGCCCTGAGTGTTCCAGAACCGCCCGTTCAATTTGGAAAGTTGCCTGTTTGGGGACAAGGAATACCAAGGGTAATTCCTCGTGCGCTTCAAGTAACCGTTCCCGAACTTCCGCCACGCACCGATAAGATTTTCCACTGCCTGCCGGGCCGGTTAGGAACTTTAGGTGCATCGGTCTTTATTAACCATTCATCGTTAGGGATGCAACGTGAAGCGTAAGGGGAATTTGCCTTGATCGCCGGGAGTGATCTGATTAGCGTTTTGTTGTCAGGGCCCATGGAGTGTGGACTTTCGAACCCCGCCAGGGCAGGAATGCAGCAACGGTAGTTTGCTTCGCAATTGCCGTGGTCACCCTGACACTAACTTTCCTCTTCTCCGCGCCAAAATTTACTCAAAGTCCGGCGTTCTTTTTTGTTTGGCTTTCCAGTCACCGCACGATTTTGGTAGGGATCGTTCCTCGTGAGTTCTGCAACCCTCTCGAATTCCTCCGCCGGTGTCAGATCTTCCAGATATTGGGGAACTTCGCTTGCACTCACGCGTTGTTTCGGGATTCCAACGACTTTGACGACTCGGTGCAATGCTCCTTGCCGAACTGCCAAAAGCTCCCCCACACGTAGATCGCGCCCCGGTTTGATGGGATGGTCTCCAATTCTGACGGAACCGGCATTGCAAGCGGTTGCAGCTATCTCTCGCGTTTTAAACAAGCGCCCCGCCCAGAGCCATTTATCGGCCCGCATCGTCAAGGATTCTGGCGAAGGATTCCGTCCGCGCCGTGTCATAGGATTCAATCACTCCTCGGAGAAGAGGTATTCGAGATCAGTCCGTGTAAGGCTCTTAGCAAAACCTTCTTCACCAAGGACATCCACGATCGTTTGCGCTTTGCGTTGTTGAAGTTCCCAGATTTTTTCCTCCACGGTTCCTGGAGTAATCAAACGGTAAGCATTCACGGTACGTGTCTGGCCGATGCGATGGGATCGATCGATGGCCTGCGCCTCCACTGCGGGATTCCACCACGGGTCGTAGAGCACGACATAACTCGCGTTTGTTAGGTTCAGGCCAGTTCCTGCAGCACGTAGGCTCAACAAGAATACGGACGAATTGGGGTCACCTTGGAAAGCATTGACCACTTCCTGACGTGCTTTGGTTTCTCCGGTCAATATGTAGGTTGGAATCTGACGAAGGACGCATTCCTTTTCGATCAACCTCAACATTTGAACAAATTGGCTGAACACCAAAACTTTTTGACCCTGCGCCATCAAAGGTTCAAGTAGTTCAAAGAGTGTTTCAGTCTTCCCTGATTGAGTGTTGTTACCTACCAAGGCGGGGTGACAACAAATCTGTCGCAGACGGGTGAGAGCTGCCAGAACGTGGATTTTGCTTTTGGCGAGTCCTTGGTCTTGGACGCTCTGCATGATTTGATCGCGGCTCCTTCGTAATTCAGCCAGATACAATTTGCGTTGATCTTCGCCTAATTCACAATCCCTTCGTTCTTCGATACGATCAGGCAGGTCTTGGGCCACTTGCTTCTTCAGACGGCGCAACATCAACGGTCGCAATTTTGCGGACAACCGTCGTCGGGCTACTTTTTGTTGAACATGGACGTCTTCTCCTTTTGGCTCATACTGCTGCGTGAACTCAGATTGGGTGCCCAAATAGCCCGGTTGCACAAAGTCCACAATGCTCCACAAATCTAATAGTCGGTTTTCAAGAGGGGTGCCGGTCAACGCCAACTTGAGTTTGGCCTTCAATTGTTTAACCGATTGAGTGACTTGGGCTGACGGGTTCTTTATGAACTGTGCTTCATCGAGAACAATCGCTTGAAAATCAAATTTCTGAAGCGCGACCAAATCTCTCCTCAACAGTGCATAATTGGTCACGATGAGATCATGCTCGGGAATTTGTCTTCGGAGATTATGGCGTGCTGCCCCACTTTCCAAAACGAGGACCTTGAGGTGGGGTGTGAACCGTTCTGACTCTCGGCGCCAGTTGTGCAACACAGACGCAGGACAAATCACTAGCGAAGGTTTGCTGGCAGTTGGATTTTGATCCTTCATCCAAGCCAACCAGCAAAGTGTTTGCAACGTTTTCCCCAACCCCATGTCGTCCGCGAGGACTCCTCCCAGCCTGATGTGCGATAGGTGGCAGAGAAAATCGAACCCGTCTTTCTGGTAAGGCCGCAGCTCAGCTTGGATCGACAACGGCAGGGGTGTATTCGGCACTCCTTGGAAATCCTTAATCCTCTGCCTTAGACTTGTCCCAAGCGGCTCTTCATTGAACCGATTGAGTGCTGTTTCATCCAGTTTTGTCGCATGGATTAAATCTACTTTTTGAGTGAGCGGACTTAAACCTGAGAGCCCGAGATCCGCGAAGGCTTCGTGCGCTTGTTGCACTGCTTGAGCATCCAGTTCCATCCACCCACTATCAGGAAGTTTTACAAATCGTCCGGTCGCGGTCTGGAGTCGATTCAAATCGGCTAGCGTCATCTTCAGACCTTCGATTTCCCACGTTGTGGAAACTGAGAACCAGTCGATTCCGCTCGCCTGAATCACCAGCCTCGGTCGAAGTTGCCGAGGGGCAAGGAAAAGTCTCTGAAAAGAGGGGTTTCCAAGATAGTCTGCCTCGGTGGGTCGATCCGGCCAAGTGGCCGCGAGAGAATCCAGAAATTGCTCATTCGCATCCCCGACCCAGAGGCCAGGTTCCGGTGTAAACCAATCAAGCCTTCGAAGCCATTCGGTAACAGGTTCTAGTCGATCATCGTCGAGGATTTCTGGTCGATCATCCTGCCCAGCTCGTTCTGCGACAGGTTGCCAATCATGCCCGTTCCACTGCCAGATGCTTGAATCCAGATCGCTGACCGCCATTAACCGCAAGCGGACTGTTTCATCTGTTAACTCGAACGTAAATTGCGGCCGAGCGCGGTGAGCCACACAAAGTTTTTCCCAATCTCTCCCCGGACGCTTCACCGTGCGGCGGAGGTGGGTCAACAGTCGATGGCTGAGTTTCCTCACCGGTAAGGATGGTTTGGGCAACCATTGGGTTAGGAACTCCGGTGGAGGACCCTCTTTTACGAGATAGATTTGTTCGCCAACCAAAAGGAGTTGTGGTTGACCTGCAAAAAAAGTTGCCTCGCTCAAGGCCTTGACCTCTCCCTTCGGAAGCACAAGTTCGTGACAAAAAACGAGGCCTTCATCCGTTTCTTGCAAGTGGGGGACAAATTCCGCCATCTCTCCGATGAAACGCAACCGACCACCCGTCGTGAGTTCGATCCGTCCATTGGCACCCCAACGCGCTAACCATTGCAAAAGGTCCGTTCCGGACAGGATAATGGATGAGATATCCGAGGATTGATTTGAATAGACGTTTTCAATCCATTCAATGAATTCCCAATCCAATGCCGGAAATAATTCGTGCTCGTGTGCAGCACGCGCCGTGAGATCGAGCAATTCGGACAAACTCTTCCGTTTCTCGCCCACACGCGGTCTGAAGACAGAAAACTCGATCCTGATTGCGTTTAATCCGGGGGTTCCCTCATTTGACACCACATCACCCATCACGCGAAGGCATGCACGAGGAGCATCTAAATGGACTGGTGCCTTGGGTAAAAGCCATTGTTCTAGATGCTGGAGAACTTGAATTTCCTGTTCCTGACTTTCAATTTCGGCGAACTTCTGCATGTTCGCGTGTGGAGAAAGTTCGGTAGGAACGGTTCGCCCATTCCGTAAAAAGAGTAGAGCTAATTCCTCTAGTCTTGCCTTGCCAACTACTGCCATTAGTCGAGGCCACCATGTTTGCCCTGAGAAATCCTTCCTCGCCAAACTTAGTTTTTCAAAATAGTCCTCCAGCAACAACCAACCCCGTTGAGGATCAGGACATTCCGCAAAACCAAGCAACAATTTTGTCCGATCGTTGACTGCATTCTTGGAGTCGGACAATTCTCGTCTTAAATCCGCATAGGCTCCATAAGTGCTATTTAAAACGGTGTTATTCGCGTCGTACTTAGGGGCGGAACTGGAACGAGGCGTCGTTCCATTCTTGGAAGCGGGGCGTGGCATGGTGGAGCTAAATGAAGATGGTAGTTGTTCTGGTAAGATGGGCGTCCCTGATTGTTATCGAGCGACTTCTACAATCCACACACGGCATCCAGCACAGGGAAGGCAGATACCCCATCACGTTCAACACTCCAGTGTTCATCATTTCACGTCATGCCGGTTTAGGCACAAAGCGGGATTCTCTCAGAAATCGCCCTTTCACGGCAATCTTTCTTTGCAACCTGTTGGTTGGCTTGCCATAGCTTTAGTTCTACGGCAGGTTAGGGGTTCTATGAGTCATAGTGGAGGTTCGACAAAACTAAACTGTGCTTGGGGATTGTTGTTATGTCTTTGGATCGCGTTTTTAGTCGTTTCTGAGCGAGATCTGAAAGGTGCTTCCGCCATCTCACCAAAAAGTGAACCCTCCGCCGTCAGAAACATCCTGTCTGAGAATTGTTTCAGTTGCCATGGACCCGATGCCAAGACTCGTAAGAGTGGTAAAACACTCCTGAGACTGGACCTCCCTGAAAGTGCGAAGGCGGATGTCGGGGAAGAACCCCCTGCCATTGTTCCCGGTCACCCAGAAAAAAGTGAGTTGATCCGCCGAATCACCACGGCGGATGAAGATGATAAAATGCCGCCGACGGATTCAGGTAAAAAACTCACCCCACAAGAGATCGAACTTCTTAAAAAATGGATTCAGCAAGGGGCAGAATTCGCCACCCACTGGTCCTATGTTCCGCCCCGGCGTTACCCGCTTCCTGATGTGCGTGAATTCCGCTGGCCGAAGAATAGCATCGATTATTTTTTACTGGCTCGGCTTGAGGAAGCGAAACTCAAACATGCGCCGGAGGCTGAAAAGGCGACATTGATCAGGCGGTTGACGTTGGATCTCACGGGTCTTCCTCCGACAATCGCTGAGGTGGAACAGTATCTAGAGGATAGGAAACCGGGTGCTTATGAACGGTTAGTGGACCGTGTGTTAAAACAGGAAGCGTTTGGGGAGCACTGGGCGCGCCTCTGGCTTGATCAAGCTCGCTATGCCGATTCCAGCGGCTATGCAGATGATCCGAGCAGAACTATTTGGGCTTATCGAGACAGTGTCGTGAAATCGTTAAATGCAAACCAACCATTCGACCAATTCACAATCGACCAAATTGCGGGGGATTTGTTTCAAGATCCCACCGACGAACAATTGATTGCAACCGCGTTTCATCGCAACACGATGACCAACAACGAGGGCGGAACCAGCGACGAGGAGTTTCGAAATGTTGCTGTGGTTGATCGAGTGAATACAACCATGGCTGTGTGGATGGGCACCACGATGGCATGCGCACAGTGCCACAACCACAAATATGACCCGATTACGCAGGAAGATTATTTTCGCCTCTTCGCAATTCTTAATAACACCTCCGACGACGACAAAGGTGACGAAAGCCCGATTCTCCCTCTTTTTACTCCTGAGCAAAAAGTTCAACGAAGTCATTGGCAAACAAGTATCGGTAGACTGGAAAAAGTGTTGAAGACCTCCACACCTCAACTCGACAGGGATCGTGAAAAGTGGGAAGGATTGTCAAAAGTTGAACCGCACTGGACTCCTTTTAATTCAATTAAGATCCAGTCAAGAGAAGGGGCGAAAGCCCGAGTTCTTGACAACGGAACTGTTGAGGTTGACCGAGGGGGAAAAACAGATAGTTACGTTCTAACGATTGCTCCTCCGGCCAATGAACCCTTAACGGCTCTGAGATTGGAGGTTTTGCCTATGCCCGGAGTTCCTGATCGCGGTGTCGGTCATGCAGATGGGAACTTTGTCGTCACGCGGGTTATTGGAGAAATTGTTCCTGTCATCCCTACGAAACTGACCGGGCGATTTTTAAGAATAGACCTGATCGGCAAGGACAGGATTCTTTCGGTTGCCGAAGTGCAAGTGTTTAACGGCGCTACAAATATCGCTACAAAAGGGGAGGCTAATCAAAGCTCTACCGCTTCAGATGGTCCTGCAAAGCTGGCGATTGACGGCAATACGAATGGGAATTATGCGGAGGCCAGATCGACAACGCACACAGCCCAATCAACCGACCCTTGGTGGGAGTTAGATCTTAAGTCCTCAGCATCGGTTGATCGAATCATGATCTGGAATCGCACGGATCATGCGCCGGAGCGGTTGAACGGATTTAAAATAAGTTTGCTGAACGAGAAGCGGGAGACGATTTGGCAGCACCAAGCGCAATCCGCACCCAGCCTGAATGTAGAGTTGGTTCCTGATGGTCGTCAGTCCTTTGAGTTTTCCAATGCTTCAGCAAGTTTTTCGCAAACGGATTTTGATGCTGAAAGAGTCATCAAAAAAACCGACAACAAATCCACCGGGTGGGCGGTTGCACCTCGGGTTCTCGAACCTCATTCGTTGACCCTTGTGCCCGAAGTTCCGATCGTCGTCGGAACTGGATCCAACCTTGTCGTCACCGTTGAACAGCATTCGAAGACTGACTACGCGACGATTGCGAGGTTGAAGGTTTCCAGTTCCGTCGATCCGCGTGCCCCTGAACTCGCTCGAGTCCCGCGCTCTGTTTTCTCCATCCTAGCTCTTAAATCCGATGCTCGCAGTGAGAGTCAACGTCAGGAGGTGCTTGATTATTATTTATCAATCGCACCGGGATTGAATTCCCCCCGTGCAGAACTAGCGGCAGTGAAAAAGCAACTCGCGGATTCCAAACCCTACACCACGGTGCCGATTCTTAAGGAATTGACTGGTGAGAAACGTCGGAAAACAAATGTCCAAAGGCGAGGTAACTTTCTTGATCTAGGTTCCGAGGTGACTAATGGGTTGCCTCGAGTGTTTTTCGCCTCACCATCCAGTGAAACACCTGATCGGCTCGCATTAGCACGTTGGCTTGTGGATAACAAAAATCCACTCACCGCTCGGGTCGTTGTCAACCGACTATGGGAATCCATTTTTGGTGTCGGTCTAGTGAGAACTAGCGAAGAATTTGGTGTGCAAGGAGAGTTGCCTTCACATCCGGAACTACTGGACTGGTTGGCGACTGAAGTGGTGGCACGTCAGTGGGATCTTAAACAAATGATCCGGCTCATGGTTACCTCTGCAGCGTATCGCCAAAACTCTCGTGTTATCCCTGAAATCTTGGCGCAGGATCCTGACAACCGATTGCTCGCGCGTGGTCCTCGCTTCCGCCTTTCCGCTGAGATGATTCGTGATCAAGCCCTGTTCGTCAGCGGCCTGCTGAGTCCAAAAATGTATGGCCCACCCGTGCGACCGCCCCAGCCAAAAACAGGATTGAGTGCTGCTTTTGGAAGTGCGACAGACTGGGATCCTAGCACCGGAGAAGATCGTTTTCGGCGAGCCCTATACACCACATGGCGTCGATCCAACCCGTATCCATCGATGGCGACTTTTGATGCTCCGAATCGCGAGGTTTGTCTGGTGCGACGGGAACGTTCCAACACTCCGTTGCAAGCGTTGGTGACATTGAATGATCCTGTCTATGTCGAAGCCTCCCAATCGCTTGCTGAGAAGATGTTAACGATTGCTGGCTCCCCAACGAAGAAAGCTCGGCACGGTTTCCGAATGTGCCTCAGTCGCGAACCCTCCGGACGTGAGCTCAAGGGATTGGTGGCACTTTACAAGCGCACCTTGGAACGGTTCACAAAAACCCCTGCTAAAGCCCAAGAGCTCACTGCTCAGGCCTCAAAAAAACCTTCCTCAGAACTCGCGACTGCTGAGATGGCAGCTTGGACCGTGGTCGGTAATGTGTTGCTGAATCTAGATGAAATGCTGATGAAAAGATAACCAGCGTATGAACCAATTCTTAAACCAGTTGCAGACCAGTACGCGCCGTCATTTTTTAGGGAGAACGGCGCAGGGTTTAGGTGCTATCGCGTTGGCCTCGTTAATGAAACGCGACGCTTCGGCAGTCCCTTCGTTGGCTTCGAATTTGCTTGCCGCACGCTCGCCACATTTTAAGGCCCGTGCGAAACGAGTCATCTACCTCCACCTAACAGGCTCCCCACCGCATCTCGACCTTTTCGATTACAAGCCAGAGTTGGTGAAACGCAACGGTCAAGATTGTCCTGATGCGTTCCTTAAGGGGAAAAGGTTCGCTTTCACGTCGGGAACTCCCAAGTTACTCGGCACCCCTCGTACCTTTGCTCGTTATGGCAAAGGAGGGGTGTGGATGTCTGACGCGCTCCCGCATCTCCAGACAGTTGCCGATGAGTTATGTGTGATTCGTTCGATGTCCACAGACCAGTTTAACCACGCTCCGGCGGAGCTGTTGGTTTACACCGGTTCGCCCCGGTCTGGTCGCCCTTCGATGGGGGCTTGGGTGACTTACGGGTTGGGGACGGAAAACCAAAACCTACCGGGTTTTGTCGTTCTCATCTCAAGTGGGGTGCAACCGAATGGCGGCAAAAACTCTTTTGGCAGTGGATTTCTTCCCTCCATTTATCAAGGAGTCCAGTGCCGGTCAAAGGGTGATCCCGTGCTCTACGCTTCTGATCCTCCGGGGCTCGATCGGGAACTTCGTCGAATGAGTTTGGATACCCTGCGTGAACTGAATGAAATTCAGGCGGACGAAATGGGTCATCCTGAAACGAGGACACGAATCGCGCAATACGAATTAGCTTATCGGATGCAGATGTCGGTCCCCGAAGTCATGGATATCAATCGAGAATCTCAAGCGACGATCGAGGCCTACGGAGCTAAACCGGGCGAATCCAGTTTCGCCAACAATTGCCTCCTAGCCCGTCGGTTGGTCGAGCAGGGGGTGCGTTATGTCCAGTTATTTGATTGGGGCTGGGATTTTCATGGCACCTCTTCCGGAGAAGATATTCGGGGTGGGCTCACGACGAAGTGCGCGACGATGGATCGGCCCGTCGCGGCTCTCTTGAAGGATTTGCGTCAACGTGGGTTGCTCGATGAGACATTGGTAGTTCTGGGTGGTGAATTCGGTCGGACTCCCTTTCGCGAAGGCCGTACGGCGAAAGGGGACATTCTTGGGCGCGATCATTTCCCAGATTGTTACACCATGGTTGTGGCAGGAGGTGGCGTGAAAGGAGGCACGATGTACGGAGAATCTGATGAACTGGGTTTTAGCGTCGCGTCAGACAAAGTCAGTGTTTACGACCTCCAAGCCACGTTGCTTCACCAACTCGGATTCAACCACGAACGGTTAACCTACCGCTTCCAAGGGCGGGATTATCGTCTTACCGATGTTGAAGGACAGGTGGTGAAAGGGATTCTTTCCTGACCAGCCCTTTATTTTTTTGGTTACTGGCGACTGCGTGACTCTCGCCATTTATCGAGGCCCACAGCGAGGATTATCACGGTGCCAATAATAATTTCCTGAACATAATTCGGCCAATCAATCTGCGTGGAGCCACTGCGGAGGACCGCCATCGTGAGTGCCCCGATCATTGACCCGAGAATACTTCCCGTTCCGCCGTTGAGGCTTGCTCCTCCGATGACGACGGCGGCGATGATATCGAGTTCGATCCCCACAGCGGTGCTTGGATCTCCTTGTCGAAGTCGGGAAAACTGCATGAGCCCTGCGAGGCCAACAAACATACCTGAGAGAGTGTAAATACTCAGTTTGACTAATCTCGTTCGAATACCGCACAAACGCGCCGTTGCTTCATTCGAACCGATTGCAAAAATATAGCGACCGAAGACGCTCCGGTTCAACACCAAGGCCATGATGATGGCAAGGTCGATCACGATCGCGATCCCGGGTGCTACAAAAAAGCCGTTCGGATCCGGATCTTTCATGAGGAATCCGACGGAGGGTAGGGTGATGTCAGGTAGGTTGACGGTCTGATTATCCGCGAGTTTTTTAGCTAATCCACGGGCAATTCCTAACATTCCCAACGTGACGATAAATGGCGTCATTCTGAACCCTGAGATGATCAAACCATTAACGAGACCGATCAAAGCACCAGTGCCTAGTATCGCCAGAATCATCATCGCCATGGAATAACCACTATTGATGAGAACCGCTCCTAGAACACTCGTTAGCGCGACGACGGATCCTACGGAAAGATCAATGCCGCCACTAACGATGATCATGGTCATTCCGAGGGATGCAATGGCAACGACGACGGTGTGGGTGAGAATCAGTTTAAAATTATAGGCTGAGAAAAAAGTGTCCCTGACGTCACCCGGCATGATGATGGCAAAGAACACCATCACAAAGGCGAGGATCAAAAATGGCCCCAACAGATTCAGGAGCTTTTGGAGATTTCCGTATCGTGTTTGTTCCATCAGGAGTGTTGAGGTTCAGTTATCATTTTGACCGATTGCGGAGGCAATCAGGCTGTGCTCGGTCCACTCATTTGCGGGCCTGACGGCGCGAATCGTTCCTCGGCACATGACTCCGATGGTGTCACAAACTCCGAGGAGCTCCGGGAGGTAGGAACTGATGAAAACAACGGATTTACCAGCCGCAGCTAGGTTCCCAATGATTTGGTAGATTTGAGCCTTACTCCCCACATCGATTCCACGCGTGGGTTCGTCGAGCAGGAGAATCTCCGCGTCATGATGAAGAAGCCGACCCAACGCAACTTTTTGCTGATTTCCGCCGGAGAGATCGCTGATTTTTTGTCTCGGGTGAAGGGTCTTGATGCCGAGTTGGGAGATCCATTTCGACGCGAGAGAATCCTGTCGGTACCGACTAATGAACCCTCCAGTGCAGCAATCGTCTAGGTTGCTGAGCAGCAGGTTGTCGCTAATACTCCGACCCAGCATCAGACCTTCTTCCTTGCGGTTCTCGCTAAGGTAACCCACACGACTCTGGAGCCAGACTCGAGGCGTCGCTTTTTTGCGACAAATCCCTCGCAGCTTCACTTCGCCACCAACTTGAGGATCCAGACCAAAAAGCGCACGTAAAGTTTCCGTTCGGCCCGCGCCGATAATTCCTGCAATACCTAAAATTTCCCCAGCCCGGAGTTTGAAGGTGGCACTCTTGGGTTTAAGAACCCCACGTAACTGCGACACCTCCAGCACTGGAGCACCGATGGTATGAGGTGTTCTGGGGAAAACTTCGCTGAGTTCTCTCCCTACCAATAGGCGCATGATCAATGGCAGAGCTTCGGGAGTCATGCAACCCGTGCCAACGCTCTCCCCGTCTCTGAGCACGGTATAATGTGAGGCTAGTTCGAGGCATTCTTCCAGAAAATGGCTAATGTAAATAATACTCACCCCACTGTCTCGAAGCCGACGAATCACTTGGAACAGATTAGTTGTGTCAACTTGGCTCAACGAGCTCGTGGGTTCATCCATGATCAAGACACGAGGGGATCCTACTAAAGCTCGAGCGATCTCAACCATTTGTTGCTCAGCTAACGAAAGTTGCCCGACCGGCACATGAAGCGGGAGGTGTTGTTGATTGAGCTTGGATAAAGCGGCTAATGCTAAACGGCGTCTTTCGCTGCGAATAATCCAGCCCAAACGTTTAGGTTCAGTCCCGAGCAGAATGTTTTCTTCGACTGATAGGTGAGGAACTAAACTTAACTCCTGATAAATCATCGCTACCCCTGCGCGACGAGCTTCGAGTGGTGTGCTTGGTGAAAAATCCTCCCCGTCGAGTTGGATGTTTCCCTTATCGGGGTGATGGGCCGCGCTCAGAATCTTCATGAGCGTGCTTTTGCCAGCGCCATTCTCTCCGATCAATGCGTGGACCTCACCGGGCCCTAAACTCAACGAAACATCCCGAAGTGCGTGCGTCGCGCCGAAGCTCTTCTTGACTTGGGAGACACGTAACCTCGGAACACTCATGCGACGTGGCTGGCGAGGATCAGCAATAACTCACTTCAAGTATTTGTCTAAAGGCGGATACAGCAGATCGTGTTTTTCAGGTTGGGTCATGTTCTCCTTGGTGATCACATGAATCCCGGTATCCACCTTTTTTTCGATCTGTTTTTTCTGAGAAACTTCAACGATTGCTTTGACCCCAAGATACCCCATTTTCAATGGGTTCTGCACCACCAAGCCTTGGACATCACCCTTAGCTAAGCCTTCGACCGATTGTGTGCCTGCGTCAAAACCAACCAGTTTGATGATGCCACCAGCTTTACCCATATCTCTCAACGCAAGCATGACGCCAATCGTTACGGGTTCACAGGGGGCAAAAACTCCGTTCACTTCTTTGCCATACCGATTGAGTAAATCTTGAGCCGCTTTGTAAGCCGAATCGCGAGTGGGGCCCGCATATTGGTTCTGCGAGATAATTTGGATGCCTTTATACTTGTTCGTCATCACGTTCAGGAAACCGGCTTCCCGCTCCTCGGTGCTGGCTGATCCGACCTGATAACGAATGAGAATTACCTTCCCGATCCCGTTGATGGTATTTGCCAAGTGTTCCGCTCCTAATTGGCCACCACGATAATTATCCGTCGCGATGTAGCTCGCATAGCGGTCGGATTTCAATCCTGAGTCGACGATGACGACAGGAATCTTTACGGATTGAGCAGTTTCGACAGGGGCCACCAAGGCTCGGGAGTCCAAGGGAGCCAACACGATCCCGTCCACCCGTCGCGCAATAAAATTCTCAACGACAGCAATTTGCTGATCCCGATCATCCTCACGCAATGGCCCCTTCCAAATCAGATTGATTTTATAGCCCTCTGCCTCAAGTTCCGTCTTAGCTTTCACCGCTCCGGCGTGAATAGATTTCCAGAACTCGTGACTAGTTCCTTTGGGAATGACGGCGATGGTAAGGTTTTTACCAGCTCCTAAGATCGAGAACGTGCAGGAAAGGCAGGCAAATACGGTTGCCAGTCGGGGCAAAAATCGCTTCATGCCCCAAACCTTAAAGAAGCAACGGACCTGTTACAATTCTTTTGGAGAGCTAACCGAGGGCTGATAGCCCTTAGTGCTGGTGCGCCAACTTGGGTTGGACGTTAGGGACTGACGGCCCTTGCGGTTGGGCAAACGGGATTTGTGATCTGAGAACTAACGTGCCCAGCAACATATCCGCCAAAGGAAACACGACGTTAAAATTCTTCCCCATATAACGATGGTGGAGCAGGTGATGGCCATTGAGCCGGAAGAAAATGCCGGATCGTTCCACGAACCGTTTCCGAGGGAGGTGCATGCACCAGTGGATGTATTCGTAGGTTGCGTAGTAGGCACTACAGGCCACGGCACCACCGACAAGCAAACCCCAACGCTGGAAAACTATCGCTGCAATGAGAAGGGGCATCTGGCAGAAGAAAACTAGAACCGGTCCATTCCACCATGCCATCGGGATCGTTTTTTTGTCTTTGTCGTTAATGAGGTGGTATGTGTGGTCAGCCTTGAAAGTCTGGTGATGGACGATTGCATGGGCTTCAAAAGGATAACGGAAAAAGCCCAGAGGTTTGTGCATAACAAAGCGATGGAGCGTCCACTCAAAAAATGAGGCGACCACTACCCCGGAAAAGGCACCAACCAAACACCAAGTAATAAATGACATCATGAGTTTATGGGGTCTTTCAGTTCCGATTGGAACGACCTCGCAACAGTTCATTAGTATACTTGAGAAACCCCCCACGTAAACCAGAATTTACTGCTGGTTGACTCAGACCTTTAGGACTCAGGTCATCCCCAAAGTGATTCCCATGGTGGTTTTGGTTGGAAATAGCTCGGAAGCTGAATAGAATCGCGCTGTAAACCAGAGTTGCAGAACGTGTTGTATTCACTTGTATGAAAAAATCGCCATTGAGGTTTGTCGTTGCCGTCTTATTCGCCGTCACTTTCCAAAGCCAAACATCGATGGCGCAAACCCCGTCGGCTGACGTCATCCGAGGAACGTTATTCTCCGGCACGATTCGAGGTCCCAAAGTTAACGACGCGATCGCGATGAAGGGGCTCGTTGTGACGGTCGGAGCCGATAAGGATGCTTACCTTTGTTATGACGCCGATCTCATGCGAGTTTCGATGGGTTGGACAGGGGCTTTCCTCGAATTCGGTGATACCCAGAACAAGATTGCTTGGCCACCGCCACCCCAAGTCAAGGGAACCCCGGTTTTTGGGAACACCGCTTCCCCCGGTTGGCAAGTAGGTGGATCGGTAGCGGACCAACGACCTAAAAAACAAGGCCCGTTACCCAAACAGCAAGCCCACTATCAAGGGTTGTATCATTTTGGAGATCAAGTGGTCCTGAGCTATTCCGTCAACGGGGCAGGGGCCCTAGAGTTGCCGGGATTCAAAAAAGTTGAAGGTCAGCAGGTATTCACACGCACGATTCAGTTCCAGAAAAATGGAGGTGCGGAGACTCTTGTGATCGCGGATGGGGCGACAGGTAAACCGGTAAAGCATATCGAAGGGGCACAGACTAGGGTCGTTGTGGGGTTAGCCAACGGTTCAAAACTTGTTGTCGGGATAGATGGTGCGCCGACCGGCTCCCACTTGGAGATTACCGACGCAGGACATCTCCTTCTCAAGTTGTCAAAAAAACAGGCACACAAGCCGTTTCGTATTGCCATTTCCAACGACGAGAATGCTAAGGGTTTCGCGGTTGTGCAGGGTGAAAAACTCACAGATTTGCGGCGGTTGACTCTCGGGGGCCCAACTCAGTGGGGTGCTCAAGCCACCACTCAAGGAGTTCTTGGCACAGAAAAGGAACCGTATGTTGTGGACACGATCACTGAGCCTGTTTCGAATCCTTACAATTCCCGATTGTTTTTCGGAGGTTTCGATTTTCTGCCTGATGGACGTGCCGCCATCTGTACCTTTCACGGAGATGTTTGGCTGGTTTCCGGACTGGACGATCAATTGGGTAAACTCACATGGAAACGCTACGCGACTGGCTTGTTTCAACCCCTTGGGCTCAAGGTGGTGAAGAATAAGATTTACGTATTAGGTCGAGATCAGATCACTCGTTTGCACGATCTCAACCAAGATGATGAGGCGGACTTTTATGAAAACTTCAATAATGATACGGTCGTTACCGCGAATTATCATGAGTTCTGCCTCGATCTCCACACCGATCGGGAAGGTAATTTTTATTTCGCCAAAGGGGCACCTTGGGAACCCTTGGTCACTTCCCCTCACCAAGGGTGCCTGATCAAAGTTGCGAAAGACGGATCGAAAATCGAAATCGTGGCGAGTGGTCTCCGAGCACCGAATGGGATGACCGTGGGACCGGAAGATCAGATAACCGTGGGCGATAACCAAGGTCACTGGATGCCTTCGAGCAAGCTAAACTGGGTGCGAAAAGGCGGATTCTATGGAATGACCCCTGCTGCTCAACGGGAAATGAACCTCCGACGTGATGGGACAAATCTGGTTGCAAACCCGAGTGACCCCGAAGCGCGCACTAAGTTTAATTTTAAGGGTTGGGATGGATCGTCTCCCATTCCTGAGAAATATGATGAACCCATGGTCTGGTTGCCGATGTCCATGGATAATTCCAGTGGAGGCCAAGTTTTCGTCACCAGTGACAAATGGGGCCCCATGAATGGGAAGCTGCTCTTTATGAGCTACGGTAAATGTACCTTGTTCGAAGTGATGACCGATGAGGTCAACGGAGTGCAGCAAGGTGCGATGACTCAATTCCCCCTCAAGTTTTACAGTGGATTGATGCGGGCTCGTTTTAATCCGAAGGATGGACAATTGTATGCCTGTGGACTCAAGGGTTGGCAGTCTAACGCTACGAGGGATGGTGGATTTTACCGTATCCGTTACACAGGTCAACCCGTTCGCATGCCTGTGGAATTCAAAGCGACCAAGACCGGAGCTACGATGAGTTTCAGTGCCGCTCTGAATTCCAAAACTGCGGGTGACTCCGGCAACTACAGTGCGGAACGATGGAACTATCAATACAGCGGAGCCTATGGTTCTCCCGAGTTTTCTGTGAGTGACCCTACTCAGAAAAAACACGACAAACTCGATATAAAAAACGTGAGGGTTTCTGCGGACGGAAAAACAGTGACTCTAGAGATCGATGGGATGAAACCTTCCGATCAACTGAAGATTAAATACAATGTTGATGCTGCGGATGGCACCCCGCTTTCGCAAGAGGTGTATGCCACCGTCCATCAACTGGGTTCCTGATGTTTAGGGGCAGGTTCCTAATCGGGTTCCCAGCCGTCGCGTGAATGGTAAGCCCACCAATCGGCCTCTTTAGGGCTCCCTTTGGTCCGGGCGGCGTGGCCATCTGCGAAGACCAGATTCATCCCTAATTTGTGGGGCATGTATTTGTAATTCCAGTAAGGCATCTCCCAGACAAGATCGGCTTTGGTCGGGTTTGATATTTGATTATCCCGACGACCGCTGACGGGATTCTTTAGCTCATAGGTTCCGTCTTTTTTGAGGTAAATATGGTTCCAAACGTAGGTCACGTTATCGTTTGCGAAATAAAATGAGTCCGTGGTTCCCACTGCCGGATCGCGAGTTTTCAACCCAGAAGGGCAAGTGAAGACTCCCTGATTGGGGCGATTCTTCGCTGCAACAGTTCCGTTCGTTGGCTTTCCAAAGTTTTTTACCAAATAAGGCTCTAAAATCTCAGGCATCCAGACTAGGTCGTTGCGTAACGCGTGGTCGGTGCCCCAAGCCTTCCCCCAGTTTCTGCAGAGCGGGATTCTATCCCCGTGATCAGGCGAGTACATACTGACCGACAGTCCGATCTGCTTCATGCTGTTCAGGCAGAAAGTTCCTTGTGCCTTTGATTTGGTGCGAGCCAATGACGGGAGCAACAGACTAGCGAGGATGGCGATAATCGCGATGACCACCAGTAATTCAATCAAAGTAAAACCACGGCAACCAAGCGAGGTGCCTTGATGGGAATGATGGAACCGAGGCATGGAGGAAAATTACGCCTCCCATGACTGGCGTCAACGCTCAATCTGATCCATTTCAACAGATTTCCAACGAGGTTCCTAACGTGCTTGTTTCCAAATCGGGACCCGTTTTTTCATCTCATCGATCAAATACCGGGTGGCTTCAAACGCGACTCCACGATGAGCCGCGATCACTTCCACCCATAATGAAACCTCATTCACGCGAACCCAGCCGAGTCGGTGCACTAAGCGGATGGATTCAACCGGCCACCGTGAAGCAATTTCATCAAATAGGAGTCGAAATTGGTGCTCAGCCATAGCGGTGTAAGCCTCATACTGAATTCCTGAAATCGATTGGTTTCCTTCCGTGCCTCGCACAATTCCAGAAAAACAAACCACCGCTCCCATCGCTTCGGAGATGACGCGATTCGCCACGAGCGCGGACTCATCAATGGCATCGGTGGTCAATGTGAGCGAACTTTTCACGCAGAATCGTTACCCACCTTGCACCGGTGGGAATAGGGAAACTTCGTCACCTTCTGATAACTGAAAACTTCTCGTCTGGTAATCTAGCCCGACGGCGATGAGCATTGATTTCTGCATCGCAATCAGTTTTGGAAACATCAGATAGGCTACTTCCAATAATTGCTCAATGGTGCAATTGTCTTGGACTTCGACTCGAGCCTCCGTGCAACCCGTCAATTCCTTGAAGTAAGAGTAGAAATGGACGGATATGATCATGGTTCGTTCGAGAATAATTCCGGACAAAGGATTCCGACAAACGGTAGGTTGCGGAATTGGTGGGCGTAATCCATACCGTAGCCGACCACAAAGAGATTTGGGATCGTAAACCCGACGTAATCCGCTCCAATGCGAATTATTCGCCGGGAGGGTTTATCTAGGAGTACACAGGTTTTGATTCGGTAAGGTTTTAGCGTGCGCAATTGCCGCCGAGTCTCCCAGAGGGTTTGACCTGAATCGAGAATGTCGTCCAGAAGGAGGACTTCCCGACCTCGGATATCAATTGAGACTTTTTTCGTGAAACGAACCCGCCTTGGAGTTGTGCGTGTCCCATAGCTCGATGCGGCGACGAAATCCAATTCGATTGGCAAGGGGATCTGTCGGACCAAATCAGCCATGAACATTGTGGATCCGTTTAATAACGAAATGACCACGGGTTCCGAGTGAGCGTAGTCGCGAGTGATTTCCGCCGCGAGCTCCTTAACCCTTGTTCGAAGGTGTGTTTCAGAAATCAAGACTGACTCGATTTCTTTCTGCCAAATCTTAGGCACTCGGCCTCGGTGCAGAGCTAAGTCAGATGTGCTTGGAATCCTCTGCATCCTTGGATGTGTAACCCGAATCCTGACGCTGGAAATTCACCTCGTTTTTCTTGATATACGCTTGGAAAACATCGTCGGCACTCATTCCTAACACTTGAGCGGTGCTGATCAAAAAGTGGAACAGATCTACCACCTCTACCCGTGCATTCTGTTCATCAAACTTTTGGTATTTGGCCCACCATTTCCAAGCGACGCTATCCGTGAGTTCAGCGAGTTCCTGAGTCATTGCACGGCTGTAATTGAGCACCCACTTTGTTTTCTCTTCCTCACTCATCGTGTCGGTGTTCACGCCGATCCGTTGGTTGAGGGCCCGTTGCATCCTAAAAAGTTCTCGAAACTGATCTGGTGTTTCCATGGGTTGAAGGTTGCGACACCCTGTGAAGGATGCAAGCTGTTTTGGGTGTTATTCGGTTACCTTTCGGCGACACGATTTTTTATGGAAGAACCCTCAGTCCACAAATTCTAACGGTTGCTGGTGGGGGATAAGTTTTTGCTCGAAAGCTTTTGCCAAAAACCGACGGATCGACTCACGCCCTCGTTCGCCGTAATCAACCGTCCAATGGTTGACATACATCCCGACAAATTGATCCGCGAGATCGAGTCCCATATCCCTAGCGTATTGAAGGGCGTGTTTTACGGCATCAGGCCGATGGTCGAGACCATAACGAATGCTCTCTGAAAGGATGCGGGAAATTTCTCGTCGTTCCTCAATTTGGAACCGTTTATGCACGACGTTTCCACCGAGGGGTAAAGGGAGACCTTGATTTTCTCTTCCCCACCAGACTCCTAAATCCTCACAAAGGACCAATCCTTCATTGCGATAAGTCAGTTGACCTTCGTGAATAATCAATCCCACATCTGCTTTACCGCTCCGCACGGCAGCGAACACCTCATCAAAGGGGACAACAACGTAGTCGAGTTCGTCGGCTTTTCGTTCAAGCCAAAGCTGCATGGCGAGAAAAGCGCTGGTCATCGTTCCGGGAACCGCGATTCGAGCTCGGCGGATATCCTCTCGGCTGAGGGTTTTCTGTGACACCAACATGGGGCCATAACCATCCCCCATGCTCGCACCACTGGGGAGGAGAGCATAGCGATCGCTAACGTAGGCATAGGCGTGAATGCTGATCGCTGACACATCCAATTCTCCACGCGTAGCTCTCTCGTTTAGGGTCTGGATGTCTTGAAGGATATGCTCAAACTGCCATGTCGTAGGGATCGCGACATGGTTTCCTGCAAGTCCATAAAACATGAAAGCGTCATCCGGATCAGGGGAGTGACCCAAGGTGATGGTGCGTTTTTCCATGCAACAATCTAGCTGCAGGAGCGTCCGTTTGTCACGTGAGGTTTCGACAAAACGGGGCAGGGAATGGGGTAGCTATTTGCCCTTGGCACTCGTGTGCGATTTCAACCAAGCAATATCCACGTTGTTTGGCGAGTTGTAATCATGCGTGTGCCAAGCGGTGGTTTTCGGGGTAATCGTATCCTTGTTCTTCCACTTTTGACCTGCGACATGACCATCCGCAAATGCGAACATTCCCCCGCTCCCGTGATAGCTGGCAGGCATGTGGTAAAAATGACTCACTGTATCCATGTAAGTTCCAAAGAACGGCCGACAAATACTATCGGGGTTCATGTCAACAAACGTCATGGCATCGGAAGGTGAAATCCCCGTGATTTGAGCTGATTTCGTGAAGACCTTGTAACCTGCACTGGGAAGCGTTCGATAGGCAGCACCTGCCCAACCCATGTACGAATTCATCCCGTAACTACGAATTCGCTGCGCGGTAAGCGTGCCGTGGGTACCCAAACCTTTATCCGTAGGACAACGGTAGATTGCAGTCGTTTTTAGATATGGACCGAACAGGCATTTTTTTTCATCAATCAAAAGCGATACATTGGTGACGTCCTGGGGGATCCCCTCAAAGCTACCTAAAACCCAAGTCAACATTCCATCTCCTGGGCTATTGATGACCAGTCGATCGTCATAATCCCCGCTGTACAACGCCCAGATCACATTGAGCTGTTTGACGTTGTTCATGCATTTGATTTTATGCGCCTGTGCTTTCGCCTTGGCCAACGCGGG
>SXGS01524179.1_pt1 | contig 22190 bp, 23 predicted proteins | sample 3174681 | NCBI WGS metagenome assembly SXGS01 (sample SAMN11356861, study PRJNA531348) | freshwater metagenome | isolation source: freshwater sample F1-80 | place: China: Fuxian Lake, Yuxi | collected 2017-12-25
GCTTCTCCAGCACCGCGCTCCCTGGAGTCATCAGGGCGGAACCTGGGGATTGCCGGGCGGCGCCCTCGACAGCCACGAGGAACCCGAGGACGCCGCACTGCGCGAGGCCGAGGAGGAGGCCGGCCTGCACCGGGTGCACCTGCGGGTGCGGGCCCGGGGGAAGACCGCCGAGATCGTCGGGCCCGGCGGCGTCTACTGGCGCTACACCACCGTGGTCGCCGACGCGCCCGGACTGCTCGACACCGTGCTCAACCCGGAGAGTTCCGAGTTGCGCTGGGTTGCCGAGGACGAGGTCGCCGGGCTGCCGCTGCACCCGGGCTTCGCGGCGAGTTGGGACCGGCTGCGGATCAGCGAGGCGGTGCCGCCGCACTCCTGCGGTCTGGACCTGCCGCACACCCTGGAGGTCACCGAGATCGGGTTCGCCTGGTGCACGGCCGCGATCAGCCGGGGCGCAGGGCGGCGCTGATCCGCGCGGCCGCCGCGCCGGGATCGGCCGCCTCGGTGATCGCCCGGACCACGACGACCCGGTGGGCCCCGGCGTCGAGCACCGCTCCGAGCCGGCCTTCGTCGACGCCTCCGACGGCGAACCACGGCTTGTCCGGTCCCATCGAGGCAACCGCCCGAACCAGGTCGAGCCCCGGTGCCGGTCGGCCCGGCTTGATGGGGGTGGGCCAGCACGGCCCGACGCAGAAGTAGTCCACGTCCTCCATCAGAGCCCGGGCCGCCTCGCCGGTCTCGTGGGCGGACCGCCCGATGAGGGTCGCCGGGCCGAGGATCCCGCGGGCGATGTCCAACGGCAGGTCGTCCTGACCGAGGTGCAGAACGTCGGAGCCGGCGGCCAGGGCGATATCGGCGCGGTCGTTGACCGCGACCAGCGCGCCGTGGCGCCTGGCGGCATCGGTCAGGATCTGCAGGGCGGCGAGTTCCCCGCGGGCCGCCAGCGGACCGAACCGGTGCTCGCCCGCCGAGCCTTTGTCCCGGAGCTGGATGATGTCCACCCCGCCGGCCAGCACGGCATCGGCGAACTCGGCCAGGTCTCCCCGTTCACGACGGGCGTCGGTGCACAGGTAGAGCCGGGCATCCTGAAGTCGTGATCGGGGGTCCTGCACACCGCGAACCTAGCCGTTGGCCGTCGGGATCCGGAATCGGGGCGGCCGGCGGGCGCGAGCGGGCGGCGATCGGGCGCCGAGGTCCCCACCGGAGCCGAGCGTCTAACCTGGGCTCGGTGAAGGGCATATCGCGGCGGGCGTGGGTCGTTGTTCCGGTCGTGGTGGTGGTGGCGGCGGGCCCCGCCTGCAGCAGGCCGGCCGAGACCGCCGCGCCGGTGATGGAGAACAAGGCCGCCCGGGAGTTCGCCTCGGACCTGCGCGGCCGGCTGACGGTGGACGCGATGATGGGGCATCTCGCCGCATTGCAACAGATCGCCGACGCCCACGACGGCACCCGCGCGGTCGGCACTCCCGGATACGACGCCAGCGTCGACTACGTCGCCGATGTTCTGCGCGACAACGGTTTCGATGTGCAGACCCCGGAGTTCCAGACGCGCGTCTTCGAGGCCGGCGACGCGATTCTCACCGTTTCCGGCGCCGCGGTCGCGGCGAACCCGCTCAACTTCAGCGCCGGCACCCCCGGTCTGAGCGGTCCACTTGTCCCCGCCCCGGCCGACGACACCCCCGGCTGCGCTCCGGATGACTATGCCGGCGTGGCCCTCGAGGGGGCGGTGGTGCTGGTCGACCGCGGAAGCTGCCCGTTCCAGCAGAAACAGTCCATCGCGGCCAAACTCGGCGCGGTGGCGATGGTCGTCGCCAACAACGTCGACGAGGAGAAGATGGGCGGCACCCTGGGCGAGGACGCCGAGGTCACGATTCCCGTCGTCAGTGTCAGCAAGGCCGACGGAGCCAGACTGCGGGCCGCCCCGGGTCCGGTCACCTTGAAACTCGACGCGAAGACCTCCACCATCTCGGCGCGCAACGTCCTGGCCCAGACCTCGACCGGATCGGCCCGCAACGTGGTGATGGTCGGCGGGCATCTCGACAGCGTGCGCGAAGGGCCGGGGATCAACGACAACGGATCCGGCGTCGCCGCCGTCCTCGAGACCGCGATCAGGCTCGGCCACGCGCCGCCGGTCAACCATGCGGTGCGATTCGCATTCTGGGGGGCCGAGGAGATCGGCATCGTCGGCTCGCGCAAGTACATCGAGTCGCTCGACGTCGAGGGTCTCAAGGACATCGCCCTCTACCTGAACTTCGACATGATCGGCTCGCCCAATCCGGGCTACTTCACCTATGACGGCAACCAGTCGACCGCCGTGGGCCGCGGCGAGAGTCCGCCCCGGGTACCGGAGGGTTCGGCGGGTATCGAGCGGACGTTCGTCGACTATCTGGAGTCGGCCGGCAAGACCGCCGAGGACACCTCCTTCGACGGCCGGTCGGACTACGACGGGTTCACCATGGCCGGCATCCCGGCCGGCGGCCTGTTCTCCGGTGCCGAGGAGGACAAGAGTCCCGCGCAGGCCGATCTGTGGGGTGGGACCGCCAACGAACCGTTCGACCCGAACTACCACAAGGACACCGACACCCTCGACCGGATCGACCGGGTGGCCCTGGACATCAACGGCGGCGGAGTGGCGTACGCGGTGGGCTTCTACGCCCAGGACCTCGGCGGGCGCAACGGCATGCCGGCCCGGGAGGACCGCACCCGCCACGAGCTTTCCGGGGGCTGAGAGCCCCTAGCGCGACCGGCCGAGAACGTAGCTGCCCGCGCCGACGGCCACTACCGCGGCGCCGGCCAGCACCGACCCCGTCGGCAGAAACGCCGCCAGGATCAGACACCCGGCCAGCCCGACGGCCGGAACGGCCCGGCCGCGGAGGGACTCGTCGAGGGTCCAGGCCGAGGCGTTGGCGACCGCGTAGTACACCAGCACCGCGAAGGAGGAGAAGCCGATCGCCGCGCGGACGTCGGCGACGGCGGCCACCGTCGCGACCACCAGGCCGACCGCGACCTCGGCATGATGCGGCACCTGGTAGCGCGGGTGCACCGCCGCCAGCACGGCCGGCAAGTGCCCGTCGCGGGCCATGGCCAGCCCGGTGCGCGAGACCCCGAGGATCAGCGAGAGCAGCGAACCCAGTGCCGCGACCGCGGCGCCGATGCGGACGATCGGCTCGAACGACGGGTACCCGGCGGCCCGGACCGCGTCGGCGAGAGGCGCTGTCGCGGTGGGCAGTTCGGGGCCCAGGATCGCCATCAGGGCGATCGCCAGCATCGCGTAGACGGCCAGGGTGATACCGAGGGAAAGTCTGATCGCGCGGGGAATGGTGTGTGCCGGGTCGCGCACCTCCTCGCCGAGAGTGGCGATGCGCGCATATCCGGCGAAGGCGAAGAACAACAGCCCGGCCGCCTGGAGCATGCCGCCGGCGCTGCCGCCGAACAACGTGACCCGATCGGGGTCGGCACGGCCGCTCAGCGCCACCGTCGCCACCACGCCGGTGAGCACCGCGAGCACGACGGCGACGATGATCCGGGTCAGCTGTGCGGACTTCTGGATTCCGCGGTAGTTCACCGCGGTCAACCCCACCACCGCCGCGACGGCGATGGCGTGGGCATGCTCCGGCCAGGCGTACAGGCCGACGGTCAGCGCCATCGCCGCGCAGGATGCCATCTTGCCGACGACGAAACTCCAGCCCGCGAGGTAGCCCCAGAACGCGCCGAGGCGTTCGCGGCCGTAGACGTAGGTGCCGCCGGACACCGGGTACAGCGCGGCCAGGCGTGCCGAGGAGGCGGCGTTGCAGTAGGCCACCGCGGCGGCGATCGCCAGGGCGGTCAGCAGTCCGGAACCCGCCGCGGCGGCGGCGGGGGCGAAGACCACGAACACCCCGGCGCCGATCATCGAGCCGAGTCCGATCAGCACGGCGTCCGCGGTGCCGAGGCGCCGCCGCAGGCTCACCTCATCGGCGGCTGCGCACCGCGCTGACGATCAGGTATCCCAGGTAACCGACCACCCCGGCGAGGGCGAACTTGCGGGTCTGCGGTGCGACCAGTCCGACTCCGAGGGCGGTCTCGATGGTTCCGTTGGTGTAGATATGCCGACGGGTGTTGTTCGGGAACGCCGGTGCGGTGATCGCCTCGAAGAGTTGCGGTTTGGCGAAATGGGCGAGGCCGGTGGCGGCCAGTGCGGCGCCCGCGACGGGGATGCGTGACATGGGTGTCCTCTTCTCAGGTGAAGCTGTAGTCGGTCAGTGGGAAATCGGTGGCCTGCCGGATCGCGGCCCGTGCGGTCATCGGTCGCAGCAGGGTCGCCTCGCCGTGCGGGTTGAAATAGTAGGACCGTGCGTTGGAGCACTGGCCCACCGCGAAGACGGTGTCGGCCACCTGATCGGTCATCTGGTCGAGGAACCGCGCGTTGGCCTCCTCGGTGACCTCGACGGTCTGCGCGCCCCTGCGGTCGGCCTCCCGCAACAGACGGTCGATGATCCGCATCTGGTATTCCATGGTGTTGAAGAAGTTCAACCCGATGAACGCATAGGGGCTGGCCAGGCTGAAGTAGTTGGGGAAGTACGGGACCGAGATCCCGTGATAAGCCTGGAACCGGTTCTCCCGCCACCATTTCCCGAGGTTGCGGCCACCGCGCCCGATGATCTCGATGGCGGGGATATTGGCCTCCCACAGGTCGAACCCCGTTGCCAGGACCAGGGTGTCGATCTCGGTGCGGGTGCCGTCGCGGGCCACGATGGCATGCGGTTCGATGTGCTCGATACCGCTGCTCTGCAGGTGCACGTTCGGTTGGGTGAAACTGCGGTAGTAGCTGTTGGAGAAGGTCGGGCGCTTACAGCCGAAGTCGTAGTCGGGGGTCAGCTTGCGACGCAACTCCGGATCCCGCACGACGAGGAACCGATACAGCTTGGACACGTCGGAGGCACCGATGTTCAGCCGCCGGAACAGCAACTGGCGGTGGTGCAGGACGACGTAGTTGAAGAACTCGTAGATGGCGTCGGTGACCGCGCGGACCGCACGCTGCGCCAGCGGAATCCGGGCGAAAAGCCGCTTGACGCCCTCGGGGTAGCGGAAGTCCACCTTCGGCACGACGTAGATCGCGGTGCGTTGATAGACCGTCAGATCGCCGGCCGTCTTGGCCAGTTCGGGGATCAGTTGAACGGCGGTCGCGCCGGTCCCGATCAGGCCGATCCGCCGCCCGGCCGGATCGAACTCGTCGTCCCACGCGGTGGTGTGGATGACCGTGCCCTCGAAGCTGTGGATCCCGGGAATCTCCGGGGTGTGTGGCTGGGACAGAAAGCCGGTGGCGGTGATGAGGAACCGGGCGCTCAAGGTCCCGCCGTCGGCCAGCGCCACCCGCCACAACGCCGCGTCCTCGTCCCACCGGGCGCCCTCCACCGCGGTGTTGAACCGGATGTGGCGTCGGACGTCGTACTTGTCGGCCACGTCGTCGGCGTACTGCTTGATCTCGGCACCGGTGGAGAACAGCCGTGACCAGTTCGGGTTGGGTTCGAAGAAGTAGGAGTAGGTGGTCGTCGGCACGTCGCAGGCCAGGCCCGGGTAGTGGTTGACGTACCAGGTGCCGCCCAGGTCGTCCTGCCGGTCGAGGAGCACGAAGTTCTCATACCCGAGGCGCTTGAGTTGGATCGCCGCGCCGATGCCCCCGAAACCCGCCCCGACGATGATCGCGTCGAAGTTCTGCTCGGTCATTCCCCGACGGTACCCGACCTAGCCGCCCGCGCTGAGACGCAACGTGGCATCGACCGCCAGCGCCGGAACATCGAGGACCTTGGACCCTAAATCGTGCCGCGCGCCGCTGATCTCGACGATCTCGGTCGGTGCGGCGATGAGGGCGGCGGCGGTCCGCAACTCCGGGACGGCGCCGAACGGGTCGGAACTGCCGTGGGTGAACACCGTCGGCACGGTGATCGACCCGAAGTGCCCGGTGCGCAGGCGTTCCGGCTTCCCGGGCGGGTGCAGCGGGTAGGAGAACAGGGTGAGGGCGGTGGCCGCGGTGGGGTCGGCCGCGACCGCCATCGAGGTCAGCCGTCCCCCGTAGGAGTGGCCTCCGACGATCACCGGCAGACCGCCGAACCGGGCGCGCACCGCCGCGATGGCGTCGGCCACGCCGGCCTGGTCGGCCGCCGCCGAACCGGGCGGCGGTCCGGTGGCCCGGCGGCGCCGGTAGGGCAGGTTGTAGCGGACGGCGAACCAGCCTTGCGCCGCCCACTGCTCGCAGATCCGGATCAACAGCGGCGAGTCGCGGCTGCCACCCGCGCCGTGGGTGAGCATGACCACCCCGGCCGGGGCGCCGACCGGCCGGTGCGCGACGCCGCCGATCGCTTCGAGGTCCATGTCGTTGCCCTAACGGTTGGGGTGGTGCAGTCGGAACAGCGCCGACACCGGCCCGCGCCCGGCGCCGAGTGGGTAGGCCGCCCGCAGGCACTCGGTGACCCAGGCCTTGGCGAATCCGACCGCCTCCGGCATCGGCAGGCCGTGTGCGAGCGCAGCCGCGGCGGCCGCCGCCAGGGTGTCCCCGGCGCCGTGGTCGTGGGTGGTGTCGATGCGCGGAGCGTCGAACTCGTGGAAGTCACTGCCGTCGTACAGCAGGTCGGTGCTGCGCGCCGAGGAGCGCAGATGCCCGCCCTTGACCAGCACCCATCGTGGGCCCAGATCGTGCAGGGCGCGTGCGGCCGCGCGCTGGGAGGCGGTGTCGATCACCTCGATCCCGACGAGCAGTCGGACCTCGTCGAGGTTGGGGGTGACCAGACTCGCCAGCGGGAAGAGCGTGCCCCGCAGGGTGTCCAGCGCCGGGGGATTCAGCAGCGGGGCGCCGTGCATGGACGCGCAGACCGGGTCGACGACGAACGGCACCGTCGCGGCCAGGCCCAGGTCCTGCCAGCATCCGGCGACGGTCTCGATGATCGCCGCGGACGCCAGCACTCCGCTCTTGGCGGCCTGGACACCGATATCGGTGCTCACGGCCTCGATCTGGCCGGCGATGACGTCCACCGGAATCTCGTGAAAAGCCCTGACACCCAGTGAGTTCTGCACCGTGACCGCCGTCACCGCCACCAGCGCATGCACTCCCAACAAGGCGAAGGTCCGCATGTCGGCCTGTAGGCCCGCGCCGCCACCGGAATCCGAACCGGCGATACTGAGGACTCGCGGCGGAGTCCGGCCGGGCGGGGTCAGAGGCAGCAGTGTCACGGTCAACTCCCGCGGGGATCGAAGCCCTCACGCTAGCAGCGCGAGGTAGTTTGAGATTGCCATGCCTGCCGAACTCTTCAATCGCCAGATCGTTCTGCGCCGCCGTCCGCACGGTCTGGTCGGGCCGCAGGACACCGAACTGCTGTGCGCGCCGGCCCCCCGCCCGGCCGAGGGCGAGGCGTTGCTGCGTACCACCTATGTCGGCCTGGACGCCGCCGTGCGGACCTGGCTCGACGACCGGCCCGGCTACCTTCCGCCGGTCGGCATCGGCGAGGTGATCCGCGCGGCCGGCGTCGGCGAGGTGGTCGAAAGTCGTTGCGGGGCATATCGGGTCGGTGACATCGTCACCACGCTGACCGGATTCCAGGAGTACGCGATCATTCGCGACGACGTGTTCAGCACGCCGATTCCCGGGGAGCGGGACCAGCGGGCCATCATGAGCGTCTACGGCTCGGGCGGGGCCACCGCCTACTTCGGGATGACGGAGGTCGGCCGGCCCGGGCCGGGCCAGACCGTCGTGGTGTCGGCAGCCGCCGGCGCCACCGGGTCGATCGCCGGGCAGGTCGCCCGGATCGCCGGTGCCCGGGTGGTCGGCATCGCCGGCGGGGCGCACAAGTGCCGAGTCGTCGTGGAGGACTTCGGTTTCGACGCGTGTATCGACTACAAGAACGAGGACGTCAGCGCGGCACTGAAGCGGCTGTGTCCCAAGGGGGTCGATGTCTACTACGACAACGTCGGAGGCGAGATCCTCAACGCGGTGCTCGGTCGACTGGCGCCCAAGGCGCGGGTCGTGCTGTGCGGGGTGATCTCGAGTTACCTGACCGGGGAGCATCCCGGACCGTCCAATTACGTCAACCTGCTTGCCCGGACCGCATCGATGCAGGGCTTCAACGCCCTGGAGATGTGGGACCGGTTCGACGAGGCCTTCGAACACCTCCGGCGCTGGGGACGCGAGGGTGTGCTGGTCCACCGGGAGACCGTGTTCGACGGCCTGGAATCGTGCGTGGATGCCCTCAACGGACTGTTCACCGGGGTCAACATCGGCAAGATGCTGGTCAAGGTCGGCTCTCCCACCGTCGAGTGAGCCTCCCCGTGGACCGGTACTCGCGCGGAGTCTGCGAGATTGCGCACGGGACGCTAACGGAGGTCGATCAGCACCGGCGCGTGGTCGCTGGGTGATCCGATCCGGTTCTTGCCGGTTTTGCGCTCGTCACGGGCGATCTCGGCGTGCACTACGCGGCCGGCCAGTGCCGGTGAGGCAAGGATGAAGTCGATCCGCATGCCTTCGCGCCGGGGGAACCGCAACTGGGTGTAGTCCCAGTAGGTGTAGGTGCCGGGTCCCGGTGTGAAGGGCCGCACCACGTCGGCGAACGACGTCTCGATGGAACGGAAGGCGGCCCGTTCGCCGTCGGTGACGTGGGTGCTGCCCTGGAAGAGGGCGGGATCCCAGACGTCCTCGTCGGTCGGCGCGATGTTCCAGTCGCCCGCCAGGGCGATCTGGGCGTCGGGGTCCTGCTGCAGCCAGGATTGTGCCGTGTTATCCAGCGCGGCAAGCCATTCCAGTTTGTAGCGATAATGCGGATCCGTCACGGTGCGGCCGTTGGGCACATACAGGCTCCATACCCGGACACCGCCGCAGGTCGCCCCGATGGCCCGCGCCTCGTCCGTCCCGTCCCACATCGGCTGGCCGTCGAACCCGGTCTGCACGTCCTGCACTCCGACGCGTAAGGCGATCGCGACCCCGTTCCACTGGCTGTGTCCGTGCTGGACCACCTCGTAGCCCGCACCCAGGAACGGCATGGCCGGGAACTGGTCGTCGGAGCACTTGGTCTCCTGCATGGCCAGGACGTCGATATCGGCCCGTTGCATCCAGTCCACCACCCGGTCGACCCGGGTGCGGATGGAATTGACGTTCCACGTTGCCACCCGCACCGCAGTCGCTCCCATCAGTGCCCGAACGGATCGGCTACCTCGCCGGGCATCCACGACAGGCCCGGCACACCCCACCCGTGAGACTTGACCGTCTTCTTGGCGGCCCGCGCGTGCCGGCCGATCAGCCTGTCCACATAGAGGAATCCGTCGAGGTGCCCGGTCTCGTGCTGCAACATCCGGGCGAACAACCCGGTGCCCTCCAGGGTCACCGGATTTCCGTCGGCGTCGAGTCCGCTGACCTTCGCCCACTTCGCCCGGCCGCACGGGAACGACTCGCCCGGGACCGACAGGCAGCCTTCGTCGTCCATCTCCGGGTCGGGCATCGTCTCGGGAATCTCGGAGGTCTCCAGCACCGGGTTGACCACGACGCCCCGGCGCCGGGTCGGCTTTCCGACGTCCTCGGCGCAGTCGTAGACGAACACCCGCAGTCCCACCCCGATCTGGTTGGCCGCTAAGCCGACTCCGTTGGCCGCATCCATGGTCTGGTACATGTCGGTGATCAGGTCGACGACCTCCGCTGGCAACGCCCCTCCCGGTTCGACGGTCACCGGTGCGGTCGGGTTGTGCAGGACGGGATCGCCGAGGATCACGATGGGTCGGACTGCCATGGACGGCAAGCTTAAAGAGCGTCCGACGCGCGGGGACCGGTGACGTCCCAATCCGTGCCGGCGTGATTGAATGACCACCGAACCACAGGAATGTCATTTCCCCCGTCGAAAGGCCCACGAATCGAATGGACGGCGCCATGGCACGGGCCGAACGGTCGATCGACGATGCCGAACTTCCCGAGGGGCTGAGCCGCCGCGAGTACGACATCCTGGCCTTCGAGCGGCAGTGGTGGAAGTACGCCGGGGCGAAAGAAGACGCCATCAAGGAGCTGTTCTCGATGTCGGCCACCCGCTACTACCAGGTGCTCAACGCACTGGTCGACCGGCCGGAGGCGCTCGCCGCCGACCCGATGCTCGTCAAGCGTCTGCGCCGGCTGCGCGCCAGCCGCCAGAAGGCCCGCGCCGCCCGGCGGCTGGGCTTCGAGTTTCCCTGACGTCACGGTTTACAGTTGGCCCGATGAACGAGCGCGTCCCCGATTCCTCCGGGCTCCCCCTGCGCGCCATGGTCATGGTGCTGCTGTTCCTCGGTGTGATCTTCCTGCTGGTCGGTTTCCAGGCAATGGGATCCCGCGGCGAGTCCGCCGATGACACGGCCACCAGGATGACCACCACGACGACGACCAAGCCACCGGCGCCGAAATCCGATGTGCGGGTCTACAGCGTTACCGCCGACGAGCCCGCCGCCACCCGGACCGCAGATCGGCTGCGTGAAGCCGGTTGGAACGTCACCGAGGCGGCCCTCATCGAGGCGGGCGGCGTCGAGGCCACCACGGTCTATTTCGGCAAAGCCGAAGGTGAGCAGGCCGCCGCGGAGGCGGTCGGGGCCGTGCTCGAAGCCCCGGTGGCGCCGCGGATTCCCGAGATCGCCGAGCAGCCACCCGGCGTGATCGTGTTGGTGACGGGATAGTCCGCGTTAGGCTGGGCCGCATGCGAAAGTGCGCCGTCCTGCTGCTGGCTGCCCCCCTCGCGCTGAGTGCCTGCGCGCCCGACGAACCGATCGCCTCCGAGCCGGGCACCACGCCGTCGGTATGGACCGGTGCGGCGGCGCCGCCGGAGGGCCACGGTGGATCCCACGGTGGATCCCATGCCGGATCCACACCGGCGGTACCGGCCGATACCCTGACCGCCCAGATCAACGGGCCGGACGGAACCCAGATCGCCGCGGCCACCATCGAATTCACCGACGGGTTTGCCACGGTGACCGTGGCGACCACTGCGCCGGGCAAACTCACCCCGGGCTACCACGGTCTGCACATCCATGACGTCGGTAAGTGCGAGGTCAACTCGGTGGCCCCCACCGGCGGCACACCCGGGGACTTCCTCTCGGCCGGGGGGCACCTGGACGCCGGCGGCAAGGACGGTCACCCGAACCACAGCGGCGACCTGTCGTCCTTGCAGGTCCGCGGGGACGGGTCGGCGATGCTGGTGACGACCACGAACGACTTCGACAGGCCGGACCTGCTGGACGGCGACGGAACGGCCTTCATCATCCACGAGAACCCCGATAACTTCTCCAACATCCCCCCCGACCGCTACCAGCAGGCCAACGGCGCTCCGCCGCCGGACGAGACCACGCTGGCCACGGGCGACGGCGGCAAGCGGGTCGCCTGCGGTGTCATCCGTACCGGCTAGGCTCGACTTCGCAGGCTCCCCCCGGCCGACGCTGGGAGTCGAATGGGAGTTCGCCCTCGTCGACGCCGGCACCCGCGACCTCAGTAACGAGGCGGCCGCGGTGATCGCCGACATCGGGGAGACGCCGCACGTGCACAAAGAGTTGCTGCGCAACACCATTGAGCTCGTCACCGGTGTCTGCGACACCGTCCCCGAGGCGATGGCCGATCTGCGGGGCACCCTGATGTCGACCCGTGAGGCGGTCCACGATCGCGGGATGGATCTGTTCTGCGCGGGCACCCACCCGTTCGCGAAGTGGTCGAACCAGAAGCTCACCGATGCTCCCCGGTATGCCGAGTTGATCAAGCGCACGCAATGGTGGGGCCGGCAGATGCTGATCTGGGGGGTGCACGTGCATGTCGGGGTGTCCTCGGCCCACAAGGTCATGCCGATCATCTCCGCGCTGCTCAACCATTACCCGCACCTGTTGGCGCTGTCGGCGTCGTCGCCGTTCTGGGCGGGTCAGGACACCGGCTATGCCAGCAACCGGGCGATGATGTTCCAGCAGTTGCCGACCGCCGGCCTTCCCTTCCAGTTCCAGACCTGGCGGGAGTTCGAACGGTTCGTCCACGATCAGAAGACCACCGGGATCATCGACCACGTCAACGAGATCCGTTGGGACATCAGGCCGTCGCCGCATCTGGGCACCGTCGAGATCCGGGTGTTCGACGGGGTGTCCAATCTTCGCGAACTCGCCGCACTGGTGGCCCTGACACACTGCCTCGTCGTCGATCTGGACCGCCGGCTCGACGCGGGCGAGCAACTCCCGGTGATGCCGCCGTGGCATGTGCAGGAGAACAAGTGGCGCGCCGCCCGCTACGGACTGGACGCGATCATCATCCTCGACGCCGACAGCAACGAGAAGCTGGTCACCGAGGACCTCGACGATCTGCTGACCCGACTGGCACCGGTGGCGGACTCGCTGCACTGCGCCGAGGAACTGGCCGCGGTCGCCGACATCCCGCGTCGGGGCGCGTCCTATCAGCGCCAGCGTCGGGTGGCCGCGGCCCACGACGGTGATCTCCGTGCGGTGGTCGACGCGCTCGTCGCCGAGCTGGATGTCTAGGAGGACACCATGATTCGCAGGACCGCCGTCCTACTGCTGGCCGCCGGGGTCACGCTGGCGGCCGGGTGCAGCCGGGCCGTCGACGGCACCCCGACCGCGACGCCTGGCCAGGCCGGAACCGGAGCCACCGGCGCGGCCCTGCTGGACACCACCTGTCGGGAGTACGTCGAGATGGGTGAGGCCACCCGACGGCAGGTCATCGCCGCGATCGGCGAGGACGGCAACCAGTTGGTCGCCGCCAACCCCGATCTGTGGGTGGGGGTTGCCGCGGCGCTGTGCACCTTCACCGACCAGAGCGCCCCCGTGCGCGACGTCGTCACGGGCGGTATCCGGTAGTGACCGCCCGCCCGATGTTTCCGCTGCAGTCGGCCCTGTTACCGGGCGAGACGCTACCGTTGCGGATCTTCGAGCCCCGCTACTCCCAGCTGGTGCGGGACTGCCTGGCCGCGCCCGACCCCGCATTCGGCGTGGTGCTGATCAGTCGTGGCATGGAGGTCGGCGGCGGGGACACCCGTAGCGATGTCGGGGCGCTGGCCCGTATCGCCGAGCACGCCGACCTCGGGGAGGGCCAATACCAACTGCTGGCTCCGGTGGGGGAGCGGATCCGGGTGCTCCGCTGGCTGCCCGACGACCCCTATCCGCGGGCCGTCGTGGAACCCTGGCCCGACGAGCCCGGGCCGCCGGTGGGTGCTGAACAGATCGGCGATGTCATCGACCGGATCCAGGGGCTTTACCAGCGGGTGGCGGCAGTCCTGGGCATCCAGTTGCGGCCCGACGCACTCGCCGTCGACGCCGACACCGCCGACGACCCGTCCCGGCACCTCTACGCCTTGGCCGCTCGCGTCCCGATGGGACAGGCCGACCGGTACGCCGTACTGGCCGCGCCCAGCCTGGCCGACCGGGTCGGCGTTCTCACCGACGCCATCGAGACCGTCACGGCGATGGTCGAATTCCAGCTCTCGGAGGAGTGAGCTCAGCGGTCGGCCGCGAACGCCCGCAACGATTCCACCTGTTCCGGGTCCAGGGACGGGCGCACGTTCTCCCGGGCCGTGGCCACATCCGCGGCGGTGACGTCGGCGGCGTCGATGGAACGGCGCATGGCCGTCAGTGCGGCCTCGCGAAGCAGGGCCACGCAGTCCGCCGCGCTGTAGCCGTCCAAATCGGCGGCCAGCGCCTTGAGATCGACCTCGTCGCTGAGCGGCACTGACTTGCCGGCGGTCTTCAGGATCTGGAATCGGGCATCGGCGTCGGGCGGTTCGACGAACACCAGCCGCTCCAGCCGGCCCGGGCGCAGCAGCGCCGGGTCGATCAGATCCGGCCGGTTGGTCGCGCCGAGGACCACCACATCCCGCAATGGCTCGATACCGTCGAGTTCGGTCAGCAGAGCGGCCACTACCCGGTCGGTGACCCCCGAGTCGTGGCTCTGCCCGCGCCGTGGCGCGAGTGCGTCGATCTCGTCGAGGAACACCAGCGAGGGTGCGGAATCCCTTGCGCGGCGGAACAGTTCGCGAACCGCTTTCTCCGAGGACCCCACCCACTTGTCCATCAGTTCCGAACCCTTGACGGCGTGTACGCTCAGCCGGCCGGAACTTGCCAGCGCGCGTACCACGAACGTCTTGCCCGTTCCCGGCGGCCCGTAAAGCAGCACACCCCGCGGCGGGTCGACACCCAGTCGGGCGAAGGTGTCCGGGTGCTGCAACGGCCACAGCACCGCCTCGGTGAGCGCCTGCTTGGTCGCCACCATGTCCCCGACGTCGTCAAGGGTCACCGATCCGACCGCCACCTCCTCGGTGTTGGATCGGGACAGCGGGCGGATCACCGACAGCGCGCCGATCAGGTCCTGCTGGGTCAGCGCCGGGGGCTGTCCGTCCTCGCTGGCCCTGGCGGCCGCCCGAAGCGCTGCCTCGCGGACCAGTGCAGCCAGGTCGGCGCGTACGAAACCTGGTGTACGGTCGGCGATTTCGTCGAGGGTGAGGTCTTGCGCCGGCACATCCCGCAGCAGGACCTCCAGCAGTGCCTTGCGGGTGGCGCCGTCGGGGAGGCTCAGCCCGAGCTCACGGTCGCACAGGTCGGGGGCGCGCAGCCGGCGGTCCAGCGAGTCGGGCTGCTGAGAGGTCACCACGAGGGCGACCCCCGGTGCGGCGACCGCCTTGCGCAGTTCGGCGAGGATCATGGTGGCCACCGGTTCGGGCGGGTCGGGCAGCAGCGCGTCGACATCGGAGACCAGCAGCACTCCGCCGCCGTTCGTCACGTCGGCCACCGCGCGGGCCACCGCCTGCTGTCGTTCCCCGGCCGCCAGGGCGCCGGTGTCGGGACCGTCGAGTTCGACCAGACGACGGCCCGCGCACACCGCGCGCACCAGGCGGGCCTTACCCACCCCGGCCGGCCCGCTGATCAGGACGCCGAGGTTGGGTTTGGCGCCCAGCTTCTCCAGCAGTGCCGGTTCGTCCAGGGCGAGCTTGAGCCACTCGGTGAGCCGGCCGGCCTGCACCTGCTGGCCTTTGAGGTCCTCGACACTGACCGGCGGTTCCTCCGGCCATTCGGTGGGCGGACTGACCGAGGCCTGGGCCCCGCTCGCCGGTGCGGCGTCCGCGGCGCCCTCCCCCCAGGTCACCGACGAATTCGGTTGCACCGAAACGGGACCGGCCGGATCGGTGCCGGTGACCGTCAGCAGTTCGGAGGTCCAGGTGATACCCACCGAGGTGGCCAGCGCGGCACTGGCGGCCGACGTCGAGGTCCCGGGACCCAGGTCCCGCGGCAACAACGACACGGTGTCGCCGACGGTGAGCACCTTGCCGAGCAGGGCCTGGCGCAGCGCGCCGGAGGCCACCGATCTGGTGGCCAGCGCCGAACCGCGCAGGGTCACCGATCGCGCGCCGTAGACCGTCACCGGCGACACCAGCACGCCCGCGTCCTCGCGCAGCCCGGCATTGGACAACGTGACGTCGTCGAGCAGTGCGGTGCCGGTCGGGGTGCCGGCCGGGGCCACCCCGACCACGGCCGCGGTGGTACGCGAGCCCATCAGCGACACCGCGTCCCACTCCCGGATCCCGAGCGCGGCGATCACCTCCGGGTGCAGGCGCACCACACCGCGCCGCGAATCCAGCGCCGCGGTGTTGAGTCGTGCGGTCAGCGTCAGGCTCTCGGCCATGTCAGCCTCCCGGCTTGCGCAGGCCCAGTCGGGCGGTGGATCGACGGTGCGGGTGCTGGGCCCGCCGGGCTGCCCGACGGGCCGCGCGGCGTTGCTGCGGTTTGACGTCCCACGCCTCCGGCCGGGCCGCCACCCAGCGCTGGCTGCGGATCGTGAAGGGGATGATCAGCAGATAGCCCACGATGATGAGCAGCACCAGGATGTACGGGAACAGCAGCAGTCCCGCGGCCACCAGTGCCACCAGCCCGAGCAGGATGGGTGCGGCGTTGGCCGGCACCGACACCGACTTCAGGGCCAGCGTCGGGACCCGGCTCACCAGCAGTATCGAGTTGGCCGCAAGCCATGCGCAGACGAACCACGTCGAGGTCCACCAGCCCTGGCCGAACTGCAGCATCGCCGCCAGCGGTCCGATCGCGCCGACCGCGCCGCACGGCGCGGGCATTCCCACGAAGTACTCCCGCGTGTAGGCCGGGCGGGTGTCGTCGTCGAGCAGTGCGTTGAACCGGGCCAGTCGCAGCACGATGCACACCGCGTAGAGCAGCACGAAGATCCAGCCGACCGGCGAGTGTGGCAGCAGTGTCACGTACACGACCAGGGCCGGGGCGACGCCGAAGTTGACCGCATCGGCCAGCGAGTCGATCTCGGCGCCCATCGGGGACTGCGCGTGCAGCGCGCGGGCGATGCCGCCGTCGATACCGTCGAGCACCGCGGCGGCACCGATGAGGGCCAACGCGATATGCGGGCGTTCATCGAGTGCGAACTTGATCGAGGTGAGTCCGGCGCAGATCGCCAGCACGGTGGTGGCGCTGGGCAGGATGCGCAGCCCGCGGCGGGACTGGATCGGGATCCGGGGGCTCGTCACGGCAGTGTGGCCAACACGGTCTCGCCGGCCAGTGCGCGCTGACCCGACTCGATGAGCACCTCCGAGCCGGCCGGCAGGTAGGTGTCCAGCCGGGAGCCGAACCGGATCAACCCGTAGGTGTCACCGATGGCCACCCGGTCGCCGGCGTGCAGATCGCAGACGATGCGACGGGCGATGAGCCCGGCGATCTGTACGACGACCACCTGATGTCCCTCCGGCGTGCGGATCACGACGCTGTTGCGTTCATTGTCCGCACTGGCGGCCGGCAGGTCGGCGGAATGGAAGCGCCCGGGCCGATACTCGACGGCAAGCACCTCGCCGCCGACCGGGGTGCGCTGCACATGCGCGTCCAGCAGGGACAGGAAGATGCTGATTCGGGGCACCGGGTCGGGGGACAGACCCAGTTCGGCCGGCGGGGGCACGGTGTCGATCAGGCACACCTGGCCGTCGGCGGGGGCCACCACCAGGCCGGGCCGGGTCGGGGGTGTGCGCGGCGGGTGCCGGAAGAACCCCGCGTTCGCGCCCGCCGCCGCCAGGCCCGCACGACGGACCCAGCGGTGATTGCGGCCCAGGGCAGCCACCGCGACGCCGGCCGCGATGAACGGGAAGCCGGCCGGGTGAACGGGCGGGATCGAGGATCGGACCAGCGCGGCCAGCCGCTGCGGGCCGGACTCGTCGTGGTCATGGGGGCGTCTGGCCATCGGGCCGAGTCTAGTCGGGTGGCTCAGCCCAGGTCCCACACATCGACCCGCTGCCCGGCGGAGATATGGGTGACGTCCTCGGCGATGTCGAGCAGGCAGTTGGCCGAGGCCAGCCAGCGCAGATGGTGGGAGGCTGGCGGCCCGTAGCTGGTGACGGTGCCCGCGGCGGGGTCGTACACGCCGCGACGGAACTGCCGTTTGCCGCCCGGGGAGGTCAGCGACTCGCTGAGCACCGCGTTGCGCCGGGGGCGGTCCGGATCGGGCCGTCCCATCGCGGCGCGCAGGGCGGGCCGCAGAAACACCTCGAAGGACACCAGTGCGCTCACCGGGTTGCCCGGCAGGGTGACGATCGCCGGGCCGGTGGACCCGCCGATCCGACCGGCGCCCTGCGGCATGCCGGGCTGCATGGCGACCTTGACGAACTCCACCGCCGAGGAACCGAAGGCGTCCTTGACCACCTCGTAGGCTCCGGCGCTGACCCCGCCGGAGGTGATCACCAGATCGGCGCTACCGGCCAGGTCGTCGAGGAGGGCGCGGAACTGCCCGACATCGTCCCCGCAGGTGGCGATGTCGACCACGGTGGCGCCGGCCTCCCGCACCGCGGCGGCCAGCATGACGGCGTTGGACTCGTAGATCTGCCCGGGTTCCAGTGGGGTTCCGGGGGCCACCAGTTCGGAGCCGGTCGAGATCACCAGGACCCGCGGTGGCGGCACCACGGGCAATTCGGCCAGGCCGAGCGCGGCGGCCAGTCCCAGGGCGGCCGGCGTGATGACCCGGGCCCGGTGCAGGACGGTGGTCCCGGCGGTCACGTCCTCGCCGGCCCTGCGGATGTGCTGTCCTTCCCGGGCCGCCGTGCGGATGACGACGGAGGTCACGCCGCCGTCGGTCGCCTCTACCGGCACCACCGCGGTCGCACCGTCCGGTAGCGGCGCGCCCGTCATGATCCGGTGCGCGGTACCCGGAGCGAGCGCGAGCCGATCGGTGCGCCCGGCCGGAATGTCCTCGGCGACCGGAAGTTCCACCGGGTGGCCATGCTCCGCGCCGGCGACATCCTCGGCGCGCACCGCGTACCCGTCCATCGCGGAGTTGTCGAATACCGGTAGCGACAGCGGCGCGACCACATCCTCGGACAGCACCAGGCCCTGCGCCCGCGCCAGTTCGACCCGGGCCGGCGGCCGGCCGGTGATGAGGCCGGCGACGATGCGGCGATGCTCCTCGACGCTGCGCATCCGGTGTCAGACCGGGTAGGTGACGCCGGTCAGTTCCTCCGACACCGTCCACAGCCGCTTCTGGATCGCGACATCGCGGGACTGGGCGCTCGACGTGGCCAGCACGGGGTAGCCGCGCAGTTCCCGGAACCCGTCCGGGCCGTAGTACTGCCCGCCCTGAACGGCCGGGTCGGTGGCGGCCCGCAACGTGGGCAGCGCGCCCAGTTCGGAACTGTTGAGCAGCCTGCCGGAGAGCCAGCTGACCCCCGGCAGGCTTGCGCCGGGCACGTGCCGGACCAGTTCGGTGGCGGCCACGCCGGGGTGCGCCGCGACGGCGATGGTCTTGGCGCCCTTGGTCTTCGCCGCCGCCGCCAGGCGACGCTGCAGGTCGTAGGCGAACATCAGGTTGGCGAGTTTGGACTGACCGTAGGAGGCCACCCGGTCATAGCGGCGCCGTTCCCACTGCAGGTCCTCGAAGTCGATCTTTGCCTTGATGTTGTGCGCGATGCTGGCCACCACCACCACCCGTGATCCGTCAACGTCGAGCAGGTTCCCCAGGAGCAGACCGGTCAGGGCGAAAGGGCCGAGATGGTTGGTGCCGAATTGCAGTTCGAACCCATCGGCGGTGGTCTGCTTGGGCGGGTACATCACCCCGGCGTTGTTGATCAGCAGGTCGATCCGCGGGTAGGCGGCCGCCAGTTCGGCACCGGCCTCGCGCACCGAGGCCAGCGAGCCCAGATCCAGTTTGTGCACGACGATGTCCGCGCCGGGTGAGGCAGTGCGGATGCGGGCCGCCGCCGCTTCGCCCTTGGCGGTGTCGCGGACGGCCATCACCACCGTGGCCCCACGCCCCGCGAGCACCCGTGCGGTGTCGTAGCCCAGGCCGGTGTTGGAGCCGGTGACAATCGCCAACCGGCCGCTCTGGTCCGGCACGTCCTTCTCAGTCCATCGCATGCCTAGAACATACGGTGCGCCCGCTGTTGGGTACGCCTAAGGTTTCCAGTCATGGCCGTCGGCGGTGTGCTGTTCGATATCGACGGCGTGCTGGTGACCTCCTGGCAGCCAATTCCCGGCGCGGCCGAGACCCTGCGGGTGCTTGCCGTCAACCAGGTCGGCTGCTGTTATCTGACCAACACCACCACCCGCACCCGCTCGCAGATCGCCGCGGCACTGTCGGCGGCCGGGATGCCGGTGCGTCCCGACGAGGTGATCACCGCGGCGGTCCTGACCGCCGACTACGTGCGTACCCATCACCCCGGCGCGCGGTGCCTGCTGGTCAACCATGGCGACATCACCGAGGACATGCCGGGGATCGACATCGTCGAGGGGACGCAAGCGCCGGACGTGATCCTGCTCGGCGGGGCCGGCCCGGAGTACAGCCACCTGACGCTCAGCCGAGTCTATGACTGGATGAGCCAGGGCGTGCCGGTGATCGCGATGCACCGCAGCACCGCGTGGACCACCACCGAGGGTCTTCGGATCGATACCGGGATGTACCTGATCGGGATGGAGCAGACCTCCGGGCGCAAGGCCGTCGCCGTCGGAAAGCCCGCCCCGGCGGGTTTCCAGGTGGCCGCCGCCCGCCTCGGGGTGGAACCCGAGGAGATGGTCATGGTCGGTGACGACCTGAACAACGACGTGCTGGCCGCCCAGGTGGTGGGGATGACTGGCGTGCTGGTGCGCACCGGCAAGTTCCGCCAGGACACCCTGGACCGGTGGGCCGCCGACGAGTTCGCGATGCAGCCCAACCATGTGCTGGACTCCGTCGCCGACCTGCCGGCGCTACTGGACCTGTAGCGAGCGGATCGCCTCGATCCGGGCCTTCAGCTGCTCGCCGTTGGCTGCTGCCACCGGTGGCCCGCCGCAGACCCGGCGGAGTTCGTTGTGGATCCAGCCGTGCGTCCTGCCGGTGCGGTGGTGGGTCGCGGCGACCAGCGCGTTGAGCTCGCGGCGCAGTTCCCGGAGCTGTCCGTGGGCGGTCCGCACCGGTGGGGCGTCCCCGGAGCGGCTCCGGACCGCCAGCTGCTCCTCCTGGCGGCGGCGCAGCAGGTCGCGCATCTGGTCGGCGTCGAGCAGGCCCGGGATGCCCAGGTAGTCCGCCTCCTCGGCGCTGCCCGCTGGGGTGGCGGTGCCGAACGAGGCGCCGTCGAAGATCACCTGGTCCAGCTCGGCGTCGGCGCCGAGAGACTCGAAGCCGGTGTCGGCGTCGGTGGGCTCGCTGCGGCGGCGCTCCTCGGGCATCTCCTCGCCCAGCGACTCCCGGTGCGGCTTGCCCAACACGTGGTTGCGCTGGGCCTCGAGTTCGCTGGCCAGCTGCAGCAGGCTCGGCACCGAGGGCAGGAAGATGCTGGCCGTCTCCCCGGCGGTCCGTGAGCGGACGAACCGCCCGATCGCCTGGGCGAAGAACAGCGGGGTGGATGCGCTGGTGGCGTAGACGCCGACGGCGAGCCGGGGCACGTCGACGCCCTCGGACACCATCCGGACCGCGACCAGCCAGCGGCTGTCGCCTTCGGCGAACCGGCTGATCCGTTCCGAGGACCCTGGGTCGTCGGAGAGCACGACCGTGGGCGGCTCTCCGGTGATGCGGGTGATCAGACCGGCGTAGGCGCGCGCGGCGTTCTGGTCGGTGGCGATGATCATCCCGCCGGCGTCGGGCATTCCGCCGTCGCGCTTCTGGCTCAGCCGCCGGTCGGCGGCGGTGATCACCGCGGGCATCCACTCTCCGTCGGGATCCAGGGCGGTGCGCCATGCCCGCGCGGTCTGCTCGGCGTTCAACGGCTCACCGAGCCGGGCCGCGTGCTCCTCGCCGGCGCTGTTGCGCCAGCGCGCCTCCCCCGAATAGGCCAGGAAGATCACCGGGCGCACCACCCCGTCGGCGAGTGCGTCGGAGTACCCGTAGGTGTGGTCGGCCTGCGAGCGCAGTAGGCCCTGCCCGTCCGGGGTGTAGCTGACGAACGGGATGGCGCTGTCATCGCTGCGGAACGGCGTCCCGGTCAGGGCCAGCCTGCGGGCCGCGTCGCCGAACGCCTCGCGGATCGCCTCGCCCCAACTCTTGGCGTCCCCGCCGTGGTGGATCTCGTCGAAGATGACCAGGGTGCGGCGGTTCTCGGTGCGGACCCGGTGGCGCATCGGGTGGCTGGCGACCTGGGCGTAGGTCACCGCCACCCCGTGGTAGTCGTCGGCGTTGTGGGCCTGGGTATTGGAGAACCTGGGGTCCAGCGCGATGCCGAAGGCGGTCGCCGCCGCGGCCCACTGCGTCTTGAGGTGCTCGGTGGGCACGACCACGGTGACCCGCTCGACGGTGCCGTCGGCCAGCAACTCCCCGGCGATCTTGAGCGCGAAGGTGGTCTTGCCTGCCCCGGGCGTCGCGACCAGCAGGAAATCCTTGGGCCGACCGGTCAGATATCGCACCAGCGCTCGTCGCTGCCAGCCCCGCAAAGCCCGGGTGCCGGGCGCCTCGACTGCCCGCACCCTGGAGCTCCTTTCGACCGAGATGCACTCTAGCCCAATCGGATCCGCCCCTTCCGGTGGCCGATGGCGTGTCCGGGTGCGACACGCCGCTCCGGAGCGGCCTACGCGCTGGGCGAACGTATCTTGCACTCGGCATGGGCGAGTGCTAAAAATGACGTTGGCACTCACGACCGGTGAGTGCTAGGTCGGGACGGTGAGACCGCGGTTAGACAGCTGCGGTCGTCCGTCGCGGGCACTGCGTCCGGCCGAGAACGTGTCATTCCCCAACCGGAGGATTCACACCGCAATGTCCAAGATTATTGCGTATGACGAAGAGGCCC
>SXGS01639407.1_pt1 | contig 22190 bp, 22 predicted proteins | sample 3174681 | NCBI WGS metagenome assembly SXGS01 (sample SAMN11356861, study PRJNA531348) | freshwater metagenome | isolation source: freshwater sample F1-80 | place: China: Fuxian Lake, Yuxi | collected 2017-12-25
CCGCAATGCCTGCCAGCAGAGCTGTCATGAACTGATTGGTCTCGGTGGCCATTTCCAGCATGTCGGCCTGATTCCGCATCTCAAACGGTTTGGGGCGATCATCGGGGATGCGATGTCTCTTGCGGAGGACGGCATCCATTTGCGCCAGAGCCTGATCCATGCTCTTCTCGTCCACTGCTTCGGCATCCAGGCTTCGGATGTAGCGGGTGCCGAAGACGCGATCAAGCGCGGTGGTCAAGGGTATCCACACCCGCTCATCCCAGTCCGCATCGTTCCCGCCGCGAGGTTTGAGGGTGCCCACGACTCGAAACGCCTGTCCCCGAACCAGCAGGGTCTCTCCGAGCGGGTCTTTCCTGCCGAACAGCTTTTCGACAATCGTTGGACCGATCAAGGCTACCCGACTTCGACGCTGTTCGTCGACAACGGTCAGTTCTCGGCCGCGATCGAGATGGTAGTTCCTGATCGCGAAGTAGCTGCGGGAAACGCCGAGCACTTCGCAGCGAACGTTTTTGTTGCCGTGCTTTACCTGAAAGCTGCGCTCCTGGCGGGCGGCCACCCTCCGGACAGCGGGGCAGTTCTTCTCGATGGCCGCGATATCTGCGATCTCCAGCCCCTCGGACGCATCAGCGCCAATCCCCACGGCGCCCGTCCGCTGCTCCGAAACCCGCACGGACACGAGATTCGTGCCCATTCGTCGAATGCGTTCTTCGATTTGAGCTTTGGTGCCCTCACCAAGCCCCAGCATCGTAACGACGGAGCCGACCCCGATGACGATACCCAGCACCGCAAGAAAGGAGCGAGTTCGAGTCCGCCAGAGGCTTCCCAGGGCAATGACGAATGCCATCCAGAGCGAAAGACCTTTGCTCCGGTGGTCGCCGCGAGCCAGGATCAGTGGCGGATGGGTGGCGGATGTGTGTGCTGAGTGGGAGATTTGAGCGTGCATAGATGAAAAGCCACCGCAGCGGCTAACGAACTTTGAGGACTCCAGAAAGGGATCGTTTCTTGCGGGTCGGTTGAACCCGGTCGGATTTCGCCAACGGAATGCCGCAGTTGCACCAAAGGCACGCGGAACCGATGGCGTATCTCCGGACGGAACGTGCTATGAGTTGCTCGGCTCCCACCCGCTGGAGTTACCGTGGGTCCCGTCCTCGGAAGTCCGACCGAACTGCACGTCGGGGGATGGCCGGGCACATTCGGAGAAGCGCTTCCTCGGCGTTCGACTGCGACACCATGCCGGCCTTTGATCTCCTGATCGTCACCGCGCGCGACGCGACTCAGCAGTGGCTCTTCGAGCGGCGCCTACAGGTGCTGCCGCTCCACGACATTGCCGCACGCACCCTTGTAGTTGCCGACCCTCCGGGCGCACAAGCTGGAAGCGGTGGATCCACAGTTTTCGCGCTTTGTGCTGCCCTCGATCGTCTGAAGATTCCCCTCGCGCCGGGAGATCGCGGGCTGGAAACTCTTGAGCGGAGCCTGGCTGGATTGCGAATGCTCCTGGTCCACTGCGGTGGGCTCTCTCAGAGACTTCCGCAGTATGCCGCCATCGGCAAGACGTTTTCGCCGGTTGATCCCGCAGAGCCGGACACCACACTCTTCGAGAAGGCCGTGCGGACTCTCGCGGGGCTCGTCGCGGACTTCCCTCCCGGGGTCACGCTTGCCTGCGGGGACTCCCTCTACCGAACCGGCCGTCCGGCAACTGTTCCAACGGGGGCCGACGCCGTGGGGTGGACCGCCTGGACGGACGCCGAGCAGGGCTCTCGGCACGGAGTCTTTCTGGTCGATTGGAGCACCGGTCGTGTCATCGAGGCCCTGCAGAAGCGCCCGCCCACCGAACTGCGGGAGCGGTGTGGGGGTGATCGGGTTGCGCTCGACAGTGGCCTGCTTTTCATCAAACCGACCATCGCGGCACAGACCTGCCATCTGGCGGCCTCTGAGCGGGGCAAGCGCGCAGTGGACCAGGCGCTGGCGTCGGATGCCCTCTGGCGGGGCGCGGATCTGTATGGGCGGCTCATCCCGGCGATGGCTGAAACGGCGCCGGGGTCGATTAGCCGGCACGAAGAGCTCGAACGGATCTGGCGACAGTTCAAGCTCTTTATCTCCGTCGACGACGAATTCATTTACGAGCACTTCGGCACGACTCGGGAGTTGGTCGCACTGCTTTCGGAGCGCTCCGGCGGCAAGCCGGCGCTCTTCAACAGTGCGCTCGACGGCTCCGGACATCGACTGGGAGACGGAAGCGTACTCCACAACTGCCGCCTGAAAGGCGCGGCAGACCTCGGCGCGGGGGTGTTTCTCCTGGGGCTCCATACCGCCAGGTCGTTCCGCGTCGAGCCGCACCGAATTGCCTTTCAATTGCCGGTTTCGCGTGCGAAGGGCGGCGACGCACTGGTGCTGCTCGCCGCGGACGACGACCCGAAAGCCGGGCCGGGGGGAACGCTGCTCGGTCGACCGCTTCTGGCCTGGGCTCGGCACCGAGGGCTTGACGAGACGGACCTCTGGGGGGAGTTGACGGAAGAGGATCGGACCCTGTGGACAGCGCGAGTCTTCCCGGTGGTTCGCTTGGGGGATGTCGCATCGGCGCTCACATGGCTCGAGCACGGCGCCGTTTCCGATGGGTGGCGCCCTGGGACTCTGCTCTCGTTGTCGCAGATTCACGCGCAGTTCGATCGGGTACGCTGGTGGCGGTTTGAGTCGGCTATCCGGGCGCAGCGGGAGGCGATTCGGCTGGCGGTGGCGTTGGAGACGGATCCTGACCTGCCGGTAGCCCGAGCGGTGGCTGCCGAGCCGGCAGTTCTCGCATCAGTCGTTGTCCGTGAGTTGATAGAGATCGCTTCTCAAGAATCGCGTCCGATGGAAGCCGCCCGTCTCTGGCGCACCTGCGCGGAGCTGATAGGGGATCGGAGTGTCGACTCTCACTGGCACCAGCGCGCGTTTGCGTGCGTTCGGATGGGGCTGGAAACCGGCCTGAGGCCCGGACGCTTGCGGAGGTGGTTGGTGGCGGGACCTCGGGTGGCGTGTGCGCGGGCGCCGGTCCGCCTCGATCTTGCGGGAGGATGGAGCGACACGCCGCCGCAAACCTGCGTGGAAGGCGGGCGCGTGTTGAACGCTGCGGTGTTACTGGACGGAAGGCGTCCGATTTTGGCGCAGGCCCGGCTCCTGAGAGAACCCGTCATCCGCTTTGAAGCGGTGGACTTGAAGTCGGCAGTGGAAGTGCGCTCGGTGGCGGAACTGATGGCCTGTGCGGACCCGCGCGATCCGTTCGCGCTTCACAAGGCGGCGATTCTCGAAGCGGGTGTGATTCGGGACGATGGAACCCCGCTCGACCGGCAGCTTGAGGCGGCCGGAGGGGGCGTGCTGGTGCAAACCGAGTCCCGGGTCCCCAGGGGGAGCGGGCTGGGGACCAGCAGCATCCTCGGAGCCGCTCTGCTGGCTGTCCTGCGAAACCTCACGGGATCGGGAAACGAGTGGTCCGAGCTTTTCACAGGCGTCATCCGGCTCGAACAGCGGATGACGACCGGAGGCGGTTGGCAGGACCAAATCGGCGGGATGCTTCCGGGAGTCAAGGTCACGGAGACGGCGCCGGGATGGGACATCCGCCCAACCGTGGAGCTGCTTCCCTTGAGCCCGCAGTTGCGGGATGATCTGGAGCGCAGGCTTGTCCTCTACTACACCGGGGTGCCGAGACTGGCCCGAAACGTGCTGCAGCGTGTGGTGAGTCGCTACCTGGCGAGAGAGGTCCAGACGGTGGCCGTGCTTCGCAGGCTCAAGCGGCTGGCGGAGCGCGCAGCCGACGCGGTTCGCGCGGAGGACCTGGATCGGCTCGGCGCGGCGATTTCGGAGTGCTGGCGCTTGAACAAGTCGCTGGATGAGAGTTGCACGGGACCGGAGCTCGAAGCCCTCCTGTTGGCCGTGGAGCCGTGGTGCTGTGGCGCCAAGCTGGCCGGCGCAGGGGGTGGGGGCTTCGCGTTTTTCCTTGCGCACTCGCCCGAGGATGCGGACTGTATTCGACAGGAGCTTTCCCGCCGACCGGCTGCGGGATTCGTCGCCGCTACGGCGCTGTGTGATCGGGGATTGACGGTGGACACGGAGTGGGAGGCGACGCAATGAGCCAGATGGATCTGCAGCCGGAAGACGTGCTCGATCCGGTGCTGACGGAGCTGGAGATCCGATACGATCGCTTGAAGGCGGAGTTGGAGCAGGTGACCAGAGAGATTCGTGCCATTCTCACGTCTTCCGCCGTCTGCCCGCGATGCGGCGGCCTGGGGCGCCGCCGCATTCGCGGGGGACTGTACGGTGAGAGACAAGAGGTCGCCTGTCTCTGCCGGGAGAGTTAGTCTTTCTCGGCGCGCTTCCTCACGATCAGTCGGATTGGGGTTCCGGAGAAGCCGAACGCCGCTCGCATCTGGTTCTCGATGTAGCGCATGTACGATGAGTGCACGTTGTCGGGGTCGTTCGCAAAGAGCACGAAGACCGGTGGCTTCACGGCCACCTGCGTTGCATAGTAGACCTTGAACTCACGACCCCGTCGCGTGAACGGCCGCCGTTCCAGCGCCTCGTGAAGGACACGATTCAACTCCGGTGTGGCAATCCGGAGTGTGTGGTTGTTGGCGACGTCGGAGCAGGCCTCGAGAAGTTGGGCTGTCCCGGTACCTTTCTCCGCTGACCCCACCACGATGGGGGCATAGCTGAGGAACGGCATCTCGGCCCGCATGTTTTTGGTGAACTCCTTGGGGGTCCTCCCGGTCACCAGATCCCACTTGTTCAGGAAGATGACGGAGGCCTTCCCGGCGTCCTGGATCATGCCGGCTACACGTTTGTCGCCGTCTACCAGACCCATCGCCGCATCCACCACGAGAACTCCCACGCTGCACCGTTCGATGGCTCGCTCTGAGCGGAGCACGGTGTAGAACTCGACCGATCCCTGGATCTTTCCGGTGCGCCGAATTCCGGCGGTGTCAATCAGCGTGTAGTCCTGCTCGTTGAAGCTGAACGGAACGTCGATCGCATCGCGGGTAGTTCCGGCGATCGGGCTCACGATCACCCGCTCTTCCCCCAGAATCGCATTGAGGAGTGACGACTTGCCCACGTTCGGCCGTCCCACGATGGAAACGGCGATGGTGTCGGGGTCTTCCTCCGTGATGTACCGCTCTGCGGGAGGGAGATTGTTGACGACTTCATCGAGCAGGTCCGCCACACCCCGGCCGCTGTGCGCGGAGATCGTGTGAACCTCACCTAGCCCGAGCCGGTAATACTCGTGGGTGTCCCCCTCGCGCCGCTCATTGTCGGCCTTGTTGGCGATCAGCAGGATCGGGCGCCCCGAGCGTCGGAAGAGATCCGCGACTTGCTGATCGCCCGCAGTCAGCCCGTCTCGCGCATCGACCAGGAAGAGAATCAGGTCCGCTTCCTCCATGGCGATTTCAGCCTGCTGCTGAATGTGCTCGCCGAACGGGTCGTCCTGCTTCATGCCGAGGCCGCCGGTGTCGATCACGTTGAATTCGCGGCCGTTCCAGTCGGTCTTGCCGTACACGCGATCGCGAGTGATCCCGGGCTCATCCTGGACGATCGCCACCCGCTCGCCGAGGAGGCGGTTGAAGAGGGTGGATTTGCCGACGTTTGGGCGTCCCACGATGGCTACAGTCGGTCTGGACATGGCTTCAATTCTTCTTTCAGGGGTCGTTCGGAGCCGCCCCGATTGCGGTCAGGCGCGCTCCAGGCGGACCTCTCCAACCAACTGATCTACTCTTGTGGCGTCGATGCCGCAGGGGTCCCACACTTCGGCATTGGCGGCGCCGCATGCTGCGGCGAGGCGAATCGCGTCTTCAGCACCGAGACGGCGAGCCGCGGCTACGCAAAAGCCCGCCACCATGGCGTCGCCGCCGCCCAGGTCATTGACCTCCGTGACTCGCGGCGGATGCACCCGGTAGACTCCGCTCTCACATCCAACCCATGCTCCTGCCGAGCCCGCAGACAGCACGGCGACACCGACACCCCACTCCAACATCCTGGATACGGCAGCGCGCTGTTGAGCCGGAGTATCCACGGCCATTCCCGTAGTGCGCACCCACTCCTCAAGATTCGGTTTGGTCAGCCAGAGGCCGCCTTGGAGGCTTTGCAGCGCCCACGGCCCGAACGAGTCGAGAGCAATGGGCCTTTTTGACTCCTGCGCCGTAGAAACCATCCATGCCGCCGTTTCTTCCGCCCCGGTGGATGGCAGGCTGCCGGAGAGCACCGCCCGCTCGGCGGATCGAATACTCCTGGCGAATGTCTCCCGGAGTGTCGCCGTTTCCGCCTCGGACCACTCCGGACCCGGCTCCAGATAATGCCAGTATCGATCTGACGATCGGTCTCTCACGGTGATGGCGGAGCGTGTATTGCCGGTCAGTTCCACGGCCAGAAGTTCCAGGCCCTCTGCGTTTGCAAGATCCGCAACGGCCTGCCCACTTCGGCCACCGAGCGGCGCAAGACACCGTGCCTCACATCCCATTCGGACCGCCGCTCTTGCCACGTTGATTCCCTTGCCGCCGGCCATCTCCATGACCCGGGTGGCACGGATGGTGGCAAGGGGTGGGTTATCGGCGACCTCTAGGGTCTTATCAAGGGCGGGATTCAGGGTGACGGTGAGTATCATCGCCGCTTCCGTGGGGAGCCCAACACCCTATCACAGATTGCGACGCACCGCCACCCATCCGGGGGCCAGCGCCAGGCCCGGTTCGCCGTCAGATCAGTTCAAGCTCTCCGCTCCGGATCCGCTCCAGGGTGTAGAGCCTCAGCCGGAACGTTGCCCACGCGATGATGCAATTCCAAAGGAAGAGCGGAGCCCCCCAGATTTCCTCGCCTCGGCCCGTGGGCCCGTTGACGGTGCGGACCGCCAGCACAGCCGCCAGAATCACGGTGGCGAGCACCTGAGAACCCAGGATGCAATCGAACCAGTCATCCTTGGGCCAACGCCATGGCGGGTCCCTCTGCGGCTTCACCATAGCGCCGATGGCGAAGAAGAACGTCGCGAGGGCTGGTGTGAGCGCCAGACTCGCGGAGAGCACGCCGGGCGACGGCAGGGCGCCATAGGTCAGCGTGAGCCAGAACCCGAGCAGCGCCAACAGGATACTCCCCGGCAAGGTGGTGGCTGCGGATGCGACGATACGACCCACCAGCACCGAGCGACACGTTAGCGGCGTGGAGAGCAGCAGCGGCAGCGAACCGGTCTCTCTCTCACGACTCCACAGCGTGAGCGGGCGGACGCCGGAGAAAACCACCAACGCCGCCGCGAGCGCGACCAGGAGTCCGCCGAACCACCCGGCAGACGTTCCCAGAGGACGGCGGCCCATCCAATCCATGGAAAAGCACGCTGCCGTAAGCCCAGCGCCGAGTAGGCAGAGTTGCAGGTTTTGTTCGATGACAGAGTGCTGTTGGGTGGCTCCACGGAGATCGCGGAGCAGCATGGGGTTGGGCAGACGGTCTTCGATCCACCGGAGTTCGGGGGTCACGCCGGCGCTCACCCGCTCCCGGGCGACGCCGACTCGGGCCATAAGCCGCCAGGCGAGAGTCAAGATGGTCAGCACGATTCCGACACCCGCCCAGGTTGGGAGCGCGATCTGAGTGGAGATGTCCCCCAGGGGCGCCAGCCATGATGCGAGGAGAATTCCCCCGCGTCGAATGGAGCCCTTCTCCAGGCCACCCGTCTCATCTTCCAATTCGGCCCAGGCGGTGACCGCGGCTGCGGCAGCCAGCAGGACCGCCGCGACCGCCGTGGGAGTCCAGAGCGGTAGGGGCAGCCCAAACCAGCCGAACGGCGCCGCGCCAAGGGATGACCGAATCATCGGCGAGCACTCGAGCACGAGTCCACTGGCCGTACCGAGGATCGCCAGTCGCTGGATGAGGTCTCGGGAACTCCGACCGTCTCGCTCCCTGAGCTGGGAGCGCAGCAGGTCCATCGGGAGCAGAATTCCGCTGCACGCGGTGGGAATGGTGAAAAGAGGCGTCAGAAGCAGGGCCAACGCCACCCACTCCATCCGCGTTTGACCGAGGGCAATAGCGAGGATGAGCGGCGGAAGGTGGGCCAGTCCCATCAATAGACCAATGAACGCCGGAACGAGGGATAGGCCCCCGAGTCGACAGCCGCGGGGCCAGGGGAACAACATCAGTCCCGCGAGAGTGCCCTTCCGGCGCTCCGCCGCGATCAACGAATCGGCCCAGAACCCGCCGAGGGCGAGGTAGGTGAACGCTGCCGGAACATGCAGCAGCACAGCCCATGCCACCCCGGCCATTCCTTGCAGGTTGGAGCGAATGAGCAATCCAACAAAAACGAGCGCGCAGCAAGCCAGACTCGGGACGCCGGGAAACATCAGCAACGCTGCGGGCCTGCGGGCCTGCCGCCTCAAGTCTCTGACGAACAGGGCGCTGAGGCCGTTAGTGAGGGCTCGCACCGCAGACTCCAATCCGCACGCCGAGATGAACGGTTCTCTTGCACGACGACTCGGCGCGTGGCCCGGTTCCCGAGCAGACCGATCGGTGGATGTCGACACTGCAGAGACTCTACGAAGGATGGGATGGGAGTGGGAACCTTGCGAGTGAGTTGGGGCCAGACCGGTGAGAATTCCTTGTGCAGGCCCCTGACTGTGGGGCGAGTCCGCCTGCTGATCTCCGGGGCGCTTCTTTGCCTGGCTCCCGGTGTCATGGCTGCGGCTCCACCAAAGAGAGCGGCGCCTCCCGTGCGGCCCGTGCCACGCCCGGGTGCTGCTGCGCGTATGGTCGGCGGAGCAATCTCAAGCTCGACACTGGGCCAGTGGCTGAAGTCGGTGGGTTACGCTCCGACACCGGCGGGCCCGTTCCAACGGCTGCGGGTGGAGGAGCCGGACTTTGTTTACACCATTGACATCGGACCGACCCCATCAGGAGAGTGGGTGATTGGGGTCGCAAACCTGGCGCCGATTCCCGACCTCACGCACACCCCTTCCGGCCCCTTGCTGGCGCTACTCACCCGGAATGATCGTGAGGTGGGCGTCTATTTCAGCTACAACCGCGACGCCGGACGGCTGGTTTTGAATGCGACGGCGCCGGGGAAGAACCTGGATGCTGCCCGTCTGAAGACCTGGGTGGAGGCGCTCAAGAAGTCGGTCCGCGAGACGGAGGGGTTGTGGTCGCCCCGCCACTGGTCAAACTAGCTGCGGGGATCCAGCACCACCACGGGACTCCCGTGCCGTGGATGTGGGATGACGGCGAGTTCGGCTCCGTAGAGTTGTTCCAGCGTTGGTTGAGTCAGCACCTCAGTGGGGGGGCCTGATCGGAGAATCTTCCGGTCTCCGAGGAGCACCACCCGGTCGAAGAAGAGTCCGGCGAGGTTGGGGTCGTGCAGAGCGGCCAGTACCGTGAGTCCCCGCTCCTTTTGGAGTGCTCGAACGCGCTGAAGCAGTGCCAGTTGGTGGTTCAGATCCAGATGCGCTGTGGCTTCGTCGAGCAGGAGCAACTGAGGCTGCTGGGCGAGCGACATCGCCAGTGCCGCCAATTGGCGCTCCCCGCCTGATAGTTCACCGATGCGGCGGTTGGCGAGCCTCTCGACGCCGGCATCAGCCATCGCACGGTCAACCTCAGAGCGATCGTGGGCGGTCTCGCCTCGCAGCGGATGAAGGTACGGGGTTCGACCGAGCGACACACAGTCTCGTAAGGTAAACGTCGGAGCGATCTGGAGGACCTGGGGCGTCATCGCGACGAGCCGCGCACGCTCTCGGGGAGCGATCGCGCGGAAGTCGGTCCCGCCAAAGTGGATGCTGCCGGCATGGGGTCGGTATACTCCCGAGATCAAGTTGAGGAGTGTGCTCTTGCCGGCGCCGTTTCGACCCAGTACTGCCGCTGAGAGCCCAAGCGGCAACTCGAGATCCAATTGGTCCAGCACCACTTCGGTGCCGTAGCCGTAAGTCAGCCCTTCAACCAGCAGGCCGGGTTGTTGGTCGGCTCCTACCACGAATAGTCCCTTCGGGCGCTTCGCAGCATGTAGAGAAAGAACGGCCCGCCGAAGAGAGCGGTCACGATTCCGACCGGCACGCCGGATGGTGGGAGCGCAACTCGCGCCATGGTGTCGGCGATCACCAAAAAGGCCGCGCCGCCGAGCACAGCTCCGGGCAGAAGCACGCGGTGGTCGGGTCCGAGCCAGAGCCGAATGACGTGGGGAACGATGAGTCCCACAAAGCCGATCATCCCTGCCACCGACACGGAACTGGCGGTGAGCAGACTTCCCAGCACCAGAACCACCAGTTTGGTGCGCTCGACATCCACCCCCAGCCGTGCGGCGCCCTCCTCTCCCAGGCTGAGAGCGTTCAGCCGTCGACATACGGCGCCGGATGCCACGAGCGCGCCGATGATGAACGGTGCGGCGTACTGCACCTGGGTCCACCCCGCAATGCCGACTCCACCCAACAGCCAGGCGTGAATTCGGGGAAGCATCAGACGGTCACCGATGATCAGCAGAAGCGAGGTGCCATAGCCCAGGACCGTGCTAACCGCGAAGCCCGCCAACAGCACGGTGACCATCGGCAGGCGCCCGCCGACGGTGGCAAGGGCCACCACGAGGAGCATGGCGGCCATTGCGCCCGCGAATGCCGATACCGGCACGAGGCCGGGGCCGATCCCCGCCGGGGCCCACTGCCCAAAGAGCAGTCCTACCACGGCCCCGAGAGCGGCGCCCCCGGACGTTCCCAACACGTACGGATCGGCCAGGGGGTTTCTCAGCAGTCCCTGAAACAGGACTCCGGCGCCGGCCAGGCTGGCGCCGACGAGCGACATTCCCACCGCGGTCGGAAGTCGGAGTGTGAGCAGAATGACGGCGTCCGCCGCGGGCTCCGTGCCGGAGCTTGCTGATGACCACTCAGACGTGAGAATCCGCAGGATCCGGCTCAGAGGTATGGACACCTCTCCCACACAAAGCGAGAGCGCCAACGCTCCGACGACGAGCAGGCCCAGACCGAGCAAACCGGATGGGCCTCGGCCGCGTGGATTGGGGGTCGGTCGATCGGTCAAGCGTCCACGCTCTCTGTGGGATCAGGATTCGACTTGGTGGGCAGAGGATGTAATGGTCGGCGTCGCCATGGGGCCAACTGAGAGTCAACGTGGTGCGATGCCGGGGCTGCGTCAACGAGCCCTGGTTGGGGCCGGCGACCCGGTTGGGAAGCGATCGGGATGAACTCTTCGGGCGATCTCCCGGATGCCGTCGATGAGCCGGGGGGACGCTCGCGTGAGTAATTCGCTTTTCACGGGAAAGATCCATCCCGACCTCACTGCCGGCACCGGACCCCAACCCGGCCTCGCCGCCACCTTGGCGGGCGACTGTGGATTGACGGGTGTCGACGAGTCGCCGAGCAAGATGACCTCGGGGGACTTGAGAAGGACCTGTTCCGCACTGACGGCGAAGGCCGGCGAATGGACGTCCCCGAAGACGTTGAGCGCGCCCGCCCGTTCCATGGCTTCTCCGTAGAGCCCCGCGCCCCCCGCCACGAAGGGTCGTGCCGGATCCATCGCATCCAGTTCGAACATGACTCGTCTCGGTTTCGCCCCTCTCAGGCGGAGTTCCAGATCACGAAGCCGCTGCTGCATTTCTGCAATCAGGCTCTGCGCGCCGGATTGCCGCCCAACAGCCTGTCCGAGGGATCGAAGGGTTCGATAGGCGCCGTCGATGGAAGTGGGGAAGTACTTCAGCACCGGAATCCCCAGGCGCTGGAGTTGATCCACGATATCGCTGGACTCGGTGAACAGCACCACGAGATCCGGCTTCAAGGCGACGATTCGCTCCATCGGGGGTCGTGGCCAGCAGGTCAGGGTCGCCTTGGCTTTCACCGACGGAGGGAAGTCGGAGTAGCTGTCCGTCGCAATCACGTGATCCCCTACGCCGAGCGCGTAGAGACACTCGGTGTGAGACGGTGAGAGGGAGATGATTCGCCGAGGGGCAGCTGGGATTCGGACTCTCCTACCCAGGTCGTCGCGAACGACAGTAGGAAACGTGTCCGTGCTGGGGGTCGCCGCGGTCACGGCCCCTCGTACACCGACGGGGCGTTGGGTCTCCCCACAGCCGGATCCAGGGCTCAACCCCGGCCCGCAGCCGAGGATCAAGGCGGTGCGGCGGCTTATGCGCACTTTAAGACCACTCGGCGCAGGACAAAGTCGTCGCAGAATCCGTGCCCATGGAATGGCGAGACATCGATTCGCACTCGGTGGGGGCCGGCGCCCAGCACCGGCAGGGTCTTGAAACGCGTGTCATCCGCCCGAATTCGACCCACAACCGTGTGATCGAGGTGAACGGGATGTGCGGCTGCTTCCAGTTGCTCATCTCGACCGAGGATCTCAACGCCTTCGCATGCGATCAAGAGTTCTCTTTCTCCGGTCGCGCACTGGGAAACTTCGAAATCCTGGGCGAACACCATCGTGGCATCCTTGCTGTCTCCCATGCGCAGGGATCCCTCGAAGATCAGGTACTCCATTCGGACCTCTCGTTTCAGCGGATCGCGAGTTGGCCTTCGCGGTCGGGACAAGAATCATGGTACAGCCAACCCGGACCAGCTCCCCAACCTCCGGCACGTTCATCTCGATGGCGGCGCTCGTCGAAGGTCTACAGACAGATGTCGACCATCGGATCGCTGATCGCCTCCAACGACTGGGACATGTTCCCACGTGCGCCCCCGGATGTGCAGCCTGCTGCCGCCAACTGGTGCTCATCTCACCCGGCGAGGCCCAGGCGATCCGCGACTTCATCCGGAGCCGGCAGGATTTGTGGGAAATCCTTGAACCACGCGTGGAACGATGGGAGCAAGCCGTAAATCTGGACTCCGAGCTTACTGAAATGCTGCTCGACCTGGACTACTGTGAGGGATTCCCGGACCCGGAGGAGGGGGCGCGCATGGAGCTGCTCTATTGGGAGCGTCGACTGGATTGCCCTTTCCTCGTCGAAGAGCGCTGTTCGATCTATCCCGTGAGACCGTTCTCGTGTCGGGAGCACCTGGTGATTTCAGACCCCAGGCTCTGCTCGGAGTCGCTCGATCTTCCGCAGACCGCAGGCTCCCGCTTCGAGTACCGCCTGGTCGCCACGTTTGCCGGCGAGGCGCTCTTCGGTCTCCAGAATGCGATTATCCCTCTCCCGGTCGCTGTGCGGAGCGCCCTGTCGGAACTTGTCGAGGATCCGTCTCCGATCCTGGCCGAAGCGGTCGATCAGTGGGTCGAGACGGCGAAGCGAAAGGTGCGGATCGGTCTGGCTCAGTTGGGGATCGCTTGACCTGGGATGACCCACAAGCACTATAATTCTCGGCCCTCCCGTTGGGGATCAGCGGGAATACTCGTGTGCCTCTGCCCGAACTGCTCTCGAATCGACCCCTAGCCTGTGCAATCTCCGCTTGGGCGATCGCCCAGACGTTGAAGATGCTTCTGTTTCTGGTGCTTGAAAAGCAGTTCGACTGGCGTCGACTCATCGACACGGGCGGCCTTCCGAGTGCCCACTCCGCCTTCGCCAGCGGCTTGGCGACGGGAGTGGCCTGGTCGGATGGACTGAAATCCAGCACGTTTGCCGTGGCTGCCGTGTTTGCATCGGTAGTGATGTACGATGCCGTGTCCATCCGGCGAGAAGCGGGAAAGCACGCAGATGTACTCAACGAATTGCTGCTGCTGACGTTCATTCGCGACTCTGTGAAGGAACGGACCATGCTCAAGGAGCTGCTCGGTCACACTCCTGTTGAGGTCATGGCGGGGGCGGCGCTCGGAATCTTGGTGGGCTCCGCACTCTCGTCGCTCTAGTCCCTGGTCTCGCCGGTGGCTGGGTGTCTGGTTGTGGCGGCATCCTCGTTCCAGACGCGTCACAGCGGCAAGATCGGCTGCGTCACGGGCCTATTGCTGACCTCTATCGACTGCTACAGTAGAATAGAGGTGTTGAGATCAAGTTCCGCTACAGGAGAGTGGCCACGTGCGACGATTCGAAAGGCGAGCGGCTCTGGGATGGTGCGCGGCAGCTTTGGTGGCGATGACTCGTGTGGGGGCCGATCAACTCCCCGCGGGGAAAGTTGCTCCGAAGTGGTCGGGCAAGACCGTTTCCGGCGCCGCCATCAAGTCCGACCAGTTCAAGGGCAAAGTCGTGCTCCTGAACTTCTTCAGCTTCTACTGAGGGTCATGCCACGAGGAGTATCCTCGTCTTCAAGCCCTTCAGAAGAAGTATGCTGCGTCCGGATTCACGGTGGTTTCGGTGAGCCCGGATGAGAAGGCCAGCGAGGCCGGCGCGTTCGCGAAAGAGGTCCGCGCGACCTTCCCGGTCGTTCATGACGTGAAGTTGTCGCTCCACAACGCCTTCAAGGTGGAAGGGGCGCCCACGAATCTGGTGATCGATCGCAGCGGGAAGATCGTTTACAGCAAGGCCGGCGAAGACGTGCCTTCGCTGGAAGCGGCTGTTGCAAAGGCGATGAAGTAGCGTTCAGCGGCGACGCTTCGGATGACCGGTGGGTTCTCCGGTCATCCGCTCTATCCGGCCCGTGCCGGAGAATTGGGGAGGATGGGCTTCGCGACGCGAAAGCCGACGTCCCCTCAGGTGACTCCGGCTCCCTCGATGGTGCGTTCGTACGTTCGGGCGCTTCGCTCCGAGTAGCCGTGGGCGCCTCCCCGGATCAGGTGGCGCTCGGGATTGCCGTCGTAGGTGCCCACCACCCACTCCCACGCGTTCCCGGCCATTTGCAGCGCGCCGTAAGGACTGGCGCCCGTGGGAAATGTGTTTACGGGACGAAGACCCTTGCGGATCCCCGGAATCGTACAAGTGGCCTTCGCAGTGTGCTGTCGGCTGCGCTTCACGTTGCACCGATCGGGATAGAACACGTCGCCCCAGGGGTAGCGTCTACCGTTTTCGCCTCGAGCAGCCTTCTCCCACTGGTCTTCGGTGGGGAGGTATCCCCCAATCCAACGGCAGTACGCTTCCGCGTCCTCCCGGGTCATTCGGGTGATCGGGTACTGCTCTCGTCCGGGTTGAATGGTGTGATCGGGCCGGAAACGCTTCCATTCGGCCTCGGAGACCTCGAGGCGGCCGATGTAGAACGACGGCAAAAACACCCGGCGAAGGGGTCGATGGTCGCTGTCTGCATCGTCGTCCGCCGTACCCAACAGGCAGTAGCCGCCAGGGACGTACACGAAGCCCGACGGCGCCCCGGCGGCTTCGAGCGCACGTTGCCTCCCCTGAACCGGAGAGAGCTCCGCGGATGCCGCGCAGCACCCTGCGGCAACTGCAGACAGCAGGGCAAGCGAACAGACTCGCCTCAATCCGGCCGGCCGGGCGCGCACACGGGCCCGGCGACCAGGTAAAGCCTGAGGATCAGGACTTCCGAAGGACGATGTTGTTTTCCAGGACCAGGGCATCGAAGTTCGCCCCCTTGAAGGTGTTGATCGCATCCTGGGGCCGGCACACGATCGGCTCTTGAATGTTGAACGAGGTGTTCAAGAGCACGGGTACGCCGGAGATCTTCTTGAACTCATTCAAGAGATTCCAGTATCGCGGGTTCACATCCTTAACCACGGTTTGGGGTCTGCCGGTTCCATCTACGTGGACTACGGCGGGAATCCGTTCCGCCACGCCTTCGGCCACGTGGTAGACGGTCACCATAAACGGATCATAGCGGGGCCGACCAAACAGTTCTTCCGCAACCTCCGCGTGCATGGAGGGGGCCAGCGGACGGAACCACTCGCGCATCTTGACCTTGTGGTTCAGCAAGTCCCGCATGTCCTTTCGTCGGGGATCGGCGATGAAGCTGCGGCCCCCCAACGCACGCGGTCCGAACTCCATCCGCCCCTGGAACCACCCGATGATCGCGCCGTCCGCGAGCATCTGCGCCAGCTTGGGCAGTAGCACCTCGTCGGGGAGGGTTTCGTATTCCAGTCCGGCCTCGTTGAGCGCCTTCTGGCACTCCTCGTTGGTAAAGCCGGGGCCCCAATAGCCGTGCTTCATCACAAACGAGCGCGGTTTGTTGAGGACGCCGTGCCAGATCTGGTAGGCAGCGCCCAGGGAACAACCGGCATCCCCGGCGGCCGGCTGCACGAAGAAGTCTTTGAAGGGGAGTTCGGAGTAGATCCGTCCGTTCATCACCGAGTTGAACGCCACGCCGCCAGCCATGCAGAGATTGTCCTCGCCGGTCTCCTTGTGGAGCCAGCGCAGGAGGTCGAGTACGGTATCTTCCAGGACCTTCTGGGCGCTGCAGGCGATGTCCCAGTGCTTCTGGGTGAGCTCCTCGTCCGGCTTCCGGCCGGGACCAATCTCGCGGACGATCTCTTCAGGGAACTCGTACCGCTTGGCGAGGTGGTGATCGAGAACTCGGATGTTGACGTTGAAGTTGCCCTGATCGTCGTGGGTAAGTACTCGGGTGCGCAGGAAGTCGTAGTAGGTCGGCTTGCCGTAGGCGGCGAGCCCCATGATCTTCCATTCGTCGCCCGAAAACATGTCGAAGCCGATGTAATTGGTCACCGAAGAGTAGAACTGCCCGAGGGAATGGGGCAGCTTGATGCGCTTCATGACATCGATGCGCGTGCCCTTCCCCCGGGAGTACATAGTGGTGGTGTCTTCCCCGGTACCGTCAAATGTGAAGATGGCGGCGGAATCGAAGGGTGAGACGTAAAAGGCGCTTGAGGCATGGCAGAGGTGATGGTCGAGGTAGTGGAACTTGAATCCGCTGGCTCCGAACTTGTCTCGAATCCGCTGCGGGTGCTTCAGCATCCCGAGGTAGGAGTCTCCGACCTGCTGAACCCCACGATCCACTCTCGCCTTGAACATAGCGCCGGAGATGGCGGCTGACTTGAGCGCCTGGAGAGCCTTGTGCCGCAGAACCCACGGCTTCCAGTAGAGCCCGACGTGCTCCACATCCCCGATACCGATGCCCGCCTGATCCAGGCAGAACTGCATGGCGTTGTAGGGGAAGCCGGAGTAGTGCTTCTTACGAGTGAATCGTTCCTCCTCGCACGCGGCAATGAGCTCGCCGTCCTTGATGAGCGTGGCTGCAGAGTCGCCGAGCGTCGTGAGTCCCAGGATGTACATGTGTGAGTCAGTTCCTCGCTGCAAAATGCGTCGGAGCCGGGCGCTCTAAAAGCACTCCAGCAGGCGCTCGGCGACGAGTTCGGCCGAGGGCAAGTCGTGCAGCTCCATCTCTTTGCTGCTGGCGATGGGGGTGTGGGCGCCGCCGATCCGGAGGTGTCGGATACTGCGGCGTGGAGCGATCGAGGCCCGGATCTCCTCTATGGTCGCGACTAGCTCAGCTCCCCAGCCCGCCGAGCTGCTCGCCTCTTCCGCATAGGCGATCACCTCAGAAATCCCCCGCTGGAGAAGGGCTTCGAGATGGTCTGTCGGAGTTGGCGAGAGTTGAGCTACGACGACGAGATCGACGCGAATCCCATCGACATCGCGCAATCGCTCAACCGCCTCCAGGGCGACGGGCGCCATCCCTCCGTAACAGAAGATCACTCCGTCGGGAGAGCCGCCGCGGTGGGTCAGGTGGAGAGTGGGGAATGGGGATCTCGCGGTTCGGATCTCCTCCGCGCGCAGTTCCGCCGGTCGGGTTAGAAAGCGGCCGTAGCAGACCTTGCTCTCGACGAACACCACCGGATCCTCAAGCGCCACACTCTGTTCCAGAAGCGAGCCTGGATCTCCCAGCGCATGCGGCGCCGCCACCCACAGGCCGGGAACTCCGAGAATGTGCTTCTCAAGCGACTGACTGTGAGTGGGTCCGTAGCCGCGGCGACCGCCCATCGGCGTCCGAACGACCAGCGGTACTCGAACTTGCTCGTTGTACATCCACCGAAACTTGGCGGCGTGGTTGATCAACTGATCAGCGGCAAGGGTCACGAAGTCGCCAAACATGATTTCCGCGATCGGCCTCATGCCCCGCAGCGCAAGCCCGTTTGCCAGTCCCACAATGGCGCCCTCGGAGATCGGCGTCGTCAGCACCCGGTCGGGGAACTGAGTGGAGAGCCCGCGAGTCACTTTAAAAGCACCCCCGTAGGGATCGAGAATGTCCTCACCGAGCACAACGACGCGGGAGTCGCCTGCCATGAGGCGATGCATGGCAGCATTGAGGGATTGAAGGACGGTGGTTGGACGCTCGCTCATGTCCTTAGTACTCATACCGCGGGGCCGCCAGCGCTCGCTCCCGGGCCCTCCCAATCCGTTCCGTCTGGGCGGCTTCCATCAACTGCACTTCAGTAGTATCGAGACGTTCGCGCAAGACTTTCAAAGGCTCCTGATCCCAGGCGGCTCGGATCTCCGCTGGATCGCGGTTGTCGTCGCCCTTGCTGTGAGGGCCGAGCCGATAGTTGTGGAGCACCAGGGCGCGGGGGCCCGCTCCATCCCGCATCGCGTCCACGCAGCGGGAAGTTTCGTTACGGATCGTCTCCACGTTGGTGGTCCGGATTTCAGTGGTGGGGATCCCAAAGGCTTCGGGTCGCGCACGGATAGATCCAGCGACTTCGAGAGCACATGGCGTGCTCTGCGCGAAGCCATTATTCTCGATCACGAAGAGAGTTGGAAGTTGCCACAGGGCCGCGATGTTAAAGGACTCGTACACTGCGCCCTCGCCCAGGGTGCCGTCACCGAGGAAGACCACTGAAACGGCGCCGGAGCCCTTCAGCTTCTCCGCAAGTGCAATACCCGTGGCCACCGGAACAATGCCGCCCTGGATGCCATTCGAGTAGAGGTTTCGATGCTGGAGGTGCTGGCTTCCGCCACGACCCCCGCAGACACCGCCCGGCTTCCCCATCACTTCCAGGTAGAGCAACTCTGCTTCGCCGCAGTACGCGAGGAAGTGGCCGTGGCCGCGATGGTTCGAGAACGCACAATCGAGCTCGAGATTGAGGGCGCTGAACACCCCAACAGCGGTTGCTTCCTGGCCCAGGCACGTATGAGTGGTCCCGGCGAGCACGCCGCGCTGAAAGAGGTCGAGAAGCGACTGCTCAAACGTCCGAATCCCGAACATGAGGCCGTAGAGCTCGTTCGGGGAGGAGTCGCGGTTGCAAAGAGGAATCCTCTCGCCGGTTTTCAAACCGTCACCTCCGACAACTCTTTGAGAAGTGCCGTGAGAAAGTCGGCCGCGTAGATACCATCGCAGAGGGTGTGATCGTAGGTCAGTGTCAGGCTGACAAGCACGCGCTCGACAAAGGTGTCGCCGTGACGATGGTATTCTCGTTTCTCTCCGGCTACTGCCAGAATCGCCGACTGAAAGCTCTGTGGCAGCGCAACGAAGCGCAGGATGGATGGCAACCCCACGTGGGAGACGGTGAAGCACGCGCCTTCGAGATCTTCAGGTCGAGTCCGTCCCCGGTTTATACGCATTGCCGCGGCCTGGCAAGCACGGGACACGTCTGCGACGGTGAGCGCGCCGACGTCTCGAACCACCGGGGTGAATAGCTTGCCCTCTCGGGAACGCATCACAAACGCGATGTCATTACTGCGATACTCGAAGACGCGGTTGTTGAGGTGGAAGCTCTTCATCCGGCCGAACTGTGGAAGCGTTCGACCCAACGCGAAGACCACGAGATGGAGGAGGCTCACCAGACGGCCCTCGCGCTGAAGGCGGTCGATCAGCGCGACGGCCTCGGTGGCGTCGAAGTCGACCTCCATGGTGGTGAGCAGCGCGTTATGAACCGATGCGCGCAGATTGTGGCGCACCCCCAATTCATGTCGGGAAAGCGGTCCGCGGTCCTCAATGTGCGCCCCAAGGCTGGGGGGAACGCCAGTCGAGAGGTCAGCCTTCGGTTCGGGAACCTGCGGTTCGACTGACGCAGTGGTTCTCGACTTCAGATAGTTCTCCACGTCGGATTCTTTGATGGCGCCCGCCACCCCTGACGCGGCAATCTCTTCCAGGCTGACTCCCTTTTCCGCAGCGAGGGCGCGGGCCAGTGGGGTCGCCCGCACCTTCCCGGGTGGCGAACTCGCTGGAGCAGCCGGGGCTCCCGCAACGCCGGAGGCGATCGGGCTTCCGGGGGAACGAGCCACCCATTCCTCCAGAGAGGGTAGGTCCTCGCCAATGAGCGCAATCCGAGAGCCGACCTTCAGAAGGCTTTGCGGTTGAGCCAGGGGAAGCAGTACCCCGGCGTGTTCCGCCTCGACCTCGGTAATGGCCTTGGACGTCTCCACGGAGCACAGCGGCTGACCGGCACGAACGGCAGCGCCCCTCTGCACCAGCCACTCGCCGAAAAGTACCGTATCGTCGTTCACGTTGACCTGCGGAACGACTACCTCATAGATCTGGCTCAAGGCGTCTTGCGCTCCAGGGCAGCGAGTATGGCGGAGAAGGAAACGAGTTCCACCACCTCATCGTCGTCGAATTGGACGTCAAATGTGTCCTCCAGCTCCATCACCACGGAGAGGTGAGTTCCGGAAGTCCACTTTTCCACGTCTGCGATGCCAGTCGAATCGGTGAGCGCCGCCGTCTCGGCGGCATCCAGGGCAAGTGCGTTCACGAGGCACAGGCGTACTTGATCGATCATGTCTACTAGGGGCCCCATGGGAGCTGCTGGGTGGCGGTGGGGCGCCTGTTCATGCCCGAGCCCCGGTCCTGCGAGAAGCCAACCATGTTAGCGCAGCAATCCCCGCGCCGCCAACTCCTCGTTCGCACGGTCGAGGTTCTGTCGGCTCGTCTGCTGGGTGAGGGCCCATGCAACGACTTCCGGCAAGCCTCGTTCCAGACCGAACAGAGGTTGGTATCCGAGAAGTGATCGGATTTTCGAGATATCGGCGTGGCAATGCCGAATGTCGCCGGCGCGGTATTGCCCGGTGACCTGGATCTCGCCGCCTACTCCCACTGCGTCTCGAACCATGTTTGCGATGGTTTCCAGCCGCCAGAGTTCTCCGGAGCTGACATTGAAGATCTCGTAATCCGCCGCAGTCGACTCCAGCGCCAGGATGTTGGCCTGCACGATGTCAGAGACGTGAACAAAGTCTCGGCTCTGCTGGCCATCTTCGAAGATCAACACGGGTTGGCCCGCGAGCAATCGGCTGATGAATATGCAGACTACCCCGGTGTACGGATTCGTGAGCGTCTGGCCGGGACCGTAGATGTTGAAGTACCTCAGGGCGGTCGTCGGAATCTCATAGCTCCGGCCCACCGTGAGACACAACTCCTCCTGATCTCGCTTGGTGACTGCATAGACAGAAGTTGGAACCGGGAGTTTGGTCTCCGAGGTGGGGGCCGGCTCCAGCGGGCGACCGCAATGGGGGCATTGAGGCTCCCAGGATCGTACCGCGAGCAGGGCCGGGTTGCGAAGCGCCGGCTCTACGACGCCATGGGTCTCACAGCGGCCGCAGCCCTCCCCGTACAGGGTCATGGATGAGGCGACTACGAGCTTCCTGATCTGAGGTCTCCGCCGCACGATTTCCTGCAACAGATTCGCGGTGCCTCCGCAATTGGATGCGACGAATCGGGGAATCTCGTACATCGACTGACCCACGCCAACCGCTGCTGCCTGGTGGAGCACCATGTCCACGTCGCCGAGCGCAGCAGCGACAGCCGTCGGATCTTCGAGCGCACCCTGGATGAACTCCACCGAACCCGGCAATTCCGATCGGAAGGAAAACCCGTCGTGGACCTGAGGAACCATCGAGTCCAGGACTCGAACCGTGTAACCTCTCAACACCAGCTCGGAACAGAGGCGCCGCCCAACAAACCCGGCGCCTCCGGTAACTAGAACCCTCACCAATCAAGACCTTTCCCGCGGAGTCGAACCAACTCCACCGAACGGCGTCAGTGTGCCCGTCCGCTTCAACGCCATGTAGGCATGAGGTGAACGATGGGCACCCGCCCGAACGGCACTGAGAGCTTACGGCCGAATCGGTGCATCCCCAAGCGTATCTTAGACGTCATCTCGCGGTTTAGGGAATCCTCGGGATTCGGGCTGCGTAACACCTTCTCAGTGCCCTTTGGTGTGTGCTCCGCTGCAAGCGCGCATTCAGACGGAAAGTGATCGCCTTCCGAACTCCTCGGGGCCCCTATATGGTGAAGTCGCCGGGAGAAGTGTTCGCATGCGTAGAAGCTGAACCCGGCCCAGTCGGACCGGAGCCGCAGACACATCGCCTCGCCGGGGCCGGTGGGTTGCGGTCGATCCTCAACGCTGACACGCTTGCTCCAACAGCGCCCGTTTACCCTGCTTGGAGTGAGCCATGCAACGAGTGAGGTCGTCGGTGAAGAAGATCCGAGAAGTGCTGCGAC